>Ga0209591_10000030_pt1 | contig 175415 bp, 249 predicted proteins | sample MAT01_FD_187207 | JGI IMG/M metagenome (GOLD analysis project Ga0209591, IMG submission 187207) | Freshwater microbial communities from Lake Fryxell liftoff mats and glacier meltwater in Antarctica - MAT-01 (SPAdes) (version 2) | ecosystem: Environmental > Aquatic > Freshwater > Ice > Liftoff...
CCAAGGTCCACTTGGTCGAGCAGGTTCAACCAGTCCGTGTTGGGCTCGCACATCGGCGTCCACTGGTTCGGGTCACTACGACCTCGCACCTCTATCTCGTAGTGGATGACGCCTGCGATGTCACGCTTCAGGTTGAAGCTGATACTCCACGTTACCGTCATCTCGCTAGACATTCGAAACACGTGACCACGCGAACAGGATCATCGGCCTTTCGATTCTGCACCGCATGGAACACTGTCCATGAATGTGTAACGCCCTGCTCGTCCGTCCACGACGACGGAACGATGCCCTTCTCACGCCACCAATTCGGATGGTACTCCGTGCGACGGATGCACTCGGCTCCGATCGCCTCCATCTCGGCATGCACGATGGGCGGATAGAGCGAGCCCACCATCGTGTTGTACAGCTCAGTTCGTTGTTCGAAGCCTCGAAGGAGGCTCTCGTTGTCCCACTTCATCAAGTCTTCAGACACGAGGACCATAAACATCTCCTTCCCCGATGGAACGTTGGTCCGCTCCGCGGATCATCGATCATCACACCCACGCGGCCATGCACCGCAGGCACGTCACCGTTCGTTCCTCTATCGTCTGGAACCGTCGGTGAATGGGTTCATCGCAATCCCCGATGTCGATGTTGCACAAGGTCCACCACGTGTTGCCCCAAAGGTTCACGAGGTGAACGAGGCCTTCATCGATAAGAAGTACAGGTTGAACTTTCATGACAATGGCACTTTGAAGAACGTGTCGTAGTAGATACGTGCGAGGCACGTCGGTGCATCACGGATGAGCTGCGTGTCTCTATCCGGTGCGTAGGGCCCGTAACACACCGGACGTGGGCCGAATGCTTTCATCTTCATGATGTGCACGAGCCCGTCGGAGCTTCGCCACTGTTGCTTCATGGCCGTCGCATCCGCGTCGCAATGCACCACAGACATGTCGGCATGTCTTTGCTCAAGGCCTCACCTTCCTTGGGGTGGCGCTTCGAGTAGCAGATGGGCCACACGACGGACGGGTTGCGCCCTATAACCAGCATCGTCTCCACGATGTGGACGATGTCCTCGTGATCGCGCCACGTCACCACTTGATGATCCCCGGTTCGCCATCCTTACGAATGAGACCTGAATCGAAACGGTCGAACGAGTCCGCAATGCACCACAGACACGTCGGAACCGCGATGATCACGCGGTCGGGTGGCGGTCGGTAGTGACCCGTGCACGCCATCACAAATGAACCCCCGAGCAAGATGTGCACGAGACCATCACCGTCGATCCAGAAAAGTTCTGTGGTCACAGCGCGTCTACCTTGGCGATGCACTGCAGACATGTGAGGACGACGTTAGCCCCGACCAGCTTGAACATGGAGCGGGTCCGAAGCGCGTAGCCTGACGTCGAGCATATGGTGTACGTATCCCACGTAACGTCGTCAGGGCCGAGGTGGACGAGACTGTTGTCGTCAACCCACTGTGCGTAACCGCTCAGGGTCATAGTGTACCTTTCACACTGGTTTGTAGGGTATCCCCTAGATGTTTATGAAATAAGCACACGGTCGTCGGCATCGTGCAAATTTGACACATACGTAGAAAGCGCGAGACGCCGGCGCTCGGTTGGTTTACCCCATAAACAAGATTGTCAAGACCCTTGCAGTCCTAAAGAGGGATCTGCACAGTCGTCCTAATGGCAGACAGCACTCACCTGAACCCGGAACCGCGTGCCATGTCGCTTCTTGCAGGGCTTCAGCTCGCGAACAAGAACATTCCCGCAGCGGAGGAGCAGCTCGTCGAGCTGATCGCGTGGCTTGCGTTCGATCGACCGACAGCAATTCCGCCTGCGCCTACAGAGGACGATATTATGCGAATTCTCGTCGTGGATGATTATCCCGACACTGCTGAACTCATCTGTCAGCTCGCCTCACTCCTTGGCCATATCACGCGCCCTGCGTTCACGGGACGCGATGCCATCAAATACGCGCACGAGTTCCAACCGGACCTCGTCATTCTCGATATAGGCCTACCCGACATTCGCGGTGATGAGGTCGCTCGGTTGTTGTTTGCGATGCCCAAACCTCCGCACATCGTCGCGATGTCTGGTTGGACGACGGGAGGACACCGTGAACGAGCAATGGAAGCAGGGTGCAAACAGTTCTTCGTGAAGCCGTTCAACCTCGAGATGATGCGCAAGTTGCTCGAGAAGCCGGAACAGTTTTGGCTCGACCAACCGACGTAGACATCACGCGGAGAAACGTTCGATGGTGCGGCTGTACGCACGCATCAGACGCGGCGAGACAGTGATGGCCTTGATGCGGCGCAGGGCCATTGCCTTCGACGTCACGATGCTCTTTTGCTGACCTTCGGATTGGTAGCCAGCATCTTCGATGCCCCACCACACACTGTTGATGAGGGGCACGAGCGGGATCTTCAGGACGTCGAACTGTAGACGGATGACCCGCAGCTCGTGAAGTTGCGCTCGGCCGCAGGTCATGGTTTCGAGGCACATGTTCATGTCCTCGATGTCATCCTTGCGTTTGCATGGCGGCTTTCGAAACAGCACGACGTAGTGCGCCAGCTCGTGGAGGCAGTAGTCGAGGTCTCCACTGGACCCGCGCTGCGTGTCGATTCTGTTGAAGTTGATGACGAGGTTGGTTTCGTTCATGGTGGATTCACAACCGAGAGACACCACAAACACGTCACAGGCGTGTCGGGCGGTAAGTCGAGGGGCTTCGTAGCGATCTCAGGACCAAAGTCCAAACACAGGCGATACCACACAGCGTCATCTATGATTTCATACTTCCACAGTACATGGACGATACCGTTTACATCGATGACGCGCGCGTGCACGAGGGTGTAGTTTGGTTCACCCATCGCGAGCCACGCATTGCAGGCACGTTGCAAGCATGTAGGGCGGTTTCGGTCTGACCCACTTCTCGCCATGGCAATCGCCGCCACACAGGAAGTAGAACAACATACCGTTGTAGCCACGGTCCACGTGCTCTCGCACGACGTGCACAAGGTTATTTTTGCGGTCGAAGAGTGTCATGGGTTTCTTTTCGCGATGCACTCGAAGCACGTGGGAACTGCATCAGCGCACCAGCGCCACGCGAGAATCGTGTCTTCGCTGGCGCATTCGACGTAGACCGTGCTGCCTAGATGTTCGTGCTCGGTCTGAGAGGCGATATGGACCAGTCCGTCCTTGCGCTCGAGACTGCGGATGCTTCGGTAGTGGACGTCGGTCACAGGTCGAACATCCGCCCCGGGCGGTTCCCTAGACACGTCAGGCACGTTGGAAACCCTTTCTCATTCACGGTCTGAAGAAAGACCTTGGGCGCGTTGCACAAAACGTCGTAGTTCCATGGCTGCATGGGATCGACGATTGCGATGTGAACGACGTGGTTGCGGTCCCTAACCAGGACCGACGCCGACAAGCTGCTCCTCGAGAAACGTGCGTGTGATGACGGCACTGCGTTTGGCCCACGCGTCGTCGGCGTCTTCATCGGGGATGGTGTTGCCAGGTCCAAACAACCGCCGCATCAGTTCGACGACGGGTCCCAGCCCTGTGTGGGACGTCCGCTTTTCAGGTACGTCGAACAGCGCGATCTCTGCGAGCAACGCGAGCTGCAGGCCCAGCGATTCCTTGCTGCGGGCGTACATCGCGGGCCGCGTGCCCATTGCATCGATGCGTTCGTAGATGAATTCGCGTAGCGTCATTTCGTCACGTTTTGGTTCCGTCATTGCATTCCTTACAGGTATGTCGAAACGAACTACGCCCACATCTGAAGCCGTCTCCACACAAGGTCCCGAGACCACTCCGGATGTTGCAGAAAACCCGTTCCGTGCCGAGGCCGAGGCGAACATGGCCAAGATGGACCGGCTGCGTCTCGAGCACATCGCGCAGGAGCGCGGTGTCACAGTCGCACAGCTGCTCGAGGCGGACGGGGCGCAGGCGCCCACCAAGCCCGCAGGTGACTCCCCTCGCAAGAAGGCTGTTACGGGCGTGCTGGAGGCTGTCGAGCATGTGAAGGAGTCGATTCGCGAATCCGAAAAACACGCACGGCACTAGTCGTCATCGTCTTGATAGCTAGTGCCGTCTTCGTCAACGTCATCGAAGAGATCCCGTGACGGCGAATCGACGAACGTGAACCCGACGCACGTGAAGCAGGTGAGCACGGGCTCGTCTGTCACCTCAGCGTCTCGCACCACGCCGTCGTCGTGTTGGGGCGCGTACATACGGTCACTGCCGACACGCAACGCTGCGTGGATGAGTCCCTTGGAGCACTTCAGGTGCAGTACCGGGAACTTTGCGCCGTCGAGCGTGACGATGTCGCCGATCAGAATTCACCCAGCAGGCGACGAAACGCGTTGGTCAGCTGGTTTGCGTACCATTTGTAGTACGCCTGCTTGGTCCATCCATCCTCGGGATCGTAGTTGTCCGCGAGCATGAAGCCCTGGTGGTCGACGTTGAAATGAACACCACGCTCGTTGACGTTCACTGACCAACGTTTGCCCTGTGGACATTCGCTACCTGCGAGTAGTGTTCTCTCGCGCGGCTTCGCTTTCAGGTGCGGCCTATATGCAAGCCAACCATCGACCGTCCAGTTGACGACCCACTTCTGCTTGGCGTCTGCCGCCCAGTCCGGCCCGATCAACTCACGCAGATGCTCTTCATCGGTGAGTCCAGGGTAGCGTGGCAAGTAGCCGAGCTTGGAAATCAGCTCTTGGGTGAATTCCATCCAAGGCAGCCCGCCCTCGCGCGGTGCACTGTCATCGACGATGCACGCGTTGCAGCGAGATGTGCCTGTTGACTCGTGCACGTGTTCCCACGGCAGCCCAGTCACGGCGTTGTAGAGCCACGGAGGCGATTTCTGCGTCGTTCCATGGTTGTCCGGATTCCGTGGGTATGTGGCCGCATGGGGACGACTGATTTCAGCAACGTCCACGCACCACAATCCACATAGATCGCATTGCTCGTGGTCGGGCGTGCGGGGCTCGGTCGGCGCCTTTCGCTTTGCCTTGTTCGCCGCGTTCGCGCTCTTGTAGCTCTCGCGCTTCGGCTTCTTCGCTGGCACACAGATACATGGCGGCGTTCCGTCATGGATGGCACGACGTGCCTTGCACTTTACTTCAACGCGATCGTAGTGCCCCTCTCCCTGTGGGATCGATACGTATTGACGCTTGCGCGTCGTCTTCTTTTTCTTAGGTGTCATCTTCGTCCTCCGAAGTCCAGACAACCACCACTGTTGTTACGGTTAGCTTGACGCCGTACCGCGTACCGCACTTCTCACATGTTACTGGACCGTGTCGGTTGACGTCCGTCAGGACGTCCGACGGCGCCTCCTCGAGTGTGTACTCCATGAGCAAGCAGTCGCCGCTCTTGGACTGAAAGCCCGCGACGGTTTGACACGTCGGACACGGCACGTTGACGGTATCGAACATGCCCATGACTACTTCTTCTTCCTCTTGGGCTTGGCCTTCGTCTTCACGGGACCAACGACGTCCCACTCCATCTCGCATTCACCTTCCGAAGATAGACGGCGGTACACGTTGCTCTCGTCGACGAAGTTCTCGATGTCCATCCCGTTCTCGAGGTTGGCGAACTCAGCGTCCGTTAACGCCTTCGTCAAACGCATTTCTAATCGCACAGTGACTTCGATGGTTTTCATGTTGCCTTCTTCAGCATCTTCCTAAACGTCGCCATGTTCTCAGGACATTGCATCGCTACGATATCGATCCAGCCACCGTCCATACCGAGCCATGTGGCAACGGCGTTGGCTGCCCAGTACATCATCTCACCGTCCATCTGTGTATCTTTTCCGTAGTGCGACCGCACTACCGTCAAGATGATTCAAGCAGTGCCGTCCGCTTGCATCATGCCTTGAGTTCCGAGCGTCGCCTTCTTCGCAGCGCGCTTGTCTTTCTTGGTTAGCGTGAGCGTTGCGTCTCTGTTCATTATGGCTTCCTCCAGTAGCGGGTGACCTTGACGACTCCGTGGAGCCGCGTGTGAGCCTTGACGCGGGTCAGAAACCCGAGCCACTGCATGACGATGTTTATCATGTAAACCTTTCAAGCGAGCGCACACACGAAGCACGTCGGAACACGGGGTTCTTTCGTCTTCGCAAAACTACGCGGAGAAATCGTTACGACGTAGACGGGTTCACACGGCAGGTACACAACCGTGGCCTTGCCAAACGATTCCCAGTCCGTGACAACGTGCACGAGCCCATCGCGCTCGAAGTAGCGACGCTTCTTGTTAGGGTCGAGAACGCGCGGGTTTTTCACGGCCGCCCTTTTCGCCGATGTTCCGCGATGCACCAGAAGCAGGTGGCCTCGGGCGCGTCATCGTCCGCGTGGCATTGGTTCAGGTAGAGCGCGTACTCCGAGAGACACCACGCGACTTTTGAGCCGTTTGCTATCAGGTACCGCGTGATGTGCGATGCCGGTTGAATCGATCCATCGAATGACCATCGGCCTCCGTGTCGAAAAAAGAAGGCGCCGCATTCCTGCGACGCCTCCAGTATAGCCCCTCCAGTGATCACTAGACCAATCCGCTCACAGCGTTTCCAATGCAGCATATCCAGTCATTCGCATGCACGTCCTCACCTCCGTCGTCCGTTCTATCACCGCGTTTCCAGTCATCCCCGCCACCATGCATGACCATTCCTTTGGCGTTACCGCCATTGTTTCCCGTTTAACACCCATCCAATCACCCCAAACCCATTGCAGCCATTCCGGTGCGGTGTGCTCCCATCAGAGCCAAGCCTTCACGGCCCGTTCCGGTGCAGCCATACCATTGCTCTCCGAAGCATTGAATGCCCCGAGTTTCCCCTGCAGCTGTCCCCCTGTATCGTAGCCCTAACATCACCCGTGCACGCCTATGCGGCCCTACATCTCCAGTGCTTTCCTTCGACGCCTACCGTAGGCCGCTCCGCTCCAATGCCGCCGTTCCTTTATCTTGCGGACCACTCGACGCCTCACGCTTCCTATGCAGCCATTCCTAACCGCCTACTTTCCCCACGCCTCCGTGCCCCACCTGTGACCTCGCCGCCTCTGCAGCTTCTCCACTCGTCACAGTGCCAACCATCACCCGACATTTCCTTTGCAGCCTTTCCGATGTGCTCCACGCGAGACAAGTCCTACGTTGTCCACTGCCGCCGGTCCGTTGCCGCCCCGCCCTCTCCACGCGCATCGCACCTAGTCCATAGTACGCTTCGCGCACCCGCCCCAATGCTGCCTTTCCATCCCTCAACTTTCACTACCTATCAGGTCATTTCCGGTGCTGCCGTTCCAATGCGTCCACTTCATATCCCATGACGTCCTGTCGCAATGCGGCAAGTCCGCCCGGCACCACTGCTCGCTCTTCCTCACGCAACCTATACAGCCTATCCACTCCACGCAGTTGACGTCGCACCCTTACACCTCATCCACGCTCCACTGCCGCCCTCGCAATCGCGCCCTTCGACTCCTTACATCCACAATCCGATGCAGCATCTCCATTAAGATCCAACACGGTCCTGACCCATCAGGTCCGGTCGCCTCCCCTGCCGCCACTCACTCAAAAAACAACCCGCAAATCGAATCCATTGCTCTCCGATGCGATCGTTTCCTCACCCTTCAGAACCAACCCCACGCCGCCTATCCAATGACGTCCGGTGAAGATCGAACCAGCCTAGACGTTCCCTCTGCAGCCACTCACCCTCACGCCGCGTTGCTGTCGAGGCAACGAAGCGTAAAGCCGCTGGCTACTTCTTCTTCGTCTTGGCCTTCTTCACCGAAGCCTTGACCGCACGCATCGCAGCCATGATGCCAGGCATCGCAGCCTTGGCCCACCCGTACTTCGCGTGCCGCGCCTTCCACGCCTCGAGCTGCGCGAGCGCCTGCTCGATGACCTGGTCGGCCAGGTCCGGCGTGTCGAACACGAACGTTGCGGCCTCGTAGCTGCGATGGTTTTCCGAGTCCCGTACGTTGAAGTACATTTTCATCGGGACCTTCTTGCCCTTGGCGTCCTCGAGCACCACCTCGATGGAACGGAGCAGAGCACGCGCCTGCGTCAGCCGAAACTGATGGGCTGCTTTGTGATCGTCCCATTCGAAGTAGCGGTACATCGGCGAGCCGGTTTTGCTCGCCTCATTGAGCACACGCTCTGCCGTCAACAGTCCGGTCTTCTTGAGCTGCTCGAAGATCTGGCCGAGCACCGGAGCATCCGATTCGCGTACCCGAGAGCCGGGCGCGACGCGAAAGGTCATCTTCACGCCTGGTTTTCCTGCCGTCATTCATTTCTCCTTGGTCAACAATCACAACCCGAAGTTCTTGCGCATCTTTGCGATCTGCTCGGGCGTCGCGTTCGCGACCAGGTCTTTGAAGCTCCCGTCCAACTTCTCCAACTTCGGGCGACCCGGCGGACGACCGGGCGGACGCTTCAGCACCTTGTTGGCCACGGTCACACCGTTGCTCTCGCTCTTCTTGGGGCGCCCCGGCTTGCGCTTCATCGGCGGCGCATCATCGAGAGCCGAAGCCTCGACCACCTTCTTCGGGCGACCCAGCTTCTTCTTCGGCGCATCCACGACCTCGATGCCATCCTTCGCAGCCTTGGCCCGACCACGTGCCACCTTGGCGTCGTCCTTGGCGGCCTGCGCTGCCATCGTTTCCTTTGCAGCGATCTGAGCAGCTGCGCGGGCCTGCTCGATGATCTTCTTGCTGGCACCTGCCGGGAACACGTCGAACCGACCGTAGTCACCGCCCTTCTGCGGGCGCCACTCACCGACGCCGTTCTTGGCACCGGCATGCGCGAGCAGCGTGACCACCTGGTGCGGTGTCAGGACGGAGGCGTCGAAGCCGATGCGGAGCTTGCAGCTCCAGCCCGGGAACTCGGGGCGATAGGCCAACGAGGTCTTCGCCATGCCGCCTTGACCGACACGGACACGTGCCGTGTTCATGATCGGCTTCTTGCCCGTGAACTTGATCGGGATGAGGTCGCCGACCACGTAGACGCCCTGTTCGACGTTGCCACGTGGGATCTGGAAGTAGCCGCCCATTGCGGCCATGCCCTTCTTGAACCAGATCGCCTTGACGCAATCCTCGCCCTTGGTGTTCTTGATGCGCGCGCGCTCGCACTCTTCCTCAGGCACGCGCGGTGCCTTGGTGCGCGAGGCGTTGCCGCCCTGCTTGCGTGCGATGTCGTCCTGCGTCTTCTCGTCGAAGCGCTTCACGAGCAGGCTGGTGCGGCCGACAATGTCGACCTCCAGTTCCGTGGTCTGAATGTCAGGGACGATGATTCCGAGAGTGTTCTTTGCCATTGCCGTTGCTCCATTGAAATAACATTGGCGAACCTCGTTGAAAGAATTTCAACCAGGCCGCGGGGTCCGTACACATTCTTATGTCATGTCTATGGCGCAAGCTTAGGAACGGCCGACGTCGCGTTTTCACGGGCGATGCATGCAAGACACGTCACGAGCTTTGGTTCGAGGTCGATGACGACAGGCGCCTCGTCTTGCCAGGTACGGATCCACTCGCACCACTCGTTGCTTACGTAGTGGACGAGACCTCCTGTATCCGTACATGTCACCAAGGTTTCCACAATCGACTAATAACGCACCAGAAACAGGTAGGGAAGCGCGCAGACCCTTGCTCGGGTACGCCATCCATCCGCTTGTTGCAACACGTCCAGTCGGGGAACCGTTTCGTAACAACGTGAACTACGCCTTCATGATCAGTGTACGTAGTCACGCAGGTCTTCCTTAGCGAGGCACTGCAGACACGTGATCATGACTTGGTCGCGGACCAACTGAAGCTTGGCGTACCGCTCGGTGGTCATCTCGTTGACGTAAAGTAGGCGTCCGTTGCGTTCACAAAGAGGGTAGAGGTCAAGAGGCTTCCGCGCATGGACGATCCCGGCTACGTCAGCCATTGGGACGGCCCCTGCCCGAAAGTCTTGGACGATGAGCTTTCCCCTGCGTGTCAGCGTACGTTCGTGGTCAACGTAATCAGATTTGACCAATCGTTCGAGGGCTCCTCGACTCAATGAGAATGTTTCCCCTCGTGCATTCGTTTCTAGCCACAACCGTGCACGCGAGGACATCGTGAGCGGGTTGTCCATCTTCAAACAACCCGGACACGTTGGCGTCTTGTCACTGCGTTCACCTGTGTCGTAGTACGAACCGCACAAAGTCCAAACAGGGCCGGCGGCCTTCTGCGTCTTGGTCTCGTGGATGACGTGCCAGACGTACCCACGTTTAACCTTATAGGTTGTCTTCATGGTTCTGCGCTCCTTGCCAGACACGCGAAACATGTGGTTGGTGGAGGTGTTGTTACAACGAAACAGACTTCGTCGATCGTTCCACCGTTGTGTGAGAACGCTTCGATGATGTCAGGGTCTATAGTGAACAGAATTTCGCACACCGTCTTGCCCCAGTGATCTTCATCCTCGGGCCGGAACTGTACGTGCGCGAGTCCGTCATCTGTCTTGATGAGCACGTTACAACGGGCCTTTATCTAGCTCGCGATCCACCATCGCGATGCATTGGATGCACATGGGGAACTGTCCAGGTTCTGGCTTGAACGAGCTGTTGAGGTATTGCTCTTTGCCGCAGACGAGGAGGATGCCTCGCATCTCGTACTTCCAATGTGTGACACCGTAGTTGTCGGTGAAAAGTGTGATGTTGTGTACCGGCCTATCCATGCTTGAAGTTCCCGATGCACAAGAGGCACGTTAGGATTTTGTCGCCGCCGAAGTATTTGGCCCCGATGATCGACTGCCCACACGCGGCCCAGATCGCATCCTTGTAGATGACGTGCTTCAAGCCGTCTTGGCCCATGTAGTAGCGGTCGAATGTCCAGGTTTTACGGCGTGCCATGGCTTACGGGTCTCGGAGGGATCGCAACAGGTAGTTGACGGCGTTAAGCGTGTCGTGCACCATGTTGATATCCCCTCTCCGATGCGACGTTTACCCGATAATCTCGTGCCCGCCATGAAGCCCCTTTGCTTCTATTCCATGTTCTCGGCTGAGCAGTGCCCCAAGGCTCTGGCTTGGATGGCAGCGCTTTGCGCTTCCACGGGACGCGGACATGACGCTGAGCAGTGGCTGATCGAGCTGATCGAGTCGGTGCTGTTCACCCACCAGAACGTCGTTCGGCCGACCGAGATTGCGCTGCGAGACACTGCAAGCATGTCGTGATCTTCCGACGGGTTGGCTCGAGCTGCGCTGACGGCCAGATGGAAACTTCGCCAGCGCCCTCATAGTTTTCGCAGGCGGTCACACGTACACCCAGCTCATGGTCTTGTGCATCGTGCACGAGCCCGTCGGGGTCTAGGTAGCGGCGAGGCATTGAAGACAGGTCACGGGTTGGTGAAAGACTTCTTCCATGTCCCGCATGTTGAGGTCAAACCCGCCGACGTCATCGGCTTCGCAGACCATGAGCGAGTTGGCTCCAAAGCTCCCACCGCAGACGTGAACGAGGCCTTTTCGGTCCCGGAACGTCTGTGGTTCACGCTTTTTCCACGTCATGCACCCGCCTCCGCGATGCACCAGAAGCAGTAGACGGGGTCGTGCTCCCAGATCGCGTGGTCGTTGACGATCTCCTCGAGTTCGCCGGCTAGTTCCGTCAGGGCCGTGTGCACCATGTCGTCGTAGTAACCGCCGCCCGCCATGAAGCTTTGCCTCGACTCGTACGCACATCCGCCGAGGTAGTCACTGCACGTAATGCCTTTGTACGTGGCCGACACTTTGACAATGCACCACGCCCATTCGTTGCCGCGAGCAAGCTGATCCCGAATCCACTCCACACATGTTGGGTCGTCAAACTCTCCAACATAGCTTCGGTCCTCGGGTTCGACGAAAAGTTTGACTGCCGCGACCTTTTTCAGCTTCTCTAGGTCGATCTTCATCGTCCTTGCCACCGTTCTTCGACGATGCGAACGGCGTCGTCCTGGTCCGCGGCGTCGCCCCATCCACCGCGAGCGTCTCGCCATCGCCATGCAGGCCCGGTCCCCCGGTTCACAGGCTCGAAGTTCTTGAATTCGACTTCGCCGGTGACGACACCGTCGATCACAACCTCGGCGCACATGGTGCCGGGCTTCTTACGCAGCTCAGTCATGGTTTTCCTTTCGCCCAATAGGCGATGCAGTCGAAGCACGTGACGGCTTCGACCTGCGGTCGTCGTCCGACAGCCGTTTCGATTCCGCATGAGAATTGAAACGTCGGATCCGCCCACGAGATGCACTTGAACGCTTGATGGACAGTACCCTCGTGTTCGACGAGCATCTTCTCGCCGTTGTTGTAGTCTCTCGCGCGGACGGTTTGCTGCTCGCGGTCCTTCGTGATGATGTCTTCCGTTTCCTCGGACGCATACCAACCACGTTCCCGATCTTCGAGGTCGACGACTTCTTCTTCGTTGTACGGATTGATCTGGACGGCACCACAGTGGCGGCATACGGCCGCAGTCACTTGTTGCATGCCGACGCCATTGTCGACGTACTCCGCGTCTGTATCACGCGAGCCGCACCAACCGCAGGTCACCACTGGATGCAGGTCAGGCACGTGATTGACGGTGCGACCTCAAGCGAGCCGGGGTCGCCACTGTTGATCGCGCGGCAGGGGCACATGAAGTTGAGGTACGCAACGCCTTGCGCGACGTTCCACTCAACATTGTACACTGCCGTAATGACCAACATGTGTCCAAGTCCATCAGGTCCGATGACGATCTCGTGATCGCCGACCTTGGGCAGTGTGCGTGCCTGCGCCAGGACTTCGTTGAGCTTCATGGCCACGTCTTTTCCTCGCTGATGGCCAGCTCGTAGTCTTCGTGGTTGAGGTTGATCGCCATGCCACGTGCTGTGCGTGCCGCGTCCGTGCACGGACCGACCGCCTGGACGGACTCTCGCGTCTTCTTGTCGATGACGTGGACGTACTCAACGTCAGGCTTCTTTTTCTTCAGCAACGTTAGTTCCTTTCAGCGCGTCGAGCCGGCGTTTCGTCGGACCCGCCATCAACGCGTTCAGTTCACGATCCGTCTTTTCGCTGCCTTCGTTTGTGAGCATTGCGTAGAGCAGCTCGAGGACTTCGACGTCCCGCATTCGAGAATCATATCGAGGGCGTCGCTCGGGTCTCGCGCCATGACAGCGTAGATGCCGATGGCCACACGTCCCGTCTCTTCAGACATGGGACATGTTCGGCATCTCGTCGACGTCGTCGCAGACGACTTGGAGCCGTTCCCGTTGGGCGGCTTCTGCGCTCGACCGGGCGATCCCCTGGCGAAGCTTCAGCTCCCAGATCTCGCGAGCAAACGATGCTTGCGCGATGGTGAGCGGGTAGTCCCCGTGCGTGCTCACGAAGCCGTCGGAGACGCGACACAGAGATTCCGTTCGTTGCGCCATCTCGTAGTTGCAGAGCGCGACGTCATCGCGCATTCCTTCAACACGGTCCTCGAGTAGTTCCGCGAGTGTCTCGTCGTTCTCGTTGCGTACGGACATTACGACGCAAACGACCGCGAACCCCGCGTCGTTCACGGGGCCGAAGTCCCGGCGATACTCCTTGGGCTTCGTCTTCTTGGTGTTCAAGCTCATCGCGACCTCGTGCGCATCGGAGAGCGTGTTGTAGATGCCGAGGTACCACTGTCCGTTACGAACTCAGTGCGTATGGGTGACCTTGTACTCTGTCGACATGGCTCAACCCTTCTTTCGTGCGGCCAGGAGTTCGTTGATGTGGTCCTCGTAGGTCTTCAGCCCCGAGATCTCGAGCCCGACGGACTTGGCGTAGTTGACGAGCATCAAGGGATTCCAAGACCCGCCGCCTTCGATACGAAACCGCGTGCTCCGAAGGACCCGACGTTCCTCGAATGCATTGAAACCGTGGAGGAACACGAGCTGGTTGCCTTGCTTGCTCACTAGCAGCACGACATCGTTCGCCTTGAGCGCGAGCTTGTTGCCCGCGACCCCAAACTCTGGATGTTTTGCCAGGATCTCGAGCCAGTTCGTCAGCTCGCTCTTGCCGAAGTGACAGGTCGCGACATAGCGCAACCTCATGTCACGCCGCCGTCCAGTGAGCGCCGGGTCCCCGTCCCTCGAGACCGATCAGACCGCGCTTCTTGAGCGTACGTGCTGCGCGCTTGACGATGTACGTTGTCTGTCCTGTCTTCGCGATCAACTCCGCCGTCTTCGCCGTCTTCAGTTTCTTCAGCGCCGCAAGCACGCTCTGCTCACCTTCCGTCAGTTCTTCCGGGAGGTCGACGGCGAAGTTCACCGCAGGCGGCTTGGCTTTCGCTTTGGCTTTCGCCTTTTTGGACGTCTTACGTGCAGTGCTCGTCGGCAACTCCCCGCCGACCAGCACCTGCGCAATCTCTCTGCGCGCCTCCACGATGAGTTGTTTGGCCTGTTGCAGCTTCTTGAAAGCGCTCTCGAGGCCGTGTGCGTGTTGTAGAAACGTGAGGTCGTCGTCGGTCAGGCTTACGCCTAGACCGTTGTCATTGGTGTTCGACATGAATTTCTCAATTCGGCTTGGAACGATGCCAAGCACTGCATCTAGCGCGAGGCGCGCCCGACGGGTTCGTTCTAAAATTTCACGGATACAAGGGCGCAACATGGAGCCCCGTTACGTGAGTAGTTAGCTGTCGCTGTCGCTGCGTTTGTCGACGAACTCGTCCATGAAGCGCCACGCAAGCTCCGCCTGCGCTACAGCCTCAGCGTCGTCCGTCTTCGTGTTCTTGATGAACAGTTCCATCGCCCTCGAGATACACGCGCTCGCCTGCTTCAGTGTTTGCAGGTCAATTCCGCGCGCTGATCCAGGACGGCGTGCCATCGCATTCACGAAACTGTGTTCTTGCCGCCAAGGTACTCTTTCCACGGGATGTGAGTTCCCGTGTTCGAGTCCTTGAAGCCCCAGCTGCCGACGTTGGTACCCGCGACGAACAGGCTCCAGCTGCCCTTTGCAGGGTTGAGCAGGTCCACGCGGTGGTAGTCGTTTTGCCGGATGATGTTCACCATACCCGGCTTGAATGTCCGTACGTCCATCCCCCGCTCTTCGGTGTACCCGCCCTTGAGAATGAGCGCGATGGAGCGACCCCACGGATGGTTGTGCTGATCTCGATCTTCGTCGCTTCGATGGAAGAAGTGGATGAAGACGGCGAACGGGGCCTTAGGTGTGACCTCGTCGTCGGCGGTCCGTGGACTGGACGGCCAGACGTACCACCGCGTCAGATAGGGACGCCCCTCCGGATCTGCAATGGTCCAGTGGTTCAGACGAACGACGATCTTCTTCAGGAGCCACTCAATCACGGCAGGACCTCCGCTTCCGTGTATAGCGGAAACGGGAGATGCCGATCAAGGCAGGATATGTCGGCCAGATAACCCCGCCGCCGATTGCACGACGCCAGGAAGCCCCCAGGTACCTCTTGGCACCTGTGGCGATCGCTGCGCCAACACCTAGCCAGATTGCTACGAGCGTCATCCGTCCCCCATTTCCCACGAATGCAGTTCCGCACCCTCGTGATAGTCGATGAATTCCTGGTGCGTGCCGAACACGGAAACCTTGTCCGGCTTCATACGCGGAAAATTTCGGTCTCGGGGAAGTTTGCTCATGTTCGCAGACATGATCAGGGCACCTGCGCAGATGTTGCCCGTCTTCTGGGCTTCCCACTTCTCCTTCCAGTCCGGATCTGCGTAGTCCATCGTCTGGTGACACGGTAACGGTTGTTCTATTGAAATGTTGACGATGAAGCTCCGCGGATTGGCAGCCCCAAGCCAGCCCGGCATCGCCTTGCGGCGGAACGGACAGTCGTTGCACGGAACCTTGGTCGGCTCGCGATACGTCACAAGGCCCCTGGGTTGAACAACATGTTCGCGAACATCCCCAGCGCCACCGACCCGCCCAGACACAGTTGTAACGGTCTGCGTCGACCTCTTGGCTTTCCGAGCCAGTGCCTTAGCGCTGCTTCGAGTGTTCTTTTTGTTCGTGGAACGGGCCATAACTTCTTCCTTCGGAGTAGCGCGGTCGCACGGTCCTCATGAATTGGGTCTACGAGATCAATGTCCGAAGTCTCTTCGAACTCCAGGTGTGCAAGGCGAGGGTGCCCAGCCGCCGCGAGCAGTCGGCTCGAGATGCGCATTGCTGCGACTTCGTACGTGTCACACAGGTGGTTGTGGCAATGACAGAATGCGATCGGACAGTGGCCGTAGTCGGGTTTGTTCCAACGGTCGCGTGTCTCGATGAGTGCGTGGCCTAGCTCATGTGCAGGGCCCCAACTTTGACTCGTCTCGAGCAGGTGAGGTCACGCCGCTTTCTTTGGGCACCACCTATTGGCTAGCTCGTAGAAGTCATACAGGTTCAACGTATTTGACGCGGCGGTGGCACGCCGTGCACTCGAAGCCTTCATGACCAAGACCTTCCTCTAGGCGGGAGAGGGTAATGCGATTCATGACGCCGCCGCAGTCACCGCCGCCTTTGGCGGGCGGAACACCGCCACGAACCGTTCGTCCTTTCGAACCACAGGCGACACCGACAGGCTTGCGAACAACAACCATCGGCTTCATCCGAAGTATCCCCGGACCCGCATCGCGATCATGCAATCTGTGATGTCGATGACGGAGTCCAGCTCTGAGATCGTGCCGCTGTTGGACATGTGTTCGGCGACCTCGGCGGCGCTTGCGCCTTTACCGTTGTTCTTCTTGGACACTGCTTCGTAGGCGTCCATGATTTTGCGTTCGTACGCGGTCATGGCTTCTTTTTGAACTCCTTGAGACCGTAGTGGAGACGGACTTTTTCAACGGCAGTCGCTGTTTTGGGGTCACGTCCGTTGAGACGGTCCGGGTCGTACGACAACGTCATGTCCATCGCCAGGTCGTACAGCGCCTGGAGCGCCTTGAGTGGTGTGTATGCATTCCGACTCTTCATTTTATCTTTCGTACAGGTGTTGTGAATGCCCGGTCCACAGGCCACCCACGTGAAACGATACGACGGTGCAATTCTTTGTAGGGCAGTTTGAGTACGGCGGCCCAGTCCAAGAGGAGCTTCCTTTGTCCTTGGTAGGAAACGAAACGGTTGTTTCGTTTGTTACGAGCTTGCGTCGAACGCGTCGCCCAGACGCAGTTGGAGGGTGAATAGTCCAACTTGTTCTTCTTGCGTTCAATCGAATGATTGACAGTAGGCGGTTCTTTCATATCACTAATAAAACGTTCGAATCCGCCTAAACCTTGCCAACGTTTGCAAACCCGTATTCCACGTCCACCGTAACGTTCCCAGTTTGAGCACGTTTTGTCAGAGCACCGCTGAAGCATTGCTCTGTAAACCGCGTACAAACGGTCCCTTGATCTCCCGTGTGTCGTATTTACTTCACTCGTGCGTTCTCGATTCAAACATTTGCACGACTGAATCTGACCACCTATCAAGTGAGACGAGCGCACATTGACAGTGTCCCCGCAAATACACCGACAAACCCACATGATTTTCCCGTTGGTCCGTTGCCCAGAGTCACGAAGCACCGTTAACCGACCGAACTTTTGACCCTTCAAATCGATTGCACGGTTACTTCGCATTGGTCTTTCTATTTGTGAAAGTTCATCCACATGCGACTAGCCTGTGGTCTTGGATCACGTCCGTCGCGGTATTTAGCGTTCGGTTTGCTGTCGTAACCCTGTTCCGGCGCCCCGGTTTCAAAGTAGATGAGTTGCCCGATAGGCATGCCTGCGTAGACTCGGACAGGTTGGACGACATGTATTTCAAGAGTCCAATGACCTTTGTATAATACATCGCCACGTCCCGCAGTACAGTGGATCGTGATTCCGAGCCGCCCGATACTGCTTTTCCCGTCGAGGAAGGGAACGTGCTTGAGGCTCTCGGTGTACTCGCTCGTCGAGCCGAGATAGAGCGTGCCCGGAATCAGCACGATTCCATCCGTCCCGATTTCGTATGCGTGCGTTTCATGCTCGACTTTGCAGTCGAGCAGTCGGGGCACCAGGTTCGGCGTCGTGCGGCCTTCGTTGATGTCGGGATAGCCTGTGGCGTACGTCAGGATTGTTGACCCTAAGTGCACGTCGTACGAGTTGCTTCCAAGTGCACTTGGGTCAAACGGGTCGATAACGATGTCACCCTTCGCCATCGCCTCCTTGATCATCTTGTCGCTTAGGATCATTTTTCACAGGCTCCCATTCCAGGTACCAAGCAGTGATACCGATTTCGCGTGCGCTCTCGCAATCCGAGTGACCACATCTCTTGCCCTTGCATGGGAAGAAAGTTCCGCAGACCTCACACTTCTCGAACTTGTCGCCGCGGATTGCACGCCAGACATGCTTACTGTTCGAGCAGAGAGGTTGGCGAGGCATCAGCGTCGGGTGGGTTTGGTGGTCGCGTTACGTACGAGCCACGTTTCAACGAGGTCGTCGACGGTTTTGAGGATGTCCTTGTCCTCGTTGGCAAGCACGATGGTCGCTTCCAGCGCCACATCATCCATACGGGCTTTGACGCGGTACTGGTAAGCCGTGTAGCCGAGGACCAGCACGCCGACGTCGCACTTGTCGGGGAACACGAATCCCTTGATGCGCTCGACGTCGAGCGAACGCCTGACCTGGTCTCCGAACTTCTGGGTCACTTCTTCTTTGTTGAGCATCGATAGTCCTTCCCAAACGCGTCGACAATGAGGCACTCCGTACAGGTTGGAGGACCTGGTGTGATTCGATTTTGGCTGCCGGGGTTCAGCTTGGCGTGACGACCACATGCAAGCTCCGCTTGGCGATTGGGGTCGAGTCCCACGCCGTTTGCGTCGATCCGAACGTCTTGTTCGAATCCGGACCAGCTGAGCCAGCGCAGGACGATGTGAACGCCGTCGTGACGTTTCATGTACCAGGGAGGCCGCGCGACAGACAAAACAGACATGTGACGACCTCCTTGGTTGGGGTTCCGTTTGACGGGTCTTGCATCCAGAGCCCGCGTTCGCGGCATGTGAAGCGTAGGTTCAACGGCAACACTGAGCGTGGAGCGTCGACAGCCTTGCGCAGTGAGAATTCAACAGGAACCCGTTCTCCCACGATGTCCCAAGCCTCAGTGACGATATGGACGACTCCATCCGGATCTTGAAACCGTCGGCTCACTTGCGATCGATCACTGGATAGCCGATTTTCACGTCGCCGAGGTTTGGCCGCGACATCGCGACGGGGTTTAGAACGCTTCCACCGAACACCGCGCGTTCCATCAAAGCGATCAGGCTGCTACGCATCAGGCCGTTCGGACGCAGCTTGCGGTACTGCTGCAGCGTCTTGCCTTTGGGGTCGGCTTCGCACATCCCTTGGAAGACCATCCACTCGCGCTGCACGACTACGAGAGCGCCTGTACACTCGTTGATCGTGTCTCGCTCGGCGAGTGCCTCATAACCCGAGAACACCGCCATTCGCGGGTCCGTTGGATGGCACGACATACGTGCTCCGTTGCGCAAGCCTTTCCATAACCGCGCCAAGTTGGCGGGAGTATAGAATTTATATGGGTCGGGTTTTGAGCTTTGATTGGCAAGACGCCATGGACAGTGCTTGCACGGCACCAGACACGCGGCTTTGACTGTGGCTGTCGACTTCAGAACCACCCTCTTTCTTCGGCGAGAGGCGCAGAGCCCCAACACCAGATTGTTTCGATGTTCATCGGCTTGCGCCGCGGACCGTCATGGCGTCTTCGCCGTCCGGTTGATACAGCCCATGTGGGCGTAGGTCGACCGCGTCTCATCGAACCGTTGGATCTGTGTCACGTGGCTCGCGCTCGGCCCTTGGTCGAGGGGCAGCCTGCAGACCGGACAGGTCTCGGGCTTCTCCCAAATCTCGCTTCGGTCGAGCGGGACGGGACGCAGCTTGACGTCGAACTTGCGCAGCACGGCATCGATGCAGCCCCGTAGGTCCGAGTGGCTTTGCGGATAGTTGAGGTCGGCGCGCCACTCATGGAGACCGGCGATCATCGTCTCCATCAGGTCACTCGCGAGTGTTGAGAACGGTTCGCGGAGAAACGGCTTAGGCATTAAATGTGTTTCCACTGTTTCCGGTTAACGATGAGCGTCACCTGTTTTTGACTGACGCCAAAACGTACCGCGAGCACACGGTGTAGCGCGCCATTGGCGTGCGTCTTACGCATCGCGATTACTTGCGGTGCTGTTAGCTTGGACATTCCACTACGTTCTCCGAGGGGCGGATTTCCTCGGCCCTTACGAAGCATGTCCAGACAATTGTCTCGAGTGGTACCTTTGAACAAGTGTTTAAGGTTCACACACCATGGATTGTCACACGTATGAAGTGCCTTTTTGTTCCCTAAAGGTCCATGACGCAGTTCCCACATCACACGGTGGGCCAGACCATGTCCTGTAGTTCACCCGCTTCTGTGCAGATGCCGATCATGCCGTGGAGGAGTCGCGCGAGCATGCGGTCCTGGTCACTCAACACGGTCTCGGTTGAAGCGGATGTGTTGACGAAATTCGGTGTCTTCTCCGAACGGAGTCAATCCTGTTGAAATTCATTTGGCGTCATCGAAGCCTGATACCATAACGAGACCCCAATTCGTTAACGAGATAAACCTACGTTCGACGCCAGTGTTCCAGTATCAGCTGTTCGAACGCCCTTGTTGTTGCAGCATCGGCACCTGCGTCCCGCAGCACCCGTGCGATCTCCTCGACGGGAACGCATTTGGGGTTGTCGTAGAGCTGATGGAACTTTTCATTCCAGCCAACCAGTGGCTCGAACGTCACGCTAGCTCCCTTGAGCTTTTCGCAAACGCCTTTGCACTCGTCGCAGAGCGACATCGCGCCTTTGCGTCCGTCCTTGCCCGCTTCTGCTTCACGGGCGTACCAGGTCGGTTTATTGGTACAGCGACCCCAACGTCCGCCGACGTCCCCGCCCATGATCCACGGGTTGTACGCTGATTTCACGTCCGCTTGGCAGCGTGCGTGATCGACGGACTCGAGTGGCGCGAGCTGGTTCGTAGCCTTGGTCATGTGAGTCCTCGCAGCTTGGCCTCGACGTTGAGCACTTCGAGCCATTCCTTCCAGTCCTTCTTGAACTCGCCCTCGTCACGCGTCAGCTTCGCGATGGAGTTGCGCAAGTGTTGTTCGTCCATCTCGAACACATAGAGCTTGCGACCGTCCTTGGTCTCCCACTTCCCGAGCCGCACGGTCTCCTCTCGGATGTAGCCCGGCACGCACGCAGGACAGCCGCGGCAGATCACACATTTCATGCACGACGGACCGTCGTACACGACGAGCGTTGGACCGAAGTGAATCCTGCAGCAGGTCAGGTATGAATCCCCGCCCTCGAGCCACGCACACGTGTGAATCAGACCGTCGTCGAATTTGTGGAAGTCACGCGCAACGTTGTAGGGTGGTTCGTAGTTGCCTGGAACGACGCTGTTGCGTGTTGTGTGCAACAGTCGACGAGACTTCGTCGCCGTCATGGCACTAGTAGCCAAACCCAGACTCCGCCAGGTCGGCGCAACGGTCGCACTGGTACCCGCATTCCCGATCCGCCGGCGTCAGCACGTTCGGCGTTTTGCAGTTGGGACACGGCAGGTTTCGGGGATTCGTCGGCGTCTCGGCGCGCAACGCGCTATTGCCGCCGGGGTCCGCGAACTGAATGCCGCCGTCTCCGTCGTCGGGCTCGTACACGTCCTCGTCGTAACCTTCGTCATCGTTCACGGGGTTTTCCTTTCGAACGTTTCAGGGCGTTGTCGACGGTCTTGCCTGCCTCGCGCAGGGCCGTTTCAGGGTCAAGACCTTCTTTCCAAGCACGACCGGCGGCACCGGCAGGTGCAGCACAGTCCGAACGCACGCCGTAGATCGCCGCCGTCAGCGCCATGGTGATCGCCGCGGTGTCGAGGGCGGCGCCGGCACGCTCTCGACCGAGCGTGTTGGTCTTCGGCGTCTTGGCGTAGACGTGCGCGGCATGTCGAAGTGCAGTCCGTGCCTTCTGGAGTTCCTCGAATAGCTGACCGCCTTCGTTCATGACGACGGTGGACATCTACTTCTTGGCCTTCTGCGCCGCCTTGTTGTCCGCGTAGACCTGCTTGAGGATCGCCTTGAGGCGGTCGTCGACGTCCTTCTCGCCGATGACCAACTTCAACATGTCTTCGGCACCTTCCCACCAAGCGAGCGTCTTCTCGCTGGTGTTGTGCGGGTGCGGGGTGTTCTGAACGCCGTCGAGCAGCTTCTTGAGCGTGCGCTTGTCGGTCACACCTGTGATGACACTGCTGCCGGTGCCCGCCGCTGCGATCTTGGCCGCACGCGGAGAACTCCGACCGCCCGCATGGACGTGTGTCATCAGCTCGTCGAGAGCCTCCTTCTGCTTCTCCGGCTCCTTGATCCGCGCCAGTGTCATGGCTGCACTGACCGAGACCTTGCCTGTCTCGACCGCCTTCTTGGTGGCGGCGAGCGCGTTGTCGTCGAATGCCAGCCAGGTCTTGACGGTTGGCAAGGTCACGTTGAACCGAATGGCCGCGTCTTCGGGCGAGACGCCCTTGTTCAGAAGGCGCTTGAGCTTGTTGATCTTCGTCATCACGTCGTCGTCGCGACGCGCTTCGTTCTCGGAGATCATCGTCCCCATGAGGCCGACGTCGGAGTCCCGCTTGATCTTGCAGTCGACCTTGATGAGCGGCTCGCCCTTCTCAGTGCGGCGCTGATTCGCCAGACGCGCAGCACGGACGCGAGAACGACCCACAACGACGGCAGCGAGTCCGTCGATCTTCGCAATGATGATGGGCGTGTCGACACCCACAGCGTAGATGTTGTTGACGAACTCCGGGGTCAACGGTTCGTGGAGACGGACGTCGTAGAGTGCGTTCTCCTCGTCTTCCTCTGTGTCGTTGGGTCCTTGTTCGCCTTTGGGCAGGCACTTGCCGCCAACGATGCACAGGTCGAGAGGTTCGACGGAGTACATGGAGTTGCGGGCGAAGTCGAACGCCTGCTTCTTGGTCTTCGTAGCGGTCATCGGCGGGTTCCTTTCAATTGGATCAGTGGCGATCCCGTCGTTCGTTTCTTGGTGTCGAAGCAGTACTGGCACTTCTGACATGCACCCTCCAGCTCAGCAGAGCTGTCATACGATTCGTGAATGGTTGCGGGACAAGCCCGTCGTTCGGGTTCGCGATTAGCACGACCAGCGCCCGCGCGGTGCTCTTCGAACACTACGCTCACCCAGTCCGGAATCTTCTCGTCGACTGAACAGCGGACCCATGCCGCAAAGAACTGCGGCCGACGCTTGGCCATGAGCTTGAGCCCCGCGGTTCGGTGTCGGGGCAGTGTCGTCGAGTCGAAGCTGAGCATCACGTGGAGGTTGGGTGAGTCGACGAGCTTGGCCGCCAAGTCGAACTTCCGCGTCGAGACCCAGATTTTGAACTTTGGCTTGATTGCCTTGGCGTACGTCGCCAGCTGGTTGATGAAGTAGACGCTCCCGAGCTGCAGGTCCCCGACCCCAAACATCCGCAGGAAGTCCTGCTGACGAGAAACCACATGCGCGATGTCCATCGCTTCGTCGGCGAGCTGTCCCCATTCCCCGTCTTCGACGGAAAAGAACGCCGAATTCTCCGCCTGTCGCTGGAGTGCAGCCGGTAGCCGGATACGTCCACCCAAGCCGTAGCAGTAGACGCTACATGCACGTGTCATCGCGGTGCACGTTCGCGCGATGCTCGCGTTGATCGAGATGCCGGTCTTGTCGTTCTTTGAAAGGAACAGCCGATCGGGTACGTCGTCTGCGTCGATGACAGGCGTCGCCTGTCGGAGCTGTTTCATCTTAGTCGACATGGAAGCCGTCCCAGATCATGGCGCCGCAAGAGCCACACTCGAGGCGCGCTGCGTCGATGACCTGTTCCTTGACACGGTTGAGCGCGCCGTCGCGCTCCCCCGAGATGTCTTTGTCGTTGTGTGACAAGTGAGCCTTCCATTGATGAGCCACGAGATACGTCTCGACGATTGCACAAGCTCTCCGAAGGTCCTTCTTGCATTTAGGACACCGTCCAGGAATTACAACCTTGCGTGTCGTGATGCGTACGTGCGCGACTTCTATTGAGTGTGCCTTCCCACGTATGGGAACCACGTTCTCGGCAGAGTTGACGTCCACTGCGTCTACTTTGCCTGGGACAATGCCCGCAAACAGGATTCCCGCTTCGGCCTTACGAAGGGCCTTAGATTGCGCTTCCTGCCAGGTTTTGGCTTCGAAATGGTCTACGTAAGATTGTTCGTTATCGTCGTAGACGGCAAAGACCGTCCACCATTGTTTAGTAGCCAATTAACACCAAAGGAGTACATGCCAAGCGCCGGCGTCCTTGCACTCGATGTACTTCGTGATGAAGTCTTCGGTACAACCACCCTCACGCATTTCGGTAACAAGAAATTGCCAATACGGGATGCCTGTATCGATAGGTTCTCCGATATGGAGAATGAATTCGCACCATTCTCTATGAACGAACGTTGCATTCTCCTTGCACCATTTCCAGTTGGTGTCGTCTTCAGCGAAGTCCCATTCGACTTCAGCTAATTGCTTCATCTCCATGTGATTCACGGACCTCACGCACCGCGATAGCGATGCGCAGCATGTCGATTTCATCGGCCACCGATACGCCACGGCCTCCGTGGGCGTTGAATGTTTCAACGGCGGTTTCAAGGGTTTCGCGCATTGCCTCGAGCGGTGTCTCAGACCACTTCTGCAACGCAACCATGATGTCGTGCACAGGTAGATCCCACCCGACAGCCTCTTCGGCTGCCGTGCGTTCCTTCGTCGTGATCATTCGCCTCCTAGGCGAGCGAGAACTCACGCACCAATTCCCAACCGTGCCACGGCAGGGAGATCAGCGCGGAGATTCTTGCAATAGGGACGCATTTGCAGTCAGGACATGCGGCCCGGTGTTCAATCGGTTTCACCGTGGCGCCCTCAGGAACATTCTCGCGGACCGCTTGCAGTTTCGAGAACTGAAACGAGTCCATGTACTTTGGCGGGCCGACGTCGAACGTGACCCGGTGCGCGCAGCTGCACTCGCAGGCGTCGCCACGTCGCAGCGGCTCGTAGACGTTGAAGCCCGCGATGTCCAATAGCTCGTCGGTCACCGCGTCGAGGATCTCATCCTCAGGCAGGAACCCCTCCGCCATACGTGCTCTCTGCTCATCGTCGCCGTGCTTCTCGATCCAACTCCGCAGGGCCCGTGACCGCGCGTTGTCCTTGGCCGTGACGTCCCGCGATGCCACCGCCGCAAGCTCAGCTTTGCGGGCATCGTCGATGCGTTTGGCCTCCTCGAGACGTTTGCGTTGCGTCGCACGAAGTTCGAGCACAGGTCGAATCGAAGACAGCGACGCTTCGATAACAGCGGGCTCGTTTGGATTTTCCCCGATGGGCTGGTTCGCTTCGTAAGCCAACGCCAGCTCGAAACGCAGCTCGTCAGGCAGTTCTTTCAACGCTTCCTCGGTGAGGTTGAAGGACAGAGTGCCGACGCTCGTACGTCCCGCCATGATGGCAGCACGCGGGGACACAAAAACGTTGATGGTCAGCACAGGCATGGCATCACATGAACAGAGACCAAAGCGTCAACGTGACCAAGCCTAGGCAGATGGCAATCATGACGAGACTTACGAGAACCTGCCAGGCCGTTAGACGTGGCGGGTCCTTGGGTGCCGCCATGAGTGCCGGGAACGGAAGAAGGTTGTTCTTCAAGTTGGACTTCTCGGCTTCTTGCAGTCTTGGCACAGGACTTCCTCGTCGAGGGTTGGCTTGTGGTCTTCGAACGTGAACGGGTCTCCACAGACGCCGCAGGGTCCTACCGCACCGTGCGCTACGAGGTAAGCGTCGAGCCCTGCTTGCGTTGGATTGTTGATCTCGGCGATGACCTTGTCGACAACATCCTGCGTGCCGCCTTCAGCGATGGCGTCGTAGAGCCCTGCCAAGTACATGTCGAAGTACTTCATGCTGCCGTCCGTCCCATCTTAGCTTCGCGCTTCTGCCAGCGTGCCTTGGCAGCGTCGTCGATGAACCGTTTCTCCCAGCGACCATCCACCCAATCGCCAGTGAACCAGTGCCAGCTGACGCCATCTCCCACAATCTCGTGGCGGACCTTGTCGTACTGACGAACCAAGTTGTGGTCGTATGCTTGACCGCAAAACCAGGGGGATCCGTCAATCATCGAGACCCACGGTACACCCGCTGCGAAGCGTTTGAACATGTCCTCGGCGAAGCCTGCACCGCGATTCGGTACGACCCGCTTATTGTAGCGGTCGGACTTCGTCCAGTCGAAAGGCCGGGCTGCGTCTCCATCGAGACTTCGCATGCTCACAAACAGGGCGGCTTGGAGGGCATACCTCCACCCGTTCAAGTTGCGATCCGTGGTCATGCTGTATCCGGTGTATCCAAAGTCGGTGACCCTGTCACGGTCAAAATCGACGTGCATCACGCGACTTTCGTGGTGCCAGAACGAGAGCTGACCGGATGCAGTCCAGTAGCGGCCTTCGAATGTGATTAGTGGGAACACCTCACCTTCGAAGAAGATTTTAACGTTGGTGCGGTTGTTGACGCATTTCCCTTTTTGCAACGCCGTCTGGATCTGCGTCCAGGAAACATCAGACCGAACTGCGCCTGCATAGCCGCCACTCACGGGACCGCCCTCAAGCGTTCTTCGTCCTTGCGGATTCGTTCTTTCGCAATCGGAAGTCGTGCAAGCCAGGCATCGAGTCGGGTCTTCAACGGAACCTGCGAATGCACGGTCCGTACGTAACGGTAGTTCTCCGCATTGCCGCGCAGCGCCCATTCGATCAAGTCGCTCGTACATAGCGGGCACCGCATCGCAGGTGCCTCACGGTTCTGTTCGAACTGGTTGTTGCCGCAGTCCAGGATCAGAAGCTCGCCGCCGCCGACTTCGACCGCGGTGGAGCCGCAACAATTGAACCGCCAACCGTTGCCGCCTTGGCTGATTGCGCACGCCATGGTCACGGGGCACGAGCCACAATCGACGGCGCTGATTTTCTTCTCCGGAAGGTCGAGCAACGCCAGAATCTTCAAGGGTTTCATAACGTCAAATCCTTCGCCTGGACCTTGTACGTACCGCGAGGGTGCGTGCAGGTCACGGTCACGGTGTTCTTGGAGATCTTCACAGGCGTCACGCACGCTTTACCTCTCGACAGGCGCGCTAGCTGGTAGGAACCGTCTTCGCGCTGATGCGCACCGACGGGCGGTCCTTTCTCGAAACACTCGGCGGGCGAACTGTAGTTTTTGGCGATGCACGCGATCGAGATCGTGCAGCCCGAACAGATCTCGGCCGGATCTCTGATGAGCTTTGCAGGCGAGACCGACATGGCCGTCTCGTCTTGTATGGCCCTGCGAACCACGGCCCTGCTTACTCCGTCCTGGACGTGTTCGCTGATTGCCGCCCTCAACTCAGGGCTGAGCCTTAGACCCTCGTCCATTCTTTCGATGGCGCCTGTTTCCACGTGCGAGTTTCGAACAATGGTCGCAGCGTAGAGCACACGTTCCACCGCTTCCCTGGACAGCTCGAGGACACGCGCGATCACTTCAGTTACATCTTCTTCGGCATCGCCCCACTTCGCTTCGAAGAGCGCTTGCTCGAGGTCATCCAATGACATAGCGTGCTCCTGTTCTAAGGCTTATACCGTAAACATCACAGAGGATACGAATGACCAATCGCCCGCAAGCAACCATTGTTGCCGACGCGCCCATCGTCGCGCCCATCGGCCAGATGGCGCTCATGCCCGAAGGCATTCTGACGATGGCCGAGTGGATCAAGAAGTACCGTCCCGACTGCGTACCTGATGGCGGATTCAGCAGCGTCTATGACTTGCTCCCGCATGACGGTTATGACGACGATCCGTTCATTGTGCCGTCCGAGGGCAGCTCTGTGCCCCAGCGCAAGGTTTCCGATAACGAGCTGCTCGCGGAGCTGGCTGGCCGCAAGTGCTACGACAGCTTCGCGGACGCTGGCAAGAAACGCTCGAACAACGAGTACCTCCATTCGATGTGGGATGGTCGCATTCCACACCGTTCGACCGGGTACCACGCGCAGATGTCGTTCTTCATCGCGCACGTCAGTCGCCGCGTCAGCCACGAGCTGATCCGCAACTACGTCGGCCACTCCAAGGACGAAGAGGGCATCCCCTCACAGGAGTCGACACGATTCACCCACCATCCAGGCATGTACATCGCACACCCGTACTACCTCGGCGAGCCCGATGAATTCGCCGAGTTCGAGCGACGTGCGCAGCGCAACTACGAGGACTACGTTGCCACGATTCAACGCAAGGTCGAACGCTACGTAGCCAAACAAGGACATCCGCCCAAGGGTCTCGATAAGAAGCGCATCTACGAGTCGTCGTCCGGAGATCTTCTCATGAGCTGTGGGACCTCGTTCATCTGGACGACCAACCCAATGGCGATGACGAAGTTTTTCCATGAGCGTCACGACGAAGCTTCCGACATGGAAATGTCACGCTTCGCCGCCACCTGGAAGAAGGTCTGCTTTCAGCACTGGCCCAACCTCTTCAGCGATTTCCACCCCAAGAAGTGAATCGATGGTGCGGCGGTGCAATTGTTGGTTTGTGGTCCAGTGCGTTGCACCGTTCGTCCGACCATATTGACTCAAGCAGCTCTTCCTCGTCGTGTGTCCAGACTAGTAGTTCGTAAGCACGGACACCGTAGTCATCAAAGCCGTCCATCCCATAGACCTCGATGTTTTGAATCCGCGGTCCTTCGAACGTTATCAACGTGTAGAGCTGTCTGAGACAACCTACACAGATGTCGTTGGTGGTGTCGTGGTCGGTTCGATACTCGCAACCACAATCCAGACAGCCCGGACAGTAGACCTTACCGTCATGCCATTGAACGAGGTCAACCTCGTTCTTGCAACGTGAGCACGCAGGCTCAGAACGGGATGGTTTCCGGCGTGGCATTGGAGGGAGTATGTAGCGAGCACGAATGGTGGTGGTGCATGTTCACCATCGAAGGCGTGCTTCCTGGGATAGCCTTGCTGCACTTGTCGCAGACTTCGTGGTCCGTAACATCTGACACCAACGTCTCCTTCTCACGGGCGACGTGTTCAAGCAGGATGTCGATCGGGAACACGTTACGGCGCTTGGCCTCCGCCGCTAGAGCTGATGTCAGAAGCTTTTTGAACGGCTCCAAGAGCAGTCGCCGTTCGACGCCCACGATGCCGCCATCGTCGATCAGGCGGCATGCCGTCTTGGTCCCACGGAACGTGACAACGACGAACGACGCCACAATTTGCTCGAGACGGTCAGAGGTTTCGCGCTCTTCGAGCGTGAGGTCAGATGGAGCGAAACGCGCCTCAACGGTTCCTTCCATCTTGGCCGCGATGGTTTCCGCGGACAGGCCGCCCTTCTCAAGCAGTTCCTGAAGCGTGTTGGACACTACGACCGGCTTGGCGCCGATGCTTTCGGCTTCCTTGGCCGCGCGCATCGACGTGACCGGGGACGCGTCTACGCCGTTTTCAGCTTCGAACCTGTCCCGTACGCTCTTCAGCAGCTTGTCGTCGGCGTGGTACTTGAGCTGCCGTATTTCGGCGGCGTCTGCCTTCGCCATCTCGTAGACGCGAGGCGCCGCCAGTTCTGGTTTCTGTGTGCAGACCTGTTGCCACAAGTTACCGAGCGCGTAGTGCAGGTCCCACTCGTCGACCATACGTCGGTCTCGGTCGAGCTTGAGCGACTTCATGTCGTACCCGCATGACAGGTCACTGAACGCTCGAACGAAGATGCCGCGAGCGAACACCTGACCGACACGATCCTTCGACAGGAGAAGGGTCCCGCTGGACATTTCCACGACGTCAGCAGGTTTGGGTGGTTCCAAGAACAGGAACAACTTCTTGAGCGCATCCCAGATGCCTGTCGTGATTCCTTCGATTTCGATTTTGAAGTCAACCTCGCGGATCGAGATTTTGCGGGACTTGAACGTCAGAAGCTCTTGACCCTCGAACGGATGGCCTACGTCAGGTTCTTCGAACGACACGCTCCAGGACAGGTCCCCGTTCTGAAACTTCACATCGTGCCCCTTGCGCAACAGTGCCAGGCAGCCGAGCACGAAACCCTCACCGAACTGGCCGCGCTTCTCGCCTGGCGTCTTGTCCGACTTCCCGAGGATGAGGAGCTTGGCGGGATCCACGTAGATCTGCGCGTTGGAGATCTCAAGACGTGACGTTCGAGGAAAGTGATCGATCGTCATCTTGTAGCCGTCTTCGTCCGCGTCCTTAGCGTTTTGCAAGAACTCCCGGCAGCCCTCGAAAACGCTCCAGGAGGCGCAGTAATTCTTGTCGATCGCGAGTGGGATCTTAGCCATGACCTATCTTTCGTTTGCGTTGTGATTGTGTGATAAACGTGTTGCGTGTGGAAGCCAGTGAGCAAGTTGAATTGGACACCGTTGGCGTCCGATGGGCGTTTCGTTGTGGTCACGAACACCGCGATTGTGAGTGACCGTTGGCACGCACGCGCATGTGCCGCGATCACTGATTCGGCCTACGCCGTTCGTGACGTCGTGCGAGATATCCTTGCGAACCCTCAGGTCAGGGCCGTCGTGTTCGATGGCCCTGCGCTCAATCGTGCCGAGTTCGATAAGTTCTGGCTCGGGGAGAACGACATCTCCTGGCGTATCGATAAGGAACATCTCGACCTGGTCCGCCAGTTTGTCGATCTGTTCGACGACGATTGTATGTGGCGTGTGCCGCCGCAGCCGTTCTGGCCTGCGCGCGTTATGTACCTCGAAGAAATGGAAGCCAAATGAGACTGATCGCGTTGATGGGCAAGAGCAAGAGTGGCAAGGATACGGTTGGACAGATGCTTCTGGACGCCGATCCACGAGGTGTCACCATCGCGTTCGCAGACAAGTTGAAGGAAGTCTGCATGGACCTCTTCGACCTGTCTCACGACGATGTCTACACCGAGGAGGGCAAGAACCGGGTCACGGATTTCCCCTGCTACAAGTGTCCGGCCTGTGGCTCTATCGACGCGACGCTCGAGGCACCGACGCAGGTCGTGTGCAAGGGCTGTACTGCCGTCGGAGCACCTTCAGCCTTCGCATCGTTTTGGACAGTGCGGATGATTTTGCAACACGTCGGGACAGAAGGTTGCCGTCGTGTGTGCGACACCGTTTGGGTTCGACAGGCGATCAAACGCATCAAGGCGCAGTACGCCGACAAACCCTTCGTAGCCATCACGGATTGTCGCTTCAAGTCGGAAGCAGACATGGTGTGGAAGACCGAAGGTGAAGTGTGGCGTATCCGTCGTCCCGAGACGGACCACAAGGCGCAAGGTCTCGCGAAGCACAGCTCGGAGACCCAGATGGACACGATCCCGGACACGTTGTTTCAACTCACGCTGAACAACGACAGCACTCTCGAGAATCTACGACACAAAGTCGTGGGTGGGCTCGAGCGGTTCCTCGCTGCACGTGCGTAGAACGCTTGGACGGTAGCGATATCGGTCTGCTGCCTTCTGCATCGCCGCATTCAGCGCGAGCCGCGCGTCTTGGTAGCCCTGCTCGTACGCCAAGCGGATCTTCTCGTTCGTGTGCGTCGTGAACGCAGGGTCGAGCGGCTTGCTCGAGGCTCCAGCGACCCAACCCTTGCGGTACGACTGCCACTGGTTCGCGGCGTCGGGATCAGCGATTGGCATCGTAGTACTTCCGAGCTTCCACAGCGACGCGGTCGAACATCGCCTTACCGCCGAACTTCTCAGGGAGGTTCTCTCGGTAGTTGATGGTCACGAGCGCCAGCGCAAACACGCACTGTTCAGGGGAGAATCCCATCTCGCCCCACTGCTCGTTCAACCATCTGATGATGGTTTCACCGTTACCTGCGGCCTCGAGCGCATGATCGTTCATCGCGCTTGCGGCCATCTGTTTCTTCATCGCCTCGATGGCCTCGGACGACTTCGATATGTTCTCGGCGAATTTCTCGTTCATCAACGTCTCACGGGTTGCTTGGGAACAGCCTTTGGAATCGGCTTATCGCGGAATAGACCGCAGCCTCGAACAACTTCAGCACCCACCACGATGACCGGCTTGGCCAGCTCACCGTCAGGCGCGCGTTCTACGCCGGGCGGGAACATTTGTCCTCGCTGTTCGGTCGCAGGGTAGGTCGACTGCACAGCACAGCGCCCGTGACGACCTTCTTTGACGCCCCGGATGATGGGGTCGTAATTTTGACATTGAGAACAAGGTTTATCGGCCACAGAGTCTCCTAGCTGGCGGTCATCATGACGACGATGCCGAAACGACGCAAGATCGGAGCTGCGAAGGACGTACGAAGTACCTTGGCGAGCGCCAGCATTCCACGGTCGAGTGGTTGCCCGATGAACCAGAGCACGGACGCATCACTCTTGAGAGTAGATGCAGGTGCCCCTTCGGACGGAGCGTTCAACACGGTGTCGTTGTATCGAACGCCAATCCCCGCATCCACCAACATCGTGCTCACGCCCTGCACCATGAACAAGTCTGCAACGCAGTTGGCTAGGACATCGAGCGCGTCGTTGTCGGTTTGTACACGTGTCGACGTCACATCGAACCCCACATGCTTCGACCGAATGACGTGTTTGTTTGGAATCGCCATGTCGGCGTCCCGGTCTATCTCGTCTAGGTTGATACGAGCACGTGATGATGGCTCGACGCGGACGGGTTGACGTAACGGTTCAACCGTTCGCCATGGGTCCACGATTCCGCGTTTCTTGGTCATGTCGTCACTACGATGCGGCCATCGAGCCCTGGATCCACGCAGGACGCATGGACGAACTCGAACTCCCCCGACATGTGAATCCCCATCTCTTGTGTTTGAGGATCTCGCGCATTCGGGTCGTAGATGATGTGTGCAGGCATGACGCGATCGCCCGCCTTGAACAACTTACGACACCGCGCGCAGGTTGTATGCGGGACCCGTTGATTGAGGGTGTTGACCGGCATCAATCCTCGATGCCTTGGGCACGCAGCATGACCGCACGTACAGGTCGATAGGATTTACGATGTGCCATCGTAGGTCCACGCTTGGCCAAGAGCGCCTTGTGTTCGCGTGTTGGATACCCGCGGCTCTTGTCGAAGCCCCAGTTCGGATACTCTTTGTGCAGCTCGTCGATCCGCTTGTCATGGGTCGTCTTCGCGACGATCGACGCAGCGCCGATGTGCCAGTCGGTCCTGTCTCCGTCAGGGATACATTTGACAGGACACGGCAGGTTGGGTCGTTCGAGGTCTCCGTCGATCAAGACGAGAAAATCCTCGGGCTGGAGTGTCGGGTCGAGCGTCTTGAGCCGTTCGAGGCAGCGTGATGCTGCTAGCTTGATCGCTTCTGGAAACACTGTTCCGAAGAGCCTCGCGTCAATTTCAGCAGCGGTCTTTTCGATGATGACGACGGCAGCACAGGTCGCTTGAACGGCGATGGAGAGTGCGGCTCGGTGCGCTGGATTTTTGATGCCCTTGGAGTCGCCTGCTACCAAGGCCTTGTCGGCGTAGACACCTTTCCACATCGAGGTAACGCGCTCCGCGTCGATCGGAAACGCGACAGCAACCACGACAAGGGGTCCAACCAGAGCCCCACATCCCGCCTCGTCCACACCGACAACATATTTGGGAATCATGTGACGGCCTTGATGCGTGGTTTCTTCTTGTTGAGGGACACGCGCCTGTCGCAATTTATGCAGGCCGCAGTTTTTCCTTTACCGGTCACTCGCCACCCGCACGGGCACACGACGACCTTCGTGCCTTTGGGGCGGCCTGCCTTCATGCGCTGATCGTCCAACTCGTTTTGAAGAACTTGGCCAACTTGTGTAGATGTCGCCAGTTTAGAAGGCTCCTACCCTGTTCGATCGCCGTGTACTGCGCCCGACTGAGTTGAATGCCGGCTGCTACCTGCGCCTGCGTCAGGTTTTTGGACAAGCGTTTGTCCCGCAGTTCTTTCAACAACGTTACATACGGATCGCGGCTCATATCGGACAGAATCATAGGCGTTCAGGGTTTATTGCGCAAACTCACGCGGCCGTAGTGCGCCGGAAGTGCTCGACGAAACGCGGAATGAATCGTTCGCACACCGCCATGTCTGACGTGATCGCGTTGTTCGACCACGGCAGGGCTTTGCGCACGGCGCCTCCGTAGCTCTTGTCCCAGATGCGACTGTCGAGGATCGCAACGCACCCCCGGTCGTCTTTCGTACGAATCAATCGACCAACGCCCTGACGCAAGTCGATGAGCATGTCGACAAGTTGAACGTCGTGGAAGGCGTTCTTCCCTGCGAGCCGCTCGCGCGCCTTGATGATCGGGTCGTTGTATTGCGGAAACGGAAGCTTGGCCATGATGACCAGCCGAAGTGCGCCTCCCGGAACATCGACACCTTCCCAGAACGACTTCGAACCGACGAGGATCGAATCCGGCGTCGCTTTGAACTGCTTGAGCGCCGCGTTTGGGTCACCGTCCCACGGATTCTTCCGATGGCCCTGCGCGAACGTGCGACCAGGGAAGCGTTGCTTGAGCGCTGTCGCAAATGCGTCGAGTTCATCGTTCGCCGTCGTGAGAATGAAGGCGCCACCATCCGACAGCTCCACGAGACGGACCGCCATGTCGACGCGGCTCTGCATGACCTTGGCGTAGTCTGGATTCACTCGACCGATTGCGGGCAGGTTACGAGGTACGAACACGAAGCCCTGTGCGTCGTAGTTGAATGCCGTTGGCAGAACTTCTGCCTTTGCCGGTGACAGTCCCGTCATGCTGGTCACGTGCTCGAAGTCGCCGTTGACGGCGAGCGTCGCGCTGCACACCACGATCGTTTTGATCGCCGAGAAGTACTTTCCTGCGATGCCGCCAACACTCACAGGCGCGCAGTTGATGCCGAAGCGCCCGCGGTCGTCCTGTGTTGCGTAGATCGCCGTGTTGGCGAGAATGCGCTCGCGGCGCATCGCCTGCTGTTCGGGGTCTGTGATCTCGAGGTCGGGGTCCACCATGCCCTGCGACGTCTGCAGCCCGCGCAAGAGGGAGTCAACGCGTCGCGTCGCCTGGGTAAGGAACGCGAGGTCCTTCGCTTTGTATTCCTCACTGCGCACCTTCTCGATTGTCATGTCGACTTCGATGCCCTTCATCTCTTCATCGAACTCAGACAGGCCGTCGTCGGGGTGGTTGTACGTCCGCTCCTCTGGCTCCGATTCAACAGGATCGGCGTTGAGTTCGGATGTTTTCTTGGTCAGTTCGACAGCTGCAGCACGAAGTCCGTCGATAGCCGCTCGCGCTAGCGCGTCGTCGAATACAGGAACATCCTTGGCGCTCGCATCCTGGTAGTGCTTGTTGGGCACCGCTTCGAACATCGCTTTCCACGGCTCGAGTAGTTCGCGGATGCGAGGGAACGAACCGCTCGTGCGCTTGAGCAAATCCACCAACCCTGAGATCGAGTCCTCGCTGACCCGGTGCGTGAACGCCGAACGGATTCCTGCAGCAAGCGTGTGCGCCTCATCAATGATGAGAACGTCGTAGGGCCCGCCCACGAGTTTGCCGTGGCCGAAGTACATCTCGGCACCGAGCACGTGATGGTTGATCACGATGAGCTTGGACTGCGTGGTGTCTCGCTTGAGGCGGATGTAGCCGCAGTCGTCAAAGAAATCGCACCGTTTGCCGACACAGTCTTCGGCCGATGCAGATCCCCACCAACGAGGCGGCATGCCTGGGTACTCAGCCCGATCGCCGTAGAGGTTTCTGCGGATGAAGTCCATGTACGGAGCGCCGCCCTCGCCGCCTTTGTCGATGATTGAAACCGCCGACATCTGGCAGGCATAGTTGCCCTTGCCCTTGAGTGGGATGGCCGTCGCGAACGGCATGTTCAGGATGCGTTTCAGCGTCGGGAAATCCTTGCCGACGATCTGGTCCTGGAGGCCCTTCTTGGCCGTTGCAACGACGACCCGGCGTCCGGCAGCCAGAAGCGCCGGCAGGAGGTACGCGTACGTTTTGCCGGTGGCAACCGGCGCCTCGCAGAAGTAGGCTCCCCCGTCACGGAGAACTTCTTCGATGGAGGCGGCCATCGAGAGCTGGGGCGGGCGCGCTTCGCGTACCAAGCCGTGTACGGGATCGGTCAGAAGGTCAGCTACCGTTCGCATAAGGCCTTTCAGTCTGCATTGCTTGTGGGATAAACATCAAGACGATCAGTTGCTTTCCTCGTCTGTTCCTTGTACCAAGATTCCATGGCAACTACGGATGACGCTCGCATCGGTGACTTCACACGTCCTGTGGTCGATCCCCCCAAGACAGGTGCGTCGCCAACCAAGGACGCTCTCGACCGTGCAGAGCAGAATCTCGAGGACTCCGTTCAGAAAGACGAAGCCACGCTCAAGCCGATGATCTCGTACGAAGAACGGTTGAAAGAGATCGGGGTGACCAAAGCAAAGGCCGCGGAGATCATCGATGCGGTCTTGCTCAAGGGCTTCTACGCTGAAGACGTCCAGATCACGAAGTCTATCAAGGCACGTTTCCGGACGCGGAACGCGCGCGATACTCGCCGTGCGCAAGAACAGATTGAAGCGCAGCGTCTTACGTACGACGTTCACTACAGCGAGATGCTCGCCCGGCTCTTGCTCGCATCATCGCTTGAACGCTTCGGCGACGACAAGCTCACCCACGTCATGAAGGGCACGAAGAACGACGACGTCGAGAAAGCCTTCTTCAATCGCATGTCGTACGTCGAATCGCTGTCCGATCCTGCGATGCGCCTCCTCATCACCAAGCTTGCAAAGTTCGACCGCATGATCGGCATCGTTCTCGAGGAGGGTGCGATCGAAAATTTCTAGGAGGCCCGGGAGGTAACGCCCGCGCGACGTTGTACGCACGCGGCGTCGAACTCGCGCCCTACGGTTCCATCGAGGATCGCGTTCAGCGTGAGATGATCTTCCGGGAGCGCCAGGAGCGCGTGGCTCACGTGAATGCGATCGCGCAGATGATCGCGCGCGTGTTCAACGTGGACGCTGGGAAAGCGTTCGCGGGGATCGTTTCGGAGTACGCGTCCGAGGTGTTCCAGGAGACGTACGACCCAGAGATCTTGAAGGCGAAGGTCTTCCGCCGGAAGGTTGCGCAGGCCGAGATCGTGGCCAAACGCCGACGCGACGAGGAGTTGATCCAGCGACTAAATCGGATGGGTGAGTACTACGATCGCCAAAACCCCAAGAATGCCAAGTAACTGCTTGATTCCCCTATAATAACCCCAAATGGCTGACCAACAGTCGAACGACACCATTCGCCAGATGATGTCGGGGTTCTCGGCGATGCAATTCAATCTTGGATTGCTGCCGATGCCGCAAGCCCAAGCGATGGGTGGTGCAGGTTCGCAGTTCCAAGCTCCGCCGCCTCCGCCGCCGATCATGAGCCCTGGCGACTACGGGCAACAGGCGATGCAGCGACACGACGCGATGGTGCAACAGTCGCTGCAAGCTGCTCAGGTCACGCGATACCAGCCACCCCCATCGGCACCGACGCCCTCGGTCAGCGCGATGGTTGGAATGGGCGCGATGAATCCGTTCATGGCGCCGCCTGTCGGCGGTGGCTTCTCGAGTCCTGGTGGTGGCGGCGGAGGCGGTGGCTTCGGTGGTGGCGGCGGATTTGCCGGCGGTGGCACGTTTGCTAGTGGTGGATTCGCGGGTGGCGGACCGCCGCGTATGCCGTCGGTGTTCAATCCATTTGCACCAACGCACCCGACGTCTCACTTCGCGTCACCTGCGATGCGCAACCTGCAGATCATGCAGCACGCTCAGTCGTCGACGATGGGTACGATGGCTGGCGTCACCGAGGGTGTGATGGGTGTTGGCGGCGCTGTCGCCGGTGGCCTTCTCGGGTCCGCCTTCGGCCCAATGGGTACCGCTGCAGGTGCGTGGCTTGGCGGGAAGATTGGCGGCGCTGTTTCCGGGATGATGACGGGCCCCGTCACACAGGACTTCGCACGCGGTCGCCAGATTCAACAGATGACATCACCGTTCATGGTGTCTGGACATTCAATGAATACGATGACTGGCCAAGGTATGGATGCGCATTCTGCGCGCCAGACTGCGACAGGCATTCGCAATCTTCAGCGCGATCATGACTTCGAGCGGACTGGGTTCAACACCCAGGACACCATGAAGATCATGCAGCAGTCCGGACAGCAAGGACTGCTGTCCGGTGCCCAGTCACCCGATCAACTTGTTCAGAAGGTGAAAGACATCTCAAAGACCATCAAGGTCTTGATGAAAATCACCGGCGATCCGGATGTGCAGAGCGCCATCCAATCACTTGGGCAAATGCGTGACATGGGTTTCCAGGGGCTCGCGGCGCAAGGCGGCGCTGTCGCGAACCGCACCGCGTTCGCGCGTATGGCCGGCGTCTCCCAAGGCCAGATGCATCAATACGGTCAGATGGGCGCGGGCATGGCGCAGGGCATGGGGCTCGCTGGCGCAACAGGTTATGGCGCGGGCATGGTCGGCGCCGCTTCTGCGAACATCGCGGTTTCCACCAGCGCACTCAACGATCTACAGCTCTCACGTGCGGGCGGCAAGGAGGGTGTCGCCCAGATCATGACGAAGGCCCAACTCGACGCAATGGACAACAGCCCTTATCTTGCGGCGTCGTTGACGCGCGACAAGAACGGCGCGATGACGGTCGATCCGAACCTTTATCGCAAAGCTCATGGTCTTTCGTTCCAAGAAGTCTCGCAGATGGCTGCGACGAAACTTCGGGAGATTGGTGTTTCGGGCAACCTCGAGTTCGCGAACCGGATCGCAGAATTCAAGGATCAGATTTCACAGAAGCTCGACCCGCTCGAGAAGCAGACGATGGCGTTTCGTCAGGCACAGGTCCTGGCGCAGAAGATCGGAAACGGTGCTGACCTCGCCGCGGGATTCCGTGAGATGGGTATGTCCGAGACCGAAGCCCGCACCATAGGCAAGATAGGCGAGAGTCGGAAGTTTTGGGACGGTGAAATCGAACAGCTCAAAGTCCAACGGATCACGGCGTCCGAGCAAGACTCGGCGAAGCGGGAGCAGTACCGCACACCGGGCGTGATGCTCCGAATGGATCGTGGTGTTCGCGGCTTTTTCAATGACGCCAGCGACACCGTGTCTTCTCCGTTCCGTTTGCTCTCCGAACACATGGATCGCACGAACGAGAACGAAGAGGCGGCAGGTCGCGGACTGCGTATCAATCGCTACAGCGAGCTGCAGGTCGTCAAGGACGACTCAGACCGCATGATGATGCGCGCCGCGTATCGTGACCGAGATTTCCAGCGCACCCTGAAACAGGCGGGCTCCAACTTCATGGACGAGCAGGATGGATCACTCGGCGGTGCGTTCAAGCGGTCCGCAGGCCGGCAGTTGAACCGTATGGGTAGTTTTTTGGGTTTGTCTTCTCTCAGCAACGAGAACCGCATCACAGACATCGCGAGCCGGATCGACGGTTCGTACACCGGCTTGCATCCGTTCTCGACGTTCGGTGATCCGCAGGAAGCGATGAAACGCGTGCAAGGAGTTGTCGGCGCAGCACGCGCGTTCACAGACGCAGAATCGTTCTCTGCGGCCAAATCTGTCGCAGCCACAGCCGAGGTTGAAGCTCACATCCGCGGCATGGACGGAGACAAGATGAAGGGCGTGTCAGGCGCACAGATCATGGAGGCCGCGTCCAACAACTTCATTCGTACGTTGAAGGGCTACAAAGCCGGGACTATCAAGGGCGCGACTGCTGCATCAGAGAATGACATCCGTGAGGCTGTCATCAAGGCGGGCACCGACAACAAGATGTCGCGTGCTGAAGCCGAAGCAATGTACGAGAAGAGCAAGCACAAGTTCGGCGCCTTCATGGCGAAGGACGTCTTGGCGAGCGGCGACGAGAAGTTGATCGAGGTCGGCGCCAAGGCTCAAGAGCTTGCTTCAGAGGCAGGTACAGTCAGCCAGCTGCGTAGCCGTGAAGCGATCAGCGACGACATCAAGCTCACCGACGAGATGCTCGGCCTCGATGACGAGAGCAGCGAGACGATGCTTGAGATCAAGGCGGTCCTCAAGCGCGGTGACGACGACGTCGTTGGATTGGCTGGCGCCCTGAACGCGTCCAACTCCAAGGACGAGCGGACGCAGGAGTTAGGACAGCAGCTTCTCAAGAGCTATGAAGCGAAGCTCGGCGGTGACTACTCCAAGAAGAGAGCTGAAGCGACCGACCTCATGATGAACATGAGCGAGGACGCGAAGGACGCGCTCACCAACACGGTGACGACGACCGGAACCGTGAGTGCTGACGCGATGTCAGGCCTCATTGGCAAGAATCTGCGCAATCGGTTTGGCAAGGAGATGCTCGGCGCCGCACAGGAGGAGGCGCTCGAGAACCTCGAAGACGTGCAATCAGGATTGAGCGGTTCGGATGACATCAAGGAGGCGCTCGGGAAGTTGTCGTTCGCGTCCATTGATGCCCTTCGTGAGAGGGGTCAGGGCGCTCGCGCGGATAAGCTCGAGAAGGCCAAGAAGGCGCTCGCTGCAGGCGGTGGCGATGCAGAGGTCGAGGACATGCTCGTCAGTGAAGCACCTAAGACCATGAAGACGGTGCATGGCGGCGGTGAAGGCGCTGCAACATCTGCAATCGACGCGCAAATTGATGCGGTGACGCGGGCACGAGACGAACTGGCCAAAAAAGGTGGCGACGCGAGCGATACAGACATTGCGCAGGCGCAGGCGGATTCGTCAGTGCTGTTCTCGTCCTCGGTGAAGGACTTCCACGAATCGATCACGACGCTCGCGCAAGTGATCGCTCACCCGAACTTCCAGTCGAGGAGGTGATAACTATGGCAAATCCGTTGGACTTCGGACAGTACGAGCCCGCAAACGTCAAAGGGCGCGATGCGCTCGACGACGGCACCGTCGGTGGAGCCTTCACACAGGGTCGCGTGACCAACGCGCTCGCGGCGTCGCGCGAACGCCCGTCGATGTACAACCCGGGCCAGCAGGGCGTCTTCGGGGCCAACCCGTTGATGACGCCGAAGTACGCGCGCAACAACAGCAACGGTGTTGCTCGTGATGCCGAGTACCGCGAGACGATGGCGCGGCTCTACATCTCCCTCGCGGACGTTGGTTCAACGGCCATCTCGAACTACCTCGCGGGATTGCCCGATCAGCAGACGAAGGCGCTCGCGCAGGTCTTGCTCGCCAGTAACAACAAAGGCTCAGGCGGCACTGGCTTCATCGACTTTTTCCTGACGTCAGCCAACGAAGCGTTCCAAGAGGTGATGCAGGTCGACAAGGTCTTGGCCGACGACTATGTGGCTTTCTACTACGGACAGAGCCCGCCGATTTTTCAGTACTCGGGCGTCCTGCTCAACTCGATGCAGGACGACCACCGATCAGGGTTTGCGCGTGCGTACCTCGAGCTACTTCGTGGAACACAACTCGCACGTCGCGGCGCACTTGCACGTCTTCGTTATGACTCGGTCATCGTGTCCGGCACGATGAACACACACCAGCAGGTGTTGGTCGCCGAGAACGAACTTGCGGTCCAGTTCTCTTTCACCTTCTTGGTGAAGGAATACATCATCCTGCCCAACGCGAAGTTCACGAAGATGCGTCCCGAGGACTATGTGAAGCTCGCGGCGCAGGCGGAAGTCACCAAGCTCGGACCGACGGGCGTGGCCAATGATGTGCGTGTGCGTACCATCTCAGTCACTACACCGTCGCCCGCAGGCCAGTCGATCGCAGGCTCTCCTCCGCCTACAACGGTCGTCGACACGAGTGTCAACACTATGCAGCAGCTGACCACCGCAGGGAACACCGCTAAAACCCCGCAAAGCCCGACCTCGAACATCAAAGGCACGGTTCAGACACCTCCGCCCAATCCGCCTCCGTCGTTCGCCTCTGCCAATCCAGCCAGCAACTTTCTGGCTCCCACGCCTTCATTCGCGAGGCTCTGATCCGCGATAAGGATAGGTCATGCAATATCCACTGACGATACCATTCTTCTTCGGCGGGCCTCAGCCCACTGTAGACGCGGACGGCTGTTGGATTGGGTTGCCAACCGAGTTCGAGGTTCTGTTGCTGCAACCGATGGCAACATACCCACTTGAACAACTGCGTCAGCGTTTCATGTTTGCGTTGACTACCAACCATGACCGCATCAAAGGTGCACGTGTTTGTCTACAGATGGCGTTTGAGATCGATACACGCTCATACTTGAACAAGCTCATCGATCTTCCGCTCGAGGTGCCGCAGTCCAAAGTGTGTGAACGTCGTCGGTTTCTGGATATCGATAAGGACATGCGGTTGCAGCGTTACTTGGTTGGCCCTGCGATTGAGTCGCTCGCAACGATTCCAGCGATCCCGGTATCGTACGTTGAGCTGATCCGTAGGTACGCAATGGCGAACTACGCCCGTTATCGAACCTGTGCGTTGGCGGCAGCGCTTTGCACAGCGAAGGCAGTGCAGTGACCGCGCCCATCAGCAAGACATCCTTTGCAGCGAGTCAGCCAAGACAGGCTGCGTTCATCGTTTACATCAACGGCATCGAAGTCCCCGCGAAGTCCGTGAACCTGCGGTTCGGCGTCTGGCAGATGCCCGAGATGCAAATCGAGATGACCGCGGACCCGGTGCTAATGCGCTTGGGCGCAGAAGACCGTGTTCAGGTTGTGGTGTTCTACCTCGATGACTGCGACGTCGTGCCCGGAGTTAAACCTGAGTTTCGTCTGTTTGGCGAAGGCGAAATCACTGGATGGGGCTACCGCAACACGGGCGCTAGCCGCTCGATCATGTTCACGGTCGTCAATCAGATTGCGATCTACACGCAGTTGACGGTCAGTTTTCTGAACACGTTCGAGGACCTCGTTGGCGATGCGCGCGACCCCGCGCGAGGTGTAATAAATCTTTCAACACCATCGTCGCGTCTGGTCTACCCGCTCGCGCTGTTTACGCAAGGGCTTCTCGAGACAGGTGATGCGAAGGCTGATTTCATCAAACGGCCCTTCGACTTCCTCTACAACACTGTTCGCGGAATGATCGACGCGCGCATTCCAGAAGCGCATCAGGCCATCCCCGCCTCGAACTTCTTCGCACGTTGGTCGAGGCTGACGAACTTCCACAATCGGTTCGTAGCGTCCCCGTTCTTCGATGAGGTCGCGGCAGGCAGTGACAACATCTTCCCGGTCTTGAAGGCGGTGCAGAGCGTCTCGGCTGTTAGCGCAATCGTCAAAAACCTCATCCCGAACGTTCAGAACTCGGGGTCCATCTGGGACATGCTCGAGGTGGTCATCCAGACCCTCTTGACCGAGATCGCGATGATTCCGTCGATGCCGCTGGTTACGGTCGACCTTGCGACGAGTCTCATCCTTCCGACCAACTTCAACGAACACATCCTCGTTCAGGCGCCTGGGTACACGGATGAGCTGCTTACCGTGATCGGTGGTCAGGTTCGTACGTTCGGCGGCACACCGATCACAGGACTCGTCAACGGGCACGCTATTGACGTCGATCCATTCACAGGTGCGGCCACCGACGGGGTAACGGGCGCGCCCATCGAGTACAGCGATACGCTCGAGAGCGCTTCAGCGAAGGCGAACGCTCGGAAGTGGGTTCCCGCGCTCAGCATCGACAGCCGTAAAACGGCCCCCAAGCGGATCCCAAACTACTTTGTGAAGCCGCAGAGCCTGTTCAGCATCCCACCGTCCTGTAATGCGATCTTCCCGTCGCAGCTCCTCGACATGAGCTACCAGGAGAACTACGCGACGCAGCCGACGCGTCTGTACTTCAACGACGGCACCATCAATCGGCTCCTGCACCAGGTGGGCCCTTATGCGAATGCCGTCATGGATGCGCTCGCGATCGGGTATCCGCCTGAAGTAGACCTGCTTGAACGTCAGCGCCCAGCATCTGCCACCTACAACGCGAAGAATTTTCTCATCTTCCCCGAGGAGTTCTTCAAAGGTCCCGTAATGGACCGTCGCGACATCCCCCCGTGGATGTTCTTTCTCAGCGCACAGGAAAACCACATCAATCCAAAGCCCGCGGACGGAAGCGCGCCTGCGTCCCCGCCGCCCGCACGCACGAGCGCGACGCCGCCTCCACAACCGTTCACACCCGCACCGCCTCTGCCGACCGTGGCCACCGGAAACACCAATCCGACGTTACCGCTTCAAGGTCGTTGGGTTTGGCCCGTCTCGATGTACAACGGCCGAAAGCCCATCGTTAGCCAAGGTTTCAATCGGAATCCAGGAAGCGAACGCGGCGTCATACATCCGGGACAAGACTTCTTCTTCGAACGAATTCGGTCAGACCCATACCCTGACCGCACGCCCAATCGGTCCAAGAACTTCGTCATGCCCAATGGCGTGTCGGTCCTTGCTGCGGCTGACGGAGTCATCTGGTCAGCAGGTAAGACGGGGGTCGGTTATAGTATTGTTATCAGTCACGAACCGCTCAAGGTCGCAACGTATTATACACACATGACATCCATGTTTGTGGAACCTACACAACGTGCGAACTCAGGTCAACGCGTCAAGGCAGGCACGCCCCTCGGCATCATCGGATACAGTCCGACGGATGAAGCCAAGCTGATGCACCTGCATTTTGAGCTGTGGTTCGGTGGTGCAACAGACTTCGTCGATCCCGCGCGTTTCCAGAAGAACTGGGAATACATGACGGCGGGGCAACCGCTGCCCGCAGCAGCGCCGCCGCCCGCTACGCCGCAGTCGTCAACGTCTGTTCAGCCCCCACCCGCGGCACCCACGTCTCCTGCGCCTTCACCGGCTGCCTATGACACAGCTCAAGAGGCAAGCGATACAGTCTACAAGCTTTACGCTAAGTTCGAGTACTTCCGTGAACGTTACGCCAAGCGGAACGGCTCAGCCTCTGTTGCGTGGAATCCATACGTTGTTGCAGGCTTTCCCGGCGTCATTCTTGATCAACGCGCGTCGCGCGTTGACCTGTTCTGTTACATCACAACAGTGCAGCAGACTATGTCTCACGACGGGCGTCGTGGAACGCAACTTTCATTTTCGTACGGACGCCAACTCCAGGAGATGTTCCAGCAACTGAGTGACGAGTTCTCGTTGAACGACGCGACTGCACGAGGATCGGCCCCCCAGGAGCCCATTCGTGATGTCAGCAAGGTGCTTCAGTCGTTCCCACAGGCTGAAACGTACTATCAAAACCTGTTCTACGGTGCGCAGCCTCTTTACGGTAAGGACGCGTCTTTCGATTTCCGAAACATGCTTGCGTACGCACCTAAGGTACCAGGCGCCTCTCCGGAACAAATCTATGTCGACGGACCCGATGCGGTAGTCGACGATGCGGTTGTTCAAGCGACCCAGGTCTACGCGAATTTATTGGCTGAACGGACACCGCTCAGTGAAAAGGTCGTGTTGCTTCAAAGCCAGATCCAGATTCAACTGGATATTATCTTTGTCAACACGTTATCGTTTGGATCAACTCAAACAAGCGATAGTTCGCCGCTCGATGCAAACAACAATCCAAACGCTTTGGTCTCCATCATTAAGGAGCAGCAAACAGCGACAGCCGACACAACCCTCGCTGACCTGAATCCACAACTCAAACGCGCACAAGCAGACCTTGCTGCTCTTGATACACGCATCAACAGTACGTTGTTGGTCAAAAACCAGACGTCGGTGAACTCCGTAACACGTGTATCGCACAACCTCGGTGGTGCGAACGCGAACCGAGAGCTGGTTCCTACACCACGCTCAGCGCAGTTCTTCAACAGCCGAGATGCGGCGATGCGTTACAACTGGCGCCCGATCTGCACACTTGATGAGTACGTCGTTTTCCTCAATTCTGCGGGGGAAGGAGCCGTGCCTTCGTTTGGCCATGCACACAGTGTTGGTGCTCGATATTTCCAACGTATTCGACGTATCGAATACCAGCCGTTGCCTTTGGATCCCCCGCCGGGCGTTACGGGCCTGGACTCACCTGCCGTCACGGGTTTGACGTCGACAAGCTTCTCCCAAACACGTAGCGACTGGGATACGGCACTGCTCGCCTATCGCAACAACGTCCTGGCCATCAAGACGCCGAGAACCTAGTACGATGGCCTCTATGACGAACACGCTGTCTCGTTTTGCAAAGCTGGCGGTAACGAATCGCCAGACGCAAGACATTGATGCGTGGCATGCGTGGAAGAAGAGTCCGACGGACGCAAACGCGTCTGCTTTGCTCTCGCACGTTTCGCCGCTCATTCATCGTGAGGCGAACAAATGGGCGGGCACGATGGCTCGTCCTCTCTTGGAATCTGAAGGCAAGCGTCTCGCGATGGAGGCGTTCCACAACTACGATCCGAACAAGGGTGCGGCGCTCGGCACCCATGTCGTTAACCAACTTCAGCGGATGTCTCGGTTGTCGTACGCGAATCAGAACGTTGCACGGCTCCCTGAGAACAAGATGCTGCTCTACCACAGCTACAACGTTGCGCACTCGGACCTCTCGGACGCGCACGGACGCGCACCGACGACCGACGAGCTTGCGGATCATCTCGGATGGCCAATCCCTCATGTGGAGGCGTATCGGAAGTCGATTGGCCGCAGGGAGCTGCTCGAGTCAGGCGGTCTGTTCGAGACGGGTGACGCAGGGCTCTATGATGGAGACAAGCAGGAGCATGTTGTCGACTTCATTCACCACGCCCTGACGCCGCAACACAAAGCCATCTTCGAGCACTTGACAGGTTACGGAGGTGCCGAGCAGCTCTCGAATCAAGAGATCCAGAAGAAGCTCGGCATGACGCAGGGGCAATACTCCTACGCCAAGGCGAAACTCATCGAACACGTGGAGAAGGTCCATGGCTGATCCAAAGCCGCCCGATCCGTGGGAATCCGTCAAAGAAATGGGGACGGGGCTCGCTCGCGCGTCTTCAGCGCAGGGTGATAAGTCGTCATCAGATGCCAACGCGCAGCGACCGGGCATCGAGTACGACCCCGATACCAAACAGCGCTTCTACGATACAGCGCCGGTCCCTACCAAACGTTTGCTAGGCTCCCCGCTCGCGCCCACAGGTCCGTTCTCGATCGGAAAGCAGCGTGAACGGTCATTGGTGCGCGGTTGGGATTCAGGACATCGGTCGCTGGACTTCAACGCCGTCTCGGGCGAGCCCGTCTTCGCGATGGCCGATGGCACGGTCGTCTTCGTCGGATTCCAGTCAAAAACGATCGGGCTCGTGAACTTGGAGAGCGCGCACGCGGATTCCAAGGGCAACATCTACGGAGGCGGGTCCGACGCCGTCGCGACGCCTCGTGATGTTGGTGAAGGTGGCATCATCATCCAAATCCTCCACAGCGGGGATTTCGAAGGCTATCGCACCGAGTACTTCCGCCTCGACAGCGTCAGCGTCTCAGCCATCGCCCCGGGCAACCAAGTAACCGAGGGTCAGCAAATTGGAAAGGCCGGCGGTACCGGCGGTCCCGCAGGATTTTCGAAGAAAAATCCCGTGCTGCCCATCCAAGTCTCGTTCGTATCGGGCCCCATCGTAACCATCGTTCGTCCAACTGCCTTCGTTCCGAATGCCTGGCCCGGACATCAGGACTCGACGTCAGGTACAGGGTTAGGCAGCAGTATTGTGATGCCTATTTTGAATGCATTCGGTGCACAAACAATGGCGAGCGACGCCGCCGTTATTATCCAGAGCTTAGACCGGGCGACGTCGTTACAGAACCAAGACACGTCTGCCACCAAATTGGCGCAATCACGGCACGACACCTTTATCCAACAGACGCTCAACAATCGACAGAGCACGCTGTATGCGGCGACGGCCGCGTTTAAGGAGCAGCCATTCTCTAAGGTGACCGCTCCAATGGTGTTCGACTTCGAAAAGGGTGTGTGGGTGGTTGGCGGTATTGAACAAGGACCTCTCTAATGGCGTTTGACATCAACATTCAGATCGTCCCCGCCTCGCGGTATACCGGAACTGCGTTTTATTCGTTCGGTCAAACACGTTCTCTGGGTGTACGGGGAATCCAGAAACTGGTGAACATCTTTGCAAAGTACCTGTTGACGCCTGTAGGTACCGATCCTCTGGACATCACTTACGGAACCAATCTGACCAACCTCATCGGGTCCAATGTGTCCTTAAATGACGCCAGGGAAGTTTTGGACATGGCGGTCGAGAGTGCCGCCCAGGGCGTGCAAGCGTACCAATCGTTGCAGACGTCAGTAGATGACGACGAACGTCTCGCATCTGCCGTCGTGACCGACTACATTGCGATTCCAGACGGTCCTGGTTTCGCTGCTCAGGTCCTGATAACTAACGTCGCGAACCAGCAAATGCAGATCGTGCTTCCCACGCTCGAGGTCCGCCAATGAGTACGACGATAACCATCAACCCCTCGGACGTATCGACCGCTGCCGACTTCCTGGAACAGTTCCTCTCGGATCAGGTCACTGACGGGGATTTCAGTCGCGGAACGGCACTACGCGATCTAACCGTGCAAGCGGTTGCCGCCGTCGTCACATTTCTACGCAGTGATGCTGCACAGATCCGCAAGATGCAGTCGCTCTTGTCGGTACGGGAGGCGGTGAACTCGGTCGGAGGTGACTCCGAAGCGTTGACGGATGCCGTCACTGCGATCTTGTCCAACTTCTTCGTCACGCCCAAGAGCGGTACGACGGCACGTGGCTACGCCATTGGACACGCGTCACAACAGGTCGATATCTTCATTGCAACGACCGTCCGCTTTACGTACAGCCGTGGGATTGTGTTCTCGGTTGATGCGGCGGACACGTTGTTTATCCCGAAGTCCGAGCTGACACCGATCATCGACGCAGACAACACGGTCCTGGATTACGAGTTTCGGATTCCACTCGTCGCAGTCACCTCTGGCGCGGACTACAACATCCAGCCAGGGCTGTTCTCAGCGTTCGATCGATTCAACCCGTACATCACACGCATCGAGACCACTGCTGAATTTTCAGGGGGTCGTGGGCCTGAGACGGTCGAGGAGGTGCTCGCGCGCGCCCCCACCGTCGTCGCGGTTCGCAATCTGATCAACTCGAGATCCATAAACGCGACCCTCGAAGACAATTTTGACAGCATCGAAAACATTCTTGTGATTGGAATGGGCGACCGTGAAATGCAACGGGACATCGTTCCAACGATCGCACCCAACCTCAAGTTTCACGTTGGTGGCGCTGTCGACATCTACCTACGCACGGCGCTCGTTGAGACGTCGTTCACAGGCGCAGTAGGCGGGGCGTTCGCGCGTCCTAATGGAGTCTCGACGATCTTCCGAGATGGTTCGGTGAGCTTCGCGGCCGTACTTCCAGGCGACATCATCCGGGTCACCGCAGGCCTGCCCTCCGTCCCTGCAGAATTTCTCGTCGTAGAGAATGCCAGTTCAAATCTCGTCGTAAGTAGCCAGTCGCCCTTTCCAATCGCGACAGACGAAGGCTCGCCGCCCACGACCGTGAATTATGTGATTGGACGTATCGGCCCGACGTACAACGATGTTGTGTTCGGTCTAGGCGGACTTCCTTACACGACGGGTTCGACGTCACGTCAGATCGGTACGCCGGGCCGTATCACGATGCCGGGCGGTCCCGTCATGGACATTTTGGACGTCGCCCTCATCAACCCTCCGCCGCCCGAAGCTGCATACAAGTCGACGCTCGACGGATTCGTGCACTACCCCAACCACGTCAATCAGACGCCGCAGCAATCCGCGTCGCCGACGCAAGGGCTACAGTTTCAAACGGTCGTCCATGCGCCGCTCGAAGCGCAAAGCACTCTCCAGTGGATGGAGGTCGTCGTTGGTACGGACATGTTCCCGACGCGGTTTGATACCTACCGGCTGCGGGTCCGCTACCGTACCCTGCAGTCGTTTGCGGTCATTGATTCATTCGTGCGCGGAACCCGTGAGCGGGTAAGCGCGGCCTTCCAGTTGCCTCGAGGACACCACCCTGTCTTGGTGTCCATGTTCTTGACGTACACGCTCAAGAGTACGGCTGTGACGACGCTTGATAACGATGCCATCGCCCTGACCATCATCGATTACGTCAACGCATTCGACGCATCGATCTCCTCGATCGATGTCTCAACTGTGATTCAGCTCGTCAAGAACACGTACCCTGACATTGCCAACATTGTACCGTCTGCGCTTGGTCTTCCGTTGTTGCAGATTGACTACGCGTTGCGGGCACCCACAGGTGACGTGCTTTCGTACAGTACGGCGGATGTTGTGAGTGTTGAATTGAGTAAACAGGTCGCGGGGCCTATTCCTCCAACGTGGCTGTTTAACGGGTCTCCCGTAACACTCGAGAGTCTCGGCGTTACCAACCGCACGCTTCGCTATATTGCCAATGAGACCAGCATCGTTGCGCAGCAGGACGGAACCTAATGCCAGCCGTCGGATATCAATACAATTTCATCTTAGGTCTGTCGGATTTCTGGCAGCGTTTCTTTGCGGATGCAGACCAGCTCGAGACGCTCTATCACGGCTCTGCGATTCTTATTGGTCAGGCGTATCTGGACCTAATGTCAGCGACGCTCGGCATCTCTCTTCGAGATTCTGTTGCGCTTGATCGCGAATTTTATCACCTGCTCGCGATGCGCGAAGACGAGATCCGTTTCGTCGAAGGCGCTACGGTCAACGCTGACCGTTGGGCCTACACTCTTCCAGATCCTGTTGTCGCCTTCGTCTCGATTGACAACCGTGTTATCGAACCCACCGCGTCTCTCGAAGACCAGCGTGACTACGACGTCGTCAACCGTGTGGTCCTATTCAAGGTCGACCCCACGAACCCAACCAACAACGGTCTGCCCTTGGCGGGCTATGCTCGAAGGTCCCTCGATGTGTCCGTCGGTGGAAGTTTCACCGATCCGTTTGTCGCAGCGTGGGCATCAACCACACCCGTTAAGAAGGGCGACACACTACGTCTTCTTGACGTTGGAACCGACGGAGCACAGCGACGTCGTCAGGATTACCAAATCGTCGTCGTGCGAGAACCTGCCATCTTCGTGTCCAAAGATGTAGCGCTTCCTCCTCCTGCGTCCAATATCAACTACGTCATTCTACGATGCCCGGCGAACCCTGTAGTTATAGCCGAACCGTTCACTCTCGTTGCAGGTGTTCCATATAACTACGCGCAACTGGCGCACACGCGCATCCATTACAAATCGGTGCGCGTGTTTGCCAAGAGGCTTTCGGACGGCCAGGACGTAGTTGAGGATGTCGATTACATCATCAATTACGAAGGCGGGTTGATCTTCCAGGTCACGGCGTGGCAAGGCGCGAGTCCTTACGCAGTTGACTATACGTGGATGAAGGAGGTCTATCCGATTGCAGGTCCGGTGCCCCGTCTGTCCATGACAGGAAGGATCGTCGCATCCTCGACGGTCGTTCGCGTTCTGCAGATGGCGGCGTGGACCCCCGAGACGTTGGTTGATCGTCGGACGCTCGCTAACAACTTCGGCGCGCTCATTGGACGTCAGTCTGATAGCAGCGAGTTGTACCGCTCGTTTCTCGAGGGGATTTTCCAGCTCTACATCCTTGGACCTGTACTCGAGCGCATCGAGAGCGCGCTCAACGTAGTGCTCAACCTTCCAGTGGTTCGTGATGACGGTGAGGTCTACATCGCCACCGATTTCTCTGATTCGATCGTCGATCGAGTCTTGACGACACGGCCTTCTACCAACCAGACCGCGACGTATGAGTTTCCCAAGGGAACACCGTTCCGCGTCGACCTAGTGCCCGGCCTTGTGCTCGAATCGTTCGAGCCCTTTACGACCGCCGTCGCCGTAACGGACTATGTTCAATCGCCGTCGTGGTGGTACGGCGAGATCATCCCAGAAAACTTGTTTTCGCCAGTTGCCGGAAGTGTGCCCCCGATCTTTCGACGTATCGCGAGCCCGTACTACGTCGAGAATGTGGTCGGCGCTCCTGACGATCCCCAAGTCGGAGACCCGGGTCTTCACGTAGGTACTGACGAAACGGGCGTCCCCTTGGTACCGACACCGACACGAATCTATCGACACCGTATGGCGTTCGTGTTGATGGACCGATATCTCAAATACCATACGTTCTCGGTCAAGTTCGACGCGCTTGCACTGTCCGCATCTGGTGGTGGCGGCTTTGCGCAAAGTCTGCGTGACTTGAATGAGTTGGTGTTATCGGCAAAGCCGTCGCACACATACGTGTTCACCACGCCCACAACTGCGTTTCGTGACGAAATACAAGTCAAGGAAGATTCCATATCCTTCAATCGATTGGTCGGTTCCCGTGTTTACGGTCCTGACAAGGTCCTTTTCACTGACGATCCGCCGGTGGTTGGTGCAGGTATCTGGAACGTGGGTGACTACTTCAAGTACGAGTCGTTCACAGTGTTGACTTTGTTGCCTTTGGCAGTGCCCGTGACATTGGCAAATACACCGGCATTGCCACATTTCGGACGTTTGGTCCGCGCGTTTATCGCTGGAGATGTCGCAGGTGTCGCGCTCGTCGAAAACGTCGACTACACCGTCAACTATGCGGCACGCCAAATCACGCGGCTGACCGCATGGACGACGGACACGGTCAACGTGACCTATACCCAGCTCAACATCGGGAATCTCGCTGACGCTCCGATCGCCGTCGCCAATATGCCGCTCTTGGTGAACGGCGTCGATCCCGCGCACATCACGGGTGCGTTCAGTGCTTCCGCGGCTGGTTGGGATGGTGTTACAACGCCACCATCTGCTCCGCGGGACATCGGCATGGTGGAACGCGCGCTCATCGTGTACGCACACCCGTAACCCTATAATTACCCGGAACCATGCGAAAAACCCTACACGCCAGCGAAGGCCTTCCGATGATGGGGACCATCAGCATGGTCATTCGCGACGCGAAAACATTGAAGGTGCAGAAGCGGATCACGATCCGCAACAAAATCACCTTCCTTGCAGCAGACCTTCTGGTCGAGCTGATCGCACAACGCGCCACGGACCCCGTTCCTGGCCGGGACCTCATCTACTCGATGCGCATGGGCAGTTCAAACACTGCAGCTGCGCGCTCGGACACGAACCTTGGTGCATTCGTCGTCGGCAAGGTGATCGGTGACGTCGGTAAGGTCACCGGCGCCCCTGGCGAGATCAAGTTCATCGCGACGCTTGATTCAGGTGATGCCAACGGTTTCACACTCCGAGAAGCGGGCCTTTTCACGGCAGGGGCGACGCCTTCAACGAACGACGCCCCGGGTAACACGCCAGGCGTCACCCGTATGTTCGCGCGTCAGGTCTATCCGGACGTGCCCAAGACAGTTGCAATCGTGATCGATTACAGCTGGACCATCGCATTCACTGCTGTTCCCTGATCTTCGCCTTCAAGAGGTCTCCCCATGCCCGGCCCTGTGAAACAGTTCCTTGACTACTCTTCGAACACGGCGAACGACACCGGCGAGAACAACGCTGCGTCAGTCCAGCCGATTGCCAACGGCGAGACCGTTGAACAAACTGTTCTAAACCGGCCCGGCGAAAGTTTGCGTCAACGCACGGAAGCGATCCGCAACCTTGAGGCGGACAGCCTCTATCTGCGAGACGCGGACCGGCAGCTCATCCTTGCGGGCCCCGGCAAGGTCACCTGGCCGGGAAGCACGACCGCGGCGGCCTCCGGCATTCCTGTCATCGACAACAACCTCTTCCTGCTCCCGATGCTCACACCGGGATTTCCGCAGGTCACGCCGGTTCCGCCGGTGGCGTCCGCCTTCGGTGCGCTCCACCTCAAGCGCGCCAGCGACAGCATGAATTCGATCTCGGTCACCAGCCAGCGCCGGAGCTACGCGGCGGGTGATCAGATCAACGTCGTCGTCACGCCGGGCGCCGCGTTCTCGTGTGTGCTTGACGTCGAGACGACGTATCAACGGACGATCAAGATCGTCGGTGTGGTTGGCGTGACAACGCTCGCACAGACGATCACGGCCCTCAACGGGCTCACGCCGACCGCTCCCGACAACACACAGCTCGTACTCGCTGCACTCGAGGGTGGTGCCATTGGATCAGACCTCCTGCTGACGACGCAGGCCAAGCAGTACGTCACGGGCAACTACGACGGTGAAGGGCACACCATCACCCCCATGAATCTCGCGGGCTTCTTTGTTACGAACCCGCTGCAGGCTTTGGGCGAAGGCGACAGCCTTTGCGTCAACTTCCCTATGGTCTCGGACACTGCATCCGTGGGCGGACGTCGACAAGCCCTCCCTGAGAATTCGAACACCGCGATTGCGTCGGGTGCTTTTTTCAACAGTCGCGTCCATCCCGAGAACCTCGTCAACGCGCTGCCCATCTGCAAGGTTATCAACGGCAACCTGGTGTTCGGCACTGGCGTTGAGATCCCTGCGGGCGCCACCAACGTGTCGCTCAGCACGGAAGACCTGGGTTCGCGCATCATGCGAAACGCGGGGTTCGAGCACGGCGTCACGCTCAGCACCGCGCGGTTCGGTATCTCCGACTGGGAGAACCGTTCGGACTTGGCAGTCAACGGCGGCTTTCGTTTGAATACGACGACACCGCTCACAGGCGCCAAGCAGCTCGAGTTCAACCAAACAAGTGCTTCGGCGGCCACTGGACGCATCGAACAGCCACAGGAAATCGCCGTCAATCCAGGACAGAACATTCGCGTCACTGCCGCCGTACGGCAGCTGATTGCCCCAACGGCTGGGCAGTACTCCGTTGTTTTGTACTGGGGCGATACGAACAGCGGTGCGTCGGGCAATACGACCATCGCGCTTCAGGTGCTTGCGTCCACGGACCCGACATACCGCCAGATCGCGCAGACGGTCGTGGTGCCCGCGGGCAAGCACTTCTTGAAGCACGTGACTATCGAAGTCACGGGCGTCACCCTCGGCGTGCCCGGTGTATCGCTGCTTGTTGACGATATCCAGGTCGTCGTCGAGACGCAGACGGGCATGACGCCCGCAGTCGACAACGTGCTCATGCGTCCTCAGACCGTGGACGCCGTGATCGTCGAGGACCCGACAACCTACGCACTTGGTCAGCTCGCCGCGTTGCTGCGTATGGACAAGGCCGTGCCTGCGTTGGAGGGTCGAACGATCCTCGAGCGTAAGGACCAGGATTACACCGCCGGGAATCTGCCGCCGGCGCTAGCGCTGTTCGGCCGTCTGTTCCAACTCGGATCCAAGTTGCTGGATTCGGAAGCTCACGCACTCAAGCCGCGTGTGTCCGCGGACTTTGCCGCGCTCGCGGGCGTGGACTTTACGCTCATGTGGGAATCTGGTCGTGAAGGTGAAGTTGCGGGTACGTACACGCAGCCTGTAACCCGTCTTTACACATCAAACGACGGGCAGTGGATTCACACGTCCAATGCCGCGTGGGGCGGCGCTACTTGGACCAAAGATGTCGCGGGGCAACCTGCCACCAAGTTCGGCATGGGCAAGGACGGACTGCGTATTCAAACGCGGGTCAGTGATGTCGCGTGGAATGATGCAGCATGGGCAGCCACGTACCGATTCACGAATCCGCTCGAAAGCGCATCCGACGCACGCACTCCGCGCATGACGATGACGGGGTTCGACGGTGCTTCTGTTAACGAGTTCACTCAGTTGTTCGCCCTCAATTTCACAGGGTACACGCTCCGACTTTACGTTGGGCACCTGACTGACAACGTCGACCTTGCTCTAACGTTCAATGCACAGTGGAACGGGACTGGCTGGGTCAAGGACACCTCGGGCAAAGTTTCAACACGTATCTACATAGGCTCTCTTGGTGCAACGTCTGCAGATACAAGCCGACTCAACATCTACCATCAGACGTGCAAGACGACGGATACGTTCCCAGAGTCTGATTGGACGGCGTCGCCGACCACGGCAACACCGACGGGAACGGGCGGCACGCTCATCACAGGACGTGTGTATGGCGGGGCCACGGCAACGGGCAGCACACCCAACCCGCAAGGCCGACTCACTGCAGCGCCTGACGGGTTTGGCGACGGCGTCACATCGTCCTCGTTCGTTATCGATTCGCTCGAGTGCATTGAGACCCCGAACGTCGCGGTAGGAACCTACGGCGACCTCTGGTCCAACGGCGGAATGATCTTCGAGGAGTTCTTCAACAACGTTGCGCCCAGCGGTTGGCAGGCCGCGACATCAGGCGCAGGTGTCGTCGAATTCAACTACGAAAACCTTTCTCGCATCCGGTTGAACCCAGGCGCTTCTGATTCGGCTGGAATCCGAACCAATGGATTGGTGTTTCAGGCTGCGTACAGCTCCTTCACGATCGAGATGCGATACGTCAACGTGCTCGGCAAGTCGCAAATCGGCTACATGGACAGCGCGGCAAATCCAGACATCGCGTTCTTGCAGGACAGTGCAGTTTACGGTGATGAAAATATCCGATTGGTCGTGCGTACAGGCGCCGGACTCCAGGTTCTCAACACCGGCATCAACGTTTCAACAATCGCGGATGACTGGGTCAAGATGCGTGTATTTGCACGCGGTGGAACAGGCCTGATCACAACAACATCCGTCTTCTGGCGTATCCAGGCCAAAAAGGGCAGTGGAGGCGGTGTGTTTACGCCAGGCGGAACTGTTGTCAATCCGGGCGCCGGTCGTGTGTGGCGTGCGGACGCTCAAAACGGCGCGTTGGTTGTCATCGATCGCGTGAGTCTTGGCGGCAAGAGCAACTTCTCGTTGTAAGAGGTGAAACATGTCCCACAGCATCAACATCGACCTGCTTGAACAAATCGGCGCGTGCCGCCCGCACTGCATCAAACTGCGCGAAATCTTCCCGAACGGAGTGGTCGCGTTTGATGCGGAACACTTCCCTGAACTTCAAGACAAGAAGGTTCAGGTCTTTTGGGGGACAGCGCTGCTGTCACGAGAGCAGCAAATAGCGCTCGCGCTGTCCTGGTACGACCGTGCCTTGACCGCTCAGACCCCGACGTGGAAGACGGCGCTCCGTACGTTGATCCAAACACCTGAACTGTCAGCCGCTGCGTTGCAGTTGAGTGCACGTCTCATTGAGCGTCGTGCGGTAGCCGCTACAGACGTTGCTGCTACTGCAACCGCGGGTGTTGGATACGCTGCTGCCGCATTCGCAGGCAAGTTCGCTGAGACGGTTCCGGACATGGAGCGGCTACTGGCCGCTGTGATGGTGTTGGCGCAATGGTGCGCGCAAGCTGCATCAGTCGCCGAATCGAAGACAATGGACGAAGTGCTCGACGAGTTTCGTTCGGACGTGTGGACTGCGCTCGAGAAGCACGGCCCGACTCTTCCTGCCTAAGGAACTTCACGAACGATCGGTTCGCCGCCACCACCGACCACCCGGCAACCAAACTCCACCCAGCGCACTCGCTTCCCTGCCCGGTGGAACTCGACAACGACGCCGCCCTGGCTGGGCAGCTCTTCGTTCATCGGCGTCTGCCAGTCGTACAGCGACTTTACGATGACACTGTCGTAGGCCGGATGGTCGCTCTCGTAGCAACCGAGGCCTTTCTGCAGGTAGTGGAACGCGTGCCGTTTCAACATGGGGGTCAGGCCCAGCTTGTGGTCGATCCGAGACGTCATCCTGCGCGCTTGGCGGTAGTCATGCCCCCGACCGTCTCAATGACGGAGAACTGCTCGTAGGTGAAGCTACCGATGTCACCCCGGCGAATCACCAGCTTGATGAGTCTCGCATTTGTCATGCAGCCATCACAAATGGCAGTCGCGGTCTTGCCCTTGGATGTGACGACGACGCCATCGTTGCTGGCGTCAAACGGCACGTTACAGTTGGAGCAAGTATGCATCTAGTACGTTTACCGCGCAATCACAACATGTTGCAAGCAGAACGAAACGAAACGACATCGTCCAACCAACGAACGAAGTCGGCGTAAGACATTACGCCTTTGGCCCGGTTACACAACGCACAACTCGGGACCGTGTTCGCGTTCGTATACCCGGTTGTATTATCGATTCGATCGATACCGTTGCACTTGATATGTTCCTTACGGGTGTTCCGCAACGGAGCCCTGCCGCAGTAGTGGCATTTATTCATTAGAAGACGGGCTGCGTCTTCCCAAGACAACTCCCAGACATGATTCCTACGTCGCGCATTCGTCATGTAGACGCCGATCACATGGTTAAGAGCAGGAACCACAGGGTCGGCGTATCGAAAAGATGTCGGCGGAGTTCTGAGTCCGTTTTGTCGAGACTTCGAACGCCGTAAACAACCACAACTCTTAGTTCGACCACTTTTCAAATGGTGCGCAGCCACGCGCGTGGTGTTTCCGCATTCACAGCGACATACCCACATGCAGCTACGTCCGTTTGGATTGGTCTTTTCTACAACCGTTAGTTTTGTGTAAATCTGTCCGGTCAGGTCAATGAAACGCATACCTTATGCAATGCTGCATGCGCCGCCTGCACATGCGGCCTCGCCCGTCAGGTTCGTGCCGTCTTCGGCCTCGAACACCGAGAGGTAGTCGATTGGCGTGTAGCTGGCGACCAACTCGTTCCAGCGTCGTTCTTGTGCCTCCGTTTTGACCGCCTCAAACGGAGCAAAGGCATAAAGCATGTCCCCGGAGTCCGGAAGTAGTGACACGCCTGTGAAGTCGTTACGGTGCGTCCACAGGTAGTCGGCAACCGACGCCCACTCGTCTGGACGGACGGTGATGGTGTTTGAGACGTTGTGCGAGAGTCCAGGTACCTGACTTGGACGAGTCGCTCCGGGGACCACCCAGTTTTGCTGGGTTGATCGCACTGTGTCCATGAACACCTCGGCCGAGAGGTCCTCTTTGAGGGCTGCACCCTCAGGGGCCTCGACCGGAAATTCAATGACCCACTTTCCGTCCGGTTTACGAACACACATTGCAGGGTTCACTGTTTGGAACGCTTGGAACACAGTCTCAAGAGCGTCAGCGGTGACGCGACGGATGTAGCGCCGTGCGTGGTGTGGATGGATGCCCGAGCCGACGTTGCCTAGCTCGAGAGACGTCGTGCCTGACGGCTTCACGCACGTCGTGCGCGCTGCCTGATTGATACCAAGGAGAGCGGCGTACTCACGGTTCCATTCGACAACCTGTGCGGCAACCTTGCGCTGGAACTCTGGGTCACACGCGATGTGAGGCGCATCCTGCATCCCCGTCATGCCGATGCCGAGCAGCGCATCACGACGGACGATCGCTTCGGTGACCTTGCCCAGAAACGGCATATCGGTGTACGTCGCCTGCATCGTGCCGATGAGCGTTGCCGCCCAGGCAGCCTCGGAGAAGTCCTCGAATGAAGTGAGCTTCGCCGCGTTGATCTCGCAGAGGTTGCACATCGCCCAGCCGGTTGACGTCGAGCCGTCGTCATTGACGAGGAGCGGGTCGAGGCCGATTTCGGCGCAGGGGTTGGTGACGTGGTTGTAGTCGCTGACGAACAGGACGCCTGGCTCGCCGAAGTTCCGCGTCATCCCGAAGATGCGTTTGAACTGCTTCTCCTTGACCTCGTCACGTTTGAGCACGACGGAGTTGTTGGCGTTGGCCAGCCATGGTTCCTTGGCGTACCAATCACGGTCCGTCTTGATGTGCATCAATTCGCTGTCCTCGATCGAGAACAAACAGATCATCGCACTGCGACGAATGCCGCCCGAGAGCACAGCATCTGCCGCGTGGCACAGGATGCGATGGCATTCGACGGGACGGAGCTGCCGGCCTTGCGCGCTGTGGAGGATCTTGCGGATCTGTTCGAGGGCGAGCTTGAGCTTGCGATGTCCGGGTGCTCGGCCGCCGCTGGTCTTGAGCGGCGTGCCTGCCGCACGGATTTGGTTGTACGCGAATTCGACGTGGTAGCCGCCGATGTAGCCGTTGATCAACGCATCGAGTGCGTTGGCCCAGCCTTCGATAGTGTCGTCGATGAGGTGGTGGACGACCTTCTTCTCGTCGACGTCGGCAAGTGCAGGCAACTTCTCGACGTGCTCGATCTGCACGGAGTACCCAACACCGCAGCCTGATAAGAGCAGGAACATCGCTTCAGCGAAAACGCGAGGGCGGTCAACGAGCGATGCGGAGCAGTTGTAGATGCGGTTGTGGTTGGCTTCGATAGCTGTTCCGCCAAATTGCATCGAACGCATCGACGGAAGAACTTCTTTGCGACGGACTGCTTCGTGCGCTCGTTTGATGAGCGGCAGCAGTTCGGGTATGTGAGCGAAGCGCCGCAGGTGCATGCCTTCTTCGCGGTCGACTGTCTCGTCGTAAACTTCGCGGCGCAGCAGATCGGGGACGTACCGTGCGTACTTGCTCGCGTGGATGTAGTCGGCGACCGCGGTAGCGTCAGGCTTGCGTTGGGCTGCGCGCGCCTCGGTCCGCTTCTGACGGTAGATGATGTACGCCTTGGCAACCTTGAATTGCTTGGCGCGCATGAGCGCAACTTCGACGGCATCCTGAATCTGCTCGACGTTGGCGATGTCCGCACGCAGCGTTGCTGCAACGAACGTTGCGACGCGCTGGAGTCCTTCCTCGTCGACAGCGCCTTCAGCCTCCAACCACGCTTTCCGCACCGCGCTCACAATCTTTCCCACGTCGAAGGGCTGAACCGTTTGTCCATCGCGCTTGCGCACGGTTCCTGGTTGAATGACGGGAAGGGTGAACGTTGTGTCAGCAGATTGCACGATGGGGCTCCTTCGGTTGTCAGATCGCGTTCTTGATCAAACGACGCAGGTGGCGTCGGGGCTTCTTGTTTTTCCCGGGGTTTCGAAGCGTATGGAGAACGTCCATTTCGCAACGATGACGGGCAATGTTCTTCGCATAGGTCCGAGCGATACAGGCCAAAAAAAAGGCGTCGGCTTGATCGTCGTTGGCACCGAAATCGTGGCCCTGGCTGGCGGCTGCAGCCAGCATGGCGTCCTTGCTAGCGTGAACCGATCCCGTAGCAAATTTCTTGACAAGCACGGGCGCTACCACGACGTAGGGAACGTGGTGCTCGTGGAGCAGCACTTTGAGGACTCCGCCTATCTCGCCGAGTTCAAACACGCGCCCCACAGAATCATAGGAGTAGCCCTCCAGCGTCGCAAACTCGACGCCGGCGAGAAAGTTCGCCACTGCGGTCTTGATGTAAACCAGGCGTTCTCCGTCCCGGAGGTCGTCTGTGGTGACCGTTGCGGACGCAACCAGGTCCCCTGCATCCGAAAGGATGCAGATGCCGGTGCCCGTCAGCGATTGATCGATCCCCAGGAACGCCATGCCACCCTAAGAGCCTGCCACCCTATAATTTCCAGGCGTAGCGTCGCAAGCAAAGCGCGCTCGCATCACCGAAAAAGTTGGGAGATCTCGTGGTTAGTTTCACGCTTCACCAAGTTACGGCCATTGTTGATGGGCCGGCGTACCAGGTAACCAACGAGGTCACTGCTGCAACCGGCGCGAGTGTCGCAACATACGTGTTCAAAACAGTTGACCAGGCGTTTAGCCACTACGCAACGCCTGCTGATATGACACAGTGGCCTGACAGTTATGCCTTGGCACAGCTCGCGGGAGCGGCCTTCTACCGCTTGCCTAGTGTCATCCGGACATGGGACACCGTGGTCCTTATGAACGAGGACTTGGCCATGTCGCTCCGGAGGCTTCAGTTCCTCGCGGACGAGATGAACGCTCAGCAGGGCGCTCTCATCGTGGACCGTACAACCCTGGTTCAGGGAGCCTGAGATGGCTCTCTTTGAACAAGAGCGGCACGTCGAACTGGTCGAGAGCGCTGATCAGCTCTTCTTCGTTACGAGCCGGATAGTGTCTGCGGTTATCCCGGACCAACTCCCGCACCTGAACGTTTTTGTTCTCTCGGTTTCCAACGTCCTCGACCCGACCCAAGACGTGCTCGCTCGCGTTGCCAACCTGGCAGACCTTACGCTGATCCCAATTGGACGGGACCCTGGGATCGCTGCTCCCGGGATCAACGGCATCGAGTACCTGGCCGATACATCAACGAGTACGTACACCACCCTCGAGACCGCCAACGATGCGGCCGTGGCCTTCCAGGACCGCGTCAACGCGCTCATCCAAGCGTGGATTACGTTCCGAACCGAGTTCAACGCGCCTGAGCCGACACCCGCGCTCTACACGTTCCCCACTGTCGATCCGTCTCAGTTGAACGCGTTGATTGCAGCGTACGCCGCAGCCAAGCAATTCGGCTACGCCCAGCTACAAACGAAACTCGCTGCTGACAACACGCTGCTCCTTGCACAAGCGGATTTCACATACAAACAAAGCCTGGTCCAAGGTGCGACGACCACGGTTTCTGACACGACCAATGTCAGCAACAAGTTCATATCTACGGTCACGCAGTACGGCTCGCTTCTCACCGCGGCCAACACGTTCTACTCGTTGAACACGGGTGGCGCTGGTGCCGCGGCAATGGCCGCTGCCATCTCGACGGCGAATGCTCAACAGACGGCCATGCCGGGCTACCTGGCGGACGCGTTGGCTGCGATCACCAATGCCACCAGCTATCTGACCAATCGTCAAAACGACATGAATGCGGCAGGCACGGTTCAAGCAACCGCGCAGTCCAACGCCATCACACAGACGCAACTTCTCACGGCTGCGAACGCGACAACGACTGCGGCTCTTGCGGCAGTCATCGCCATCTGTCCAGATTTCGACGCGACGACCATCGCGCTCGTCCCGGGCTGATCAAAAAAAACCGGCGCCCGCAAGAGTAACGCGGGTGGAACGTTGCTCTACACGGTGGGAACCGTGGCGTGCGCCGGCCAAAAGAGGGCTGGTGAAACAGGACAAGTGTCGGGCAGAAACGACACCCTATATCACCACGTTCATGTGTCTGCCAACCACACAAACGTTTGCCCAAAACGCTTACTTCATCACACGAATCTGCCACACCAGCTGCTTCACTAGAAGCGCAATTCCTGACGTCAGCGCTGCGTCTGCATCTTCGAGGATCTGAGACAGCTCTTCTTCGGTGAATCGCCGGTCAACCCTCTGCAGTTCGCGCGCAAGCTTCTTCAGGCGTGTCGCGGCGCATGCACTCACGCTGCGATTTTCTCCTTGGGCGGGGCGAGCAACAACTGGCCGGCGATCTCCTCCAGCTCGAGTCGACGCTCTGCCGTCGGAGCGCTCTTGGCGAACCACGACACCGCGTTCGAGAGACGCGCTTGTGTGGTTCCACGCGGTAGCACCTCGACGTCTCCGTCCATGAAGACCTCCTTGATCTTGTCGACCTCGCCCTTGAGCAAGCCCATCTTGGGCAGCTCCTGCCACGCCTGCTTCGGGTCGATGCGCGTCTCGAGTGCTTCACCGATGCAGCCCACGAGCGCGTTCACCTTGTCGGGTGCGAGCACCTGCTGGACCATGTCCTGAATGGCCGAGACCTGTGTCTTGGTGTCGAGCAGGTAGGTCTCCTTGCTGAACTCCATGTCGTCCGACAGACGTTTGCCGAGGTGAACTTGGCGCATGACCTGCTCGAGGGTCGCCGTGTTGGTGCACACGAGACGCGTGCAGAACGCGTTGAGCCCGAGCACACCCTTGCCGAAGTCGGAATTCGACAACTGCAACCCGAACGCAAGGACCTCCTCCATGCCACGCTTGGCCGCCGGCTGAAACACCATCGGCAAGATGGCCTTCACCGCCCAGCGCAGGTCACCGCCAATGCCCTCGACAGGCACCGCACCGATCTTTCCACACGCCTTCGCGAACGCTTCGATGATGGGTCCCGAGTCCATGCGCTTGAACGAGTTCGACAGCACGCCGCGGACCTGGTCATTGACCGACCGGACGAGGAACTTCTTGTTCTCCTCCTCCTTGAAGATGCGTGACAGGTTCTCGACGATCAGCTCGCGGCCGTAGGGCCTCTCGAGCAGACGGTTGACGTAGGTACCAGGGACGCCGGCGCGCTCGCAGACTTGGTCGAGCGCGTTCTTGTGCAACCCCTCCTCGAAGTAGTTCTTGGCCTTCTTGTTGCGCAAGCCCATCACGATGGTCTTGGTGTCATTGCCGTCGACCATGAACTGCAGCGACGTCGAGTCGGCAACCCGGTCAACCGGCGTCTCGCGCTGGACCTTCTCGATGACGGACATCGCAGATGCCTGCGTCTTGTGGATCATCTCCTCGAGCTTGACCTTGAAGCCTGCGGTGGCCTCACCGAGAGCTACGTCGTAATCCTTTTCGCTGTGGTGGATCATTTTCTTCTCTTTTTCTTCTTCTTGGTGAATTCGATAACGCACCATAGGCACGTCACGATTTGATGTGATTTACGGGTCTTGCCGATGCGTGGATGTTCTGGGGACCGATACATGGAGATTCCGCAGTGAATGATCCCTCTGTCATCCATCCAGTTCATGTCTCAGCTCTTATAGCGCTCGTTGTGTTCCGGGTCGCAGACGATGATCTCGCCGTACCCCTCGTGGAAATGCTCGCTGTGTTGAGGTGTCACGAGCCACAACACCGGAATTTCGTGAGGTAGATGGTTCTGAGGGTCGACGGCAGGCGCATAACCGTCCGTGTAGACCACGACGATGTCGGGCATCTTATCGTCGTCCTTGGTGTACTGTTTCATGTGGATGAAGTACGCGTCGAAATCCGTACCACCACGACCCACCATGTTCTTGGGAATCTCATCGCCAGAATGCAGCAAGACGTCCATATGTGTCGCAGCATCGCCCTGCATGTAACGAATCTCCATGTTGTCATCAACCGCGAGCATGTGCTGTAACTCGCTCTTGACGATTTCAAGTGACTCCGTAGACATTGAGCCAGACGTATCGACATAGAGAAACACGCGCCACGCTTTGTCCCGTACGCGGCCAGGCGTTGGGATGATGCAGACGTCTTCCTCCGCCAAGGCCAGCAGCATGCGGTTGGGTTGCGCAACGCTCCGGCGATACTTCGACGTACGCGACATCCGTGCTCGCGTCGCAAAGATTTCCCACCACGGAACAATCGGCTCAGCCAGGTAGGCCTCGAGCCACTCCTGCATACCGCTCGGCAACGTCCCGCGCCCGACGCCGCCCATGGAACGAACGACCGAACGCATTGTTTGCTTGAGTTGCTCGCGGATGCGGTGTGCTTGAGAAAGCAGCTCGTCGGACGTCAGGTCCTTGAATGTGGAACCGCCGAACCCTTGCCCTTTCCCGTCACCGGGTTCCTCACCCGGTTTGCCGTCGCCGCTACCTGCGCCCTGGTCCTGCCCGTCGTTTTCGTCTTCGCCCTTGATCCACATCGAGTGGTCGGTGCCCCCGAGCAAACTCTCGATGTCGATGACCTTGACCTTGCGCATCAAGGACCACTGGTAGAACTCGAACGATCCTTCGAGCGGTAGATCGAACTTCTCCGGCAGACACATCCCGTTGCGCGGATTGTCGGGGGCCTCCGGGTTCTTCTCCTTGATCATCTTGATCACGAGAGCTTCGGTTTCGTCGAACCCTTCATGTTTTCGCAGCATCGTGTTGATGGCGCAGTCCATGCTGACGTTGGCCACTGCACCTGCTTTGGTACGCTCCAGCTCACTACGACAAAGCGCCAGCAGTTCGAGGTAGCGCGGGATGTGGTCGAGCATCAGATGCAACATCTCGTGCTCGAGGACGAACAACGCCGACTTCAAGGTCAGGGCGGCGATGAACTCCGGGTCGTAGAACAACACCGCACGACCCTCGCGGATACCCACAGCAATGGTGCCCATCCCCGGACGTGCAACGCGTTCCAGGCTCGAAGCCAGACGTCCGTAGAAACTTTTCTTCTGGATTAGATAGATGAAGAATTCTGAAAGTTTCAGTTTCATGTTATCCACTGAGTTGATGGGCGGCGGTGGTAATCCCGAACGCAACCGTGCACGGGAGTGGTATCTCGTAAATCGAGAACGAGGCATTGCTCGTTCCAAGCAATGGGTTCTAGATAACAAAGAGACGCGCAAAGAGAATATGCGCGCATGGCGAGAAGCAAATAGATCGCGCCTACGGCAGTATTTACGAAATTGGTTTCTCGTACATCCTGAGAAAAACCGAGAATACAGCCTTCGATATAGTTACCGCGCGTGTACAGCCCCGGGGTTCGCAACCGCCGAACAAATTGAAGCGAGGGTCGCCTTCTTTGGAGGGGTCTGCGCGTATTGCGGTGGTACGTACGATCATCTTGAGCACGCGATTTCATTGTCGCGTGGTGGGACGAACTGGCCCGCGAATCTCCATCCAGCCTGCCAACGTTGCAACCTGGCGAAGGGTGGCCGCACCATCTTTGAATTTCTTGATTGTTCACCTAAACGCCTATAATTGCAGCATGGCCGTTGTGGACCAGTTCTCTGACCCTGTGATGGCGCACCTCGTGCGTCGTGTTTCCGACCGTCCGAAGCTCGCCGCCGCGATCCAGGACTTCGACGTGGACGGTGAGGAGTACGACAAGCTCCCCAACACGGCGTTCGCATGGTCGGAAAAGCGAGCTTTCCCTGTTCACACGCGCGAGCATGCGATGCTCTCGCGGGTCTACAGCGAGGGCCTTCCGAACCTCCCATCGCACGTCACTCGAGCCATCAAAGAGGCCTGCGAGGTCTACAACGTCGACGACACTCTCTACGCGCGCCCCAAGGTCGCGGCAGCCGTCGAGTCCCCCAACGCGTTTCTCCTGCCCGACATTCGCCGGATCCGCGTGACGCAGGCCAGCCACGTCAAGCTTGCCGAGGAGAAGCTTCGTAACGAAGGCAAGAACCTCTCCATCGAGCATCGTGCGCTCGCGAGTCGTCGCCTGGTCGAGAAGGCTGCGTTCTACGGTGTCAGCGTACGTGACGAGATCCGCAAGATGGCGGGTTTGACCGTCACCGATCGTCAGCCGTTGGTCGACTGGCTTGAGGCACGCCGCGAAGCCGCGCCCATCGAACACAAGGACGGCTACCAGAAGCTCGCCAACGCCGTGAAGCGTATGCCGCTGGAGCTTCGCAATCGCCAGGAACAGATCAAGCTCGCTGAAGCCATCGGTGAAATGGACCAGCTCTCTGGACTCGCGCGTCACTACGATCGCAAGCTGCCCGATCCGCTGATGACGGTGTTCAACTCGAGCAAGGTCGCCGGCCAGGGTGTCACCCTCGCAGGCCGCTTCCTGCCGATCGATCGCGTCGCGTCGTACCCCTCGACGTTCTACTCCGACATCCTCGGCCCCGACATCGTTCGCGAAGCGTCCGACAAGGCGGGTCACATGGACCACCAACGCCTCGCGCAGGTGCTCGAGACACTGCCCGTCGACATGCAGCGCATGTTGTCGGCGCAGATGCGGTAGAGGTCTTGCGTGAGCAAAGACCTTCTCCGTGATCCGGACACTGCCGCCATTGTTCTGATGAAAGCCGCGTATGGATTGCTCGGAGACTTCCTTGCGTGGGAGCCCGAGTCGATTTGGCTCGAACTGCAACATCAGGGTGTTGAGCTGCCCGACGGAAATCGGGCCAAGATCATGGCGGCGTTGACGTTGCGCCTCGTCCCCTCGTTCTACTGGGACGCCATCACGTTCGAGAAAACGGCCATCGCCTTCGACGGTTCTCAGCCCAATCCCGACACGCTCGAAGAAGCATCTCCTGCCCGTCTTGCCTGGGCCGTCACCGAGGCGGCCTGGATCCTTCGTGCATCGAAAGACGCGTCGTGGGAGTTCAATAACGAGCCGCGTGGCTACGCCGGCGTGATCTTGAACCGTGCAGGGTTTGTACTCGCGCCTGAGCAGCTCGCGTTCGCACAGCCTGCGTTGAATCGAGAACGTCACCACACGCACCTCATCGACGAGGTCAAGGAACGCTGGTCTCACGTCAGCAAAGACAACCTCACGGCGCTGAGCCTTCAGGAAACACCTGTCGATGTTCAGATCGCCCGTCTCGCGGCGGTCGAACTTCACGTCCGTGAACGTCGAGTTCAAGCTGAACGGGATCTGGCTCGGGTTACATGACGTCACGACGGGCTGGCGTCCAACGCTGCCTTCTGCGCCGCGATCTTGGCGTGGTGCAGTCTCTTGAGACCGTCCATGAAGTTGGGCTCCTGCCCCAGCTTTTGGTTCAACGTCTGGAGGAAGCTCTTCGCTTCGTTGCCCATCCGGTTGGCTTCGTCCGTCATCTTTTGGATGAACGAGACCAGGATCTCCTCGGGCAGATCACCGATGAAGATCGACAGCTGCTTGACCAATGCCTCCGGCTTCTTAGAGAGGTCCGAGAAGAGGCGAGTGGCCAGACCCATGGCCAGCTCGGTAACCTTGTCGAGCCGACCTTCACCGTCCTTTGGGATGTAGGCTTTGAAGCGCCGACGCGTCTCCGAGTCGATGCCGTAGTTGTTCAGCACATCGTCGGGCGTGACGACGAGTGTGTTGTCTCGAACGAAATCGAGGAACGCGGTCGCCGATGCAGAACCCACCGCACCTGCGATCGCAGCTCGACCGATCGAACTGTTCAGCGGAATCTTTGCTTCGTCGAACTGAACACACAGACGCGAGACCGTCTCCCAGGTTGCAGGGCACGCGAACGCCTTGCCGGCCAGCGCAGCTTGGTCGTCGTACCCATGGCTTGGCTGAGCGCCGAGATGCCCGATGACGTGCTCGTGGAACTCTGCGTCGATGGCGTACTTCATGAAGTCGCCGTAGTTGTACGCAACACCGATCGGCAAGAGCCGGCGTCGCATCGCGGGGTCACGCTCGAACTCGTTGACGTTCATCCCGCCGCCCGACGGGTTCATCGTCACCACGATCTGGATGCAGTCGAGCAGCTTGATGTCGCCGATCATGCGGTCGCCGATCAGAACGAAAGCAGCGCGCGTGACCGACTTGTCGACGGCGCGATTCAGTTCTTCGATCGAGAGAATCGGGCACTGGTCCTTGGGAACCTTGCCCTTGTACTTCTTGGTCACCTCCGCGGCCCACTCGATGAGCGGCTGAAACAGGCGCGGCACGCGTTGGTCGAAATACAGCTTCGTGTCGGCGGCCGTGGTCGGAATGAAGAAACCTTCCTGCGTTGCGGTCGGCATGTGGAGGGCGACGTAGGGAACGCCCTTGCCGCCGTTCCTGCGTTTCGCCACCTGCGTCGGGATCGCGGTCTTACCGATGCCCGACGGACCGATCGCGCACACCACGTTGCGCGTCCCCGCATTCAGTTCAATCAGCTCTTCGAAGACGCGGGGCGTAACCATCTCGACGCCGAGCTTGGATGCGAAGGTTTCTTCCATCGACGTCTTGGTGTCAGCTTTGCTCATTTCATTCTCCTAGGTTCCCGTTGATATGTCGGAAGAGGTTTATCGTTCAACCATCGCGCAGGGGATGTTCTACGTCGACGGCAAGCCGTTGTCGCTACAGGACTACCCAATGTTCGGCGCGGTCTACGACGGTAAGTACCCTCGGCTTCTGTTGAAGACGGGGCGGCAGGTCACCAAGTCGACCACCCTGGCCGCGTTCATGATCGCCGAGGCGGTCGCGACGCCAAACTTCAAGTCCTACTACGTTTCACCGACGCAAGAACAGACTCGAAAGTTCTCGCATACACGCGTTGCCAAGATCCTCGCGTACAGCCCCGACCTTCGGAGGGGGTTCGTCAACGCGAATTCGATCGACAACGTGCTTCTGCGTATGTTCACAAACGGTTCCGAGATGGCGTTCACATACGCTCTCGATGATCCGGACCGTGCACGTGGTTACTCGGCAGACCGATGCAACTTCGACGAAGTGCAGGACATCCTTTACGAGTCCGTCATTCCCGTCATCGAAGAATGTTTCGATTCACGTACAGAAGTTCTATGTAAACGAGGTTGGATTTCTGTAGCGGAAGTAAATCTCGCGGACGAAATTGCGGATGTCGACGAAGACGGTCGAATCGAGTGGCATCATCCGACGCAACTGATTCAGAAACGCCATACAGGTCAGATGGTTTCGTTCAATCACGACCAAATGTCTATCCGTGTGACCGGCGACCATATGATGTGGGTGCACCCGAAGGGCGAGACACGGTCCATGTCGCGAGCATCGTGGCGGTTCTCGAGTGCTCGCAGTATCGCAACAGATAAAGGCGAAGCATTTCGACTAACGGGTCCCGCAGGCCTTCGGACATCAACAACACCACTTCGTCGAACGTTTCCCGGCATTTTAGGTGCGCACGGTCAGAACGCTCACGGAATCGATTTACCCTACGATGCCTTCGCGCGTCTTGTTGGTTGGTATCTTTCGGAAGGCTCTATACGTTGGGCTAAACGTAGAGGTGTTAAGACCTGTCCACGCCCCTGTATTACACAAAGCGAGGGGCGCTACCTGTCGGATATTATCGAAACGATCGAGCGTTGCGGGCTAACGTATTCCATCGCTTCGAACTCGAAAAAACCGTACATCAAACACGTTACGATCAACTCGCGAATTCTCGGTGAGTATTTTCATCGTCTCGGAAACACCTTTGAAAAGTACATTCCCGACGAGTTCTTCATGTCGGAGGACCTACTTCGCCAAGTGCTCGCAGGCATTTACCTCGGAAATGCAACTGCCCGAGAAGGTATGTCTTGGGACCGTTGGACGTTGTTTACCGTTTCCAAGTCTTTGGCCGACAGTGTCCATCGCGCTTGGACCTTGTGTGGACGGTCACCTAATCAACGTGTACGTGAATACGTGCCTGACAAGATCGCTTACGAAATATGCGCTTACGTCGACAATTTCTTTGTCTTTTATCGGCGCAAGAACAGTACAACTACTGAACACGTAACAGATGAGCCCGTGTATTGTTTTACGGTTCCTCATCATCGGCCTGTCGTCCGCGGCGGTCCAGGACTGCGTCCGCTCATTACAGGTCAGTGTATGGCTAACTCGCCATATCAGTATTCGGCCTACGCAGGCACACCCAAGACGATGGAGAACACCATTGAGTTCTTGTGGTCTCAGTCGTCGCAGACCGAATGGTGCATGCGGTGCAAGGGGTGTGGTAAGTGGACGTTTATCGACAGCACCAAGGGCTTGGGTAAGCTGGGTCCTATCTGTATTGGTTGTGGTACCTATCTCGACCCTCGTAAGGGTCAGTGGGTCGACATGTCCAAGGACAAGGCTGTTGGCATCAAAGGCTTCCACATCTCCCAGGCGATCATGCCTGTCAACGTGCCCGCGTCATGGCAGCCGGGGTCCGTGGGATACGAAGGGGCCCTCGAGCGTTGGGGAAAGCTCCTCTACAAGATGGAATCGCCTCTCTATGGCGAGTCCCGTTTTCTAAACGAGTGCATCGGCGTCAGTACGTCGACAGGTGTTCGTCTTCTCACCAAGGAGATCCTCGAAGCCCTGTGCGACGAGAATCACGAGATGACGCGGTTGCCGCTGCCCCTTTCCAAGGAGGGCATCGTTCGCGTGACTGCCGGCGTCGACTGGTCTGGCGGAGGCGCCGAGATCAAGGGCAGCGAAGGTATGTTCAAGTCGCGCACGGTGCTCCATATCTGGGGCCAGCTCGCCGACGGTCGTCTCAAGACGCTCTTCTACAAGATCTTCCCCAACGGTCACGCGGTCGGCTGGGTCGACGAGATCGTCGAACTGTGCAACGCATGGGGCGTCCAGATGTTGGTCGGTGACGCCGGTGAAGGCGCCATCGGCAACTCGTACCTGCGTGCGAAGCTCGGAGACCATCGCGTCACGTCCATTCGTTACATGTCGCTGTCGAAGCCGTACGAGTGGAACCCGAACGCGATGGTCTACAGCGCCGACCGCACCACAATGATCGACAACTTTGCGCGACAACTGCTGCACAAGCAGATGCTCTATCCGAACCTGAAGCAGGCAAGTCCGGCTATCAACGACATCCTCAACGTCTACGAGGAGGTCACGATGCAAGGCCGTAAGGTGTGGCGTCACGCGCCCACGCAGCCGGACGACTGCCTGCACGCCCAGCTGTTTGGCTGGTTCGCACACATCATCCTGACGCAGAACTATCGGTTCCTGTAGTCGTCAGTGCACAGTTGGGAACACCGTGTTGTACATCTCCATCAACTTCAGATAGACGCCGCGACACGCCTTTGCGTCACCCATCGCACGGTGAGCTTCATGTTCAATACCGAAGTGTGCGGCCAGCGTGACCAACTTGAGGTTGGGGACGTGTCCTGCCTTCAGGAGGGGTGTGGCCAGTGCGACGGTATCGATCTTGTGGTAGTCGCCGTTCCAGCGCTGGCCACGCGCAGCCATCGCCATCTCGAAGAATCCCCAGTCAAAGGGAGTGTTGTGTGCGACGAAGACAGAGTCACGTCCCATCCCCAACATCGTTACCATTGCAACATCGAGATTGATGGCCTCGGATGCCCACTTCTCCGTGTTGTAACCATTGACCCGCGCTGCCCCGGGATCGACCGGCTTCTTCGGGTGGACCTTCGTGTGGTACTCGTTGAGGACTTTTTGTCCTGACGGGTCCGTCACGATACAGGCCACCTCGACCATGTCTGCGGCAGCAGGATTCAATCCTCCTGTCTCACAGTCGAAGAAGAAGAGGTTGCAGTCCTTCATGGCAGGGCGTTGTGGCATAGGTCCTCAGCTAAAGCTTATACCGTAAACGTGGCGTTTCTAACAATCACGCTTTAGCACTAACGACGGACGCCAGCGCAGCTTCTTCTTCATCTTCCCGCAGCTCCTCCAGGGACTCTTCATCGAGAACCTGGAGGAACTCCTGGTCAAGCGTCATCGGCTTGGGCGGGTTTCGAGCGATGTAGTCCGCCAAGGCGATCGTCTCGCCGTAGTTGGACCCCACGCTCACGTCGTGTGCGAACGCGACCGGCAGCCATGGGAACTTCTGGCTGACACGTTCCACGCAGTAGTAGTCGAAGAACGCTTGAGCCTGCCCGATGTACTTCTTCTTGATGGTTCCGACGATCGAGTCGTGAACCGTAATGCAGCAACGACCGCCGAGCTGTCCAATGTTCTCGAAGATTTCAATGAGCTGCGCCACAACGATGTCTGACGACGTCGACTGAATCTTCATGTTCTTGCCACGCCGTTCAGCTTGGCCACGGAAAAAGCCGTTGACCGTCTGGAGCGGGAACCGACGGCGGCGCCCGAACAAGGTCTCGACGAAGCCCTTCGTGTGGATCTGAGCCACGACCTCGTCCATGTAGTTCTTCAGGGACGGGAAGCGGTTGAACAGCTTGTCGATGACGTTTTGTGCAGCCTCTTCCGAGATGCCGGCGGTCTCGGCAATCTTCTTCGCCATAGCGCCGTAGAGAATGCCGAACACGACGCGCTTGACCGTGGTGCGCGTCTTGGACATCTCGTCACTGATGTCCTTCTGGGCCTCGACCTCTTCGTAGGGAATCCCGAAGATCTCCTGCGTGAACCAGCTGTGAACGTCGAGTCCCGCGTTCAACGCCGTGATGAGTTGTTCGTCGGGCGCATACGCCGTGAACACGCGAATCTCGGCGCCCTTCCAGTCAACGTTGAAGATCAGCTCCTCCTCGGGGTCGTCCGGGATGAAGATCTTCTTGATGTTCACACCTGCCAGCTTCTTGGGCTGGTTCTGCATGTTGACGTTCGACGAAGACAGACGTCCCGTCGACGTGCCGTGCAAGTGGAAGCTGGTGTGCAGGTAGCCGTCGTACTCAGACAGTGCCTTAATGTCGTGAACGAAGCCCGTCAGTGCCTTGTGCGCAGCACGGTACTCGAGCAGCGTCTTCGAGAACGGACACTTCATGCGTTCGACGAACGCCTTGAGCATCTTCTTGTCGGTCTTGTACTTGTTCGATTTCTTGTTCCGCTCGATCCAATCCTCTGCGTAAGCACGCCGTCCGCCCTCGGGCTGCGGTACGCCGATGCCGTAAAGGATCGTCGCGATGTCTGCCGTGGAGTTTGGGTTGAATTCGATCCCCTTGGCCTTCTTGTCGGGGTCCCACATGCTCGCAAGCATGGCCTTCTTCTCGTCAACAATCTTGGCGAGGTCGATTTCGAGCTTCTCGATGTAAGGCCGATCGACACGAAAGCCGTCGAACTCCATCTTTCCAAGCACACGCGAGGCCGGCACGCAGTGGGAGGACATCAGGGCGCGCGCGTTCTGCTGGAAGCCCTCTTGCTGCATTCGCACAAACTGGTGACGCAGGAGACGTCGCGTCAGGTCGGTGTCGACGGCGGCATAGATGAGCAAGGTGTCGAGGGCAACGCGTTCGTAGCCTTCGTCCATCGATCGCTTCTTGCGGTCGCGCTTGGTACCAAACAAGTAGGACTCTAGTTCCTTTTTGCTCAGCTCCATCGTCAGGCCGTCTTCGATACCCGGGATGCCTTTCTTCGGTTTGCCCTTGCGTGTCTTGATGAGCACGGTGCGGACACCTTCTTCTTCGGGCGTCAGCTGCTCCGCCAGCTCCTGCACCTTGTCGGCGTAGTTGCTGAACATCGGGAAGTAGCTGCGACCCAAGACCTTGAGGCCGTAGGAGCCCGTCATGTCCTCGCGCAGGAGGTGCTCGCCGAGCAGCGAATCCCACGCGACGTTATTGACGCGCCAACCATGTCTCAGCTCGATCATCTTGAGATCGAACTTGGCGTTGTGGAAGACCTTGGGCTTCGCACACTCGAGCACTCGCTGAACGTGCCCGATGACTTCTTCCAACTCCTCGTCCGTCCACGTCGCTTCCCGATGGAACAACGGAATTGCGGTCGCCCGTCCTGTGTCCCATGAGAACGAGATGCACAGGATCTTGGCGTCCTTGCGATGAGGATTGACGGTGTTGGTCTCGGTGTCCACCGCGAGCGCGCATTGCGATGCGGTCTTGGCGCCCTCGACCACGTAGTCGATCATCGTGTCGCAGATCTCTTTGACCTCCGCCACCGTTTGCGGAATCCGGTAGTCCTTGGTGACCTCTTCGATAGTCGCGTGCGTTCCCGCTTCGTCGACGCCGCCGGCGATACGCACCGCACGGACAACGTCGGCATAGAACAGGTTGTAGAGGCCGGTCTTGGCCACAAGGTGTTTCGTCGAAAACGTCGGCAAGACCTTGTAGGTCCTGCCTGCAACGTCGATGTCGAGAAGCCGCCCGCGCGACTCCATGAACCTGTCGCCTTTATAGCCCAGTGACTTGAGTGCGGTTGCACCAAACGCCACGACGATCGTGGGTGATCGATCGAGCAGCTCACGTTGCAGGTAACTCGAGCACTGGCGAATCGTGCCAGCCGACGCAGTCGCGTTCTGATCGCGACCCTCTTCGACCTGGCACTTGACTGCGTAGGTGTCCCACTTCGACAGGTGGTTCATCTTCAGATTGCCGCCCGAGCGTCTGTCCAGCTCCTTCAGTTCCTTCCATACATTGCGGATGATGCGACCACCGCGTCCGTAGAACACCTCCTGATTGTTGGTCGACCAGGACGACGGCGACTCGGACACGAACATGATGTCGACTTTGCCGCGTGTGCCCTGCCCGAGAACCCGCTGCTTGGGCAGCAGTTCGCAGTTCTGGCAGCCGAAGCCTTTGGTCTTGTTCTGACTGTCCGGGTCCAACGACGGATTGTCGATTGGAATGACCGGAAGCTTGATCTTCTTCTCGGCCACTACGTTTCCTCCGGTGTTGGCGGCATAAACATACTCTACGCGACGATTTCTCCGTCGTCTGTTCCTTGTGCTTTGTTCGGGTCGATCTCGGCCACCGTATCAACAGGCGTTGCAACCTTCGCCATCGCTTCGTCACGACGTGCGCGGGTTGCATCGAGCAGGTGCTTGATCGAGAACACCGAAATCAGATCGATGGGCTGACACGGTCCCATCACATCGACCAGACGTTCCAGCACACGGGCACGCTTCACTTCATCGTTGCCGATGTGATGAGGCGAGCGCTCGGACACTTGCTTGAGGAACGTTGGGGTCTCGGTGCGGTACCGCGTCTGCGCCAAGAGGCCCTGCGAAGCCTCGACCCAGTTCACGACGAGCCACTCCATCTTGGTATCGAGATAGACGCCCTTCTTGGTCTTGTTGATGTCGTCGAGCTTGTTCAAGTCGCCGAGCATCACGCGAATGGTCGTCATGCCGGACATCTGGTCCTGCGTGCCGACCGATGCTGTCTGGATGGCTGAGCCCAGGATGGTCTCGAAGATCTGCTCGTTCTCGGACGTCGTCTTGAGCCGTGCAAGCTGCTCGCGACGTGACTCCGCGAAGTCGTAGGCGAACTGCTGGTAGTTCGGAATCGGGTTCTCGCCTCCACGCTCCTTGGCCAAGCCGTTGAGCAAACGAAGCATCGCCAGGATCGGGAACATCGCTTCACGGAACCGGGACGACGCGTGCGCGGGCAACCGACCGCCCGACACGTATTCCTGCTCGATCGCCGTCTGATGCTCGCGCAACGTCATCATGTGCGGCAAAAGCCCAACCACCATGTCGTGGCGCGTCTTGTTGATCAGGTCGTCGCCGAACTTGCCCGCGAGCGCCAGGACAGGGTCCTTGTGGGTCGCGTCCTTGACCAGCTCGAACTGCACGAAGCGCGACAGGGACGCAGCATCACGAAGCGGACGAATCGCGCACGCCACTAACGGGAACCGTAGGTGGTAGGTCCGGCTCTCGCCCGTCGTCGTTCCGATCGACCAGTTGACGGCGGTCTCGGAGATCAAGTCACGGCATAATTCGAGAACCTTGCGGACTGCGATCGACTTCGCATCGTTGCCGCCGTAGTCCTCGAACTCCTCCAAGCACAGTGTCAAGCTCGAGTTGTTGCGTTGCTGACGAATGGATGCAGCGGTGTAGCCCTGCATTGTGATCGCGTGCGCCACAACATTGATGCGCGAGGCGCTGCCGCCGCCCACGAACCCTGCCGTGAACTTGCTCTTGCCCGACTCGTGCTCAGCGTTGAGGATGACCGCAGTCTGGCGCGTGAACACTGTCATCACCGAGAGGCACATGACGTAGGCCGCCAAGAACGTGCAGTCGAGCTGCTGATAGCGGAAGGCCCAGCCCGTTTCGACCATGTCCCGTACGCGCACGAATAAGTCCACCAGGTCGACGTTCGAGGACAGGTCCTTTGCGTCCTTGATGGTGTCGAGCCAAGGCGCGCCTGCGTTGTCGAAGATTGTGCCTTCGTGGCGCGGACCGTCGAGCGGCGTCGCCGTGTAGTTCGCGCCGTCGTGTAGCAGGCAGTACACGTCGCGGCCATTCACGAGGTAGGAGCGCATGCGCCCCTCCGTCGTTTCCATCATGTGAATGCCTTGGCTCTTGATCGGGGCGTGATCCATCGACGGCAGGTCCTTTGCCATCATGAGCAGCGCGTAGTTCAAATACTCGCGGTACTTCTTCGCCTTCATCGTTACATTGAACTGAGACGCGTCCGGGTCATCACCCACAATGAAGGGCGGGTCGCCAACCGTCGCAGTGATGAAGTCGTAGATGGGTCCGTAGTGTCGCGAGATGAGCGTCTCGGCGCTGCGCTCGTCGTTCAAGATGACCGTGTCAGTCGTTCGGCTTGCCTTGTTCCAGAGCGACAAGATGCGCTTGCGTCCTTCACCGTTCTGAATGCCGACGGGGTGGTACTTCTCGAGCAACGTCGTGTGCAGACGTTTGATGAACTCCTCTTCGTTGTCGTTCTTGACCAGGATGTCACGACGGAGAATCACGGCGTCGAGGTTGTGATCCTTGGCGACAGCTACGCAGTACGCGTTGCACACCTGCTCGTCCTTGAGCAGCGCGCCCCAGCGTTTCGCGGCGTGGCTGATCGCCGAGACGTCCGTCGTCCCGCTCTGGGCGATCTCCGCCGACATCTGGTCGTAGCACCACTCGTCTGTAGACGCGTACATCTTCTCGTTGTTGACGTACCGAACCCAGCGCGGGTACCCGATCTCCTTGATGGCGTTGTCGGGGTCCTTGATCCAAACGTTGGGTCGAGTGGGGTCATGCCAATCCACGTATTCATCCGGCCATCGAAAGACGCGGAACGAGAGGTTCTTGGCCTTGGATGCATCGAGGATCTGTTTGACGAAATTGTCACCGCCGCGATCTCGGTCAGGGACGATCCACACACGGTTGATGCCGAACGTTGCGAGACGGTCTACCGACTGGGACCCGCCGCCGCTGAGGGCGAGCGAGATGTAGTCATCGGACTGGCGTCGGATCTGTTGTGCGATTGCCGCGAGCGCGTCGAACTCGCCTTCCTTGCAGTGGCCGATGAAGCCCTTGTCGGGCCCGTCGGCTCCATGCTCTTCGGACGTCAGGTACGTGCGGTAGTAGCGTAGGCCGTAGAAGCCACGGAACCCGTCCATCTCAGGCTCGTAGGTATCCTCGACCCACGCCTGACTGACCGCGGGTGACACCGGCTCACGGAGCTTGAATCGACAGATCGTCGTGGGCGTATCGTCATAAGGGAACACGAGATGCCCGATGTACGTTTGCCCGTCGGTGTACTTGCCGAAGTAGCTGCGGAAGAATTTGTACTCCTCAGAGGTATCCCCGAAGTGGTTCGCGATGTCGACGATGCGCGGAAAGATGCCGAGCAGTTCACGACCGAACAACGTGACCCACACGCCGTGTTGATCGAACGAGCCGTTGGGTTGATCCTTTTCAGCAACCAGCTCGTTGGGTGCCGTCTGTCCCAGCCGTCGCGTAAGCAGATAGTCGAGCGTTGGTTTGGTCCAGTTCAGGTCGTCCGTGACGAGCGTACCCGCAGCGTACGACTGCAGCGCCTTGTAGAGCAGGGCGCTGAAGTACGACATCAGGGCGTCCTTGTTCTTCTGGTAGACCTCATGGTCTCGGACCTTTTCGAACAGCTCCTTGGGAATCGCGGCGGAAAGACCCCAACGCTTCTTCGCGTAGATAAGAGCGTCGGAAACGCTCGTCTCATTGATCGCGGCGATGAAATGGATGGGGTTCCAGAACGAACGGTGGCAGCCAAAGCAACTCGCGCGATTCTTGTAAGGCGTGACCACGAATGACGCAGTACCGTCCGCATGGAACGGACAGCGCCCCTTGATGTGCGGACCTGAGATGTGGAAAGCCGCCTCCGGCTTCACCTCCGCAAGCCACGACATCCAGTCCATGTTCTGGACGTCGGTCCACACCCGATTGAGTCGGGTGAAGGCCACCTTCGAATCCGTGTTCTTGGCCTTACGCGCCACCAAACTTCTCCTTGAACGCTGAACACTGGTCTTGGTACTGACACCAGCCGCACGGCCACCCTGGTTGATTATTCTTCTTCATGCGTGATTCTGCTGGTCGCATCTCGAACGGAAGGGTCAGGTTGTCAGCAGCCGCATTGATGCGTCCGAACAACCACGGCGTGTACAACTCACGTAACCGCTCCGCTGGGATGAACGTTGTCCACTGCAACAGGCGTTCGGGCGGGCCCTGTAAGAAGTTGATACCGCCACGAACACCTGCGATGTCAGGCATGTTGGGCAGTGCGAGAACGCCGTACGCCTGTAGTTGCTGGCGCTTCTTCTGGTCGCGCTCGAGAGGCTTGGCGACGCCCGACTTGTGGTCGATCAGATAGAGATCGTTGTCGCGCGTGAGCGCACCCAGATCGAGCTTGCCCCGGAAGAACACATCTTCGGCAAAGAAGCCCGCAGGCTTGTACGTGTCGGAGAAGCCCCAATCGGCTTCGACGAACACCTTCGATACACCCTGCGCTTTGCAGAAGGCATCGAAGCGCCGGAGGAACGCGTCCATGTTCTCCTTGAGCATGAGCAACATCTCTTGCTCGTTGGATGTCAGCGGGGTCTTCTCCGTGGCCAGTTTTTCTGCGGCGCCGGCAGCGGTTCCTTGCACGCGATGTTCGAGCACTGCATGCGCTACGATTCCGACTTTGGTATCGGACGGAGCCGAGCCCGCAGCCGTCTTGGAAATGTGCTTGTGCCCGAACTGCGCAGGACAAGACTCTGCGGTCTCCATTTTGGAGAAGGACCAAGGGGCGAACTTTCGCGCGAGTTCCGTAATCTCAAACGCGGGCATCGCACTCCTCGTTGGTGAAAAAGAAAAGTGCCGTCTTTCCGGCTGTCAGTTGTCTCTCCAACCGTCACGACTATTCCGGGCGCCGACCAATTGGCTTGTTCCGTACCGGGCGCTACCCGGCATCAACTATCCCGAGGCTCAATCGTTTCCTTGGTCTCGTCGACCTTCTCAGGTCACATGGGCTTCGACGAAGAACGTGCCGCACCGCCCTTGGTGGGCTTGGCGCCTGCGGGCGTCGTTGCATCAACGGGGCTCAGGTCCGGCTCGATGCCGTTGTTGGCGAGGCCCGCTTCGAGCGCACCTGCCGCGAACTGGCCCTCGGCCTCGGCTGCAGCCCGCGGGGCACGTGCCGGACGTGCGTAACAGTCCGCGAGGAACAGCTTGCGCCCCGCGACGTACATGCCGTAGAGCGCCTCGGCAAGACGCATCACATGTTCCGGGTTGTCCTTGCCCGTGGGCTCGACCTTGTAGACGAAGTACAGGCCGAGATCGCCCGTCTTCTTCTCGGTGTTGAGGAGGTAACTCTGGCGCCACACGGCGGTCTGCTGCCCTGCGAGCGAGAGTAGCGCCGAGCCCGCCTTGCGTGACGTCTTGCCGAACTGCAGCATGTAGACCTGCGGGTTCACGAGATCCGTCGACATCACGATCGCGACGATGTTGTTCTGGCAGTCCGTCTTGTGTTGTTCACCGCGGCCGGCGTTCTGCTTGCCGAACGGCAGGTGGGGGCACTTCAGACACTCACCAAACGGCGAACCAAGCTTGGCATCAGGCGCCTGGCACACCGGGTTCTTTCCCTGCTGCGGGAAGTTGATGTTCTCTTCGAAGAAGTAGAGCGGGATGACGGGCGTTGGCCGTTCGAGGAGCTGACCCGACGAGGTGTAGAGATCGCCGTTCTTGGCGGCCTCCGGCTTGGTCTCGGACTGTGACGTCGGCTGCACGATGCTCACGCGGGGAACTCGCCACGCAGCGACCATCTCTTCCATGCCGGGCTTGTTCGGTGAGGCGAGAGCGGCGAGAGTCTTCACGGCCTGACGCGCCACGTCGGGCATCGTCGTGTCGTCGGCAAGGTTTGCCAGTTCCTCGCGCTTACGGATGACTGTTGCTTCGAGAACGGCGGGGTCGAGGGCGGCAGCCGCAGCGCCCATGGAAGACTTGACGACCAGGGCCTTGGCGGGGACGACGGATGCGTTGGAGTCATTGGAACCGTTGGGGGAATCAGTCATGTCATGTCCTTTTGAAATGCTAGAAGGGAAGTCACTCTAGTGATTTCGATGTTTGTTTGGCAAGCACTCACAGAAAGAAAATCTGGCGCTATTCCTGGGGTGCGTAACGAAATGCTACGCAAGGGTGGTGGTGTACCCGCCGAGATTGGCACCCAACGGGTAGTGCCTGATCGTGGAACTATTTGATCACTCGTAAGACGCTTGGTAGTGTGTTCTTGAATATGGTGATCCCCCAGGCGCGTACCGCCTCGATGTACTACGCCGAAGTCGCACGGGTGCCGTTGGTGGATGACCCCACCGAAGAGAGGCGCCTGTTGCAACGATGGCAGCAACATCAAGACGTCAAGGCACGCAACGCCATCGTGCAAACCCATCTCCGCTTCGTCGTGAAGATGGCGCACAAGCGCAGCAAGGATCCCGAAGCCGTCAAGGACTTCATCGCGGCAGGAAACCTGGGTCTCCTTAAGGCGACCGACAAGTTTGACTGGGTACGCAAACCGTACATTCGCTTTCTGACGTACGCGGGTTGGTGGGTCTACGAAGAGATGTCGAATCAGGACTACACGACGGCCACGCTCGTTCACGTCCCCGCCCATCGCCAGAAAGCACAACGCAGAAACGCACGGGAGTTCCGCGCGGCGGTCCAAGAGCACGGACCCGATGCTGCCTCGGTGCAGAAGATGAACCCCGGACTGTCCGAGAGCGTCGTCATGCCGCTCGAGGCGGCGCGTTACACCACCAATGCGACCGAGAGTGAGCCGACGTCTACCTATGGGTCGGATCGGCTTCGTTCGATCGTTCGTGAGGTCATTGGTCGACTGCCTTCCCGAGAGCAGACCGTCCTCAACCTCTTCTACGGCATCAAAGACGATGCACGGAACTTGGTCCAGATCGCGGCCATCATGGGCATGTGCTCTGAGCGAGTTCGGCAAATCAAGACCAACGGGATGCGCTTACTTCAGGCTGAGTTCGAAGAAGAGCTGCTGACCGCCGAAGACGCGTATCTCTAGAACCCGAGGTACTTCAGCTCTTCATAGCCGAGCTTTGGCTTGACCACGATGGGCGTCCCGTTCGCGGTGTAGCCCGTCACGTCACGCAAGTTACGGATGATCGTCTCGAGCCATTCGACCTGAGACTTCTCGCCGTCCATGTGGTCCTGCTCGGTGAGCAGGAAGTTGATGACGCCGGTGCCGATGGTGACTTCCTCCTGTACGCCGCCAGTGCTCGTTTGAGCGTTCGACGTGTATGACATCCGGTTACGCTGCCTTGCTTTTTCCTGTGTGCGCATCTGGTTCTGGATGTCGATGAGTACGGCATCAGTGACCTTGTGTTTCGTGCGCATCTTCTGAATGCGTACGCCGCGCTCTTCGATCTTGTTGCGGATGTCGACGCTCTTCTTCTTCTTGGCGGCCGTGACAATCTCGTCTGCGGTCTTCTCGAACGTGAAATTGAACATGTTGTCGATCCTCTGAACCTGCATGGCGTCTCTTAGGGTTTGGATTCACGCGCCGATGCAGCGATAGTCTCGTCGCACAGCGCTTGAATGTTGTTGAGGGTGTCCGGGCCTGGTTCGATCTCGAGTGTCTTGAAGATCGTCAGCTGACCTGCTTTGTTGAGGGCGAGTCCTGAGATCGATGTACCCATGAGATCGACGCGCAGTGCTGCCGATACGGTCTTCTTGGGATTGCGTGAAAGGACACGCACCATCGAAAAGTCGATTGCTGAAAACGCCCATCCATCTGGCTGCATTTGCATGAGGGTACCCATCAGGTTGATGGGATCGATGGGCGCCTGCCCGACCAGGGACATGACGGCTTCGCCCGTCAAGATGCCGAGCTTCTGCAGCTTCGCGAGATTCTTGACCACGGACGGTGTTGGATATTCGGACAACGTTAGTTCAACGGACAGCGGCAGCTTGAGATTGAACACCTCGTCCGTCTCGGTGCCTGCCAGGTCTTCAAGCGATACGATGCTCACAGCGATCGTGCTTTCTTGACCAGGCTTTTCGCAGACAGTCGAAGAGGACGATCGTCCCCGATACGTTGAGCGACTAAGGCCGCGAATGCGGCCACTTCAAGCAATAGGGTCCCGACGGCGCGAAGTCGCGCCGACGTCATGATGCGCATGGAACTACTCCTCAGCGTGCGCGATGACGCGCTCGCGATCGATGTTGCGCAGCGAAAGTGAGCGGAGAGTCCGCCCCTCCAAGATCTCACCCACGGCGTAGTAGAACTCCGCGGCGACGTCCGTCACGGTTTTGCTGGGGTCGTTCTGGACGGCACACCACACAGCACGGATGTCACGCAGGCGTCCGACCACGTCATTGGCGACGCGTGCGCTTACTCCGTTGCGACCTCCGCGACGCCTACTCACGCCTTTGGCTCGAACGGCTTGGTTCCGCATGACGGGCATGTTGGGACGTTGACGTTTGTCAGCAATGGCCTGGCGCAGGACGGGCATGTAGGGTGTGCCTTTTCGGACGCAGTCTTGGCGGCATCAGTCTCGACATCAACACCGAGTTTCTCCATAGCGCTACTCTAGCGCAGGGAAACCTTCTTGCTGGTGCCGATTCGGTTGCCGCGGAGGACCGTATAGTCCGACGGAGACCCCTCGGCGTTGAGGAACTTCTCGGCCTTGTTGACCGAGTCGAACTCGTGAACCACGCCGACGACGACAAAGACCTTGCGAGCCATGCGGAACTTCTTATCATCCACGGCCTCGTCCTTCTTATCGTCCGTTTTGACATCGGTTACGACCGTTACCAGCTTGGCATCAGCCGCCGTCTTCTTGTCATCCGGCTTCGCAGTTCCAGGGGTGGTGGCGGCCGTAGCAGCCTGCACACCCAGAGGCTTCTGATTCGTTTGTGCTTGCGTCATAAACCTGTCGTATCACGCGGTCGAATCAAACGTCTACTGCTTGCCGCGACAATGCCTCCACATCGAGCACCACTTTTCACCGCACCACCAGTTGGAGGGATCGGTCATGGGAAAGTGTCCCAACGCCACGGACTTTGCGACACCGATGACGACCGCTTCTGCGTGCTTGACCATCCTGTCTGAGATGACGCCCGGCAGCTTCTCGTACCGTGGACGCGGTGTCTTCGCGCGCCCTTTCACGACCATGTCGACCTGGACATCAGGCACATGCTCAACGCCCGCATAGATAGCGAACTGGAGATCGTTGGCCAGATCAGTCTCGGACCACTTGTCCGTAACCACCTTGAGGTCGTGAACACGTTTGGGCTTGTTCGGCTGCTTGGACCCCAACGCTTCGCGGATGTCTTGGTACTCCTGTTCAGTGTGTGACTGCACCTGGATGCTGTCGATGCGACCGAGCACAGGTAGACGAACTTTCCCGTCCTCGCTTCTGAACACCGCGTGGAACGTCTTTTCGACTTCGATGGGGGTCGCGTCGATTGCGGCCTCATCGTAGTAGGCCTTCGTGCACTTCACGCCGGTGTCCTTGACCGAACCTTCGTCCTCGCCTTCCCAGTCTTCGATCAACTTCTTCGTTTCGTTGAACGAATCCGAGTAGGCGTCCGTCGCCATCTCCTGGGACATAAGAAGGCCCGTGGCGAGACGTTCCTTGAGGACCTTTTCGACCGCGTTGTGGACTTGAATCCCCTGGAACATGCGCGCAACGGTGCGACGCGGTTTGTGCTGAAGGTACGCCAGCTCCCACGACCGGGGGCACTTGAGGAACATGCCAACCTGTGACGGCGACAGGTACCCGCGCGGCAGGATGTCGACCAGCTCGGGCTCGACGTCGGCCGGAACCTCGACCGCGGGGTCAAGGAACGCTTCTACTTCTTCCATTCCTACAGTCATCGTTTATCCCCTCCGGGGTAATCAAAGGACTCCCCATCCATGAGCTGACGTTCGGGCACAGGGAACTTGCCGGGATTGGCAGCGTTCTTTTGGGATGCACGAAGAATCGCGTCCATGTCGACAGGCGCATTGCCTCCATCGACGACGGTGAGCGGAGGCGTCGGCGTCGCAGTAACTTCAGGTGCAGACGCTACGGGCGCGACAGGTGTTGCCTCAAGGTCATCGTCATCCGCGTCACCTTCGTCGACGTTATCGACGGAGACGACTACCGAATTCTTTTTGAACACGATGTTCTCGGCGGTTGCTTCAATGCCCCGCTTCGCGAGGCGCAAGCGCACCATCTTGATGATGTCTTTCTCCTCGTACGTAACCACAATCTTCATTTGGTCCTTTCACGGAGCATGGGCAAGGCATACGCCTTGATGACGGGACGGTCCACTTTCTTCGGGTGAACACACCCCTCTTGAAAGGGTTCGACACCTTTAGCAAGGCACTTCACCGTATGTGGACACAAGGCGCACTCGATCTTGTTCGTGAGCATCGAGTCAACATCGACCTTGTGATCGAGTAGATGTGCCACGGCGAGTTCAAGCGTGCCGTGACCGATCATCCGGTTAACGGTAACCTTGTTGTTTTGCCCGATTCGATAGTTACGGTCCAAGCACTGAGAGTACGAATTTAACGAGTACGGCAAGGAGCTATAGACCGTGTATGTAGCGGAGTTCAACGTGATGCCTAGGCCTGTCGTAACTTGCCCAATGTAAACACGTACGGCGGGATCGTCATTGAACGCATCGACAGCGACCATCGGGTCACGCGTATTGCCGTCAACACGAACGTGGCCAATCTCTTCTTTGGTAAAACGCTCTTCAATCAGATCCATCTCGATGTGAAAGTTGCACCAGATGATCACCTTATGAGTCGACGAATCGAGGATGCTGGTAAGCAATTCCATGATCGCATCGAGTTTGGGATTCTCATCGAATACGATGGTCGTTGAAGGCCAAGGTGTCGGGTCTACCAGACAACGCGGGGTTCGAGGGTTGATCTGACGCGCCGTACAATCGTCACGGTGTTCACACGGAGTACCATCACGAATCGTATCGCAATAGAACGGGTCCTTCTCGCTCTTGATGAGAAAGCCCGACGTGATCTGGAGAAGTTTCATCAACGCAGCCGCACGGTGTGGCATCTCGACCGCTGAGAGTTGGTGCGGCAATAGAGGTATCACCCCAGGTTCACCAGAACGAATCTGGATACCGAGCTGCGCAAGACCTGCAGGGTCGATACCCATATCAATGACGATCTTGTCGTAGGCGACCGATTGGGCGCGAGATAGTGAATAATCTACGTCTACGAACGTGCGTTCCGGCAGGTCCAGACACTGCTCTTTAGTACGACGTATCGCCAAGAACGTGGTACGTGCATTGATAACGTCGAGATTCTTGTAACCAACCACGATGGGTGAGTTGGGACCGCGAGTGACGACAAACGTTTTTTTGTATTTCCAGTACGTCTCGGGCATGAAGCAATCGCCCAGGATCTTGTAAGGGCCATACAGGTCCAGCGGATTGCCCTCGGTAGGCGAGCCCGTCATGAGGATTCGGCGCATCGCCTTCTGTGCGATCTCCCATGTTGTCTTCGTCCGCTCGGACTGCCAGGTCTTCACGCCGTGGCTTTCATCGCAGACCAGAATGCTGTAAGGCAGCCGTTCTACGAGCAAATCCACTAAACTTCTCGCAGTGTCGTACGTCGAAAGAACCATGTCGGTGCCCTCGGCCGCCGCGCGATCGAGGATCGCGCGCTTCTGTTTGGGCGTTCCGACCAGCGCTGCCCACGTCACCTGGCGGCCCGAGTGAAGGTCGATCTGACGACCCCAGTTCCGGACCGTGACACGCGGGCCGAGTACGAGTGCAGTTGCTGTATTGCCGGTATGGCGCAGAAGCCGGATGAGGTCGATCGCGATCTTCGACTTGCCGAGCCCTGGATCGTAGAACAACGCTGCCCGCATGTTGTAGAAGACGTGACAGAGTCCTTCGACCTGATGCTGATACGGCGACGTGACGTACTCGAATCCGACGGGCAGAGCTTGGGCCTCGAGCCGTTGGCGAACCTGTTCGAGGTCTTCGATGTGCCGTTGCGCAACGTCGGAGATCACAACGTTGACGTCGGAGGACACGGCCTGGAAGTCAGCAAGCACCTTGCTGGATGCCGGATAGAACGCGGGGTACATCCACAGCGCGCGATCGCTGTCCCACGTTGCACCAAACACGCGTCCGAACGTTTGGTTCTGGCCGTGTACCAGGAAGACGGGCGTTCCGTTGCCCGCACGACCGACACGGATTTCCATTTGGGCTCGACCCATGAGGCGTCCGCCTTTCTATCATGCGATGATTGCGGGGTAAACCATGGCCATTGATGGAATGTTCGACTCGGGCGTTTCCGATCTGTCGACGCACAACACGTCGTCACACGGTAGTCCACTGTTCGACTTCCTCACGGCGTTCGCGCCTAGGAAGCTCAAGGACCTCTTTCGTCTTTGCGAGTACCTCTACTTCAACAGCGCCCAGATCTACGCGGCATTGCAGAAGTTCTGTACGTATCCCGTCACGGACATCGTCTACGAGACGCAGAACGAAGCGCTCAAGGATTACTACGAAGACCTACACAACAAGACGCTCAAGACCAAACGCATCTTGATCCGTGCGGCCGTCGACAAGTTCGTCTACGGAAACGCGTTCTTCTCGATGTACGCGCCGTTCGTTCGCTTCCTCAAGTGTCCGAAGTGCGCGACGCTGACCAACATCCAGCAGGTCACCTACAAGTTCAAGTTGAAGAAGCTGGCGTTCAACTACACGTGCAAGGGCTGCAGCGTTCGCGTCGACGTCACTGACAAGGACGTCATCGATCGCAAGATCACACGCAAGGATCGTATCTCAGTGATCCGCTGGGATCCGAAGCTGATGGACATCGACTACAACCCCATCACCGGACACAGCGAGTACTACTACACGATCCCCAAGGAAATTAAGGAGCGTTGCGCCAAGGGGAACAAGCACCTCATCGACACCATGCCGATGGAGTTCTTGAAGGCGATCCGCGAGGACAAGATCTTCAAGTTCGACGAGGGTCAAGTCTTCCACATGCGCATGGATGCGCCTGCGGGTATCGAAGCGCAGTGGGGCTTCCCGCCACTCGCGTCGACGATCAAGCTGTTCTTCTACGCGGCCGTGCTGCGTAAGGCGAACGAGGCCATCGCGCTCGAGTACATCGTTCCCCTGCGCATCATCTCGCCGAAGCAGTCGACGGCAAACGCTGATCCGATGACCACCATCTCCTTGGCCAAGTGGTCCGAGGAGATGAAGACGTCGGTCAAGAAGTGGCGCCGCGATCCACTGCACATCATGTGGTCGCCAATCCCCGCCGAAGTCACACACCTCGGTGGACAGGCGCGCGCACTCATGACGCTCGGCGAAGTCCAGGCGGCTGAAGACAACATCATTGCAGCGATGGGGTTGCCCAAGGAGTTCATCTACGGAGGTTTCTCCGCGATGGGCTCGGGCATTCAGTTGCGCGTCCTCGAGAATCAGCTCGTCCACCAAACCGGCGACCTCAATGACCTTCTTCAATGGGTCACTGACAAATCCGCGAAGCAGCTCGGACGTGGCACCGTGGTGGTCTCGCTCGCTCCGTTCCGTTTCATCGACGACGTCCAACAGAAATCCCTTCTGCTGCAGCTCAACGGCGCAGACCCATCGACGGGTCCTTGGATTTCCAAGCGCACGATCGGCGTGGCGTTCGACATCGATCCAAGCGACGAGCGCAAGTGGCGCAAGCAAGAGGCGCTCGACGATGCGCGTGTCGCGCAAGAGCTGCAGGTCGAGATGCAGAAGCGGCAGAACAACCTTGGAGCCCAGGCACGTGCGCAGGCTCAGCAAGGTCAGCAAGGGCTGTCCTACGACCAGCAGGCCGTGATCGCAGAGGCAGATCAGCTCGTGCAACAACTGATGGGGTTGGACCCGGGAACGCGGCAATCGCAAATGCACGCGCTTCAGACCGAAGACATGGTGATGTACGCCGTGGTCAAGGAACGTCTGCACGACCAGACCACGCAGCAAAACCAGCAAGCGATCGCAGCGGCCCGCCAAGGCGGCGATCCCGCAGCCAACGGAGTGCCCCCTCCAGGCGCCGTGGGTTGATAGGATAAACACACCATGCCTCAAGAGTCTGAAGACTTCGCCGACGTCATCGAGAAAGCCCAGCGCATCGGTGGCGACATGGGCAGCCTGTTCAACGGGCCCGGCCGTGTTGCGTTCGAAGCGCAACAGCCGAATCGTGCAGGACCTGTCCAAGACTACGAGGCGCATTCCGAAGTCTTTGCGCTCCCGGCTGATCGAGAAGCCTACGAAGACGTCATGAACCAAGTCCTGCGCGGTGAAGCGATCATGCGCTACGAGGTCCGTACATTCTCCAAGGAGGGGGACTTCATGGTTGCGCTGGTCTACCTGACGCCGCTTGCGCGTCCAGCACCAGCACACGATCGAGACGCAGGCGATGCCGAGCCTGTCGAACGACCGCGACGGCTGCCCTAGTGGAGTCTTGTACCAAAAAGGACGCGTAACTCATGGTGCCGCTACGCCCAATGCTCGAAGACGCGGCCACGCGTCGCGAGATGATCCGCAAGAAGGTCATCGAGGGTCTCGAACAATCGTTCCCGCTGAAGGCGGGCAAACACATGGTCGAGCTGTCCAACGTTCGGGTGGACCCGCAGGAGTTTTCCTCCCGCGAACAGAAGCGTGCGGTGCTCGAAGGCAAGACGTTATCGGAACGTGTACGCGGTGACATCACGGTCAAGAACGCAGCGGGCGGTGTCGTCGACCACTCGAAGGACTTCACACTGCTTCAGCTGCCGTACTTTACGCCGCGACACACGTTCATCCTCGACGGCACAGAGTACTCCGTATCGAATCAGCTGCGCACCAAACCAGGCGCGTACGTCCGTCGCCGCGGCAACGAAGAGCTGGAGGCGACGTTCAACCTTTCAAAGGGCGCCAACTTCCGTGTGTCGATGGAGCCCGAGAAGGGCCTCCTCTACATGCAGCCGTCACACACGACGACCAAGATCCCGTTGCATCCCATCCTACGCGCGCTGGGGATGCCGCATCAGGACATCGCGGCCGGATGGGGCTCCGAAATCGCGGGCATGAATCGTGACGCTTGGAAGAATCCAGACAAGCACGTCAGCAAGCTTTACGAGACGCTCATCCATCCCGCGAAACAGGTCGCAGCGACCACAGAAGATCGAGCACACGCGTTGCGTGAATACTTCAGTGCAACGGCGATGGACCCTGAGGTCACTGCACACACGCTCGGTTATCCGTACGACAAAGCTTCGTCATCGTCGATCCTGGCGGCATCCAAGAAACTGCTCGACGTGCACAGGGCCGCCGCCGATGTCGACGACCGTGACTCGTTGGCGTTCAAAACGTTTCACTCCGTAGACGACTTCGTCAAAGAACGGGTTCAGCTGGAAGCGCGTGCGATGCGCGCAAAGCTTGGCTGGAAACTGGACGCGAGCCACGGCAACCTGAAGAAGGCGCTGCCCGCAGGACCGTTCACGCGTTCGATGCACGGTCTCTTGGTGGGCTCGTCGCTTTCGGCGGTCCCCATGCAGATCAATCCGATGGAGCTGCTCGACGAGGCGTCACGCGTCACGATGCTTGGTGAAGGTGCGATTGCGTCCGAGCGCGCGATCCCCCTCGAGGCTCGTGATGTTCATCCAACCCACTTCGGAATTCTGGACCCTGCACGCACGCCTGAAAGCTTCAAGGTGGGCGTGGACCTGCGCGCAACAATCGGCGCACGGCGTGATGACAAGGGAAACCTCTACGCGCCCGTGCGCGATATCAAGAGCGGCGCAGCGACGTATCTCAAGGCGGGCGACATGGCGAAGTCCGTCATCGCATTCCCTGGCGAACATGTCGGGCCAGGAAAAATGGTCGATGCGATGGCGCACGGAGTGGTGTCGCGTGTGTCGTCCGACAAGGTCACGCACCAGCTCGAACACGTCGCTGATCAGTACGGGCCGACCTCAAACCTGTTGCCGTTGGTCTACGGTATCCAGGCAAACCGCGTGCTCATGGCCAGCAAACACCAAGGCCAGGCATTGCCGCTCACGTACCGTGAAGCGCCGCTCGTACAGGTCGCGTCGTGGAAGCCAGGGACGTCTGTCGAACGAGAGATGGTCAAACTGATTGTTCCAACCGCGCGCTTCGCCGGCATGGTCACAAAGATCGACGACGATCACATCCACATCACGCCGCACACAGACAAACACGCATCTGAGGCCGCATCTGAAGTCGAGACGCGGTTGGAACGTGTGAAGGTGGCAGCGACGGAGCCTCACAAACTCCATTACGACGTGCACTTTCCGCTCGCTGCCAAGACGATGCTCCACAATGAGCTAACCGTGAAGGTGGGCGACCGTGTCGAAAAGGACCAGCTCCTCGCGCACTCGAACTTCACCAAGGACGGAACGCTCGCCCTCGGGACCAACCTGCGCGTGGCGTACATGCCCTACCGCGGCCTCAACACCAACGATGGCATCGTCGTATCGCAAGGCGCTGCGGACAAGCTCACCAGCGAACACATGTACCAACACGCGCTCTCACGTGACGGTGATGTTCAGCTAGGTCGAGAAAAACATCGTACGTACTTCGGCAGTCGCTACACCGCAGAGCAGTACAACAAGCTAGACGACGACGGTGTCGTCAAACCCGGTACGACATTGCACAAGGGTGACTTGATTGTCGCGGGTATTCGAGAGAACAAAGTCACGGGGGACGCGCTCCTCCTTGGCAAGCTGTCCAAGTCCTTGGTCAAGCCGTATCAAGAAGTCACGCAAGTCTGGACGCACGACCATCCCGGTACGGTGATCGACGTTGCCAAGACCGCCAAGCAAGCCGCTGCATCTGTTCGTACGCAAGAAACGCTTCAAATCGGCGACAAGCTGTCCAACCGATTCGGCAACAAGGGCGTCATCGCGAAGATCATCCCAGATCATCAGATGATCCAGGACGAACACGGGCGCCCTGTCGACCTGCTGTTCACCTCCGCGGGCATCGTCTCGCGCATTAACCCCGCGCAGGTCATCGAGACAGCGCTCGGCAAAGTTGCTGAGAAGATCGGCAAACCGATCGTCGTACCGCAATACACGCCGGGCCGAGACAACATCCAGTTCGCCAAGAACCTGCTCAAGGAGCACGGGCTCACCGACAAGGAAACGGTCCTCGACCCGATGACGGGAAAGAAAATCCCGAACATCGTCGTGGGCAAGAGCTACATCCTCAAGCTGTTCAAGACGACGGACTCGAACTGGGCAGCACACGGCGCCGAGAAGTACGACTACAACCAGCAGCCCGCACGTGGTGGTGACGAAGGCGCCAAGGGCATCGGCAAGATGGAGTTCGACGGGCTCGTGGCACACAACGCCCGGAATGTGTTGCGTGAAGCTGCGTCCATCAAGAGCCAACGTAACGACGAGTTCTGGCGTGCAATTCAACTCGGGCTTCCAACACCCTCGCCCAAGACGCCGTTCGCCTACGACAAGCTGCAGAGCATGCTTACGGGCGCCGGCGTCAAGGTCACAAAGACAGGCTCGAGGCTCGCGTTGGGACCTTTGACCGACGCCGACGTCAAGTCGATGTCCTCAGGTGCGCTCAAGGATCCGAGCAAGCTCATTCGCGCCAAGGACCTTCGTCCCGAGACACACGGTCTGTTCGACCCCGGCATGACCGGCGGTATGGCAGGAACGAAATGGTCACACGTCGATTTGCACGAACCGATCGTCAACCCAGTGTTCGAAGAGCCGGTCCGTCGACTGCTTGGGCTCACGCAGAAGGAGTTCACGGAGCGCGTCGGCAAAGGCGGGCAGTGGTTCAAAACCGCACTCAATGAGATTCACGTCGACAACAAACTGAAGGACCTGACAGCACAGTCAAAGAAGGCGCGCGGACCAGCGCTCGATGGTGTGGTGAAGCAGATCAAGTATCTCGGGGCGCTAAAGGAACGTGGCCTCAAGCCTGCGGACGCCTACGTCATCTCAATGGTGCCCGTGACACCGCCCGTGATTCGTCCAATCCTTCCGCTTCAAGATGGGCGACTGCAGGTCAGCGATGCGAACCTCCTCTACAAGGATGCATTCCTCGCGAACCACCAACTCCGAGAATCAGCGAAGACGTTGCCGTCGTCGGAACTTCCGATGCCTCGTCAACATCTCTACGACGCGGTGAGCGCGCTTTACGGCGTGGGTGACCCCGTCAGCCCAGGTGCAGAGAAGCGCGGAGCCAAAGGCTACCTCGCGGCCATCACAGGTACGCGCCCTGGAAGTGGGTTCTTCCAGTCCAAGATCATGAAGCGTCAACAAGACGTCAGTGGTCGCGCGACCATCGCGCCTGACCCTACCTTGTCAATGGACGAGATTGGCGTGCCTGAAGGCATGCTCTGGGGCATGTATGGAAAGTTCGTCATCGGGCGCTTGGTCCGACGCGGCTATACAGCAACGGATGCGCAGAAGATGGTGGATGATCGTGTCCCGACTGCACGGGATGAATTGATCAATGAATCACATGAACGTCCGGTCATGGTCAACCGAGCACCGTCATTGCATCGTTTCAACATCGTGGGGGCGTATCCCAAGATTGTTGAGGGAAAGACGCTCAAGCTAAACCCGTTCGCTGAAAAAGGGATGAACGCGGACTACGATGGGGATGCGCTACAGATCCACGCTCCGGTAACACCTGGAGGCATCGAAGACGTCAAAAAGATGACGCTCTCGCACCTGATCTTCGCGGACAAACGTCCCGGCGTCTTGAACATCGCGCCTGACATGGAGGCCGTGCTCGGGCTGCACCGTGCCACGCAGGTGGCCACCAATAAGAAGCTCAAGCACTTCGAGTCGCAAGAAGAAGCGATGGCGGCGTACCACCGCGGGGACATCACCCTCAACGACCCCATCGAAATCAAAGGCAAGCACCTATAATAAAGCGTGTCCTTCGTCAGCAACGCGCACGGTCGAGGCGTGGTCGCCGCTCTCGTGCGGTTCGGTCTCAAGAACGCAGCCGAGGAGCTGCGGCTGAAAATCCCGAGCCGTACGTTTCACGGATTCGACGCGGCCCACAAAACAGAAGCGGACCGCGGCGCGAAGAAAGCAGCTGACGAGATCGAGGGCAACGCGAACAACCTCGCGGACATGTTCAAGCAGCTCGAAGAGGGTGTTTCACCCGCCGTTCAGCTTGCCTCGCGTGACCCGCTCGATCGACAAGTGTCGTGGGGCGCACCGTCGAACCTTGCGGCCGGCGATGCGGGGAACCGCGTTAGTGATATGGGACAACCAACCGGCTTTGGAGGCGTCTGATGCTCGATCGTTTTGTTAACCAGGGTCGCATTGACGCGATGGTGCGTTTCAAGGTCAGCATGTCGCTGGGTAAACCAGGTGGCGGGAGTCGCTTCAGCGCTCCGCCAATGGCAGCAGCACCGGCTGCGGCTGCCGCCAGTGCGGGCGGCGGCGGTTTCATGGACAAGGCCAAAGCGTTCGGCAGTGGCCAGCTCGGGGCCGCGAAGGACCTTCTGGGCAATATGCGCCAAGGCCTCGGCGGAGCAGCGTCCCCCGAGCTAGGTGCGGCAGCTCGCGGTGCTGCGCTCGGCAATCTCAAGACTCTCGCGCCGTCGCTCCTCGCAGGCGGCGGTCTCTACTTGATGCACAAGCACAAGCAGGAGCAGGCGCAGGCGCGGCAGCAGCAGATGATGCCGGGCAGTTTCTGAAACGTTGAACCATGCCGACGACCCTTGGCCAACATCTCGTCGATTCGATCCTTCCACAGAAGTGGAAGGGTGGCGGCGTTCTGACCAAGGGCGCGTTGAACACCATGCTTCTGGGTGTGGCCAAGGACGACGTGCACAAGTACCCCGACGTCGTGACACGGCTCAAAAGGCTGGGTGACGAGGTCGCTACGCTCGACGGAATTTCCGTCGGTCTCGACGACATTGCACCGCACGCAACCGACCGTGACGCCGCGTTGAAGCCGCACGCTGACGCGTTCCACCAGGCGACGAACAACCCCGACAAGATCAAGGCCCTCATCGGCGGGCAGAACGCGATGCTCAACCTCGCGCGCAATCACCCCGGCACGATGGGTGAGATGGTACGTGCTGGCGGACGCGGCAACGCCGCGCAGCTCATGCGTACGGTTGGAGCGCCGGTGTTTGCCGAAGATTCCAAAGGGAAAGTCATCCCGTGGTTCGTCAACAAGAGCTTCTCCGAAGGACTCAAGCCGGCAGACGCATGGGTGATGGGCGGGCAGGCGCGCGTCAATGCGGTGGTCTCGAACATTTCGGTCGTTGAACCAGGAGACCTTGCCAAAATTCTCGTCAACAACATGGGCGACCAGCTCGTGTCGTCCGTCGACTGCGGAACGCACAATGGTCTCGCGATGCTTCCGACCGATGCCCACATCATCGATCGGTACCTGGCAGGCACGAATCAACTGATCACGCCGCAGCTTGCGTCGCACCTCGCCAAAGAAGGCAAGGACGTCATCGTGCGTTCACCGATGACTTGTCAGGCCGCACACGGTGTCTGTCAACACTGCCAGGGCTTGTCGACGTCAGGACACGCCCACCCCATCGGGACGAACATCGGCGTACGCGCGGCACAGGCCCTCGCGGAACCTCTCACCCAGTTCGCGCTCAACGCCAAGCACGGCGGACGTGTGGTTGGTGTCGACGACGAGAAGCGGCTCGAGGGCATCAAAGGCGTGCGAGCACTGCTCGAGATTCCATCGTCGTTCGCGCACAAGGCCGTGCTCTCGGATCGTGACGGGTCGGTGTCAAAGATCGACAAGGCACCACAAGGCGGTCACTTCGTCTTCGTCGGCGCCGGCAGTCACTACGTACCGCCCGCGCACAAGGTGACGGTCAACGTCGGCCAGTCAATGTACGCGGGCGACCTGCTCTCAGACGGCGTTCCCAAGCCAGACGAAATCGTTCAACACAAGGGACTCGGCGAAGGACGGCGTTACCTCGTCGACGCGCTCTCGGACGTCTACAAACGTGCCGGCTCCGAGATCGACAAACGGCACCTGGAAATCTTGGCCAAGAGCGTGCTCAACCACGTTCAGATCACAGACCCAGGTCCGCACGATGCCTTTCTCAAAGGTGACATCGTCAACTACAACCAGTTCCAGTCGGCGGTCGCTGCGTCGAAACAACGGCGTCCGACGGCAGACGCGATCGGCGAAACGCTTGCCGAAGGCGTCCTACATCACACTGCGGGCACGTCCATGACACAGCCGATGGTCGATCAACTCGTTCGCCACGGAATCACAACCGTCGCGACCGCGAATCCCGGTCCGCGCGCACTGCCTTTCATGCGGCCCGCGTCACGTACGCCGCTGCTCAACCCTGATTGGATGGCACGTCTCGCACACCGTTACTTGAAAGAGTCACTGTTGACGGGCATCCACCGTGGTGATGTTTCGAACTTGCATGGAGCGTCACCCGTACCTGCGTACGTTGCAGGCACTGAGTTTGGCTTAGGCGAAGAGGGCCATTACTGATGCTTGAGCGTGCACATACGAAGGGCATCGACGATGCCCTCACGTGTTTCCAGATCAAAGAGTCACGCTTTATTGATTCGGTCAAACGTATGGCGATCGGTCAACCTGGACGTGTCTTCGTCGAAGGGCCCAAGGCGTTCGCTCCCGGCGGTCTACTCGGACACAAGAACGTCTGGTGGCCCGATGTCAAAGGCGCGCCTCTGAACTGGCTCGGTCGTGCGGGTACAGTCGCCGCACCCCTCATGGCATTGTCTGCTATGCGCTCAAATCCACACGAAGGCACTTTGTCAAACGCGCTTGGTGCGCTTGGTGGTATCGCAGGAAGCGCGTACGGTTTCCCTGCGCTCGGTATGATCGGTGGTCCTATGCTCGGAGCTGCGGGTGCGCATCTCGGGCGTGGTGTTGGCCACTTGCTCAGCAGTGAACCAAAGAATCCAAACCAATGATCAACAACGCGTACAACAAAGGCCGAGCTGACGCACTCACACGCTTCAAGCTCAGCAATATACAAACGGGTGCAGCTGGCGCAAATCCGATGCTCGGCGGTCAAGCCGCGACAGGTTCGCGACCACAGCCAGGCACTTCTTTGGCGCCGCCAACTTCTTCTGCTCCTCCAATGGCGGCAGCCGCTCCGAAGGCTCACGCCCTCGGTTAGTGCAACTGTTGGATATTTGAGAGTCCCGCCCTATCATTTCGTCAATCTCTGTACGACTTCCCCGAGGCAAAAATGTTCAAGCATGCGTACGTCCGAGGCATCCAGACCGCGTTGGTCAACAACGGCGCAGCCGTGTTCCCCGACGAGACCACCGCGGCCAAGGTCGCGGACTACATCGCAGAGCGTGTCGAGATCGACCCGCTGACGGCGGTGCCACGTGAGCTGACCCACAAGGTCGCCACTGACATCGTCGCTGCTTCGGATTGGATCAAGAAGCAGCCGAACTTCAAGGCGGCATCGTTCAACAAGCTCGCGACGTGGGAAGACGTTGCGCAGGTCGCGGACCGCAACGCGACCCAGTTGATGACGAAGGCCGCCGAGGGTTCCACCATCGAAGGTGGCGACAAGGGAAACACCGAGGGCCAGTCGCCTGTTGGTGAGACCAAGATGGACGCGACCCAGCGTCCTCCGGGCTACGCCGAGAACAGCCTCGGCAAGACCGACGTCGACACCCGTCCGGGCGCAGTTGGCAAGGAAGAGCCGCAGCCGGTTCAGCCCAAGGAGACTGACCACAAGGACAACTCGGTCGTGGAGCACTCGCGCACCGCGTCGCTCGCGGACATGTTCCGCAAGTCGGCTGAGGGTTCGACGATCCTCGGCGGAGACAAGGGCAACAAGGAGCCGACGACTGGCGAAGGCAAGATGGACGCGACGCAGCGTCCTCCGGGCTATGCCGTCCTTCCCCACCAGGGCGCCCTCGGTGCCATGATGGAGCAGGTCACGGGCCCCGCAGTGATCGGTCGCGAGACCCCGCAGCCGCACATGCCGAAGGAGTCGCCGAGCGGTTCGAACTCGCTCACCGAGCACTCGGCCAAGGCCGCTGCTGAAGACCCGTACATCACGCTCTTCAAGAAGGTCGCGTCCGAGATCCACGAGTACCTTCCGGGCGGTCTTCACGAGGACAGCAAGATCGCCGCGGTTCGCGCCTGCATGGGCATGACGACCGAAGAGAAGGCGTACTACCTCCGTGGCTTGCAGAAGGAAGCGGCCGACGCGTCGGTTGGTTCGGAAACGCGCACGGGTATGGGTCGCTCGCGTCCCGGTGCCTACGACGGTCGCTCTGCCAACCAGAGCACCAAGCAGACCGATGACCTTCCGCCGTTCATGAAGAAGGACGACGACGAGAAGAAGGACGAGAAGAAGGACGACGACAAGGGTGAGAGCAAGGGCGGAATGCCGGCATTCATCCAAGACAAGATCGACGCCCGCAACGCCGACAAGAAGGACGGCAACAAGGACGAGAAGAAGGATGACGACAAGAAGGAAGCTTCGTTGCGCGACTTCTTCCGTCGCATCGACGCGGCCCAGCGCGCGTGAGCCTTCTGCGTCACATCCGAGAAGCAGGTCGTCTCGCCGTCGAGAGCAAGCTCGCCGAGATCCTGAACCCTAGCCTCGGCACGCTCAAAGCGAAGAAGACGAAGGAGCTAGGCGGCCTCCCTGACGCAAATCTTCCCAAGGTCGTCTCTTTTCCCGCAGCGTAGACGAGGTCCCATATGCCGGCGATGAGCCCACGCACACAGCAATTTCAAGCGGGCATGAATACCGGTCCGGACCAAGAGTCCGCTCTGTTCGAGCAGGGCATGTCCGAGATGGCATACAACCTGTTGTCATCGCGCATGCCCGACTTGATGCAGGACGTGGTCACCTTCAAGGTGCTCAACGTCGACATCGACAAGGGATCTGGTGTTGGTGCGTTCGTGGTCTTGCGCCAAGACTCGCCGATCTACGTCCCGGTCGTGATGGTCGACAATGCCATCAAGCCGCTGGAAATTTTCTACCACAAGGCGCTGAGCGTCTTTCTGCCCCTCTCCAAGGGGTGGCTGGATGAGATCGAAAAGACGGCGCTCGCGTCACTCGGCTCTGGTGTCAAAACGCCCGAGACGCTCTACACGGACGTCGACATCCGCAACGTGGTCGTTCCCCCGATCACGGGTCGGTTCTCGTACGCCGCGTGGGTTCCCGCGGCTCTCGTTGACGTCGCACGTGTGATGTCCTCTGAGACCCTCGAGAAGGTCGCAAGCGAAGGAAGCCTCATGCTTCCGTCGCTCCTCACAGCTGCGCCGAACCGTCTGAAAACGGCGTACACCAAGCTGCTCGAACGCAACCCTCAGCTGTTCAAGCAGGCAGCTGCAACGTACGGCGTGTCCGTACTTGCTGCAGCGTTGCAGCACCGGCTCGAGAAGGTCGCTGCCAAGCAGCAGCACGGTGGCGCGCTTTGGATCGCGGACTCCGACAACACACCGACTGATTTCAGACGCATCTTCGGCGACAAGGCCGGAGAAGCGTACGCAGGCGTGCGCGTGAAGGGCTACGCGTCGAAGGACGAGCGGCTGAACCGCAACCTGGCAGTGCAAGAGCAACCCTACGCGCAGTGGGTCGAGCCCAAGCAGCCGGGCGTCTACACGCTCTTCGCTTCTGATGCGAAGGAGCGCACTGCGTTTGTGATGCCTTTCCCGATTGACCTGTTCGACAAGGGCACGCGCTACGGCCGACGTCCGGCAGTGCCGGGACACAACCCGCTCATCAACAACTCGTACACAGACCCTGGTACCGAGAACCAGATCAAGACGTACCCCCACAGTCGGCCAAACGAGGGGGACTTTGCAACCCGTCGGCGTTTTGGCGCTGAACCGTTCCTCGCGGTGTTCGACAACGGAGACTACATCGAGCCGTCGATGCTCGTGGGACGTCCTTCCGTTGCAGATGATCTCAGCGGGTCACTGCACAAGCGGATGTTCACAGATGTGAGCGGAGCGCCGAAGGTCGGCAAGGGCTTCTTCGTTCGTCAGATGGGTACGACGTACCAAGCCACGGTGCCCATCGAGATCAAGTCGATGTCGACGGGCTCGGACGGTGTTCGTCGCATCAAGGCGACCAGCATGGGTGGCTACGAAGAGAAGACGATCGCAACAGACCCCGAGCATCCGTACAACACGATCTGGATGCCCAAGGGCGCGGACATCGCGTACCTCCCTGCGGACTTCATCTGGGTGCCGCTCAAGGAGCGCCTCAACGAGAAGTCCTGGTTCAGGTCTGCACTTGACCTACAGGCACACGTTTCGTCGATGTTGGCTTCAGCAGGCGCGAAGAAGGTCGCGATCAAAGACGCGGGTGCCAAGCAGTTCTCCATCAACGGGATGGCACCACTCAGCTACGTCCCTGCGCTCAAGAAACTTGCGCACGGTTGCAACATCTCGGTCGATGACGCTGAAGCACTGCTCGAAAAGACTGCGGCCGATCGATCAACGACCGCATGGATCGCCACGAAGATGCAGCTCGCACAGGTGCAGATGCACCTCGACAAGCTTGCCGAGGACGGAGACAAGAAGAAGTCCGACGACAAGCCGAAGAAGAAGGCGCCTCCGAGCGATTCCGGAGCGCCTCCGGATGGCGGTGATCCAGGCATGGACCCGGGCATGGATCCAAACCTCGGCCAGGACGCGGCGATGGCTGCAATGGGCCCTCCGCCGGCACCGCCGCAGCCAGCGCCGCTCGACCTCGCCGCAATGGAAATGGACCAGCACATCCAGCAGGAGATGCAGAAGCTGGTCGACAAACAGCAGACCATCCAGATGCTGCTGCAGCGTTCGAGTGAGATTGCAGGCGGCGCACCGCCCGCACCTACCGTTCAGACTCAAGCGATGGGCGCACCTCCGTCGTCGATGAACCTCGCGACGGGCGCTCCAGGCATGCAGCCCGGCATGACCGCCAGCATGGGTCAGCCGCAGCAGCCCGGCATGGATCCGTCGATGCAGGGTGGAGCGTTTCCACCTGCAGCGAACGACCCGTCGATGATGGGTGGACAGCCGCCCGGCGGTGGTCAGCCCGGCATGGACCCATCGATGGGCATGGACCCGACGATGGGTGGTCAGCCCGGCATGGACCCATCGATGGGCATGGACCCATCGATGGGCATGGACCCGACGATGGGTGGTCAGCCCGGCATGGATCCGTCGATGGGCATGGACCCGACGATGGGTGGTCAGCCCGGCATGGATCCGTCGATGGGTGCAGGCGGACCGCCTGCTATGGGTCAGGATCCGTCAATGATGGGCGGCATGGGCGGACAGCCCAGCATGGAACAGCCGCCACAACAGCCCAGCGCAATGATGCCGCCGGATGGTCCGAACGCGCAGACGCTTCCTCAGGAAGTCAATCCGCACTTCCTCGACCAGGCGGCGCAGTTGCATTCGGCCGACATGTTCGACGCCGCAGCCGTTGCGACGCTCGCCCAGTCGCCGGCGCTTCACGGGATCGTCGGGCAGTACCTGCCGAACCTCGAGAAGGCTGTCGACAACCTTGCACGTGTTCTCTTGACCTTGTGGATGCAGGAGTCGGACCTCAAGCCGCAGATCGGCGAACAGACCTTCTCGGGCCTCGAGGACAACCTGCAGACGACGTTCAAGGGTCTCGGAGACCTCGTGCTCCGTTTGAGCCGTGGTGTTCAGGCGGTCAAGGAGCCGGACAACCATGCGTCATGAACGCAGTCCCGACGACCGATTTCACGCCACTCTCCGGTCTCCGCATGCACCGGCGCATCCGTACGAAAACGCACTCTGGCAGCACAAGACCGCGGGTGTGGCTGATGCCGTCGTTGAGCGTGTAGTCGACGCATACGAAGACCACTTCGAGCGCGAACTGCTTCAGGCATGGATCATTGCGGGTGCAACCGACGAAGACATCAACAGGCGCATCGGCATGTCGCTTGATATGTTGATTCAGTACCGCCATCTCTGCTGCAACGTTTTCGCGTTTCGCGACAAACTAGAGATGATGCGATGGGTCAATAACTACAAGGGTTCTCGCTCGGGCAAGATTCTGCTCGAGAAGGCGCTCCACTTCGACGGCATCGAAGCAATCGCACACTTGAGCGGTCTTCCGACCAATCTCAGCGCAGACCATGTCAACGAGCAAGTACTGCGTGAATCATACTTCCGAGGCATCAGCACACTACGCGCCTCGAGCATCTCGGGACCTGACGCATTGGCCGCACATCAACTGATGAAGACTGCGACTGCTACGGCTGCGGCTGTGGCAAATCGAGGTGGACCGAACATGTCGGAGACGTTGCTCAAACTCAAGCACCGCGAGGTGACGTGGCATGTCGAGGACATCGCGCCTCACGGGGAGATTCTTCACTGATGCGTGCATTCCGAGAACAAGACTTCGATCAGATGGCTGAGCGTGTCGTCGATCGTTTCATGAATGGCGCAAAGCTTGCGGATGCAGCGACTGCTGAAGCCGCGGGCGGTGCGTTGAACCCCGACCAGATCGCGCGCATGGTCCAGGCGGCGAACACACAGGCGTTCTTGCGTCTCATGGACCAACAGAAGGCCCAGGGCGTTCCGGACATGACGAACGAGTTCGACCCCATCGACGCTCGCCAGATCGTCCAGCAGCTGATCAACCAGGTCCACGTTCCACACATGGACGGTCCCGGCGGCGAAATGCCTTCGATGCCAGGCGCAGGCGGAATGCCTCCACACGGTCCCGAAGACGACGCGATGTTGCCGCCGCACGCAGAACCTGACGGTGACGAAGGCGGGATGCCTCCGATGCCACCCGGCGGCGACGACGGTCCGTTGCCGAACGAGATGGGTCTGCACGACCTCAGCGGCGATGAACCGGACGAGCCTGCGCACGGCGCCGGTGATGACGACGACGGTCCGTTCCCCAAGGGCAAGAAGCAGAAGGCCAAGGACGACGGCGACAAGAAAGACAAGAAGAAGTCGCCGTTCCCGCCCAAGAAGGACGAAGCGAAGGAAGCGGCGTTCCGCGGTCGTCGCATCGACAAACTCGCGAGCGTACTCGAGGACCAGTACAAGCAGGCAGAGTGGGCGTTCGAAGACGTGTTCGCCAATCTCGGTCAGCAACTACGCCGTGCACACGGTGCACCTTCGGCAGCGGCATTCGAAAAGGACGCTCTCGCACTTCACAATCATGAGATCGGCCTCGTCGTGCTGAACATGGTCAAGGAGAGCCAAGGGCTGCCCCCAATCTCTGCGGATGACGCGGCCACGAAGACCGCGGCACTCGCAGACCGACATCTCGTCGACGACACCGAGACCAATCGGACGTTCGCAACCCTGGTCAAGATCGCGGTCGACGCGAATCGTCTATGCCTCGGCGCCGCCCATGCGAGGTCCCAGTGCAGCTGACCGATGTGCTTCTACTGGCCGTGCGTGAAGGCGTACGTCGTCATGTCGAGAAACGTGCGGGTATCATGTTGCCACTCGCGGTCGGAGCGATGCTTCCCGGCATCGTGAACAAGGTGGTCAACCGCGCACACTCGACCGAGAAGCAGATCGAAAAGACGCACTACGACCCGATGAAGGTGGCAGCCATGTCGTCGTTGGCCGGGCTTTTTGGAGGCCTGGGTCGAGGTGCGTCGTCCGCAGGACACGGGATGTTTGGACAAGAAAACAAAAGCAACAAACCCAGCGGCTTTCGTGGTGGCCTCAGTGACCTGGGCGCGTCTCCAGTCGCGGGTGTTGCGAAGGGCATCTCTGGCGGCATCGGTCGTCGCATTGACCAAATGTTCGGCGGCCACGAGTTCGGTGAAAAAAAGGACCCGTACCACATGGGTGCGGGCGCCGCTGTACAGTCGTTCGGCAAAGAGATGGGTACGTCAGGGGCAAACCTGCTACGCGATATCGCGAACAAGGCGATGGAGGCAGCGGGTCACACAGGCGACGCTTCGGCACGCGAAGCCATCATCGGCGACCTCAAGCGTTCCGATTCCGTCCTCGCGAACGCGGACGACAAGACGCTCATGGAGGCCTACCACACGATGGCGCGCTTCGCGCCCGTGCTCTCGACGGACAAGAACGCCGTACGATCGTTCCTCCGCCAGGCCGTGATGGCTGGCTCAGGTCCTGACTTCATGTCCATCAAGCTGCTCGCAGACTCCGAACGCGCCGTCACGGGCGACAAGGATCGATAATGACCCTCGACGACCTCATCCCGCCGAACGTCACTGCTGCTGTTCGCGATCTTGGACTTCACAAGATCGCAGGCGCGATGCTCGGCGTCCCTGAGCTGACCATCAAAGAGGCTGTGGCCACGGTTGGCGCGAAGGCCTACCTCCGTCGCAAGGAAGCGCGCAGCATCGTCGATGGCATCGTAGCCTTCGCCGCACTGACGAACGAGAAGGTCGCGGACAACGCTGCGCTCATGGCGATGCTTCGCCGTGCTGCAATGCCGGCGCTCGCGGGCGCGGGTATCGCGGCGATTCCCCAGCTCATGTCGAACGACCCGAACCAATATGGTCACGAAAGTCTCTTGCCCGCGATGGGTATGGGCGCCCTACTCGGCGGCGGCATGGGTGCGATGAACTCCATGCGGCAGCTCCCACCTGATGTCAGCCAAGGCGCGGCACACGCTTTCCGCCAGATGCCATGACGTCCTTTGCTCGCGCTCTCGAAACGTCGGTCCTTCTCGCGGAGAAGATCGCGTCGTCGCGCTCGGAAAACCCGACGTTACGAGAGAAGCTCGCGCTCGCTGACTTCGCTGCGTTCGGCCTCTTCAAGCGGGCAGCGCTCGACCCAGCGGCCTTGTCTTCGCTGCAGCGTGGACTCGGTTGGGGTGTTGGGCTCGGAATCCCCGCGCTCGCTGCGGGACACATGTTCTTGAACGATGCGCGCGACCACAGCGGCGAAGTCCTGCGTGATGCACGCAACCAAGCGCTCATCACGGCAGCGGGCGTTGGCGGCATGCAAGCGCTCGGGGAGGCTTTCAAACGGAAGCCACAACCGTCGCAACACAACGTCAACGTTTCAATGCCGCAACAGCCAGAGCAGCCACAGCTCGACGATCAGCAAAGGCTCGCCGCCGCCATCATGGTCGATGATGTGCTCGAGGCAGCGTGCAGTCAGCTTAGCGATCCTGTCGCAAAGCACGCAGCGCTCGTGGAACTCATCAAACACCGCAGTGAAGCGACGAACCTTCTACGGAGTCTTTTGTCGTGAAGAAGATCATCGAGCTGGATGACTACTTTCCGACGGGTGAACCGACCGTTCAAATCATCCTGCCGTGGAACAACGGACGTAGCGTCGACACGAGTCGTGTTACCAAGTACGCGTCCGAAGCGCTCGATTACATCAAGCACGTCGCACCTGAGCCTGGCAAAACCGCGCTCCTGCTCAACGCGATGGGCGCCGAGGAGACCTACGGACCGAACCGCAACGGCGATGGGTTCCCTGAGTTTCCCGTCCCAGCTCGCGGCAAGATTGCATCGGCAGATCGTCGTTGGTTCGTACCACCGGGCGAAGAGCTGACGCACCATTACGCGTCGTTCGAAAAGAATCCTGCCCACGCGTTCATGCACCACGCAAACCGAGATCCGTCGAAGGCCTCTGGCGTGGTGAAGAAGGCGTTCTGGAATCCGCGCATGCATCGCGTGGAGCTGCTTACCCTTGTCGACAACGACAAGGACCCCGAGTGGATCAAGCGTGCGAGCGACGGTGAGTTCGTGCCCGTCAGCATGGGCTGTCGAATCAAGCGTGATGTCTGCGCACGATGCGGCAACGAAGCGCCCACGCGCGCGGACTACTGCGACCACGTGAAGTTCGCGATGAATCAGGTCGACTCGAACGGGTTCAAGGACTATGTCCACAACCCATCGCCCGACTTTTTCGACATCTCGCGCGTGTTCCGCCCTGCGGATCGTACGGGCTACACACTCAAGAAAGTCGCAGAGACCTACGAGGTCCGACTCTCGGCAGACCTCGGCGAGATCGCCGATCGTCTCGCGCTCAAGAGCGGTGCTTCGCAAAAGCTATCCGACATCGACAAAGTGATTCGCGCTGAACCGCTCGCGTCCAGTACGCTCACACCAGACGAGAAATCGTTCATCGTAAAATTCCGGGACCACGCGGGTCCCAAGCTCGCGGCTGCACCGCGCATCAACACGGCAGGTCTGCATGTGTGGTCTCTCGGAGAGACGCTCACCGCTGCCGCAAAACACGGTGTCGTATTCAACGACCGTGAATTCATCGGACTCGCAACAAGCAAGCTCGCAGGACATCCAGTCACATTGCTTGAAGCACAGACGGACAAGATCGCAGCCGCCGGTCGTTGGTCGCTCGCGCTGTTTGCTGAACGCCCTGAGCTACTCGCCGAAGTGATTGATAGCGGCGTGCTCGAGTCTTCAAAGACCGCGAAGGAGTTAGATGTATTCTTCGCGAGTGTGAGCGAGAAGCGTGCGTACGCCGGAGAGATGCTCTATCGACGTCTCGTACCTGAAGATATCGGACTTGGCCCTGACGCTGCGCCCACCACGGACGTGCTGCACACGCAATACGGTGACACCACACGCGGTGCAGCGATCGATGCACAAGACGCAGTCACGCGAGCACACATGGGCAAGGTGGTTGGCGGTGCAGGTCTGCTCCTCGGCGGATACAAAGCGCTCACTGCATTTCCATGGATGCGTAAATTCAAGGTGCCGCTTGCGATCGGAGCAGGGGCTCTCGGCGCATCCACGTTGGGCAAACGTCCTGGTGGAACAATGCGTACCGATGAAGGCTACGACATTCCAGACATCACAGAACTGACGTCGAAGACTGCATCGCAGGCGGCGTTTGTTCACCTTATCGAATGCGCACAAACAATGACGCGCAGATTCGATTTCTCGAGTATCAAGGTTGCGAACCTGGCGTCGTTAGATCAGGTGGCCATGGCGCTCGGTTCCATCGTCTTGACTTGAATTTGTTTTTCACCGCACGGCCCCCTATCATTTTCACCGTAACGGAGACGGCAATTCCATGAAGCTCTCAAACGCACTCGGGATGATCAAAGGCGGCGAAAAGACCGCGAGCGCACCTGCGCCCACGGGAACTGCCTCTTCGTCGAGCGACGCCGGCGAGCGCCTCAAGCAGGCACTCAAAGAAGCGACCGCTCCGGCACTACAGGCCAAGACGGCGGGTCAAGCCTCGCCCATCGAGGACCTGACCAAGATCGCCAATGACCTGAGCAAGGCCGAACATGACGCGCTGACCAAGGAGGCGCAGATGTATGGCGCCGCGGTCTGCGATGGTTTCATGGCGCGCGCAGCTCAGTACCAGGAAGCGGCCACGAAGGTCGCGGCCACGATGCCCACGAAGACCGCCGCGGTTGCAGGGGGCACATCGGACTTCGAGAAGTTCGCGTTCGAGAACCCCGACCTGGTGAAGGAAGCCGCGGAACTCGGCTACGCCACCACGAAGAACCAGCTCGAGAAGCTCGGCGAAGCAGCCTACGCCAAGGGCTGGAACGACACGGTCGAGACAATCCACAAGACGGCGAGCGATGCATTCATCGCCGGCTTCAAGGACACCCTCGCTCTGTTCGAGGGCGCACGCTGATCCATGTCCGATGTGAGCTACATCGACGCGGTCTCTCGCCTCAAGCATGCAGCTGAGGTGAAGGCCGCCGCAGATCCGGCGCTCGTCAAGGCGCTGCTCGGCGGAGGTGCACTACTCGGTGGTGGTGCACTGCTCGGAAGCCATGTCGCGCACAAGCGCGATGAGGCAGCGCGCGAGCGCGCGAAGAACACTGGCTTCGGAGCTGGTGTTGCAACAGGTATGGTGGGTCCCCAGATCATTGATGCATTGCACGCCGTGATGCACCGAGGTGGTCAGTGAGCCGCGTCCATCTTTCTCTTGTCGTTGACGAGGTGCTCGCCGAGGCGAACACCGTGTCCATGCGCAAGAACGCCGAAACGACTGCGATCAAGGTCGCAGCAGCGCAACCCAAGACCGAGACAGCGCGCAGCCTGCGTGCCCTCGCTGACGAAGTTCGTACTGCATCTGACGATGTGACGTACGATGACTTCACGGGTGCACTGTGAAGGAATCTGAAATGCTTCGTTCGATTGCGAATGACCTGCGCGAGCAGGGCACAAAGCAAGCCGAGACCCGCAAGGTCAAGGCAGCAAGCATCCTCGTTGCAGCGACCGGATTCGGTATGCTGCGCGCCAAGCTCGGAGGCACTCGTGGTTAATCACGCCAAGCTCGCGGCGGTCTTCGACGCGATGGCCGACTACATCGACGAAGTCGAGACCGAGAAGACCTCATCTGTCGAAAGCGCGCGTCAAGCTCGCATCGACAAGGTTGCAACCCTACACGCCGCCGCGCACGGTGAAGAGTTGTCCGAGACCACACGCAAGAAGCTCGCTTCTAGCGATGCGGCCCTCGATTATGTCGAGGACTTGCTGTCCAAGCAGGCCGGCGTCGTTACTCCCCTCGGTGCAGGAGCGTCATCGGACGATGACACTCAGCCCAAGACAATCAAACAAGCAGCTGATGCGGCGGACGAACGATTCGTCAGCTGGATCGTTTCCTCGTAGCGCATTCTTTCCGGAGGCAGACTAAGATGATCCTGAACAGCAAGTTCGACGTTCTGCGCGGTTGGCCCCGTGAAGGCGCAATCGACGAGTCCTTCACCATCAAACAGACCGTGCCCGGAACGGATGACCTGCTGCCACTCGGCACGGTCATCTCCGTTACCGCGACCGGCGTCGTTGCAGTGACTTCCACGCCAAATCGTGCAACGACCAACCCCGTTGCAACATGGGTCGTGGTCGCCGGCAACGACGACTTCTCGAGCCAGTTCGTCCACAAGGTTGTGGCGCTCCGCAGCAATGCAGAGTTCAAGCTGGACCCAGCGAACTTCAACGCAGGTGTCTACACCCCGGGCACCAAGCTGACGTTCAGCGCCGGCAAGTGGCAGCCCGCCGTCGCGGGCAACCAGATCATCGGTGAGGTCCTCCAGGACAACACCGCGACCGACGGCACGATCGTCGTGTTCTACACCGGCGGCGACGCCGCGGCCCTCTGAGCCCTGGACTAAGGAGAACCACACAACATGTCGGCAGCGTACAAAACTCAGACCCAGCAGGTCTCGGCTCAGTTCATCAACTCCAACTTCGTCCGTAAGGTCGAGGACGGTCGCACCAAGGAGGCGGAGGCCGAGGGCACCGCCTTCATCCGCCAGAAGCTCCGTCAGGAATCCTTCGCGCGCGAGATCATCGAGCCAGTCATGCTGGCGGACGATGAGATCGACCGCGACGAGAACACGGATCAGCCCAAGAAGATCGTCGAGAAGGAGCCCGACTCCGTCGCCACGTTCGTGCCGTTCAACGGTACGGCGCAGCGCACGTGGTTCCGTGGCAAGCGCTTCTCGGTCTTCTTCGGCAAGACCGAGTCGCAGCGGTTCACCAAGAACAAGTTCGAGCTGATGACGTATCAGAACGACATCCGCAAGATCCTCTCCGACAACTCGGTGAAGGACATGTCGGACCAGGAAGACCAGAAGTTCCTGGACACCATCAACGCGATCATCGCGTTGAACCTCGCGACGCAGCGCACCCTCGCGGGCGCGTTCAACTCGAGCGCGTTCAAGCAAGGCTTCCAGGCGCTCGTCAATCGGAAGCAGCCAATCGGCAAGCTCCTGATGTCGAAGTCGACGTACTACGAGGCCCTCGACCTGCCGGCGACCGCCGTCGGTAACGACGTGGCGTCGCGGCACTACGACGTGGGCATCGAGGCCGAGGAGAAGCTGTGGGGCATCCCCGTGGTTTCGACCATCAAGCGTGAGATCGTCGACGACGTCGCCGGTGCCACCCGCCGCTCGGTCTACGTGTTCGCGCCGCAGAACTACCTCGGCGTGTTCTTCCTGCTGCAGGACGCAACCCTGTACATCAAGCAGGAAGCCGACATCATCGAGTTCTGGAGCTACGCAGCCCCGGGCATCGGGATCGGCAACACGCTCGCGTCGCAGCGTATCGACCTGCCGTTCGCCTGAACAGCGTCCCTAACCCAGGGTAGGCTGAGGCCTTCTTCCTCCCTTGTTTGGGGATTCAGGAAGAGGGCCTTCGTCGTTTCACCATTGGAGACTTCATGTCGAACAAGATCATCAAGAACACACAAGAGAGCACCCTTGACCTTACGCCGATGCGAGACGTCTTCGATGTCGTCCTCGTCCTGCGTCCGAAAGGAACGCCCGGCGACTCGCGCGAGATCTCCGAGGAGACTGCGAACGATGAAGTGGTCGCACGTGTTCTGGGAGCCCGCTGGGTGACCCTCAGCGACGCGACCTCGACCGCTGTCGCTGAGATCACCGTCGCCCCGCCCGTTGCGGAAGTCGTGACACCCGTCGACACCGCACCGATGTTCGAGGAGCCCAAGGCCGAAGAGTCCAAGGCGGAGCCGGAGCCGGTCGCCGAGGAGCCCAAGACCGAAGTGCCGACGGAAGCTGCGACGGTGTCTGAGACGCCGGTCGAGCCCAGCAGCCGTACGTTTCCCGCCGAGCCGCCACACAAGTCCAAGCGCCGCTAAGTCTTCGGCTACAATAGAGGCACGTCATGTTTAGCCTCGAGAGGACGTTCACACGCTAATGCCGGTCATTGGAACACCGACGACGCCGACGGTGGTCTCAAAGGACCAAGTCCGCATGTTCATGCGTGACTATGCGAACAACAACATCCTCCTCGACGATGTACAGTTCACCGATAAAGAACTGAACCTGGCGCTAGCCATGGCGACGAGTGCGTTCAATACCGTCACTCCCCAGACGAACTTCACACCGTCGACATTTCCTCCGCAGCTGATGTACCTCCTGCTCATTGGTACGGTTCGATTCCTGCTCATGAGCGAGTCGTTCATGCAGGCAAGAAACCAGGCGACCGTGCAGGACGGTGACATCTCACCAATCGGCATTTCAGATAAGGCCCAGCTGTATTCGTCGCTGGCGCAACAACTCAAGGCCGAGTGGGATGAACTAACACGCGGTGTGAAGACGCAGAACAACATGGAAGCGGCCTACGCTTCATTGGGTTCTGGGTACCGAAACACGTCGCGGTTCAATCACTCGTGACCGTTCGCGCGTCATACGTGTGCGGACGGAATGCAGCGCTCGCACGGTTCAAGCTCGCAGGTACGATGGGTGCGAGCATCGGCGTCCAGCCAAAAGGTCCCGAGGTCAGCCACGGCACGGATCGCACGCAGTACCCGCCACAATCCGGCGGCACCAGTGCAGCACGTTCGAACATGCCTGATTGGTTGTGGGACCACTTCACATCCTACGACAAGGTCGCGCCAGGGCGCGCGGATGGTACGTACGGACAAGAAGTCATCGGGTAAAATTCGCCCTATAATTCAACCATGTCGAACCACCTGAAGACCGCACACGAGTACGGCGTCCAGAAGGCGCTCGAGAACGTCGGATACAAGAGCGCGGAGGAAGTCCGCCGCGATGCCGAGGCGCTCGGCATTCTCGAGCAGCCGACGAAGACGGCATCGACCTCGCTCGACGACCTGTTCCGCGCGCTCCAGAAGTAAACACACCCATGTCGCTGTTGCGCCAAAGGTCGGCTGAGGGCGGGCGCGCAGCGCTCGCGGCCTTTGGCGTGGTTAAGACTGCGACGGGGTTCAAGCAACCGGGGTTCAAGTCCGTCGGAATCCTACTTCCGAAGGCTGCGGATCTTCCGCCGATCCCACCGCCAAGCGTGCCTTCGCCGCTCGGTATTGGTAGGATCGAGAGCAACTACGACTTCGTACCCAAGGTCGCCTTCAACGTCGGAATGGGGGCTTCGACTTCCACTGACGGAGCGGGCGCTCAGCGGGGAGTTCCAGCGGATACGGGACGTCGTCAACGCAGCGTCATCGACCGGGCGTTCCAACGCAACGAAGACGATTACGCAACAAGCAGCATGCCGTTGCCAGGGGACGTTGTCGCGCCATGACGCTCGAACTCATCTACGCAAATGGGCAGCTCGCGGCACTCGAACGCTACAAGCTCGGATTCCCCGCGCACCCAACGGTCGCGAACAGCGCCGTGCTGACGACGAAGAAAACTTCACCGACACTGCCCGCTGCAGCACAGCAGGGGATGGCGCCACCATCAACGCCCATGGGCCTCTCTCAGATCTTCGATGCGCACGAACAAGGTGAAACGCGCTCGGAACCTCGGCGCAAGCTGTCGGCCGATAATCTATGCACGTCGTGCCGAAGGATGAAGCACTACGGCAAATGCAGTCGTCCGCGTGCGATTCCCGAGAAGGCCGCTGATTTAAACATCGGGATGCAGGGCTACAGCCCTGAACAGGGCAACAACCCATCCACGAGCCCTAACTACCGCTCAGCGGTCAGCTCGATCAGCTCGCTCACGCGCGCGTTAGAGGGTCGCCCCGCCGATGAGCAGGCAGCATCTGGGTTCGCGGACCTGTACCGCGGGGGCGGGATTTCGAACATGGCGGATGAGCCGGGCCAGATGTCGGGCAGCCTCGCCAAAGTCGCGAACAAGCTCAGCGCCTTCATGTTGCCCGACGCAGGGCTCCATTCGATGCACGAGCAGCGGGGACCGACCGTGAACCCGTACGAAGAGCAGCGAACACGGATGGGAGCGCCTGTCGGCTTCGGCGACGAGGGGCTGCAACGCATCAATCGGGCCTTCAATCAGATCGACCACGCGGCCGACACCACGAACATCGGGGGCGGCGCCGGCGATCCAGAGCCAGGGCCGGCGGTCCTTGGCTGAAGTTCACATCACGCGAACTACCGCACTGTTTCCGAGCGCCGTGTTCGTGCAATGGAACGTGGAATCGGAGGAGAGTGGAGCGTTCTTCGTCGATGTTGCGCGATCCGAGAGTCCCGACGGCCCATGGGAATACATCGCGACAGGTCTTCGTGAAGCGTACAACTTCGTCGACGATCAGTTCAACCTGCCTCCAGCAGACCCGCGGAACGCAGGTCGCGAGGGCTTGAACCTGTTCTCGCTCGCGCGTGCGGTCTACTACCAAATTACAGTGACGCCGCCGTCGGGCTCCGCGAACGCGTTTCACAGCCACGCGGAACCTGTCGAACCTGGACTTGACCGACGCACACGTTTGTTCAAACGCAAAATCCTCCACGATCAAGCGGTCGGATACCGACGTCTAAACGGGATCCCACTCATCGTGTTGAAACGTCGTCGCTGGGGTGACCGTTGTCCGAAATGCTACGACCCCGTGACACGGGAATCGACACTCGAGCACTGCTTGACGTGCTTTGGAACGACGTTCGTCGGAGGCTACTGGACTCCGACGCCGATCCGCGGACGTCGTGAAGCAGCGACGGTCGAAACGAACATCACGGCACATGGCGATAGCGACGTGAAGTTCAACGACTTCAATATCCTTGACTACCCTCTTGTCGAATACAAAGACATCATTGTTGATGTCGTACGGAATGAACGCTACCAAGTTCAACGCGTTCACCCTACAGAACTGAAAAGCGTCACGGTACACCAGAAACTAACGACGTCTCTACTCGGTCACAACTCGATTGAATACAAGCTGCTCGTGGACCTGACGGCAACGCCGTCTCTGTACTAACCCATGGCCGACAACTATCCCAAGTACGTACCGGACCCGAAGGTAGTACCTTCACCGGAAGAAACGCAGCAAGTCAGCATCCGTCCTGGGTCAAAACTTGCGGTGTTGGGAGTATTTGTCGAAATCATCCGAAGGCGTTTCGGGCGAGACATCGTGGGGGATGAATTCCAGTGGCGCTGGGACTCAGATATCAAGGTCACAAAGCTAGCCGTCGAGAGCGCGTTCAACGAAGACAAAACGCACCGGAACTTCCGTCCTGCCGTCTACGTGGATTGTGACGACCAGACGATGGGCCGTGTCGTACTCGGAGACCGGGCGGGTCTCAACCTCAAGACCGGGCTTGAAGGCTTCTGGAATCTGCAAACGGTTCCAATCCTGATCGAGTGCGTCACGGGAAAGCGCGCAGAGAGTGCTGCACTCGGCGACATCATCGGAATTTTCTTGCAGGCCTCGAGTGACCTCATCCAAGGCAAGTTCGGTTTCCACGACATGACGCCTGTTACGGTTGGACGAACACAGCCAGCGCAGCGCGACAAAGACCAATGGGTGACGTCCGTGACTTTCGTGGTGCAGTACCCGCAGCGTTGGACGAATGCTCCAACGGCACCGCTGCTGCGAGAGCTGGAGATGGATATCTCCCGTTCCGGTGCAGAATCAGCGACCGAGTTCTTCGAGTCTATCGCCCTGTCTTGGCAGGACGTGCCCGAGTAGGGCCCTTCGTCGTGTTTCGTTGCCCAACACCCTATAATTTCCGCAACCCTATGGACTCGGAGAACTGATCATGGCCATCCGACCTGTCGTACTTGTTTACCAGGACCTGGCCACGCCGACGATTACGCCGACGTCGCCAGACCTGAACTGTTTGGTCGTTGGTCCGGCGTTTTGGATCCAGGACTACTTCCAACCCGGCACCACCGACTACGCAGACAAGGCCGATATTCAGGTCACGTCTGCGTACGGTGCGCTGGAAACCAGCCCCGCTGCAGCGTTGCCGACGGGGGCCGCCGTGATCACGGTGGCATCGCCGCCAAACAACGCGGTGGGAGCGCTACTCGACGGAGACAGCGTCCAGATCTACTTCGACCAGGCCCGTGTTCGCATCGCGGGCAAAGGCGTCGACGTTGGTGGCGGCGTTCAAGGAACGACCACGGTCCTGACGCCGAACGTGTTCGACACGGCCGAGGGAACTCCGACCACGTTCGCGACGCCTGGTCCCGGTCGTGCTCTTCCCGGTGACCGTTTGGTCATCGTGGATGCAGGCGCAGTCGTCATCGCGCGCACCGTGCTCACGGTTGTTACGGACACGCAGCTGCTGCTCACGTCGGATGTGACCGGCGGTACGTTCGTGCCCGCGGCGAACCAGAGCTGGTACATCGAGCGCCAGGTCAACGACATCCAGATCAACTCGTCGTTCGTTTCCAGCACCGGAAACATCGTGAAGATCGCTGGTGGCGTCACGCTCCCCGTCACCGGCCAGGGCAGCAAGCCCGTGTCGTACGCGGTCGTGTACGAGGCGTATCGCAGCCTCCAGCAGTCGCTGGTCGATCTCGACACCGTCGAGTCGCTGGTGGACATCGAGTCGAAGATCGGTCGTGTCGACGCGCGCAACCCACTCGCGACGGGTGCCTTCGTGGCGCTTCAAAACACGACGTCCGTCGTTCAGTTCATCGGTGTCGTGTCGGACGATCTCCAGGGACATGTGTCCGTGCGAGACCATCTCTCGGCGCGACCCGACGTCTACGCCATCGTTCCGATGACGACGGACATTTCCATCTTCGTGATGTGGAATGTCGACTGTGTCGGTCTCGCACTGCCCGACAACGTTCGCGGCCGTCCGCAGCGTTTCCGTGTCGTGATCGGTAGCGGCACGCTGCCCGTCACTAAGACGATCATCGAGCCTTCGGCCACCGGCCAGTCCGTGCAGCTCGCGGCCAGCGCGCCCACGGCAATCACCCGCCTCACGCTGACCGGCACGCTGAGCTTGGTCACGAACGGCGTGATTCCGGGCGACGTCCTGAGCGTCACCGTCACCAGCGCTGCGGGTGTTGTTGCGCTCGGTCTGTACCCGATCGGTGCCGTCGAAAATGCGACGATCGTCGAGGTCGACACAACGTCGCCCTTCGCGAGCGCCGGTGTCGCCAACATCAGCGTCACGATCTTCGAAGCGGACGGTGTGACGGTTCGTCTCGCGTCACAGGCACTGGTCGGCACAGTCACCGCGACGAGCGACGACCTCTATCTGATCCTCAAGGATCCGAGCGGGACGTTCGTCGTGAGCGGTGTTGTAGCCGGTGATCTCATCAAGATCCCCGTCGACCCGAACGCGGCCATCGACGACAACAGCGTGTTCGTCACCCTTGTGGTGAACAACATCATCAGCGACCAACGCTTGCAGCTCGTAAATAACGGGCAGGACTTGTCGACGGCTCAAAATGAGCTGCCGCACGGCGTGAAGCGAACCGGCAGCGCTCTTGTCGGCCTGACGACGATCAACTACCAAGTCGTGCGTACGCTGTCGAAAAGCCAGCAGGTGACCGAGCTGGTTGCGGTTGCGCAGTCGTTCAACTCCAAGCGCACGATTCTCGTGTGGCCGGATCGTTGTGATGTCGCAGGCGTGACCGGCGGCAACAACCAGCCGGGCTACTACCTCGCAGCGGCAGTTGGCGGCATGACTGCAGGTCTGCCGTCGCAGCAGGGGTTCACGAACCTCGGCATCGCCGGCGTCAGTCAGATCTTCAACTCAAACACGTACTTCACGGACACCCAGCTCACTGACATCTCGAACGGCGGTTGGTACGTGTTCGCGCAGCAGACGACGACGTCGTTGCCGTACACCATCCACCAGCTCACGACGGATCCTTCGACGCTCGAGTCGGGCGAATTCTCGGTCGTCAAGAACTTCGACTTCGTGTCGCTGTTCTTCGTCGACATCGTCGAGGACTTCCTCGGTCAGTACAACGTCACGGTCGACACGCTGACGTTGCTCGGCGCCGCGCTCAACACGGGAGCGCAGCTTCTCTTGCTGCGTACCGTTGCGAAGATCGGCGCACCGCTGACCTCGTTCACGCTCACCGGCATCAACGTCTCGCCGGCGTCGGCAGACCGTGTGCTCGTGTACTGCGCAATCGGTCTACCGAAGCCGCTCAACGTCATCGAACTCCACCTGGTGGCATAACCGTGTCGGACTCCTTTTTCGACAAGTTCATCGCTGACCTCGTGAAAGGTGCCAACACCAACTCGAGGGAGAATGGCGGGCCCGGCGTGAACATCATCGTGGCGCGCGAAAACCACGGATGTGAAGAGAAACTCGCGAGCGAGAAGCTTGGAACGATCGCAGACGCCTATGCCAACGGTGCAACGGCAGCTGCTGCGGCGTTCGGAGTCAAGGAAGCGTTTCTCCCGGCGCTCCTTCCGCTCGCTGGTTCTCTGCTTGGAGGCACTGCGCTCCGTGCCGGTGCGGGCGCCGTCGCCAAAGGGGCGATGGGTCGCGGTGCAGCCGGTCTTGCTTCCAAGGTGGTGCCGAAGATGACGGGCGGCATCGGTGGCGCAGCCACGGACATGGCAGGTTCGATGGTAGGCGGTGCCATCGGCAACAAGCTCGCGCCGCAGCCGCAGCAGCAGCCGCAATAGATGAACTGATGAGCGTCGAACGTTTCAAGATCAAGACCGCAAGCTTCGCTTCCGTGTTCCCGTCAGTGGCGGGACCTGCGGTAGGCGGCTTTGTGGGCTATGGCCTGGGACGTCGATACGGCAACCCAGAACTGGGTGCGTTGCTCGGCACGCTCACCATGGGCACTGCAGGCAAGCTTCTCGGCGAGAAGGTCCAGCAGGCAGAGGCGCAGGCACAGGCGGTTCCGCCAGGTGCGCCCTTCGATCTCGACGCTACGTCCCAAGACATTCCGGCGTGGGCGCTGCAGGGTGCGCACCTACTACAGCCACAGATAAAGCAGTCTGGGCACTTCGACGACATCGTAGGCAGCGACATGATGGGCGCCGCATGGCCGGTCGTCGAAGGTGTTCGCGAACACCAGCCGGCAGGGCAAATCGCGAAAAATGTTGCTGGTCAGGGTCTCGGAACTTTGGGCGGCGGACTGGTCGGACACGGACTCGGTGCACTCATCAACAATGCCGCGGGACACCAGGTCCCCGGTATTCTCGGCGTTCCTCTTTCAACCCTGTTAACTGGTCTTGGCGCTACAATCGGTAACGTCAAGGGCCTCGATTTCGCACGCAAGTAAGGAGCAACCATGGCGCTCGGTGTAGTCAAAGGTTTCGATACCTGGTCCTTCCAGGAAAGCTACGTCGAGCGCGTGATGGACAACGCTGCGTACACCGCAGCGCATCCTGACGACACGCTCGTTCTCGCAGGGCCTGCGCGAAAGCAGAACCTGTCGCAGGGTTTTGCCAACCTCCTCGCAATCGGCATGCTGCAGGCGGTCAACTTCACCCAGACCAAGCCGACACAGCCGATGATGGCGATCGGTTCAGGCCGCTCGTTCTACGTCAGCGGTAAGGCGCAGACACAGTGGACGATGGGTCGCCTGTTCGTGAACGGACGCAACCTACTTCGCGTGCTCTCGCACAACGCGGTCGCCAGCGGCATCGACGTGTCACAGTTTGACGACATTGCGGCCGAGTCAGATCCGCAGAGCAAGAAGTACTTCATCAACCTCGACTCCGAGCTGTTCCTCATTCCGTTCGGGATGGGAGCGGTGTTCCGGGACAAGACGCACGGCTTCTGCGGCGGGTTCTACGCTGAGCTGTCGATGATCACGTCGTACGCGATCGGCTGGAACGCGGGTCAGAACCTGGTGCTCGAGAACGTCTCGGGTATGTCGGATCGGTTGCTTCCGTTCGGACACAACGCGACGCCGCCGGGTCTTCGACCGCACGCACAGGGCGGTATCGGTGTTCGTGCATCCAGCATCGATGCGGTGCTTGGATTCATTGATGACAACAACACCGGTGACAATCAGTCGAATGCGCCAGGGGACACGATCCCCAACGAAAACGTCTAATGCGCTACTCCCGTGAATGGTTTTTCCTCGTCATCGCTGTGCTCTGTATGGGTGCGGACAGTGCGAGCACAAACACGGACATCGCGGGGTTGCTCAGGGAGTTCGGATTTCCAATCTTCGTTAGCCTCTGGTTCATGTGGCGTGTCGAGAAACGTATGGACCGTTTCACCGATACGATCCAAAACCTGCTCACGGCAGTCACCGTCATGGCGAAAACCATTGACGGCCTGCCGCCCCGAGCATCAACACACCAGCCGCATCCGTAAGGGAACTCCATGTCTTGGATCATGACAGGCGTTCTGGCGTTCGTGGTGGGGGTGATTGTGTGGGCGGAGATTCGTTGCGGTCGTCGCAACAAGATCTTCCAAGCAATGATCGACCCCGAGATCGACACGCTCAAGACCAACGCCATTTCCAAGTATCGTGAACGGTTTGGCAAGGACCCCACGGGCCCGTACCTGATCGTCAGCGAACCTCGCGCACGCGACGGGCTCGAAAAACGGTCATGACCATCGCGCTCGTCGTCGCTTCAATCGTGCTCGCGATTGCGTGGCTCCCGCTCGCCGTTCGCTTCCTGCGCGGTTGGCGAAACCGTAAGAACCCCGTCAGCCTCGCCATCTGCGCAGCGCTCTGTTTGTTCGCGTACTCGAACATCATGTTCGCGCTTGTGCTCATCGACGGTGCGTCACTGCGATTTCTCGCTGTTGCGACCCACACGTTTGAACTCGTCGTCTTGGCCAACTTCTACGTCGCGTTCAAATGGTCTGCGAAAAAGTTTCCAGACGCGCGCACTAGCAAGCCGCCCGAGTACACCGTGCCGCCAATGAACACGTCGAACACCTCGCGCGAGGCGTGATACGGTCGGGTCGTGAAGGACCCTCTAAGCGCACAACGTGGCGCCGCCAACCGCGGCGCTGCAGGTCTAGGACGTGTCGGTAAGGGGAACTGGGAGTTGGGGGTAGTTGTCGCCTACAACTCAGCGACTCATACGTCCATCGTGCGTACGCACAGTGGACGCCCTCTCCATGACGTGCCGCAGATCAAAGCGAGCGCGAGTGGCTTCGACCACATTCCCACAGGAACAACCGTTGTGATCTCGTGGGACCTCGGCATTCCAGCAATCGTTGGATGTATGGACATGCCGCGCTCTCCCCAGCCGGCGACGCAATCTCCCACGCTCACGGGCGTCGAGGGAGTTGGAAACGCAGACCCAACCCAGCTGACGCAGGGTTCGAACAACTACAAACCGACGAACGCACCCACCGACATGGGACAGGGTGACTGGGCCCAAGTAGGCACGATGGGCAACCACGTTGCCGTGCTCGAGGGCGGCGTCTCGCTCTTGGGCAGCCCCTCCGCACACCTGCAGTCGCTGGGGACGTCTGGAACGATGCGAACCATCGCGCGACGCATCCAACAGTTCTCGGACTTCGGTCAAATGCGAATCGAGAACGACCAAGGCAAGACGTCGTTCATCCTTCGCGCGGGGTCCAACCAGACAACACAAACGGGGCAAGACGAACAGCACTGGACCATTCGATTGGACCTAGGCGCCACCGGCGACATGTTCGACTTCCGAATCCTTGAGCCCGAAGGTGCTGTGCTGTTCCGCCTCCACGCGGGCGCGGATGGACGTGTTCAGATCTTCGGCGAAGGCGGTGTCGATCTATCGTCGGGAGCGAGTGGGACCGGTCAAATGCGTCACGACATCGCAGGAGCCCGCGCGACTACCGTAGCCGGCGATGACACCCACGTCGTGGATGGGGCTTCTGACACCGTCGTTGCTGCGTCCGCAACCTACGCCATCGGACGGGACATAACACGTTCGGTAGGACGCAACGCAACGGAGTTCATCGGAGGGGGCCGAGATGTTGGCGTGAGCGGCGATGAAACGCTCGCAACCGCCGGTGATCGATCTACCAAAGTAGGTGGTAACGATAAGACCGATGTCACAGGAAACTCGACCATCAAGGCGATACGGGTAAACACGATCGACGGTGTTCAGGTCAAGCTCGGTTCGAACGCGGTGCAACCCGTCACCCGGAGCCTGGATTTTGGATCGAAGGTGCTAGCGCCTATCAGCGCAGCAGCGACCACGCTACTCGCGGGGGCAGCCGCCGCCACGGTCATCGGTTCGGCGCTCCCCGGCCCGCCCGTGACCACTCCGTTGGCGCTCGCCGCACTGAATGCAGCAGTATCGAGCTTTGCATCCGCGGTGATCTCAGCCATCGCTGCATTCCCAGGAACCCTCTCCACGAAAGTGAAGACGGAGTAAGCATGGCTGAAGACCCCAAATGGGACGGTACACCTGCGTTAGGCGTCATCCTTGCGCGGATGGCTGAACTCTACGCACGCGTGGTTCAAGTAGAACTCGCGCAGCAAAAAAAGAACGCGGACCGCGTCGCTGCAATGTTCACAGAGAGCCCGTCCAAATGAGTACGTGGAACTCCATCAACCCGAATCAGTTGATCCCCAGTAGTGTCGTTGCAGCCGTAACCGCGATAGGCGACACCCTCACAAGTGCAATCAGTGCAGCGTCAAATCCGCTCAGTAAATTTCCTTCCTTATCGGCACCGAACGTTCCCGACCCCATCACAGCAGTCGTTAATGCGATTTTGGATACATTGTCAGGTCTCCTCAAGGCCGGTCGTATTCACACACTTGCCGTACCCATTGTAAAAACGGTTCCTAACAAACCGTCGCCTCGGTTGCCGTCCACTCTAAACGACCTACAAGCCATGCTTGCAGTGCGATTAGGTCCCGCGTCTACCGCGGAACATGACGCATATACGAACATGGTCATGCGTACAGGTGGTAATGCGGGCTTCTACCAAACATTCGCCGCGTCGATCATGGATCCGCAAGACTCCAACAGACCGAAATATGACAACGGTAAAGATGCCGTTGCGATGACGGTCTTAATGATCGGTGCGCCAAGGTTCTCAAGCATCGCATCAGCAGCATCGACGCTAGACCTTCTAACGCGTCCGACGAGTGACAACAGCTTCGTCTCTCGCATCATCCCTGTCCCACAAAATCTAGGTACGAAAGTTGTAGGGTCTACGAAACCTCCGGGAATTGGTGTACGTCTCGATTGGGATCCTCCAAAACCAGAGAACACACGTCAATTCTTCCCAGGTCTATCTGTCGAAGTAAAACGTTATGCCGTCATTCGAACAACGGACCCACGCGGAGCACGTGCACGCATGGTCATGGACTTGTTCAAGACGCAAAAGCTGACTGAAGGTCTAACAACAGGAAAGGCCAAGGTCGTCAAAATCGGGTCGGGCAGAAATACAGCGTATCTAGATACCGACGCGAGCCTCAAGCCCGCGACCCCCGTCTACTACTTCATCGCGTGGGAATGCACCGTGAAAGAGAACGGGGAGACTGTCACACTACCGTTCGATAAACTTTCGAACGTGTCCAAGGTTGCGGTAACGAGTCCTGCTGCACCGCAAACGGGAAGCGCACCCAACTGGGTTGCTACGGACTCGGCGATCTCTGCATTTCCAAGTCTCGATAACGCGGCCCGTCGCCTCATCGCAGAGACCCAAGTTCTGCTCAAGCCTTCCGCGAGTCCGCTGTCGCGCATTGATGCGGCGCTCAAAATATCTAAGGATGCAACTGCACGCTTGTCTGCGCGTTCAACGGAATTGATTGACGACGTCAAGCGGTTGACTGCAGCGCTGTCGGCGCCCATTCCCGCGGTCTACGTCACCCAGATGTCGAGCGCTACAGGCGGAACAGCGTTTCTTCTAGCTGAGCTAGCTAAACGTCTCGGCGATACAAGTGACCCTTCACGCCCCCCGTTTGATAACGGTGAGTATGTGATTGGTGTTTGCTTTGTTGCAGGTGCGCCCCGTCTCGCGGACCTAGCGAAGGTCATCGCATTCTTCAAGGCGCTATTCGGTCCTGCCAACGCTGCGAATCCGCTACTCGGTCTTCTTGCTTCAATCGACACATTGGTGGCTCAAGCAGAAACGGTAGTTTTCCAGCCAGACATGACGCCGTTCCCTCCAGGAACGGACCTGACGGCCATCGACCCCGCGACGGGACGGCCTCCAACACTTGGTACGGCGGTGATCGCTGCAGATGGAACGCCTGTCGCAGCTGACAGCCCGGACAATCCGAACGCAGGTAACACGAACGTCCCGCCGTCTGCCGAGCGCTGCTAGCTGCCTGATTTGTTTATTAGGTAAGCGGCGCCTATCATTCCGCGTGCCCAAGATTCGTGAATACACGTGCGATTGTGGTGCCCGTTTCGAACACATGCACATGACCGAAGATGAGGTCGCGCTGTGTCCGACGTGCGCGCAATCAGTCGGTCCAAAGGACGAAATGTTGGGCGGGCATTCGTGTACAACAATCGTTCCGATGTCCCGGACCTCGTTGAAAAACAAGGCGGGCTACGTCCACTCGCACGGCGACAAGCCGGCTGAAAAGGGCTCGGTTAGCGTGCCGAGCAACAAGGGGAGCTTCTGATGCAGGACCAGATCGAAACCGTCAGCATGTTGATCGTCAAGGGTGTTGTACTGCCGCTCGTAGGACTCTTTGTCGCGTGGGCATCCATGATGCTGCCGGCGTGGATCAAGGCAAAGGTGAAGAACGAGAGTGTCGCGGGCGTCCTCGAGCGCCTCTCGACGCTTGCGTTCTCCGTCGTAACGGAGATCCAGCAGACGATCGTCTCAGGTCTCGGCGACCAAGCGACCACAGAAGAGCTGCAAAAGGCGCGCGACCAAGCGATCGCAACCCTAAAATCACACCTCGGTGCGAAGGGTATGAAGGAACTGATGACAGTGTTGGGTCTTGCGGACGCCGCCGTCAACAAGCTGCTCGTCACATTCATCGAATCGGCGGTGCACAACCTTCCAAAGACGTTGATGGCAGGAACGTTGATCGAGACAAAGTCGACCACGACACCAGAAACGGCGAGCGAACCAGCTACCACCACTGTCACTACCACCGCAGCAACTTCGACCCCGACCTGAAAGGCCTTCCTATGCGCTTCATTCTCGTCCTCGTTCTCGTCATCGGTCTGGCCAGCACGACCGCGTGTCCTCCAGGTCCAGGTCCTGTCGGTCCGGTGATCAACGCCGTTGTCGATTGTCTCGGTGCGAACCGCCCGCAAATCGACACCCTTATCAACGAGTTCAAGGGACCGATTCTCGGTGGTGGTTCGGTCTCGTGGCCGGACGTCAAGCTTCGGGCAACACAGGCCGGCAAGGACATCGGCGGCTGTTTCATCATGGAACTGACGCAGTGGTTCCTCAGTGGAACGCGCGCAGCGCCGGATGCAAAGGCGGCGCACGACGCTGCAGAGGAATTCCGTAGGACCGTCGGAGGAAACGCGACGTACTCCACGATCTGCGTGCGGGAAGACGGTACCAAGTCGGCGTGTAAGCTGTGACGCTGAAGATCGGCAAAACGGGCGCAGTACCGTCGCGACATGATCCAAAGACGGTCACGTACAAGGCGATCCACAAAGCGCTCGCAATTGCCGATCCGAGACGTACACCGCCATTTCACGTCGACACTCGGCCACGCAACGCACGCTGGGACATCAACGGCAACGACCGCTACGGCTGCTGCACGTTCGCTGGCATCGTCCGTATCATGCAGAACAACGCGGCCCGCAAGGGCCGTACGCTTGACATCACGGACGAGGACGTCATCAAGGCGTACCTGGACAGCACAGGTGGCGTCGACGCAGGGCAGATGCCGATCAACGCGCTGAACTACATGCGCAGCATCGGCATCAAGGGCCACAAGGTGTTGGCGTATGCACGGGTCGGTGACCGAGACGTGTACGAACGACAAAGCGCGCTCGCGACGTTCGGTTCGCTGTACGTCGCCGCAGGGCTGCCTGCCAAACTCAATGATGATCGGGACCTACGGTGGGAGTTGACGCCGCGTGAGAAACGCACGGCTAGCGACGAGCCGCGCTCGATGGGCGGACACGCCTACCCGATTTTTGGTTTTCAACGCGGTGAAGAGTTCTCCGTACCGTGGGACCAGGAGGTCATCGAAGAGGCCAACTGGACGGACTATTACCGCGAGGAGACCTGGGTGTTCGCTGACAACCAGGAAACGGACCAACTTCTGCTCGGTGTCATGTTCGCGCAACTCGCAGCGATCAAGGAGACCGCATGACCCTCAAGCTAGGCAGTCAAGGACCCGAGGTCGAACAGCTGCAGCTCAAGTTGAAGGCCGCCGGGTACGACCCTGGCAACGTCGATGGAGACTACGGCAAGCGTACTGTGGACGCCGTGCTCGCGTTCCAAACAGACCGTCCAGATCTCGACGATGACGGTGCTGCAGGTCCAATGACCCTCGGCGCTCTGGATGCTGCGATTGCAAAGACGAAGCCCGCGTCTGCAACGCCCGTGGCGCCGACATCCACCGTGCCTTGCGACGCGACAACGTGGGCCGCTTTCATGTCACTTGTCGACAAGGTCACAAAGCTTCCCGTCAAGTACGGACCTGGGCGAGGTCTTTGGTCCAAAGACAAATTCGTCATCACGTACAATCCCGGATCGCTCGTGAAAGACGTCAGGTGGACCGGCTGGCCGAACGTTCTCGGAAAGCCGTACCCAAGCTTTCACTGTACGTCGTGGTGCAACTTCTTCATGAGCTGGTTGTGTCGCCGCAACCAGGACTACACGCACGCGGGCAACATCCCCTCGCTGTTCGACCTTCTTTCGAAAGGTCCAGAGGTCCATCAGAACCCGGGCGCTGGTCCGTACCGAGGCTTTGGGGACGTGTGCTATCCGATTGTCCCCGATGGGTCAGCTGTGAAGCGCAGCGGCGTGCCCAAGGTCATGGATGTACGTGAGCTGTACGCACGTCGGGCGGACTTGCCGACCTTCGTCGTGTTCGGCCAATCGACGAAGAAAACCGGCGGCTGGAATTGGTGGCATCACACAGGGCTGTACGTCGCGCGCGACGGCAAGCTGTTCCGGATCGCCGCCGATGGCTTCAAGGGGTCGAACGGCTACTCTGCGAGCCCGATGAAGTACGTGGAAATCACGCCCCAGAACCTCAGTGCGTTCGACGGCTGTGTGTACCGCTGCTACGGCGTCCGCACGACGGACGGTACCTACGGCGACAAGAGCAGGCCGTACGCGACCGTGGACTTCGAAGCGTAATCCCGCGTCGGTCCACTATAATTAGGGCATGGCGCAGACCCTGACCGTCGCTGGCGCGGCCTCCTGTCCTTTCGTGGACGGTGGCGCCGTTGCTCCCATTCCCCTTGCGACTGCTCTCGGCTTCACGTCACGAGCAGACTTCCAGCGGAGCTATCTCGGCGCCATTGTCGATGATCCTGTCAACTTCGGGACGCTCGCAGTGCCGGGTGCCAAGGGCGTCATCGTCATGTGCACGGCAGGCAGTTGCACGATCAAGTTCAACGGCGGTCTCGATGCGTGGCCCCTCTCGCCCGGCGGCTACTTCATTTGGATCAACACCGCGCAGCCATTCCCGACGTCGGCTCTGATCTCGACGACAGGTGCTGCAGGCGTGTTCTTCCTCGCGGTAGGATGACCAATGCTACAAAGGGCTTTCGAACAGGGCTGTAGCAACGCGTGCGCACGCTTCGGCGTGAAGATCGCAGCTGTCCCTCTCGCGCGCCCGATACCGCGAATGACGACGCCACACGTGCCAAAGCCCGGCTTCAAGCTCACACCTCAAGAAGAAGCGCAGGCGTTACGCATGAAGAGTCAGTCGCCTGCACAACGGCAACAAGAACTCGGCTTGGACCGTGACACGCAGAACACGCAGTTCGCACAGCGGCACGACCTGCCCTCTGCATCCCCTGTGGCGGCTGCCGGGCGGGGTGCGCGTGGTGCGGGTGGTTTCATGCGTCCCATCAAGCGGGGCCTCGGTCTCGCTGCGCTCGGGGCCGCGGGTACGGCAGCCTACGGTCTCCACAAGCAGCACCATATTGACGAAGAGAAAATTCCGCTCGTCTACGCCCCTCTGCAAGGTGGTTTCTGATGACGCTCAAGCACGCGTACGCGAGAGGTTGTCGAGCGGCGCTCGAGAAGTTCGCGCTCGATCCTCCAACCGCTGTTGACGCGTTCATGGGCGCGGTGGAATCAGGCAAGGATGTTGCGCCTGAACCGGCATTGCCGCCGATGTCTCATGCACCCGGCGAGATGCTTCCTGCACTCGACGGCACGACGCCACTCTCGACGTCGCCGCCCATGTCGCCGGACCTCGGTTCCACCATCGGTGCACCGCCACCACCCATGATGGGCGCGCTGGGCTGATGTGATGATCGGCAAGGGCTGGCTCAAGTTTGCGATCCTTGGAAGCACGTATGCACGGGCGCTCGAGAATGCGAACACGCGCGCAGGACGCCCTGGCGGAATGTTCTCGTCGATTGCAGAACAGCCACTGGCCAAACTCAAGCCAGGCGCATCAGCGTATGTGCGTGCGCCCGGTGCGCTGACGCCGACCGCAGACCAACGCGGCATGCAACAGATGCTCGCGAAAACGCCGTGGGCGGGTGATGACCATGGTGGGTCGCCGCACGCCGAAGCGACGTACAACGCGCTGTTGAAACGTCGGGGTATGGACGTGAAGACGCCGGGCGGCGATACGAACGCGCAAATCGCGAAGAGCTTCGGGGTCGGAGCCCGTGAACCGTCCGAATCCCATACCGCAGTGACGCGTAAAACGGACCTGCAGGGCCGGGCAGCGCAGACGCCGGACGGACGGAACCCACTCGAACATCAAGACCGTCGACTGCGAACGCCCAATCCAATGGGTGCGGGGGCTGTTGAGGACGTGCATCAGGCGCGTCCTATCCAACGGGAACGTCCGCGCGAGCCGCTACCCATGGAACGACACCGCCCGCTTCCTCCGATGCAGCAGGCGGCTCCAATGGCTGCGCCCATGCCTGCTGCACACAGCAGCGCAGCCACCAACGTGCTCACGGCGCCGCGCCCACCACAGCGGAACATTGCGACGAGTGTCATGAAGGCGGGGGCTGCTCAATTCAAGATCGCCGGTCCGCTCGCGACGGCCGTGGGCATCGGTATCCCGCTGGCTGTCGGCGGAAGCATGCTCGCGGGTAAGCCGGGCATTCAGTCGAACATCAAGAACCTGTTCGCGGGCAAAGGCACGACGGAGGAACAGGACAAAACGAACGAGCTGCCCGCAGGCGCGTTGCGACAAGCAGACGCAGTCCATCAAACACTGTTGGCTCGCGGGTTCGACCCGACGTCGATGCGCATCGGGATTGACGCGCCACCCGGTTCCGGCAAGACGACGCTAGCGCGCGCGCTCGCTCACCGCACCGGCATGAAGCACTACGGCCTCGACTGGGAGCCCGGCAATGCCTGGAAGTCGACGATTGGTCTGGGTCGTAACGTCGAGAAGATGCCGCACGCGCCTCGAGCGGGCGAGATCATGGAGCACTACCTGCTCAACCGTACACACGATCCGGAACTGTTCGACGCTCAGATCCACTTGCGTAGAGACCCGAACATCATCCGTCAGCAGCTCAACCATCGCGGCAACGCCGCATACATCGGGGACATGATGGACCTCGACAAGTCGCTCGCCGTTGCCGACCTTGGCTTTGACACGCTGGGCGGCGAGACGATCGATCTCGGCGACGGCACGGTCATGAAGCTTCGGCCGCATGGAGGCTGGGGAGACAACCTCGACCAAGCGCTCATGGCGAAGGGCATCAACCCAGCAGGCATGAGTCGTCATTCGAAGCTGCTCTCGCTCCACCGCGGGACACCTACGGAAGGTGCTGGCTGGACGCCGTACGTGAAAAATCCACTGTCAGGCGGTCAGACGCTTGCGCTGGGTGCGTCGATCCCGTTGGGCGTCATGGCTGCGCGCGCGCTCGCTCGTCACTGATCAAAAAAAAAGGCGGGCCCGCTAAACCCGAGCCCCGGAGAAACCCTTGCTAGGGCGTCTCCTGATCTGTTTTGTCACGGTCAGGGTTCGCTCGACGCAGGCCCGCGAGGATGTAGATGGCGGCCGGCTTGCCCGCGCGCGTCTTACGTCGAGCGGCACGCGCTTCAACGAGCGGCTTCGGCTTCCAGTTCGCCAGTTCATTCACGCGCGCCGAGATGCTCTGGTGCGAGCGCTTCAATTCAATTTCGATTTCGTCGGTCGTCTTTCCGTCCCAGCCAGCGGTACGGATGATGTTGTAGACCTGCAGCTGCAGATCGCTCAAAAGGCTTTCGACGTCAGCCATCTCCCATATGCTCCCTGCATGCCTTACATTCCTTGAACGATTTCTCCTGGATGTTTGATTGGCACGCTTTACATGTTTTGTATCCAGAGAAGTCTGACCGTCCCTGTGTCTCGGCTGCGTATGCCAGCCGTGAGACTTGTTGTGTCAGCATCCCGATTGCTTCAATCGCACGTTCGAACAACCGTTCGATGTCACGCATTGTCGAGAATATTCTTCTCGGCCCACCACATCTTCACAACCAACTGTCCGACGTCGTCTTGCTTCCACACCTCTGAGTCGTCGTGAACAACGGATTTGGGAATCCAACGCTGTCCTTCCGCGCTGGTGAAGGCGACAAGAATCGCCTTTTCAGATTCGCGGATACACTTTCCTTCGCCCATCTTGTGCGGTTCGTCGCCGCTGTTATCGCGTGGCATGTTTCTCCTTCGAGGTCTTGTACCAAGAAATTCAATCAAACAAGGTAGGGCTCGCCATCACGAGCCCGCGCCCTGCTTTCGAAACCAGTTTCTTGGCCGCAAGCTGTCGCATGTACTCGTAGCGACTTGTGGCTTTGTACTTCGTGGCTTCCTCGAGCGCTTCGTTCGTAACGGCTTCCGGGTACGCTTCAATCAAAACGTCGAGCAGTGCGCGTTCACCCTTCGACAGGCGGTGTCGCCACCAATCCTGCAACTCAGACCCCACCGGCAACGGAGCAGCGTCAGGAAGCGCCCGTACACCAACATCTGTCGCGCGAACGATGTCGCCTTGCTCAACAGTGAGATCCTCTTGTTTTAGGATGCGCAGGAACTCATATAGGCTGGTGGCTTTGTACCCCGTGAGCACGGTCAGCTGTTCACGACGAAGACCCGCGGGATATTGAATCAACGCAGTCAGAATGTTCCGCGGCCCTTTCGCAAGCGGACTGGCATCGACGATTCCTTTGGGGACCGCCATACGTCCGGTTCCCATCGGTGGATGGCGCTGTGCACCAATCGCAGGAGGTGCGTCAATCCTCGCTGAGGTCCGCTGTTTCATCGCAAGGTCGATAACAGTCTGACGGAGCATGTTATCGGCGTGCTTGTTGTTGACCTCCGCCTGCGCGACCTTGCCGAGCTGGATTGCGACCATCGAACGGAAGTTGTGCAGCTCGCTGACGACGACCTGCTGCGCCTGCGCGAGCGTGTCCGTGACTTTGGCAAGCTTGTCGACAGCACGTTCAACGACGGCGACTTGCTTCGGATCGAAGATGCGAACTTTCTCAACTTTGGTCTTTGACAGCGCCGTCTCGGGCAGCTTTGTGATTTTGATCTGGCGCTCGAGGTCGCGGACGCGTGTACGCAGCTCGGACACGGTTTGTTGCTCGACCTCGACTTCCTTGGGCAGGTCAGCGAGCTGTGCCAGGATGCGCTTCACACTGGCACGCGGAGGTGTTGGCGGGGCTGCGCGTTCGCCTGCACGCGGGTGTGTTGTCTGAACCTCGCCGATCTTGATAGTGCGAACGTCGTCGCAGATCGCAGGACCAAACGCATAGAACTGGCCTGCCTTGAGCGCACGAAGTCCGAGCATGTCCGTCGAGTTCGACATGCCCAACTCCGCAGACGCGCGACGCATGTCGATATCGAGACCGCAGCGTCCGATGAGCTTGTTGTTGCACTCAGCTGCTGCGTCCTTGCTGAGCTTGCTGATCCGCTGGGTAGCAAGCACGCCACAGAAGCCGCGCTTGCGTCCGCGCGTCATCAGATCAATGACGGCATGTGCGCTCTCGGCCTTGTCCTTCTCAGGACAGAACATGTGGGCCTCATCAATAATGACGAGAACCGGATGCCACAGCTCACGCGGCGCCGACATCATAGACTCGAGGAACAGCTTCACGAATCGTTGGCGTTGTGCGCCCAGTTCGTAAATGTCGATGATCGCAGAGACGTTCAACTCGAGCAGTCGCCGCGCCAGCAACGCAGCGCTCTTACAGTCGGCCGGACAGTCGCCGCCTTTTTGACCTGCGAGCACGTAGTCGTACTTCTCGCGCAAGGAGTGAAACTCGCCTTCGACGTCAATCAGGATCTGTTGGGGTCCGCCGTATGTGGTCTCACACAGCTTGCGGAGCGCGTAGCTCTTACCTCCGCCAGAGTTGGCCTGGAGCAACAGCCGCGTTTCGACGAGGCGCTGAACGTCGATGGAGACGTTCGGCGCCAGTTGTGCGAGGAGCTTGGTCACGGTCGGAGCGCCGTAATTGCTGCAACGACCCCGCCCCAGTCGTTCGCGGACGTGCCTTCCCACCCATCACGCGTGTTGTAGCTACGACGGAACAAAACACCGTGACCTTTGGGGTGGTGCGAACACCACTCCACAAGCGTGGACGTCTTGTCTTCGATGAGAAAGTCACCAGACACGACGTGCTTCCGGCTACTGCGGACATGTAGTACGTCATCTTTGTGAAAGCCGAGGTTCTGAATGCACCACTGATCCCGTTCGTGCATCCAGTGGTTGCCGCCGAACGGCGACGTCACAGCTAAGACCTCGGCAATCTTACGTAGCTCTTCGACGCCCTCCTTGGCGCCTGGGTAGACCGGAATGCCCAAACACAGACCCGGCGCCTGCATCGATTCATAGATGGTCTTGGCGTCGGGCCCTTCGATGCCGAGAGACTTCATGATGTCCCAGTCACCGATGTCTTCAGGCGTGAAACGTTTCCCGGTATGTTGAAACACAGCTTCCAGACACGGCGTGAGAAAGTCTCCGCAGACTCCGTCGATATCAAGTAGAACACGTGGCTTCACGAAGTTGCTCCATAACTGGTGATGATCACTTCGGCGACCTTGCCTCGTTTGTCACCTTTGCTGTTGATTGACCGCCCACACTGGACGGTGTCCATACAGAAATCTTGGTAGAGGTCACGGATGTAAGGTGTGTCGTTGTTTGACAACATGACGTTCGTGCCACGTTTGCGTAGCTCGCGTGAGTACTCTGCCAACTGTTCTTGTTGTTTCTGACCAAAGACATCCTTGGTGTACGATGTAAAATTAGATGTCTTTGAATGCGGGTCGTAGGGCGGATCGAAATACACGAAATCGCCCGCGGTCGCGGAAGCAGTCGTCAATTCGTACGACGTCTTACGTAGACTGACCCTACCCAATACTTGACTCGCGGTGCGTAACGTTGCGGGTTCAAATATTTTGGGGTTCTCGTAGTCACCGCGTGGGACATTGAAACCGCCTGCACGGTTCACGCGCCACAGTCCGTTAAAACAAGTCTTGTTCAGGTAGAGAAACGCGGACGCTCGCGCACTGGGATCCTCTATCCATCCGCCTTCGTTCCAAATGTCACGAATCTCATAGTAATACTTGGGACGAACATGGGCTCGACGGTGCACTTCAAGCATCCCGATGATTTGTTCAACGTCGTCAGCGACTGCTTGATATGTGTTGATCAAGGCGTCGTTCATGTCGCCAAGCACCGCGTCCTTGGGCTCAAGAGCGAAGAACAAGGCGGCGCCGCCCGCGAACGGTTCGAAATAGCATTTGAACGTCTTAGGTAGACGCGCACGCAATTCAGGGAGGAGTTTGGACTTCCCTCCAACCCACTTCACGATAGGCGAGGCCGGCACCGAGGAACCCTATATGTTTATGCCGCAAACGTCAACTAACGGCCAAAAAACAACCAGGTGCGATCTCTCGCCAATCCCACCGTCCAAGACGGCACCGCCACCACGCGAATGCTCGCCCATGCAGATACGCATGTTCAGCAAGCACTCGCGCGATGTTGGAGGTCATCGATTCTTACGTTCGTCCGATGTTAGTTCGCTGGTGAAGCCGAATAGTTGGTCCAACTCGTCCGCGAACCCTTCAAACGATTCACGCATAGCCGCATTCCTGACGCCATCCAGGTCCGACGTGTAGTGGTCGTCGTGCATCCAATACGCACGTGAACGAAACCGTTTGGCCAACGTGAACATCTGCCCAACAGTTACCGTTTGGACCGCGTCGGGCGGCTGCCACATCTGGTTGTCGTCGTTGTCGCCTGTCATCACGACACGACAGGTTCGAAATCCAACACGTCAACAAGCGTCTTGGGACGATCGCCACCAAGGAGCAGAACGGTTTGACCGCGGTCCTTGAGCTGGTTTGCAGCCCACGCCGCAGCGTCATACGGGGTCGTAAAGCCGTTCTTCCCCAAGTGAACGACGGCACGTTCCATCTGACGGTACTCCGGGCAGAGCGACAACGTCGCAGCCCACCTCCCGTCTTGGCCGTCGAGAAGGACTTCCCACGCGGCCCAGCGTGCGGCCCAGAGACCTGTATCGAGCTGTACCGCCTTCACGAAGCGACCTCGAAGGCGAGAGACGCGTTGTGTAGTTTGCGAGCGAGCACGATACGACGTTCGACCTGCGCGAGTTTGTCATCGTACGCAAAGTAGTGTTTGTCGTCGGGGTAGCGGGTCTCAACGTACGACGCTGCAGGTGTACGACGTGCAGCGAACTCGCCAAGCGCGTCCACGAGCAGGTAGCGGAGGTCGGTCTGTTCTTGTTCGGTGAGTCCGTCTTCGACTGTCAGAACGATTTTGGTAATCATATTCGTTGGTCCTTTCATGCGCGTCAGCGCGAACCAGTGTCTTTGGAAATTCGAATAACAAGAGGTAATTCGTTCGGCCTGCCGTCAACAGGCGTCAGGTCGTCATTTTCATCAAGTTCATCGGAAAGACGCAGGCGAACTTGAAACTCGGCGATCAATGCCGCTTTGACTGTCCGAGCAAGCATCAGTACATCCTCTGATGGTTGTTCGGGCAGGCAAAGCAAGACGCGTCGTCGACGCATCAATGCACCAAGTGCATGTGTTTCATCAGACCGTCACGATTGCGGTCATAGAGCACATACGTATCGTGGTCGTCAGAAGACCCGGAAACTTGGAACTCGCCTTTCTTGCGTGTGCCATCACGTAAGATCACTTCGATCTCGTAATCCACAACGGACTCGTCGTGGTCGGGGCATTGGTGCACCGTCACCGCGCGAACGTCGCGAACATCGACATCTTGCATCAGCTCCCGAACGCGGACCGGCAGTGCGAACGCCACGGGGAGTTCACACCGCAGGCCCGCTTGCAGGAGCGCGTTGCTCAGGCAGTTGAACTCGTTGTTGCTCACAGACAGAAGTGTAGGTCACGCATCGTCTGGAGCCACACTACGAAAATCATCTTCAGTAACAGCCGTGTCGATCTCCTCAGTGGTCAAGAAGCCGATCTCGAGAATCAAATCTTCGGTCTGTCGCATGAGGCGGTTGACGTGTTTCATGAGCCAGAACGCGGCTTCCTTTTCTGTCTTGCCGGCTGCGTGAACGATCTTGCGTTCGTTCTCGTAGACAGTGAGATGAACCGAGCCATCCCGTACTTCTTGGGAGAGCTTCAGCTTCCGTTCGTATTGAAGAATCGTCCGCGGTTTGAGCGGCATGACTCAAACCTTCTTACCAGAGAACGCTCCCTGAAAGACCTTGGCCAACGCCACCGGCTTGCTCTCGACCTCGACAGCGCTTCCGTTCAAGGCGCGGTCGACACTGTTACGCGCGTCCATGACGATATCCTTCACGAGCCGCTTGGCTGCAGCTTTGTGACGGTCCGACTTGAGTGCGACGCCCAGCGCTTCAGCGTCATACATCCGCGTGTGGCGGTCGTAAGTCACTGTTCCAACAACGTCGCCGTTGTCGAGCAAGCCCCACTGACGAGCGTGCTCGACGTTGTCACGCGTCCGCCACGACGACATCGCCAACCACTGCATCTCTGCAGAGTTGGCTTTTGACGCGATGTACTCCGGAGAAGCTTCGATACCCGCCGGAAGCAGCGGCACATGTACGTGCCGCGCCTTGAGCGACACGCCTGTGAACCGCAACGCGTCTTCTTCGCACTGCGCATCGAAGCACGGCGAGCAGAGGCCGTTCGTTTCGACCGAGCCTTCCGTCGCCGACCGCATTCCCGGTTCCGTCGTGCCGCACGCGAAGCACGGTGTGTTCACCGCGATCGCATGACCTTCGTCGGCGTCGTCGTGAACGACGACCATCGTCGGCGGAACGTCGTGCGCCGTGCCCCACAACTCCTCCGTGCCCTTTGCGCGCAGGGTGTTCCCGCGCGTCCAGGTCTCGGGATTGTTCGGGGCGTCCGCCGGCGTGATGTCGATTCCATGATCGTGCGCAACCCGAAGAACTCGGGCCTGCGCGACACCTTCCGTGGTTCCCACACGGGATTCGCTCGTGACGATTTTTGGGACGGCCGCCTCGAACTTACCTTGTAGAGCAAGTCCGAGCGGCGAATCCGCGGGAACCTCCCGAACGGCGGGTGCGACCACTTCGATCGACTTCGACTTGGTCGTCAACATCGTGCGCACGCGGACAGACGGCTTACGAGGAGCCACTGCACCTTCCGTCACGAGCTGCGACGACGCACCGTTCATCGCAGAACGAATCATGTCGGGAATGGTCGCGGAGGTCCAGTTCCCGATCGAACGCATCACCAACTCGGTGATGAACACGAGCGCCAGCGGCAACGAGATTGAAGCGGCGAGCAGCGTCATCGCGCCTGCGCCCACGTAGAGCGCGACGCGAACGGCCTGAGCCACTGCTTCGAGGAAGTCCCGTGTGAACTTCGCCAGCTTCGACTTCGACTTCTCGAGCCAGCCGACGCCCTGCGCGGCTGCGAGTGCCACGAGACCTGCTGCCGCGGTCACTGCCGATGTCGCCAACGGCGCAATCGAGAGCGAGACCAACCACGCGGCGGCGCCGAACAGAAAGCCCCAGTCCTGGAGGAAGGGGCGGAGGACCGTGCGCCACGCGTGCGCCACGCGCGCCCACGCCGCCTGACCCAACTCACGGAGCGCGACGACCGGCCGGCTGTTCGCTGCCTTGCTGTAGACCCGGACGATCCGCTTCGTGACCGGCTCGACGAGCTTGGCGACCTTGAGTGCTGCCGCCTTGGTCGAGCGCGCCACACGGAGCGCTGCCGCCTTCGTCATGCGCGCAAGCCGCTTCGCCGCTGCCTTGGCGCGGTGACCGGCTGCCGAACCCATCCGTGCGACCTTGCGGAGGGCGCGCTTGATTGAACCTTCCGAACGAACGGTGCGTGCCTTGCGAACGGTCTTACGGCTCGTGCGGGGAACTGAAACTGTTGCTGTCGTTGCCATAGTGATTCTCTCCTGCCCGTCTGGGCGTTGTTGAACAGATACCGACGGGAAGGGGTTGAAGCGGAATTGCTTCAATCCTTTCCCGTAGGCGCGACCGCGAGGTCGCGTGGGACTAGTTCGAAATGAACGGGACCACGAAGGCTTCGTCCGTCTTGTCGACGAACTCCATCTTCGACGCGTGTGCTTCTGGAGTCGGATCGTGCATCCGCGCCAAGAAGTTGCGCGCCTGGGTCTTCAGCTCGTCGGCCGTCGACGTCTCGCGAACAACCACGACGGTTGCCTTGTCGATGTCATCAGACACGACGATAACGGGCATGATCGTGAACAACACGCCACGCAACGAACTGACGCGATACTCACTGCCCGTGAGACGTGCCAACTTCAGCGCGGCCACGATGACGTGGTCGAGCGCTGCCTTGATCTCTGCATCACACTTAGTACACATGGAAATCTCCTCACCCGTCAGGGTGGTTGTTCGTTAGTACGTTCTGAATGGTTGAGCGAAGCACTGGGACGTCCGAGCCTTTGGCGACGCAGGGCACGCCGCGGTCTTGAGCAGATTCGTCCGACGTCAGGAACAAGAACCGCTTCACGAGATGTGAAACGTGAGTCTCGACCCATTCGAGAACGTCCCCACCCGTACGCGGTCCGATCAGATTCCAGTCGCAGATGATCAAGTCGAACTCGCGTTCGAGCACGCTCTCCTTGAGGTACTCGATTGCGAGGTCGGCGTTGTCTGAGACCCAGACGTCTACGTCGCCGTACTGACGACGTAGAAGCCTGGCGAGAACCCGTTGAATGTCCGCGCAATCTTCAACGAGGAGGACCTTCACGGCGTCACGCTCCTACCGCGACGGTAGATGTACATGTCGTCATGAATGCCGTCCCAGTTGGGAAGGTGCACTGCCTTCACCTCAGTCCAATCCCTCTCGAGCGCGTCATGGAACGCGTAGTCGCCGGTACATCCTCCGCGACCTTCACCGATGTACGCCACCGTGTCGCCGGTGTAGTACCAAAGACACGACGACGCGAAGTCGGTGTTGTAGTTCGGCCAGCACAAGAAGAGGGCGCGGTCAGCGCGCTTCTTGAGCTTGCCTGGCAGACCGTGCACCACACCCGTCCACCGCTTGGTGAACTGGTAGTGGTTGGTTTTGCCCGGGTGCTTGTCGTACGCCTGAACGTCCACGCCACGCTTGCGCAGCAAGTACGCCCAGTATCCCGACCCGGCGCCCATCTCGATGATGGGCCCCAGAGCCGCGAGTGCGTCGATAGCCTCGTCGTTGGGAATCGCGAACGAGAACTGCTTGATCAGCTCGCCGCGGACCGTGAACGATGAGCACACTGAGCCGTAGCGCCAGGAATCACGCGTAGTGTTCTTGGTGGCCTCGAAGCGCGCGCGGTAGTCGTCCTCGGGCAGCTTCGCGAGCCGCTCGAGAAACGTTTCGTGCGCAATCTTGTACTGGGTCAAGTACTGCCCGTAGCCCAGGTTCACAGCGCGGCTCCGTTCGGCGCAACGAGCGCGTGCGTGGCCCAGAAGATCTGAGCCTCGCTGAGCTGCGCCTCGAGCCGTGCCCGCCTCTCCAAGCCCTCCTGCGTGCTGTCCTCGGGGAGCGCAGCGAGCTTGTTCTCGAGGTCGCCAGCCTCCATCGACGCAGTCGGCATATCGAGCGAAGCGACGCCGTACGCCGTGTAGAGGACGCAGGCGACCGCGGTCACCTTGGTGCCCTTGCACTCCACACACTCGACCTGGAACTTCACGCTCGGTCCACTGAGACCTGCGGTCCAAGTCCAACCCTCACCCATGCAGTAGTCGCACTTCTCCTCGTGGGGACCTGCGATGACGCGCACGAATCGCGTCGGCCGCTTGGGCTTGGCGACCAGGCGCGAGTCGCACGTACGCATGCCGCGCTTGGCATAGAACACCTCGCCCTCGTCGACCGGCGCGTCGCCTGCCGTCGGTCCGTACAGTTCGTTCGTGACCGTCCCGAGGTCTTCGGGCAGCTCGAGTGTTTCGATGAAGAACGCCGTCTTGTCAGCGTACTTCGCGAAGATGTGATCCCACTGCGCCTGAGTGAAACCGTGGTCCATATGTGATTCAGCGTGCTTCTTCATGTTGATCTCCTTGCCCGTCAGGGCGGTTGAATGTGTTTAGTAACGATACCTGGTGGTTGCTCCGATGCCGAGTCGTGCGTACCGCTCGGCCGTGGCGTAGTCACCGCGCTCGGCAGCCTTGCTCGCTTCGGCGTACCAGTACTTCGGAGAGGTCGTCTTCTCGACCGCCACAGCCATAACCGCGAGCCCGCCGCCGATTGCTTTCATCGCTTTCTTGAACTTACCCATAACATCTGTCTCCTTGCCCGTCAGGGCGGTTTATTGAATGCCTAGTGAAAGGCATGGTTTATCGACATAGTCTTATACCTATTTTCGAGGTCATTTTTTAGACTCATTGGGTCAAGGATAGACGGCCATCTAGACCGCCCATCGTTCAACCAATGCGTATTAACGGAGGTCTCGGATATCCATAGGCACCTCCTTTCTTTGAATGAAAGAGGGGCCTGCTAGGGCTTGAACACGATCTTCGATTCGCCGTTCACGCGAGCATCGGGGTCACGGACGATAGCGCCGTCCACCGTGACCTTGCCTCGCAGGATGGCTTTTCGAGCCTTGCCCTTCGACAGTTTGACGTCCTCGGAAACGACGTCGAGTAGCGCGAATGTGAACACCGTCGGGATGTTCTGGAGGGGTGGTAGGCCTTTCACGGAACTCCTATAATTACAGCGACGTGGAAAATTACCTGAAGATAGCTTTCCTCGACGGAGCGCAGGATGCCCTGTCACGACATGGCCTCGCTCCCAAGCGGGAGAAATCCATGCTTCGGAAGGTGCTTCCTTGGGCAGCGGCGCTTGGCGCGGGGGCAGGGGCGTACAAATTCTTACGGACGCCATCGTTCTCCGCGAACCCGCTCCTTCGGAAGGTGCAACAGCAAGCCGCGAGCAAGGGCTTCCACCGCATCGTCGACGTCACGCCGGACGGAACCGGCGGACTGTTTCGTCCGGTGGCCAACGCCGAAGGCAAGCTGTCTCCGTGGAACAAGCTGAAGATGTTCCTCAACGAGGGTACGACCGAAGCGATTCCGATCTCGCACGCAGGTGACGTTCCGAAAGTCGTCGGGCACAAGGGGCCGCGTCGCGTGCAGGGCGTCACCCACGGGCGGCATGACGTCTTCGGAACCTCCGACGCCGTACGTGGCGGCATCGACATCGAGGGGCCGCAAGAGACGATGACAGCGATGAACCGCGTATCCAAGGGCGGCAAGAAGTTCGAAGCAAACCTGTTGAACAAACACGCTCCGGGGTCGATGCCCGAGACACATACCGACCTCGGTCAACTGTTCGAAGGTCTACCTGCCGATCGCCAGCAAGCCGTTGCGGAGCTGCAGAGCCGGGTTCTTTCAAACCACGGCGAGAACGTATTGCTGAAACCGAACCAGGGCTTGGCATCCGGAGGAAAGTTCCCTCGTGCAAACCAGGACTGGAGTTCACAGCTTCAAGCATACGATGCACACATGGCAGACCCTGCCAAACGCCAAACGTGGCGAGCAGCGAAGCAAGTCGGCGGAAACGAACTGTCGAAATACATGATCGACAACGGATTGTATGAAGGTGGCGTTCTCCATCAGGCGCTGCGCAACCCGAAGTCGGTGCTTGCACAGAAACTGATCGAGAATCCATTGGGTGAATGGCGGGCACACACGATGGCGGGCAGCGTGCCTGCGAACATGATGTTCCCGCGTTTCTCCAAAGGACCGAAGGCCATCGCGGGCGTCATCCATCGTGACAAGGCGATGCAGAGTTTTCTCGAGGATACGGTCGCGAAGCTGCCGCCGAAGTATCAGTCGGGGAACTACGCGTTCGATGTGATGCCACACCGCCAACCGGATGGTTCCATCGGATACAAGATTCTCGAGATGAACCCAACCGAACAAGCCACGGCGACGGCGGCGGGTGGTGGATCTGGTTTCTTGGATCCGTCCACCGTACCGTTCACCGGACACTCGCATTACCGCGCTGCGACGGGCCGCCACACGCCGTTGGTGGCGGGCTTGGGCGGCGTCGGCGCCGCGAGTCTCGCAGGTCTCGGCACGCGCGCGCTCACTCGTGACGAGGACGAACAATAACCCCGTCGTTCATCCACCGCTGCTTGAAGCGTTGGATGGGCGTCCACCGGCGCAGTTGTCGGCGAACGCTCGGATCAGCGAGGTAGACAATGTCTTCATCCTCGTCGATCGCATGTACGACGCCGTAATGGTCGTCGTCCAAGCCAACCAGGACCACGTTGCCACGCTTCAATGCGCGCACGAGGCCTAACCAACTTAGGCGTTCGCGCGGAGCGACCCGCAGGTCACACGAACGCAAGAACCGAACGATCGGTCCCTCCGCGGTGCCTTCACTCGTGGTGCCGACTGCGTCGAGAACCTCTGTGTAACTAACGTCAGCACCGAAGAACGACGCAATCGCGTAGGTGCAGCAAGGGCCGCACGTGTAGCGCGTGAACTGAAGCTCGCGTGGAAAGTCGATGTAGCCGACAAGCACTGGGCGCCTCCGAGGCAGGTCTTCGTGAGTGTTCACGGTGATCATGACGGCAGCACGAAGACGGCGGACGTAAAGGTTTCGCAAACTACGACTGCGTGACCATCGCCCACGAACAGCGCGGAGCCTGCTAAAGACCGTGTGACTGTACGACCGCCCAGTTGACTCGCAGCTCCAACACGCCACGCCGTTAGCTGGAGCAAGTCCGAAGCTGTTTTGCCTGGGTACAGGTGAATGGCGTACCCGTTGGAACACGTCACGGTCGCCGTCGACACCATCGACACAGCACCACTGTCGGTAACGGCCGTGCCACCGCCGTCTATCGCTACACTGCCGGCATCAGGAAGTATTTCCTCTCGACCATCGTTCCGACCTTCGACACCGCAACCGAACATTAAAGCGAGAACCAGGACGATCTTCATAGAGAGCCTTTGGTTGAATGTGTATTCCGCATACCTGTAGACACATCCTTATGCCCAAATCGTAGGGCCGATTTAGACCGCCCCTTGACAGGGTCCAACCGACGAGGCTGCCAGCGTGCGGGTGTGGGTGTTGTGACGTCCAACCGCGGCCCGGCAGGACCGGACCCCGCTGCCCGCCCTCAAACCATCGCCAACGAGTTGCGTGCGTGTCCTCCCAACTAAGGAGGATCGAATGGCAGCAGCTACCCCCCGACCGTTGTCCGGCGACGACCCGCCACGCAACGCGTTCACAACCCAGCCTGAATGGATCTCCGCTGCTCGTCTAGCGAACCTCCTGGATGTTCGCGTAGACCATCTCCGTTCTCTGGTCGCCCGGCGCGAAATCCCGTTCGGCCGGGTCGGCAGACTCGTCAGGTTTCACTGGCCGACGATCCAGCGCTGGATCGGTGAAGCAGCGGCAGCAGGCCGGGCCCCCGCCAGGGTGTCCCCGTGACGTCGCGCCAGCTGAGCATGTTGAACGAGCGCGATCGCCGCTACGTCGGCGCGGACGCCTCGTTCATGATCAACATCGCGAAGCGCTGCACGAGCGTGCCATCAACGATCAGCGCGTTCGTGGCGGACGTCGTGTCCGGATCGCCGAAGGCCGTCATGTTCTCCGAACAGAGCCGATCCCAGCGTGGGAGCAACTGACCATAGAGGAGCGATCGAACTGGTGCGCCACTGCAATGGCGGTGTTCCCACAGCTGAACGACGCGTAGCTACGCGTCTGCGGGCGGGTTCGCCTTCGCGAACGCCTTGAACACGCGCTTGTACTCAGCCTTGTTCTTGAGCTTGAGCTGAGCACTGCCCGCGAGATTCTGCAGCTGTTCAGCAGCAAGCTCACTGAGCACATCCATCGACGCGTCCGGATCACGGCCTTCGCTGAGGGCGGACGCGAGATCGACAGGGAGGTTGATGATGATCGGCGTCTTGCCGATCTTGGTGGTGAACTGCGCAGTGATGGTGGACTTGGTCTTAGGCATGGCGATGTTTATCTAGCAACCCGATGCAGTCGTCAACTCTTGATCCTGCCATTGCAGCTGCTTCACTTGACGTTTCACATGCGCCGCGTACTCAAGGCAGTTGAACGTTCCGCCTGCTGAGCCGTCGTGCACAGACAAGAGCAGGCTGCAGTGGTCGACCATCCACTCGTTACGTCGTTGCATCTTCCAAGGCTTGTACGGTCCCGCGGAGACGACGTGGATCTCTTTTGCTTTGTTCAGGAGTGCTCGGTACCGCTCTTGAGAAGGCAGTGGCCAGTTCTCGCCCCACCCATCGCAAGGCAGCGCCGCGATGAACGGTATGCCCAGCTCGACGCATGTCTCGGCTGCCCAGGTATCGACACCGAGTGCCATGCCCGAGATTGCGTAGACTGGCCAGTTCGCGCAAAGGGCATTACGTAACGCAATACGGATGCACAATACGACGGGGTGAAGAGGGTCCCAGCCGCCCAACTTGTCTGGACGATGTCCCGTGAATGCAACAATCACGCGTGGTACCGTCCGAGGACGTTCACTCTCATTGCAGTTATTGTTGCCGTTGGTGTCATTGTGTGGGCGATCAACTACGCCATCCCGATGGAGCCGATGTTCAAGCGGGCGGTTACCGCGGTGGCTGTTGTATGTGTCGTACTTTACGCGCTGAAGGTCTTTGGCCTGTTCACAGGCCACATGCGTTTCCCGGGCTAAGGCTCATTCCGCCAGCCCGGCGGCAACCTGCAGTTCGTAGGAGCGGACTCGAACATCGGAGCGATTTCAGCTTCGGTGAAGCCTGCGAGTCCGCAACCAATCTTGACGACCTGGAACTCCAGTTCGGGGTGTTCGTGCGCGTACGCGACGAACGTTTTGACGGACGACGCGACGTCGTCGAGAGGGCGTACACGAAGGTTCGCGTCCTTGGTCGGAATTGCGTAGGCCCTGCTGGTGCGGCCTTCGCCGACGCCGTAGACCGCGCCGTAGGTCTCGCGTGCCTCGAGCGCGGAGCCCTTGCCGTGGCGACCGGCGAGGTTGGAACCGAAGACGAAGATCTTCAAGGTCCCGTCATCCTCACACCGTGCAGCCGCCCGACATCCCGCACCTGCTTGACCACGTTCTCCCAGTGCTTGGAGCCGCTTCGCGTCAGCTCGCCTTCGACGATCCCGGGGTGTGTCTTTTTTTCTTCGTCCAGGACGCGGTCCCAGCGCCAGCCCTGCAACGTCATCGCGAGGAACCAGGCGCTGCGTGTGAAGTCAGGGCTGCCTGTGTTCAATGCAGCGTCTGCAACTGCGTAGGCGGCGACCCGACGCCAATCCGGCGCCTCAGTCCACGGGACTGGATCGAAGTCGTGCTCGAGAGCGGCCTTCGCACACGTCGTGAAGTACTCGTCGTACGGCCTCATGCCGGGCGCGGGGTGACCTGAAGGCTCTCACGCACATTCAGCGCCGTGCTCCCCATCACTGGGTGGTTGAGCGCCATCGCAACCGAGAGCACCGTGCTCACGAACAGGAAGTCCTTTGCCTTCTGTTCTTCGGTCAGCTCGTCGTAGGGAACGAAGCACGGATGCTCCTTCTTCGTTGGGTCTTTCACCGCGCCGAACTTCCAACCGTCCGCGGCCTTCTCTGCCAACCACGACTCGTGGGCCGCGCGAGGATTGTTCCCTGCGAACACGCCGTCAACGCCGTTGATCGCGCTCTTACGCTGCCAGTCCTCGGCTGCGCTCCAGGAGGGTTGGGTGAAGTCGCCCAGGGCCCTGCAGTAAGTCGCATTAACCTCGTGCGCAGCTTCCGCGCAAATCAATCGAACCTCTTTACACGTTCGCGGCATTTCGCATTCTCTCGTGGTAGGCCTTCGTCGCCGCGCTCAATTTGGCGCGTTTCTCCGGTGTACATTTTTGGGCAGCCATACTCAATTTGGCACGATGTTCGTCGGACTGCGGTCCGAGTTTTTGTCCGCGCTTCATTAGACTGACCTTGGCGCGCACATCAGGACGCAGCATGGGGTTGCGTCCAATCAACGCAGTACGTTGTTTCGCGCGAAACGCCTCGGATCGAGGCGGACGTGTTCGTCCCGCGTTCGCCGCGCTGATCTTGGCACGTGTTTCGGCTGAAACGACTTTTCCGGGTGTGCCTTGACCGCCGTCAGTCGTGTTCGTTAACCGACAACCGATGGTACGAAAGAATTTAATCCAATACCGCTCAGCGGTCGCCCATTCCGTCAACGGGACTTCCTGCAAAAGTAGAATGATCGGAACCATCGTCAGTCGACGGAGTACCTCTAGCCATTGAGCGCGATGGAATGTCTTGTGTTTCTCGCGCAGGTGGCAAGCGAGACGTCTCTGAAGTGTCTTGTTCGTCCAACCCACGTAACGGATCTCCCCGTCGTGGGAGTCCACTAGCACGTAGATTCGAGCAATCATCGACTCCATGTTTACCTCGCAAGCAAGGCCAGGTGCAAGGGGTCTCCATGCCGGAGAGCCATCCGTCGTCGTACGGAGACACGGACATCAATCAGCGTCAGAAACGCCGCAAACCACGCACACATCGTTGGAGAAACGATGAATCGCACAGGACTCAGGAGAAACGAGCGTGGAGTGTTGAGCACCGCCGAAGTCCTGTGATGCGATGTCCGTAGGGGCGTCGAGCATGCCCATCAGCGACTTGAACCGTGTCATCTGATCGGGTCCCATACGGTCAACGACGATGCCGGCCTCCCGCAGGAAATCGGGAACATCGGCGCTCTTGCCGTAGCGGCTCTCGTAGTGCTCGTCGTAGCAGACCCTCGAGATGCCCGCATTGACGACGCGCTTGGCACAATCCCAACACGGAGTGACCGTTACGTAGAGCGTGCAGCCCTCCGCGAAGCGGCCCGCGAAATCGATCGCGTTCGACTCGGCGTGAAGGGTTCGTACACAGTGCCCTTCGACCATCTGGCAACCAACCTCATCGCACGATGGCTGGTGTCGGGGAGCGCCGTTGTAGCCTGTGGCCACGATACGGTGCGCCGAATCGGTGATGATCGCGCCAACGTGTTTGCGAGGGCAACTTGCCCGCATCGCAGCAACGTAAGCGAAGCGCATCATGTAGGTATCCCAATCAGGGCGAGACATCAGATGTCCTTCCGTTTGTAGGTCAAGACCAGCGTGAATTCGCCGGTGGGCTTGTATTCAACGCGGCCCGCCGCGTTGGACGTCGGCATCGCGTTCTGCGACGTTTCAATGTTGCCGAGGTCGTAGGAACTGTCCCGCAATCCTGCGGCGATGTGTTCAAGTGTCTTCACGGCATGGGCCGTCACTGCGGGTGCTCCTCGAAGCCGTCGGTAGGCCGCCAACCGGCTCGTTGAAACGGTGCAGTATGCGCTTCGTCGTCTTGGGAGACGTGCATGAAACGCGGCTGTCCGTCCTTCTCACCCAGAAAGACCGAGAGCGCACGTACCCATACAATGCCGTCGGGACCTGCGTAGATGACGACAGGTGCAAGCGTTGCTTCGTCGATGCCCGTAGCGATTACGGTATAGCGGCGTCCCGTCTTCCCATGCAGCCAGCTCTGTCCAGGACAGACCTCGGATGCGTCAATCGTCTGCAACGCGTCTTCCTTCGTCATCCACCGTCCGTATCACGCACGTCAGTCCACTGCCAACACCTTGCGTACGCACTCGCTAAATTCTTCGAAGGGATGCTCCGCGAATTTTCGACCGCACCCACCACATTGCTCTTGTTGTTGCCGTGTCTGTTCAAGACGTGCAATTGCCTTTAGAAACCGTTCATCCCATTCACGACGGAGCCGAGCGATTGGTTGCCATACACTCACGTGCGGTCTCCTAGATGGGATGTCCGGTCATCGGCCAGCCTTGGCCTCGTACAAAAAGAGCGGCATGCCGGTGGCCTCGTCGACGTAGGAGTAGAGGAATTTCAGATCGCCTGGATACTCGAGCGCTTTGCCGGCAGGCAACCACACGTACGAACGCTTGCGCGGTGTGGTGTCGGGATCCACTTCAAACACGAGGGCAGGCCGCGCGATCATCTCCGCTGCGGGCGGCTGTCCCATCGACGCGGGAATGATCGAGCTGGGAGGCTCGTATCCGGTAAGGATCGTACGGAGTACTCCCGGATCTTTCACTTCAAGCGTGAACGGCGAATAACTGTCGTTGGGTGAACTCAGGACTTCGATGGCGCGCTTCATGGCTGCCTCATATCACGGACGACCTCGAGCAGTTCAATCCGTTTCTCAAGAGACCGTGTGCGTTCGTGGCCCCAAAATTTGATCAGTGAGGACGCAACCAAGGCGATCGCAATAACAACAGTGGACCAACGAATAGTGCGCCGTGCTTGAGCAATCGTCTCGGGTATAGACACACTCTTAGCAACGATTTCAAGAGCGCTAACCTGAAGTTTCAGATCGGCGAGACTGCGGGATACTTGTTCGACGTCTTGCGGTGCCACAAGTTCACGGAGTCACAACGGCAATCTCATCGGTCTCATACGCGACGAGAAAGGCCCGTTTATACATGCTGGGTAGGCTCAGGCTGGCGGGCTGTTGTACGCGCATGTTGTCGATAATGTTTTCCATCGCCATGAGCACAACGTTGATCGCTGTTGGAACAACGATACGAACCGGATCTTGTGAAAGGGAGAGGTTGAGCGGGTCGGCGTCGGGGCGCGGTGCAGGCAGCGCGGGCACAGGCACGGACTGTGTGATCATGCCCTTCGTGGTGACCGTGACGCCGCGCCCCGACGGGGAGCCTTTTGAACCGTGTGCTCCGCCGTTGCTCACTGGCGGACCGCCCGATGTGTTGCGATCTTGTTAGGACCTGTGTACGTGGTCGTGATGTTGAATGTCGCGAACTCGCCTTGGCCCGAGCCGCCGTCGGTGGCGAGAGCTGTAGCTGCGCCCGTTCGGAACACGCGTAGCCGCGCGAATATTTGTCCGTTCGGGTCAGTGTTGTTTGTCTGGTCCATGTAGAAGTTGCCTTGGAGAAGACCGGCGGCGACTGCGATCGCATCTCCGACACTGCCGACGACGGCGTGTGCCGTGAGCAAGTCGTCGAGGACGGCAGCGGCGATCGCGGGTGCAAGAGGAAGATCGTCGGTGTTGCGCGTCAGGATGTTGAACGACGCGACGCCGCTGACCGGGCATCGTGCAGTCACGCCGCCGACAGTGACCTCGGCGTAGCTGCTGTACTCGTGACCCACGAGAAAGCCGTTGCCTGTCGTCAAGACCGCCTGAATCTCGTAAAGCCCGACAGCCTTCAACGCGACGACAGGCGCGTAGCCCATCGGCGTGCCTTGATCGAGGATCACACAGACCGGAAGGGAATCTGCGTTCTGTGCAGCGCCCGTTCCAAAATTCGCAGTCCCAAAGGTTCCGCGGAGGGTTTCACCAAGTTTGACGTACATCAGCCACCTCCACGCAGAATGTTCGAACCCACCAAGACGCCGCCGCCGCCACTGCCGCCAGCAATGATCTCGAGCGGATCTTGCGCCAGGAGAAGCGGATCGACTTCAACCTCGACTTGACTCGGCAACACGATGATCGAGCCGGTCACCGCTTGAATGGGCACGCCAATCGAACTACGCGAACCGTCAGCCACTGTACGGAACTCGGTGTTGCCGCTGTACGGTCCTTGCGGGTCGACGCTGTTGAGCGGGACGCTGCCGTTCCAAGGTACAGCGAATGCGTGACGCGACTGATCGGTTTGATACAAGTTGTTCGTCTTGAACACGACCTTGTGCATCATGTAGTCGCGGGCAGTGCTCACCGTGATCGAAGTGCCGCCGTAGCCGTACGCTCGATCCGGCAAGTGCAAGAAGGACGATTCGCCCTTGATGCCACGACCCGCAGGCGCACCGCCGGTCTGTAACCACACCCACGGCCACAACCGCAGGTGGTTGCCTCCGACAGCAGGGTCACACCCAAAGAGTCCTCCGCCACCGCTACCACCACCCGCGATGGTGCCGTAGAGCGTCTCGTAGGTCGGAGAGCCGACGTTCGTCCAAAGCGCGTTCTCAGCAGTGAACGCCTCGCCGTAAAAAAACGCTGCGAAGGGTTGTGCGAACGGCGGGTAGTTGCTGTTTCCGCTGGAGTTGAATGCGCCCTGCATCCCGGAGAAGCCTTGTCCAGGCGAACTCCGCTGAGACACGTAGACAACGTACGGATCAGGGTCGGACGGGTCTGCGTTCTTGATCGGGTCATAGAACATGAACCCGGACGCTGAGCCGTTGAACTTGCCGGTGTACCAGTGGTGTCCTGCGTGAACGAAGTGCGCACGACTTCGTGAGACGTCGTACGCGGTCGCGGCATATCCGTCGGAGCCTCCGGTGTATGGCAACGCCTGGCCTTGGTTGTTGCCAGTCGGCGCCTCGAAGAAGTCCGTCTCCTGTTGCCAACCAAACACGGTGTCGACACGGTCCCAGAAGTATCCAGGTCCAGGGATGAAGCCTGAGTAGTTGCGCCCGCCTGCCATCGCGAGAACACCGCGCGCGTTGTCAAACCACATCGACCCGCCGACGCGCGGCAGGCTTGCCGGCAGAAACGTTTGCAGGACCCAATTTCCGCCGACCCATTTCCACGTATCGGTAGGAAAGATGCTGCCGTTGTACCCGCCGTACAGCCACACATTCGTTCCATCGCCACACATCGCCACCGACTCGCGCGTCCCTGGATTGTTCGCGGGTGCGAGCAAAGTCCAGTTTGATCCGTTCCACGAGTACGTCGAGGACTGGAGTGTCGGAGAACCGTCGTAGCCTCCGTACAAGATGACGCGGTCGCCGGCGCCATCCCATGCCATCGCGTGAAGAAACCGTGTCGCGGGTGTCGTCACGGGAACGGCGTTCGTCCACGTCACGCCGTTGTACATCCACGTGTCCGAGAGTGCGCTGTTGTTGCGATCACGACCGCCGAAGAGCACGACACGGCTGTTGGCCACGTCGTATGCCATCGAATGGTGGTACCGCGCTGACGGAGACGTTGTAGGAAAGATGCGTGTCCACTTCGTGCCGTCGAATTCCCATGTTCGATCGGTCGCGCCGTTTGGTGGCGTAACCGTGTCGTTGTATCCACCGAACCAGACGAGCACCTGTCGAACAGGGTCATAAACCATCTGTGAGCCGTGCCCAGCAGACGGAATGGCGCGGACAACACTCCACTGCGTACCGTTCCACAACCAGGTTTGGTTGCTGGTCTGGTTGCTGAACCCCCACGGAGCGTAGTCGTTTCCCGATGGAAACCCGGAATGCACAACCATACGTGCTCGATCAGAATCGAAACACGTAGCTGCACTGGCACGCCGACTCGGGGCACGTTCGTCCGGAAGCGAAAACGGTGTCGACGGTGATGCGACGGCCAGTGTCCAGTTCGTGCCGTTCCATGTGTATGTAGCACCGTCGTAGATGCCGCCAGCGAGCAACCCGCCCAACATCACAATCTTACCGTTGGTCGTGTCTGTCACCATCGCTTGCGTCGAGCGTGCTGGTGGTATGGTGCCCGGAGCAAGCAACGTCCACGTATTGGTCGCTGTATTGAACTCGTACGTCTGGCTGTTCGGGACTCCGCCGTTCTCGCCGCCGAACATGATGATGCGTCCGTTGGACGGGCTGATGCCCATGCCAGCGCCCGCGCATGCGGTCGGTGTTCCAACGGTTACGAGCAACGACCAATCCGTGCCGTCCCACTTCCAGGTGTCGTTCAGATACGTGCCACCCTGATCCTTGCCGCCGAACATGATGATCGCATCCGCCGCGGGCGACCACACCATGGATTGTTGCTGGCGTGCGGGCGGTGTCGTAGTGACTGTAGTCGATGGGTGCCAACGCACGCCGTTCCAGATCATGGTCGTGGGCGTGGTTTCGATGTTGAAGTTGTCGATGAGGCCACCGAACAACACAACCTCTTGACGAGTCTCGTCGTACGCCATCGCGCCATTGCGACGAGGCCGCGGAGATCCGTTCCACGAGACCGTCGCAGCTTTCCAATCCGTGCCGTCCCACAGCCATGTTTGGATGTCGACGAAGTTGCCGCCAAACAAAACGCCTCGCTGACGAGCCTTGTCGTAGGCCATCATCGCGCCATCAGCAGCCGGCGGTGAATGTGCCAGTGAGTCAGGGTTACTGTCCCCACTGGTATCGAGCACGACCCAATCGTCGACGGCCAGCCCGCCTGCAACGAACCACCCGTCAAGATTGTAGCCGTACCCGCCTGCCCACCATCCATAGGGCGCAGCGTTGTCAGCGCTGATCGTGAACGTCTGATCCCCGTCTGGGTAGAGCGGGACGACGGCGAACGTCGGTGCTGCATCTGTTCCGCCACCGACAATGATGTGCTCATCAACAGACGTCGGTGTTTCGATTGCGGACGGTGTTCCGCTCGTGAAAGGCGCAAACAGCGTGTACTTGATACGCCAACACAGGTTTGCAGAAAATCCAAGGAGGGGCGCGTACCCGAGTGTGTTGAGCGCTGCCGGATACACCGTGGCGTCGTCGACACGCTGAAAACAGAACATCGCACCGCTGTCCGGCTTCTTGATTACAAACCACGCGAGTGTGTTCGCCATGCCGCCTGCGCCTGCGCCTGCGGTCGTGATGACGTCGTTGACGTTGCCTGGCGTTGTAGAGAACGTCGTACCATCACTCGACGCTTGTACGACCCAACCGCAGCTCTTGAGCAACTGCTTGATTCGGAAGATCGCCTCCGCGAACGTGGCGGGAATGAAATTGGCGTCGAATTGCATGGTCATGGGTTCACGTCAACGGCAGCGAGCCGTTCCAATCGAGGATGACCTTGCCCACGACGATCTTATCGCGTGAGGTGACGGCCTTGAGTGCTTGTCCGTTGGAAAGATGTGCGTTGCAGAACTGCATCAACGACGACACCCCTTTGTAGCCGCGGATCATGCCGGGTGCAGACAATCCAAACCCGTCGGTGCCCACTTGAAATTGGGGGGCTGTGATTTTGTTGTTGTAGCTGTTGTACGACCAACCCATGGGGAGGCCGTACACGACAGGCCACCGATCAACTTTGTTGTTGATCGGATTTTGCATTCGTCGTTCAGACGCTACGTAGTCCGGGAAGTGTGTTTGCATCGGAAGCCACGTCTCGACAGGGCCGCCGTAGTCGATGTACCCCCAGATCGAACTCTGTCCGGGTTGAAACGCGTATTGAAGCTCGTCGTCGAGAGCGTTTCCGTAACCCGCCCACGTGAAGTAGAACGCGTACGGATCGAGGTCTCCTGGAACAGCATGCATGATCGGGTCGAACACGGCGGCCCAGCCTGTGCGTCCGCTGAGGTGTCCGTCACCTTGCATGCCGTAGCCAACTATCCACCAGCCATACGGGGCAGCGTTGTCAGCCGCAATGTGGAAGATGGTGCCGGTGATGCGCTGCGACCCGAGCCACTCGGACCATTGAGGCGACGCATCTGTTCCAAACCGTGCGGGGTCTGATCCGTATTTGCCGAGTACGAACTGTTCATCCAGCGCGTACGGAGTCTGGATGGCACTCGGTGTACCGCTGGTGAAGCCAACGTTGACGGAGTATTTGATTCGAAACCCCGTGGACTGCGGATTCGCGGTATCGCCCAATCGACGCTGAATCTGAAAACACAACTGTCGGTTGTCGTCGGGCTTCTTGATCACGAACCACGCGAAGTCTTGGTTCATCTTGTCAACGGTCGTGATGACATCATTGGCGTTGCCCGGCGTCGTGTTGAACGACGTGCCGTCACTCGATGCTTGGATGACCCAGCCCACCGACTTCAAGTGCTCCTTCAGCGTGAAAAGCATTGTTGCATGTAGACCTGCGGTCCCCAGACCCCCACTGGTGCTCCAGTCAGGATCAAAGCCGCGCAGAATATTGTTTGCGCTGAATTGCATCATGCGATGTCTCGCTTCGGCAGGGTGCCGTTCCAGGGTGCCGCGACGAGATAGCCGAACCCAGGGCCAAGGATGATGCGATCGCCTAGGGTGTCGACGGTCAAGACTGTGCCGATCGATCGCGGATTCAACACGTTCTTGAACAACGACGACAACCCTTTGACGCCTTGTCCCATGCTCTTCGTGAAGCCGTAGATGATAGGACCGAGGTCGTCTTTGCCGTTGTATGGATTCGCACCTTGTCCATCGTATTCTGAACCAGGCATCACGATCCCCGAGGAGTAGTCATCGTAGAGCCACTGACCGTCGTACATCGCGAAGCGTTGCTGTGTGCCCGTACCGACGTACCCCCAACCAAACAAGTAATGGTCGGCCGTGCAGATGTACACGTATGGATCCGGGTCGATGGACACAGCAAGTGTGTTTGGATGGAGTGCGTCCATCGCGATCATCTGCGCGTATTCGTAGTCGCCGTTGCTGCCGTCCAACACGGCGGCATAGAATCGCCAGGGCGCCGTGTCTTCGACACAAATGTTCCACCGGATATCGCGATTGAAGCCGCCGAGATTGAACCCGTAAAAGTTGTCGTCGGAGACGAAACCACTGTCTGGTGCGGTTGGCTTGTCCGTCGCGGGGATCGCGCCTGCGACGAACCCCGCAGTCTTCGACACTCCGATGTACCAGTACTGAGAGCTAATGTTGTTGTCTGGGCCTTGTGGAAACAAGCCGCGCTGGAACATCCACTCATGTAGATTGTCCGGCGCCCGGACAACGAACCACGCGTTGTTGTTGTCCATGCCGTTGGCGCCGCTGTTGCGGTGTGCGATCTGATCGCCTGAGGCGTTGTACGTGATGCCGTCGGACGAGATCGGCACCGTCCACCCCACCGCCTTCAACGCTTCCTTGAGTGCGAAGACGGCCCACGGTGTGAACCCGTAGCGCAGGAAGATGTTGTTGTTGAAAACGAAGGCCACGTTAGGGCTCCTTGGGCTTGTCGGGCTTGTCGGGTTTATCGTGTTTGGCGGGCTCGCCTGCTTCACCGTTCACGAGCAATCGATCGGGAATCGGCGGCATCAGAACAGGTGTTGGTGTCGGCTCGACGGGCAAGACAGTCGGACCGACGATCCAACCGCCCGCCTTCAAGATCGACAGGGCCTCGAGAGGTGCGTCGAACTCGGTCTCCGGTTCTCCGAGAAAATCAACAAGGCCCCATGTGATGGGAAACCGCCCTCGCTTCACACGAGCACGCACCCGCACGCGCACAGTGTTGTTGGGGACGGGCGCGTCCTTGGACTCGGGCTCAGCTTTACCCAGTGCAGCAGGTGCGCCTTGAAGTTCAGTTTTTTCCTGTGCAACAGGTGCACGCAGCGGTCGTTTCACCTGACGCTTCATGGTTGCGGCTCCCATACTCCATTGGTGACGTGACCGTGAGCGCCGCACGTACGGCACTTCAAGCTCGGCGTCAGCGTGAGCGGTTCAACGCAGATGATCTGGTGGACCGGAGCCCCGTCGAGAGGTCGCACGGCGCAGAACGACTGGCACACGGCGTTCGAGTTGCGTGCGTCGATGTGCGTGTGCAGCCAGCCGATGAGGATCTCGTCTTTATCGAGCACGGCCTCGAACGTGTGGCCATGTCCCAGCTCAAGTGCTCCGACGTGGACAAGCGGCTCCTTGGATGTAGGCTGCGCCTTCGTGGGATCATCACGCCACGCGGGCCTGCCATTGATCTCGTCGAGGTCATCGGCGGTGCGCGCGATCGGCTCCTCGAACCTTTGCTTACGCAAGCAGTCACTGCACAACGGGCGGTGTGCGAGCGGCGTGTTCGGGACATGATAGAGACGCTCGTCGATGCGCTTGCAGTCGCACTCGCCGACGCCGACGTAGACCGGACGCTCCATCATCAGCGCCGTCCCGGCAACGCGAACGCGGCAGCGGCGGCTTCCTCACCCAGCGAGGCCCACTTCGGATTCTGTGGTGGGCTGTGTTCTTGGATGAGGGGCTTCGCGTTGCCGAACGCCTGGCCCATCAGGTTGCCGGGACGGGCCGGGTCCTTGATGTAGTTCGTGAACGCGTGGTTCATGCCGTGCTGGTGCGCAGCTGCAGCAGCTTCGCCGCGCTCTATCACATCAGTACGAAGGCCCGTGGGCTGACCCGGCTTGATCGGAAGGTAGTCCACGGCTTTGCCACCGACGATGTTGCCTTCGTGCACGTCGTGCAGACGCATGCCGTTGGGACGCTCGCCGCGCACGCGCGTGGCCGCTTCGAAGCTGGACGTCGCGCCCGGGTGATCGGTGGCGTGCTCGTAGAAGTGCGCGGGTCCGATCTTTGTCGGGGTCTCACCCTTGTACTGCGCGACGTACGGGTTGCCGCGCAGTGCGGTTCCGGCCTCCGCCTTGTTCGCGACCATCAGGGGACCGGAGATGCCTTGCGGGTCGTAGACCTTGCGGACCGCGATGCCGTGCTCGGGGTGCGCGACGAGCGTCGACGTTCCCTCCATGCCGCTGCCGATGTGTTTGATCTGGCTGCCGGCCGCAGACGGCTTGAGCACGCCGGGCGTGGTAGCGAGCCGGTTCGCTGCACCCATGTTGCCGGTGTTGATGTGCTGCTGGATTGCACGCATGCCTGCGCGCGCAGCCGTCTTCTCCGTTGAGAACGATGCGGCCTTCTCGCCGAGCGACTTCTCGCGTCCGGTCAGCGGGATCTCGTGGTGATCGCGTGCCGCTACGTGCGCGTGGTCGATCGTGAACTTTGCATCGAACGCGGGAAGGTGACCTTCAACGCGCCCCTTGTCGCCGAGGTAGCCAAGCGTAATGTGCGGGGTGAAGGTGTGGAGATCGGACGGGTCGATACCGTGCGTAGAAAGAGCACGCGACATGTCGACGTGGAGGTGTTCGAGGCCTGGCGCGTCGAGTAGCGCGACCAGAGCAGTCGAAGGCTTGCCGCCGCTCGAGGCGCCATCGAAGTAGCCCCAGCCTTGGATCTTGGCGTCGATGGGTTCGGTCTTTTCGCCGACCTGGCGAAGCGCGGAGAGTGCGGCATGTACCTTCTCGGGTGGATGGTCCTCGGCGGGCTTGCGCGTGTAGACCAACGTGACGTGGTCAATGTCCTTGTGCTTCGACGCATCCGGGATGACCTTCCTCTGGATTTCCCGAAGGTTGTCAGCGACATGCTCGGGCACGCGAACGTGCACGAAGAACGTCTTTGGATCAGTCGAAATCCTCGCAGTCTTCACCTGGCTGGAGGCCAGAAGAAGCTCATCGAGCACCGCGGCAAACGAGACGGTTCGCACGGGGAAATTATAGGTGTTCCGGCCGTTTGCACCGGAACCAAAAAAAAATCCACCTATCATTACATGATGGTCCCACCACCACCGAAGACGATCGCGGCGATCATTGCTGGTGTCGTCATCGCAATCACGCCTGCACTGTTTGGTTACTTGCAGAGCCGTGATGAGATCAGCGCGAAGTATCGACTGACCCAGGATGAAGCCGCGAACGGCTACACCGCGCTTGCCACGTCAGTCAAAGAACTTCAGGCCGCGATGACGGCACAGCACGACTACATCGTGAAGCTCGAGGGACATCTCGAGGCGATGGACAAATTCGTGCTGTCGAACATCGACAAGCCCATGCTGATGCCTACGGTCGACGGCCATCAGCCGCCTGGAAAGCCTGTCACACCGGAGCAACCACCCAAGCCGATCGAACCGCCTGCAAAGCCCTCGTTTGGGGATCTACCGGCCGATTTCACTGCGGCGACGCAACAGGCTGCACCGTCGTCGTAGTGTGTTAAGATCCGCGACATGTCAATCATTATCGCGTTTCTGACGTTGTTTCTTGTATCGGCAGATGATGTAGAGACCTTCCGAGCGACCGCGCCGTCCTACCTCACGACAGAGACCGCACGTGATCACCTGGTCGCAGCACGTATGGCCGCTGTGTATCATCGTGTCGATGCGGACTTGCTGCTCTCGATCGCATGGTTCGAGAGTCGTTACACCATCGACGCGGTAGGGCCGATGGTCCGCGGCAAGCGTGCATGTGGCGTCCTCCAGCCGATCATGGAGCAGAGGTGCAGCGAGACGCCGTCTCTGATGGGCGGATACTTCGAAGGCGCCAAGCACCTGCGCGAATGGATGAACGCGGCGCGTGGTGACATGCGCACGGCGATGCTCGGGTACGCCGGCGGCTACGCACTGATCAAGGCCTGCGACGAAGGGCCGTTGATGGTGCAACGCGGCGGCCGTGAGGTGGACCTGTGCACCGTCGTCAACGCCCGCTTCTCCCGCATGCGTTGGATTCAACGTATGAGAGCAAAAAAGACCGCCGTCTAGCGAAGCTTGATCTACACAAGCGCACCCGCGCTTGTGTTGACCGCCGCTACACAGCGGATCTCGTGAGAGGTCCACGGAGTGGCTGGAGCTACTCGAACAGGTCGAGCAGGTCGCCACCCGTGCTTTCGTCCTCCAACGGGGCCTCGCCTGCTACTTGCCGGCGTAGCCACGTGCGGTGACGTCGTTTGAGCAACGCCAGTCGCTTCGCTTTGCTGAACGCTTCCGCGAAGCTCGTCGCGCCGAGAAAGGGCACGCCATGGGGCTTGCCGTTGGTCCACGTCATCACTCACCGCTTGGTATCACATCGTCAAGAGGCGCAGCAACGATACATTGAAGACACGTCGGGAAGCCGTCGACCTTCGTTCGAGCGTTGACGTCGTCCACCGTTACTTGCAGACGACAGAGAGTTGTGTATTCGACACGGTCAACACCGTGGGGCGTGCCGTACACGAGCTTGAGGATCGAGTGCTTCAGCTTTCGTAGAGGATCGAACCAGAGCCAGGGTATGTTCTCGCGGGTTTGAAACGTCACGGCTTGGGCATTGTGGTAAGCATCCCGGCGAGCCACGCTTGGTAGTCGACGATGTTCTTGTAGTCGTCGAAGATGGAGACGACGCGCCGACCGTTCATCTTCGGCGGAGGTATGTTCTGTAGTGGAATTTGCGGTCCAGGATACGGCGTACGTCCGGAGACGGTCTTTCCATATCGTGCGGCGAACGTCAGGGTCTTCTGTTCGTAGCGAAAGCTGACGCCGTCCGTTGAGTGTCCAGACAAACAACGAATACATGTGAGCATGTGGTCGTCGTTGATGTAGACGCCTTCACGTGCGCGTCCTTTAGACCCGGGGTACAACGTGACAAGGACGCCACACTCCGTGATGCCCTCGACGGGATACATATCGTTGACGTCCATCTGTTCGTAGCTCGTGACGTAGGTTGCAAGCACTGTATGCGTGAGACTGTCGTGGTCGGGACCACGATCGTAAAAGAACGTCCAACGGTTGCGGCCGAGGGGCTTCACTCCACCTGCTCCCGTGTCCCCAAACACTCGAGGCAGTTGATTATGGCTGGTTCGTCGGTTTGCGCGTCGTCCCATGTTTTAGCCAACACGTCTGTGCAGAGGATGGTGTAGCCGATGATGACATCGACGTGATCGACGCCGGCACCGAGGATGTTGTCTGCGGATTGCCGTACCAGCACGGCGCCGTGGTGAACGAGCTGCGTCGCAGGGTCACGCCAGCGAAACGCTGCGGGCAGGAGCAGGATTCGAGGAACGACTCTTCGTGAGTCGAGTTTTCCAAAGCTCATCACTCCTCCTTGGCCAGGCACTGTAAGCATGTGCGTACCCGGTCGCCTTGTTGAACTTCGTCGCTGCCGAACGTCTGATCGCACAACGTCAGGTAGGCCATCGCGCTGCGGCCCGGAAACACGATGGCGTGCACGAGGCCTGTGCTATCGACGACCGACCAGATGGTTCGGGCCGTCATCGCAGGCATTCAGGCTTCACCATCTCCTTGACGGTGTCGTGCACGCGGTCCTCGTAGCCGTGTGAATAGTTCCACGACCGTTCGAGCTGCCACGCGCCGTAGCTGACGAAGCTGAGAACAATGACCACGACGACGTAGAACGCCACGGACGGCTTGAAGGTCTTCACGGCTTTTCTTTCTCCTTCTCGAGTTTCTCCTGTTCCTCGTACGCACGCATCAGTGCTTCCTGTTTGAGGCGCTCGGGCCAGTAGTACTCAGGCGTGTCGTAGTACGAGACCTTCTCTTCAACGACGGGCCGCACATAGTGCTCACGTTGGACATCCTTGTTCTTAGGCCAGTCTTCCCAAGCGCTGTCCTCTATCTCGTCTTGATCGAAGTACCACTCCATCCGCGCGTCGATGAGCTTCTGCTTCGCAGCGGGCGATAACCCTGTCATGCACTGGCCGCCGGCCTTCATGTCGGGGAAGAAGTTCTCCTCCAGGTCGTTCCAAAGCTGTTCGTAGATCCAACCCTCGCACGCGAAGTGATCGCGGATCTCGACACACAACAAGCACGTCTTGAACGAATCGGGTCGACCGTCCCAGACGCTGGTAGCGTAGTCGTACTTCGTGCCTGCGGAGATGACCTCACGGCATTCACCGCATACATGCTCCTTGCGGGCCTTGCGTACCGTTCGTGACGAACACGTCGGGCCTTCGCCGTCGTTGCCTTGAAGCGGACAGCAGACGATGTCACCCATCACAGCACCCAGTAGATGGGTTCAAGACCAATACACGCGAAGCATGTCAACGGACCGTCCACGGTGTCCCATGTTCGGGTGAGCTGACTCTCGTTGCACAACGAGAGATGGTGACGAGGCCGTTCAATGTGAACAAGCCCGTCACCACCTGAGTGCACGGAAAGCGTTACGTAGTCGAACCGAGGTTGCGTGAGACCTACGGTGCTGCGTCCTTCGCAATCTTGTTGAGGGCTGAAACGTCGATCGGACGAGCCACGCGACGCGGCATCATCTTGAGCTTGACGCCTTCCTTGCGGAGGCGCGTCGACATTGCCGACACTGTGTTGCGGGAGAGGCCCGTCGCGGCCACCACCTCGGCGATGTTCGTCGCCTTCTGCCAGTTCTTCACAAAGGCCTCGTAAGCGTACGGGGCCGTCTTGGTCTTTCCATTCATCTTGGTCATATTGCTTTTCTGGCATGGCTCGGCACCTCCGTCAAGAGTCTAGTCAGTTCAATAAACACAGCTCGACAGTTCAGAACTCGCCCCACGGCCTTTCAACCAGGCAGCGAAAGCATGTGGTAGGTCCGAACTCGTAGTACACGGGCGACTTTGTACGGCCCATCCCGCATACAGTGGTGCCCCGAGAATTAGCACGGTGCATGAGGTCGTCGTGACCAGCCACATAGCCGTAGCGCCAGAGTCGGCGTTCAGCATCGAAGTCGACTATATCCCTCAGGTTGTTGGATCTTTCGTCCAATCGTGCATCGTAACGCCGGCAGCGCAGCCCATGCACGAGACCGGCAACGAGGTGACTGACGACATCGCGAAGCCCCAGCCGCATGTGAACCAGGGCCACTCAGATTTGTTGTCCCGTTCGTTGGTCTCGCCGATATGGACAAGGCCGGTCGTGCGGTCGAGGAAGTGGTTATTGATGAGTGTTGGCGTTGGCACGTACCTCTCCTTCCCGTGCGATGCACTGCAGGCAGTTGACGGTCACTTCGTGGCTGAGAATACATTCGGCGTCGACACTCTCGTAGTCGCAGAACCGCATCCAGTGATCAATGCCGTCCCGAGTGTTGATGCCGGCGGAGTGCGTGAGCTGCTCGCGGCCAAGCGCACGCCACTGGCGATAGGGTTCGTGAACGATGGGTGCGACCAAGAAGACCTGCGAGATGAACAAGAGGCGGCTCATCATCGATGAAGTGGTCGGCGACCAAGGCCCGACCTTGTTCTTGGTCATCTCGTCGACAGGCTGTCCGATCATCGGCTTGAGCGCGTCCCTCAAGTAGTCCGACATCCGTTGATGGATCTTCTTGATCCGCTTGTTGCGCTGTCGTTTGTTCATTCGTGTTCCGCCGCGATGCACTGAAGGCACGACAGGATGGGCGGGTCCTTGGGCAAGTACATGAAGCATGTGACTGTGGTCGTTTGCGGGCACTGCCACAGGAACAGCATCCCACACAAGAGAACGCCGGCCTGTTCAGCGAACGGCCACACCTGGACACGGTGAGCGAGGTCCGTGTTGGCGTCGGCGACAATGAACGGACGCTTGGTTTCGTTGCCTCGTAGCGGACTCTCTTGAATCTCGAGCGACTCGTCCTCGACCTCGGTGGTGTAGAGGCGGTGGCACAACATGAAGTCGTCGTTCTCGTAGGCGTCAGCGATAGCGCGTCGAACATCGGCGTCGGACACTTCGTCCTCGATGTTATTCATGATGATTTCGGCACGCGCCTCCCGGGCGTCTTCAAGGGAGGCCCACGTGGTCACGTTTTCTCCGTGCCGATGCTTGTAGTGCAGCACGTACGTGTACTGCTTCATCATCCGAAGCTCCCGACGCTGAGGCATTGCAGGCAGGTTGGAATCTCACGCACGTGGTACTCGACGATTTGGAATCGAGGCGAGCTGTGGGTCATCGTCACGGCGGGAAGGGTGGAGCCGTGCCAATAGATGCCGCGCTGGTTGATTCCGTCGAATTGCTCGACCTTCGGGTGACATGCCGTCGAAACGTGCAGCGTGCAAAGCTTGTCTTCATCGTCAAAGAACCGCGCAACCATCGAATTGTGCAGGAGGCCCATGTCATCGCGGCAGACCCAGTGGTCGCGTTTGTTACGGGACGTCACAGACACGTCAATGCCACGCGCCGCACGAACACGGGCCACTACGGACATCGCACGACTGCCCACCGTTCGTACCAAGCGACGCGTGCTCACCATGGGCGTCCATCAGACCGAGGTCCATCGCGCCGTTGACGAAGCAGCATTGCTGCAGTCCGTTGAAGTCGTGTTTGTGTTTCTCGGGGTGATTCTTGATATCGAGCATCTTGGCTTGTCGCGCATTCATCGTCGATAACTCTCCCGAAGCTCCCGGTGCAGCGCTTGTTCGTCATGAGCATGTACACGAGGTCGTAGGCCGCGTCGTACATCGCGTTCGGGCGGGCTTTGACCTCGGAGGTCGAGATTGTATCGCCTGTCACGATGACGAGCTTGATGCGTGGTTTGTAGGCCACTACGTCATCGCTCCGGTTGTGAGGTTGAGGCTGTACAGCTTGTAGATCTCGGGTTGATACAACGTCGCGTTGACGCTGCACACGTGCTGCTTGCACAGTGCATAATTGGTCCAGGCCCCGGTCGACACCTTGAGCCCGAACGGATCGTTGGCCAGCTCCTCCGGTGTCCATGTGATTGGGTGCGTGCGGTCGAACAACGAATCGAGAACGATCGTCTCGGCTTCACGTCGGCTGCATGCGCTCACGAGGTAGACGGTCTCGATGTCGTCTTTTTTGTGGATGACCTTCCAGACGTTGAGGGTCATACGTACTCCGGCCAGACAAAGACGTCGTCAGGGAACCCGCCCTTGAGCTGCTTTCGATAGGCACCACCGGCCATGGCCATCGTGCGCCGATACTCGTCGTCGTCCTCGGTGCACTGGCGCATGGCGGCGGATGCTTCGACCTGTGACTTGAAGGGGCCGCACTTCGCGATGCCGCCACCTCGTGCGAACCATTGCAGTTTCTTTTTCGCCATCACGCGCTCCCGAAGCGAAACGACTGGAAGCACGGATCGCCGTCTGAATCGCTGATGAAGAACCCGAGCGTCTCAAGACGTTTTTCGTCGGCCGCGGAGACTTTCCCCGGGTCAATGCCGCAAATGGTCAGAACGTCGTGCTCGCAGTGTGTCGGGTTGCGCGGGTTGCCGTACTTGAGGAAGATGGTGAGCGCTTCGATGAGGTCCTTCATGTCTTCTCCATCCGGGCGACGGCGTGGCGTGCGGCGTCGACGTGCGTTTGAGCACTCGCGATGTCGATGCGCGCAGCGTCTCTCGGCGAACCCGCGAGAGGCGCAGGTAGTCGACGGGAGGCTTCCTTCAAGGCCATCTGCGCCGTCAGCAACAGTCCGTAGATGACGCCGATGTCTTCGTCGCTCATGGCTGGATGCGCTTGTCGAGGTCATCGGGATCGATGTCAGACACTGAGCACCTCACTCGTCTGCCGTTCGAGGTCCCAGTGCTTCTCGATGAAGTCGATGACGAGCTTGGGGTCGACGTTCTTGTTGAACACGATGTTGGGTCCGTGCTTCTCGAGCATCACCGCCTTCACGGGGTATTTGAGGTTGCCGTTGTAGAGGTCAAAAACTTTCAGCCCGTCGCTCGTGTTCTTGCCGCACTCGTGCGAGCCGCACTCGTGGGCTTCTTGCGACCGCATGGGGATGTCACCACGCACGAGGTTCTCGTGGCGGTCGCCCTTCATCGGGCAGTGGAAGTGCACGATGCAATCGACGTCCGGATGGTCCGCGAAGATGATGCGCTGACTCTGGCCGCCGACCGAGGGCTTCGCACCCATGGCGATCACGTTGTCGTCGCCTTTGGCGAGCACCATCACCATACCGACCTTGTCCAGCTCGTTGAAGTTCACGCCGCGCCGAGACGTCACGAACACGCCGTTGTCGACCTTGAACGCGAAGTGTCCGACGGTCTTACCGTTGAACGGCTTGTACGCACCGCGCTTGATGCAGTGGTCGACGACGGTGCGTAGCGACGCAGGAACGGTCTCGCCGGTCCACGTGACAGGCTCACCTTCACGAACCTCGCTGCGTGTGAAGTGTCCCTTCGACCGATCAACCGCCATCGACACCAGGCCGTTGATCGCCGAGCGTCGGTCGTAGGTCATGTAGTACGGCGCCTGCTCGGGCGTGACGACCATGTTCATGCGGGTCTCGAGGTCGTTGGCGAGCACGAGGTTGCATGACGCCTTCTTCACGAGGTTCAGGCCGGCGTCGAACTGCTGTTCGGGGGTGGCGCCGGTCGTCGTCTTGAAGCCGACGAGGAAGATGTCCTTGCGGGTGCGTCGGACCTTCTGGATGACCTTCTCGGACGGACGGAGGTTGAGCCCGTACTCGTGCGCCGAGGACAAGCGTGAGTACGCCTTGCCGATGTCACGAAGCTTCTCGCCCATCGACCACAGCCCGTCGATGGACTCGACCTCGAAGTCACACAGCGCCGCCGGCAAGATGATGACCTTGGGCTTAGGGTCGGTGCACAGCTCGTTGAGCAGAGCTGCGATGTCTTCGTTGGTCTCGAGGTTCTTGGGCTCGACATCGTCACGCCCCGTACGCGCCGACCAGATCGAATGACGGTTGCCCGCCATCTTCGTCGTGTACGAGTGGACGAGGCCGTCGAAGTTGTTCTGGTACAGCGCCTCCTCGATGTCACGCACGACCTTGCCGTACGCAGGAGCCGAGAGCGCGAGATGCGGACGGATGTGGAACACGGTTCCGCCGCCGATGATGTGGACGGGCTTGTTCATGGTGTTTCCTTGTGAGCGTGTGCATCGCAGCGCACGCAGATCTTCTTCTTGCGTCCGCCGGTCTGGCGGAACCAGTGCCATTCGTGGGAGCCGAGCCTGCACAGAAGCTGCCCAGCGACGTACGACGCGAGCTGCGGTGCTCGCCGGACGTAGTCATGCCAGCGCAGACCTTCTTCGATGCCTGCTCGATAGTCGCGCGAGGGGCGCATTACTCCTCCGGTTCGATGGGCTCGCTCGCCTCGTAGTTGGGGTCGGTGAGAACTTCGGGACGGAAGCACTTCAGCTTCTCGTCGATGCATTCGTTGCAGACGCGTGCGAGGGGAATGCCGCGAGCGTCGTTCTCCCACCACGAGCCGTCACCCTTAGTGTGCTGATGCGCCGTCATGCCGAAGCCTTTCGTTCGTATTTTGACGTTCGTATTTCTACGTCTTTACGTCATGGAGATGTTTGTTTGACAGACCTCTCTTGCTTTCCCTGTCTCAAAGCGCAGACTCCCCTTGTGTTGGTTGCGTTCATCCAGGCGAACCGCACCATCCTCATTGAGCGTGCGCAAGAACGCCTCATTGAGCGTGCGCAAGAACGCCTCATTGAGCGTGCGCAACGCGCCCCACATGCCGTAGGTGTTTGCGATGCGGGTGTAGCGCTTCGTCGGTTTCACGCGGCATCGGCCTTGGCCTTTGCATCGAGCTTGACTCGAACCCGTCGAAGCTTTGCATAGAGCGCGGGGTCCTCGCTCTCATGCATGAGCGACGGATTGGGGTCGCGGCCTTCCATGTCGCAGTCTTCGCAGAACGAGTTGTCACCGTTGTTCCACGAGCCGCACAGATCGTGGGTCTGGTCGGTGTTGGGCGAATACCAGATCGAGTACTGCACGTCGTGCGAGCCACAGACTCGACAACAACAGAAGTCCGTGTCAGGCGCCGTCGTCGTCTTCGACTTCTTTTTCTTCTTCTTCAATGTAGCCACGTTCGTACGCCTCCTTGGCGATGTTGAAACCGAACTTCACGTTCTCGAGGGGTGGCCTGTGACCTCGAGAAGGGTGAGATCACACTCCGTGATGATGATGGGTTGATGTTCCGGTGTTTCGTAGATGATGTGGACGAGACCGTCATCGTCGCAGTTGAACTGGTTCATGGTTCAGGCCCTTGTTCGTTCGGTGAACGAACGCCCCATTGAAACCATTGAAGCCCCGAACCATCGGAGCCGCCGATGCACCAGAAGCACGTCGGCACCGCGTTGCGATCGTAATGTTGGTCCATCGTGGCAGCTCCGAAGCTGCCCTTGCAGACCGAAAGGCTCAGGCTCTTAACGTCGCGCAGGTGTACGACCGGGTCGGGTCCTTTGATGCGGGTGTAGTCGGTGTACTTCACTTCCAGAAACTCCTCCCTGAGAGGCACCAGAGACATGTGACGGGTGCGAGCGTCTCGACCATACGGTGGTCGATCAAGCACACCGTCATACCGAGGTGGTTGGCGGTCACCTGTTGACTGCTCTCGTGAACGACGCCGTTGTCGTCAGCCCAGTGCCACGACAGACCCGCGCCAAGTCGTTGCGAGAGCACAGAGCCTTGCTCGCTCGTCGGTAGAGGTGTGTGTGGTGTAAACGTTCGACGCTTCATGGTTCGAACTCTTTTGCCAAACACTGGAGGCAAGTTACGAAACCGTTGAACAGGTGCGGCGGTTTGTTGGTGCGAGATGTGGTGACTATCACCTCGTAGAGGCCGCAAAGCGTGACCCAGGTGACCGATTCTTCTTCGAAGACATTGTGAAGAACTCCGTGACGAAGACCGTGAAGACTCCAGACCTTGCCTTCGAGGTACATGAGCTGCCACCCACGATCGACGGCCGCGTGCCTCACGACGTTTCGATCTCAATCAGTGGTCGACCGTAACCCTGCCACTCCTTCACACAGTCTTCGCACGTGATGACAGCCTCCTTAGTCGTACGCAGTCGTCGTGTGGATGCACCACACATTGTGTAGTTCGTGTCGACGATACCGATGTGAACTGTACCAGGACGTCCTGCGCTCATATGTGGGTACTGGAGCAGACGAGCTATATCACTCGGTCCAAGCGTGTACGCTTTGTCGGTAGGCGGATTGGCGTAACGCCAATGACGCGGGTTGATACATGTAGCCAAACCACACGTGTTCTCGAGAAACAGACGGCGGATGCCAACACCGTCATTGTCCCAACACCAAAGCAATCGGGCGACAACGAACTGTACCGAGACCTCGGCCGGCGGCGTCCACGGAAAGATGGCGATCGGTCCTGCACCATCGTCATGGAACTCAGCGAGCCAATACCAGTGGTTCGGTGTGACCTCCACGAAGGGGTCAACCAGCTCACGGGGAGGGATCACAACCGTACGTCCGAAATGTCCAGGTAACCGGATACCCATCAGCAACCGCCTTTACATGTGATGACTGCGTTGGTGGCGAGCACTGTGGAAACGTCGGGGACGATGACGGCTTCGCACATCGCAACAAACCTGGACGTCAGAACCGGGAGCACGGGCACTGCGTGCGAAACCCCGTGCTGGTCACGTACCGCGAGTAGCAGGCGCTTCTCCACAGGGCGTCCTGTTCGGCGCTCGACCACACGCCAACCCCCGTACTCGGCAGGGTCGAAGCGATACCGGGGCACAGGTTCAACCCATGTCCAGTGGTCCGGATTCACACAGCCCGGGTGACCGCACTTCAGTGTGAAGCTAGAACGTTCGGGGAACGGTCCTTTGTGGTGTTCGATAAGCAATCGAGCAACGACAAATATTCCACGCTTAACATTTGTGTTGGGCGCCCACGATATAACCGCATGGCCGTACTCACTAAGACGACGTGGAAACTTGGCCTCGAGATCGACAGACCATAACCAATGCCCTGAAGTGTCTTCGTCCTTCACTATATAACGCAGTAAAAGCGCCATCGGAGGCTGTTGTTTTCGGAGCCAAGTCGCTCCATGTGTTTTCAACAAGTTGGCGGAATATGACATATCCGTTTTAAAACTCGCGATGGGCCTATTCTGGCCTGGAAGAAAGAAACCCACGGCCCGCCGCAGCGCCTCTACTCTACTCTATCTAGGAGGATCATAATGGTTTTAGTTTAGGGGGACGCTGGGGGCAACCAAAACCACGATTAATCGCGACTGCTGCTTTGGGATGGAGGTGTTATTACGGCGTATACTTGATCGCGGGAGCCCGTATTTGTGAGTAGGTTTGTGTAGGTGGAGATGTGTGAGCCACGGACACGTCCTGAAAACACGTTAAAATCGTTAAAAACATGCCCTCCCGAAAAGAAGTGTGCGCCGTAACAACATGTCCGTACTTGTGGAACGGTCGTTTTATTTCTTGTTTTTGATGTACACAACCTTGACCTTCTTGTTACGTTTAACATATCCCTGATTGTGGTCACCTTCGTTTTTCCAAACCAACTACTCAATTAGGGCATTCGCAATGTCAAAACATAAAACACACTTTCACTACAGCTTCAAGCCGTTGGACTGGGTGGAGGCGCATAGCTGCGAGCGTCTCGGTGCACGTTTGCGTGATGATGGATCTACGTTCGAATTCAATGGGTTGAACGCCTGGCAGGCACGGCATCAGTGGCAGCTCGAGGTCCCTCTGGGTCTCTTCGCACACGATTTCCGTCCCGGCCTCATCACCCCAGAACAAGACGTCGCCGCACGCGACGCCCTCTTCGCCAAGATGCGTCCCAAGCGCTTCCACCAGGCGCGAGACGTTATCGTGCGCGACGACGTCACGTACTACCGCAAGCCGGTGCTTGAGCAGGTCCGGGGGCATCACGACCACCCCGAGCTGATCGACGCCCTGCTGGCGTTCTGGAACGCGGCAGAGCGTGACCGCACAATCATCAAGCCACCCAAGCCCAAGAAGCCCCACCTCGAGCCGTGGGAGCGAAAGCAACGCTTCGGCACCGAATGTCGCGGTCCGAGCTGGACAAACGAAGAAGACGACGTGATCCGAAAGTGGTTCGGACGCCGCACCATCGGTCCCTATGCCGGTTCGCACGTCCCGCTCACATCCGACGAATGGAACACCGTGCTCGACGCCCTTGGTCGCCGTCGCACCAAAGCCGGCGTGCATCAACGTCTCGTCATCCTCAACAACCGACTCCGCCAAGAGTTCGTCGATCGCAAGTACATCTTCGGTGGCTTCATCGGACGCGCACACCATGGAGAGTGGTTGAATCGCGTGCTCGGCGAACGCCCCCGACCATTGCAGGTGCGACCATCGCGACGACGAGCCTAGCCCTATAATTTCGAGAACCTGTGCCACCGCCGAAGGATCTCGTTCGCTTCAAAGAAGTCCGCGTCGCGGATCTGCGAAACGATCAGAAGACCGCCGCACAGATTCTCAACGCCGACGCTGCGTCGCTCACACAAGAGCAGTTCCAAGAATTCATCCTCTCGCAGATCAAGCGCATCATCCACGGCGACAATGTCGGCGTTTGGAAAGACGACTTCCTCGCGCTCGGCATCCTCGACCTGCAGGACATCAGCGCGGGGCAACTTCTCCCCGCTGACTGCCAAGCCGGCGACTCACCCGGTGCAGCCGTGCGCATCACGGGTCCCTATGTTTTGGGGGTTGCCCAAGTAACGACGTGCGACGTCTCTATCGCCGGCGGCTATCCAGCGATCGGCATCATCCAATACAAGACAAGCCCCACGCGTTGCTTCGTTCGCATGGCAGGACCGCTCGCGGGGTACATCACGCTGACGCCCGGCGTGACCTACTTCGTCGGCTTCGACGGCATGCCCGCAGCAGCCCCGCTCCCCGCGTCCATCACCGGCTTCACCGCGGTGCAGGCACTCGGCGTCGCCATCGACGCAACAACACTGCAAGTCTCCGTCACGCCGAACCGTTTCCTTCGTTCAAGCTGACCAACGCCTATAATTCCGGTGAATGGGCAAGGCATTGCAAACCCCGGAACTCGATGAGGATGGACAGCTCATCCTTCGCGGGGAGCTGTTCTGGAAATGGAAAGCGCTTCACGAAGCGGTGCAGCGTTGCGACGCTGAGATCAAGCTTCGCAACCCGCTCATCGACGCTCTGCTCGATCAGCAGCCCGACCTGAAGAAGCTGCTCGGCGAGCGCTCGACGTACATCCAACAGTCCGTCACCGCACGGCACGAGTACAAGACCGTGCTCGCCGCGCTCGAGGCCCACTTCGGCTTCTCGATGGCGGAGGTCTCGATCGACGACATCACGGGCGTCGTGCATCGCCTCTCGCCCGCGCCCGTGCCCGTCGCGCCAGTGAAGAACGGCGTCAACGCACACACGCCTCGTCGCCCCGCCAAACCATCTCCCGTCGCATCCGGCTCCACCACGCGCAAGACACCCACGAAGAAGAAAAGGACGTAGACCATGGCCCTCCGCAAGCTTGTCGTATTCAATGCCACCGAGGGTTATCCCACCGATGTCATCGGCGCCGACGACTTCGATGTTGGCTCTCGCCTTCTCTCCAACGTGCTCAACCCCGTTGCAGCACAGGACGCAGCCACCAAGGCCTACGTCGATCTCTACGTGCAGGGCATCTCGTGGAAGTCGCCCGTGCGTCTCGCGACTGCGGCGGCTCTGTCGCCTGCGAACACCTACGCCAACGGCGCCTCGGGCGTCGGCGCGACGCTGACCGCGACCGGCAACGGCACGCTCACCGTCGATGGCTCGCTCACCGTCATTGGCGATCGCATCCTCGTGAGGAACGAGGTCGCGGCACTGGGCAACGGTATCTACGTCGTCACCACGGCGGGCGCCGCCGCCGCTGCCTACATCCTCACCCGCGTCACCGACGCCGACATCGCCGCCGAGCTGCTGCAGGCCGCCGTGTTCGCGCAGGAGGGCACCGCCAACGGCGACATCGCATTCGTCGGCACGGCCAACGCACCGATCACGGTCGGCACCACGGCACTGCCGTTCATCGCCTTCACGACCACGACGGCCTACACGTTCGACGCAGGCCTTCTCAACACGGCCGGCGCGATCTCGGTCGAGCTGGACACGGCCGCTGCAGCAGCGACGGCTGGTAACGGCGGCGGTAGCTCAGGCCTGGAGTTCGACGCAGCAGGCGTCGCAGGCAAGCTTCGCGCAGCCGTTGTTTCAACGGGCGGTCTGACGCGCCAGGCAACGGGCCTGGGCATCCTCGTTGACCCGGTCGCGAACACCGCCGGCAACAACCCGTCGTCATCGACGTCGGCCACGGGCTTCAAGGTGCTGCGTGCGCCCAAGGTCGACGACAACTACCTCATCAACTCGGCAGTCGCCGTTGGTGATGCGGTGAACTTCTCAGCCACAGCCAACCGCATCAAGAAGAGCGATGCCGCTGTCGACGCGGACTCCCGCGTCATCGGCGTGGCACGCACCGCTGGCACCGTCCCCGGCACCGACACCGTCCAGGTGGTCAGCGCGGGTCCGTGCCTCGGCGTCATCGCTGGCGCAACGGTCAACACGCCGTACTACCTGCAGAGCGGCGGCGGCATCGGAACCGCGCTGCCCAGCGGTGGCACGCGCACCATCCAGGTCGGCAAGGCCATGAACACGACCGACCTCTGGGTGCAGATCATCGACTTCGGCAAGAAGGCGTAGTCAGATAGGTTATGGCGATCATTCGTACCCTTCCTGAGAAAGACTCCACCGAAGGGTACGAGACCGAGTTCGATCGCAATAGCGATGCTGCGGATATGCGTGGCGCGTATTTGCAGAACGACGTGAGCAACGACGCGACGGTCTTGGTGTCGCGCGATGCCTCAGACAACCTGACGTTTACGGATCCCGTCGTGGGCGTCACCAAGACGTTGACCGACTTGCTCGCAGGTGGTGGTGGCGCGAGCGCGCTCGCTCTCAACAAGCACGTGCTGTCCGCGAACTTCACCGTGACAGCGGCGTATGGCGTCGTCGTGCCTCGCTACATCGAAATCGCAGCAGGCATCACGCTGACGCTCGGCGACGACGCCGACTTGGAGATTTCATGAGCTATTTGACGCAATCCAAGTTGGCTGCGCCGTCCACACCCGCGAGCGGCAAGGGCACCTGGTACATCGACGTAAACGGCGAGCCTCGCTTCAAGGACGACAACGGCGTCGACATCGCGCTCTCTCCGAAGTGGAAGTACAACTGGATGCGCAACGGCGGCTTCTGGTTCGCACAGCGCCAAGCGCCCGGCACGCTCACGACGTACTCGAACTTGACGGGTCGCGCGATCGCAGCAGACGGCTGGGGGATCACCAACGAGAACGCGAGCGTGCAGTACCTCCGCGTCGATACGATGACGTCGCCGGAGACGAATCTCTACGCGCGGTACTACGGACAGTTTACCAAAATCACTAGCACGGGAAAGCTCGTCATCTCGCAAGTCGTCGAAGGCTTCGATACCGCGAACCTACGCGGCAGCACGTTTCGTATCCAGGCCAAGATCAAGGCCGTGACCTCGAACATCACGGTGCGGTTGGCGGTCGCGTTCCTGACGACGGGATCACCCGACACAGGCATGCCGGCGACGTTCGTCACGGCGTTCGGAGCCAACGCCACCGACCCGACCCTGGGAACCAACCTCGCCTATATCACGCCGAAGGCAGGCGTCAACGCAGACGGCGGCACGGTGCGCGGCAACGCGATCGACTGCACGGTGACGAGTGCTGTGTGGGGTCGGTTTGGTGGTGTGTTCGACATTCCAACCAGCGCACGCAACATCGTCATCCTGGTCTTCAGTGACAGCCAGCTCATTCCCAACAACGGTATCTCGATTTCGGAAGTGTCCCTGACGGATGGCCAGGCGACCCAAGACTGGGCGCCCAACTCGATCTCACAGGAACTCGTGAAGGTGCAGCGCTTCTACTGCAAGAGCTTCAACATCGACGTGCTGCCTGCGCAAAACGTAGGTCTTGTCGGCGCCGTTCGCGGTTACGTGAGCGTTGCGGGCGCGACCGCCAACCAGCCTGTCGGTGTGCGGTTCCCCGTGCCAATGCGCGCAGCTCCGACTACCTTCGTGTTCTACAACCCGTCGGCGGCCAACGCTTTCGCACGCAACACAACAGCAGCAACCAACGCGACCGCGCTCGCCCTGGGCGGAACGTCTGGTGACCAGGGGTTCGACGCGTTCTTCACCGGCATCGCGGCGTGGACCATCGCGCAGTCGGTTGCGTTTCACTTCACGGCCGACGCGGAGATCTAAATGCGCCAGCGAGCGCGGTACGCACCAATGCCGGTTGCTGGCAAGACGCACCGCTACGTCGAGCGCAACCGTGGGACGACCGACCTCAACGGATTGACGGAGCCTCCGACCATCATCCCGTTCGCACAGGAAGACAGCGGTGCTCGCTACACACTGAACCGTGACAGCACGTACAACTATCTTCGCAACGCTGGGTTCTGGTCTACCCAACATCAACGGTTGGGCGTTACCGGCTTGCCCCAAATATTCATCCCTGCGGGCACGCGGATCATGGCGTTTGACGGTTGGGCTCTTAACATGGGGTCGACTACAGGTAATAACGCGGTGACCCGCGTGTCAGCTGTCACAAACGGGCAATACTACAGAAACCCGTACTATTCAGCAGTCGTAAGACAGTGGGACGGTGTCGACTTCGCAGGTCGATGGATGTGGTCACAGGTGATCGAAGCCTCCGACGTTGCAACATTGCGAGGCAAGGTTGTAAGGCTGCAGGCAAAGGTGACCTGCCCGAGTTTTTGGATCGCGAACGCGAGGTTTAACAACTCGGTGATTCGACTCGGCCTGTTGAAGTTATCAGGCGGGACGGACGACACGATTCCAACGACGTTCACGACGAACTCCACGGCAGGTGTTATCCCGACGTTTGGAACCGGGCTCTCCCTCATTCCACCTTTGACCTACGGTATAGATGGCGCTGGTGCAGACCAGTACTCGCTCTTCTCCAACGACCCCGGCGCCACCAAACTGCCCTTTTTTGCCGACTTCGAATCAACCATCGCGACGTACCCGTTCGGTAGGAGGCTCGGTGGACTGTGGCAAATCCCTTCTGACGCTCAGAACCTAATCTTCGTGGTATGGACACACAATGTGACGACGGGCGGGTTTGGCGGCATGGGTCTTGTCCTATCACAACCACAGCTCACCGTCGGTGAGTCCGTCAAAGAGTGGACGTGCCTGTCACCTGCGCTTGAGCGTGTACGCAGCCAGCGGTTCGTATGTAGCAGCTTCAACGATAACCCAAGACAGAACGCAGGGCTCGCAGGCGCTCTTCGCGGGCACGCGAACGCCGCGGGTGCTGCTGCCGACCAGGTTCTGCCCGTACGATTCCCTGTCCAGATGCACCGCGCACCCACAATCACGCTCTACAACCCGCTCGCCGCCAACGCGTTCGTGCGCAACACCGTCAACATCACGGATGCGAGCGCGTCGTCGTTCGCGAATGCGTCCGAGCAAGGGGCAGACATAACGTTCACCGGACTGAGTACCTGGGACGTAGGAGCGTCTGTCGCTGTACATTACAAGGCAAGCGCTGAACTATAGGTCCGACCTAGTGTAGGGTTCTCCCAAGGAGATGTATATGAAGCTACTGCTCACTGCCATCCTCATCACAGCAACCATCACCGCCGTCTCGTCGGCGGTGTTCACCCCCACGAACTACGGGTACCAGAACATCGTCGTGACAGGCGTCGACGACATGCTCCATGACGGCAACATCGTCTATTACACCCTCACGGACTTCTGCACGAGCACGGACCTTGCCTACAATGGCTCGAATCCCACCACAGTGGCGTTGTCCAACAAAGACAATGACTGATCTTTGATGAAGATCATCATCGAGCGAATCACGGCGTTGACCAACCAGAAGGTCACCAAGGAGCTGGTCGCCGTCATCGACGCCGACATGCTCCCTGCACTTCCGGGCGACGCCTTGTGGATCGCCGATGACAACGGCTCGCGCGAGCGCCACATCATCCTGGCTGTTCGCCCGTGCGTCCAAGGCACTCAGGTCGCGCAGATCTTAGACGTCGCCAAGGCAAGCCTGGCCAAGACGCTCGACCGCGCCATGCTCGCCAAGGCCCAAGGCGACACCGAGACGTCGTCATGACGCACGTCCTCTCCATCGAGACGAGCAACGGCGCCATCTCGGTGTTCACGTGCCCCCTTCCCTGGGGCCCGCAAGGACCGACGGTGACGCTCAACGGCCGCGCCTTGTCCGAGGGCTACACCATCCTCTCGAGCACGCAGGTTCGTTTCACCGAAGCGCCTCGTATGGACGATGTCGTCGGTTTCTTCGTGGCGACGACCTACACTTAGGTCATGGCCAACACGCGCATCATGTTGATGCAGGGGCTGATCGACGGTTCCAACCGTGTGTTCAGCACCGGCGTGCCCTACGTGCTGGGCTCGACCGCGTACATCCTCAACGGCCGCATCCACAACCGCCTGGGCTCGGACAGCGACTACGGCTACGTCGAGTCCAACCCCGACTCCGGCGAGATCACGGTCGACGTTGCACCACTCACCGACGACGTCGTGCAGCTGTTCTTCTGGGACCGTGTGGTGTCGCCGCCATCGCCCATCCAGCAGCTCACGGGCGTCGTGGTGACGGGGGCGACGCTCACCGGCGTTGCTCGAGAGCCTGTGGTCGAACGTCTCTCGGGCGTCGTGCGCACGCGTGCGTTGCAAGGTGCCGTCCGAAGCCCCGACGAAACACGGCTCGCGGGCGTCGTCCGCACGCAACGAATCATCGGAACGATCAAGGAGCGATGCTGATGTCCAACCGTATCTCCCTCATCCGCGGCACGACCAAAAAACTGAGCGTTGACCTCGTCGACGAGACCGGCGAGCCCATCGCAGTCAGCCGTCTTGTCGGTGCAACGGCCGAGTTCCTGATGCGCGAGGCGCCCGAGGATGTCGTCAACATCCTGCGCTACACGACCGCGCTCAATCCGACGAACCTCGCGTTCCAGGTCGGCGTGCCCGTGCTCGACCTGACGTTCCTCGCGACCGACACCCCGACGCTCGCGCTCAAGCTCTACTACTACCAGGTGATGGTCACGCTCACGACGGGCGACGTGCTTCCCGTCATCGAGTGGGACCTGCTCGACCTGAACCTCGGCGGCGCTGCTGTCGTGCCGCCCGCACCGTTCGCGAGCACGGTGACGATCACGGCCGACTACCCACTGTCCAACGACATGACGTACATGACGCCGGGCGGCTCGCCGATCGTCGGTGCGCAGGTACGGCTCTACTTGAAGAGCGAGTACGACATCGGCAACCTCGCGAATCCGATCGGCATCACGACGACGGACACGCACGGCAAGTGGATGAACCCGATCCTCGTGCTGCCGGGCTACACGTACGTCGCACGCTTCGAGAAGCCCAACGAGTTCGGACCCGACAAGGTCGAGTTTTTCGCCTAGCTCAACTCGTCGAGACGGCCGAACTGATTCTCGAGCCTAGCCAGTATGGCAGGGCTTTCGGTGTGAAGGCGTGCGCGTTCTTGAACAAGAAATTGTTTGAGCGCCGCTTCGAAAATCGCGCGTAGCGTCGCGCGTTCCCCGCGTTCTTTCCTGTGCATCATGCGAAGCATGTCGAGCTTAATACGCAGCGTGTACGGCAGCTCAACACTCAGTACGGCTGTCTTGTTTGGACCAGCATCCTTGGTGGATGGCATGTCGATTGCGCTCCTACAAAAATAGGTTTGTGGGTGTCCGACCGTCTAAACGGGACTGGATGCTACTAACATGGACGGCTTGAGCACCATGAACAGCACGTCGTACGTCTTGTACGCCGTTGCAGCGCGCGTGTTTATCGTGTAAGCCTCAGAGGATGAGCGACCATGCCATCCCCACCACATACAACGGTGTCCGATTCCGCTCGCGACTCGAGGCGCGTTGGGCCGCATTCTTTGATCTCTGCAAGTGGCCGTGGTCGTACGAGCCTCTCGACCTCAAGGGTTACATTCCTGACTTCATTCTCTCGTTCAAGTCTCCACTGCTTGTCGAGGTGAAGCCCTTGATGTGGGACTCTTCGTTCGAGGAGCAAGAAGCTGTCACGGCAGCACAGAGAAAGATTGCAACTGCTGGATGGCGGAAGGAATCGATCATCGTGGGTGCCCGCGTCATCCAAGGGCCTGTTCTAGACAACAAGCTCGGCGTATGCAGTGATCGACACGTCCATTATGACGCTTTCGATACGCCAGTCTCTGCTGAGTTTATATGGGACGACGCGTTTTACTATTGTTGTTCGAACTGTAAGCAGGCCACATTCGGAAATACAACACAGTCATGGCGTTGTCGTACGTCCGATTGTTACGACGGAGACCGCTATCTGACGGATGGATGGGATGCCGCTGCGATGTTTAACGAGGCGGGCAACAAGGTACAGTGGAAGGCGCCTCAGTCATCAATAGTTAAGACGCGAGGCAAGGTACGTACCAAACCACGCGCCAG
>Ga0209591_10000031_pt1 | contig 170034 bp, 154 predicted proteins | sample MAT01_FD_187207 | JGI IMG/M metagenome (GOLD analysis project Ga0209591, IMG submission 187207) | Freshwater microbial communities from Lake Fryxell liftoff mats and glacier meltwater in Antarctica - MAT-01 (SPAdes) (version 2) | ecosystem: Environmental > Aquatic > Freshwater > Ice > Liftoff...
GTAGCACCAAATATGATACCAGCCAATCCGCCCAGGCCTGTAGTGAAGCAAGCCTCGGCCAAGAGCATTTTTACAATATCGCTTTGTTTAGAGCCAATGGCCGACAAGACGCCAATTTCACGCCGCCGTTCGCCGATGATGGCAGAAAAAAGCAGGCCGACAACAATTAACGAGTCCAGAAGAATGAGCGCAGCAAACATCAACATGGTGCTAAGTAGTGCGCTTGTGGTTTGCCTTGTGGATGTGACAATGGTGGCACCGGTGATTACTTTTACTCCGGCAATTTGAGATATGGCAAAGCGCATTTGTTCAGGAGTAGTACCGAAATCCAGCCGCACAAATATGGCCGAGCAGCGCTTGCGATCAAATGTAGGAATGGCTGAGGTGCCGGAAATTTTTCCTTGTGCCAGCAATGCGGCAGTATCAGAAGTGGCAAATAGCGAATCATCGAGAGGCCCCACACCGCTTCTAGCCAGCTTGCCGTAGACCGTAGCTGTAGTAGCGCTGGTTTTAAAAGTCAAAACATAGAATCTCTGGCGCTTCTAAATGAACGTCATTCGTTTCTTTCACTTTTAGCCGCTCGGATAGGCAAAGACAATAACTTTCTCAAACTGTTGATTGATCCAAATCAAAATGCGCTCGGCGCCGCTATGGCTATTTCAGAACAACTGCCTGGCTATCGCGACGTAGCCGACTATGGCGGAGAGCCGGTAATGTTTTTGAAGAAGGCTCAGCTCCTTGTAGCTGACATTAATCATGCTCTGGTGCGCTCGGGCTAGGTGGGTTTTTCGTGTATGCACGAGCTGACGGGTTTCGCCGATTACAAATTGCCGCAGCTTCTAAGACACAAAGGCATTCTCATTTACGACGCTGTGCTGACAGACAAAATCGACAGCACTCGTGAGTTAGAAGCGGGCAGTGAAGAAGAAATAGAAATTCGAGCCGCCACACTTATTGCTATCGAGTACATCAAACGATCACTGGCGAAACTCAATATTCTAACAACCGCCGCTCAAATCGACGCCAAACTATGGCTGCTATCGCAAGATTTAAATGCAGCAGACGTAAAACCACATCACCGTTGCCGAACAGTATTTTACCAACTGACGCTAACTAAACTCTGATATCGCCTGTGGTGCTAAGCCGGTTTGCCCCAGAGCCAACCCTGACCAAAAGGCACACCCATCTCAACTAAGAGATCAAGCTCTTCACGGCACTCAATGCCTTCTGCAACCAGCTCTGCTCCAAGCGAATTGACGACTTTAACAAGGCGCTTCAACAAACGCGCTTTAGCCGGTTCTTCCGATATTCCTGAAACATATTTGCGGTCGATTTTGACGATGTCTGGCTCAAGAATAATCAAACTTTCAAGCGAGCTGCGGCCAAAGCCCACATCATCAACTGCTACGAGTAAGCCCCGCTCTTTTAAGGCTTGAACATGATCGCGTAAGTAAGCGGGGTCACCAATAAATTGTTGTTCGCTGATTTCAATGACGTAATTGCCGTCGGTTTTGTTGGCAGGGAAAAGCGTCATCAGGCGCTCAATGGGCGTATCCATAATGGTGGAAGGGAATAGATTGACGTGAAAACGCGCTTTTTGATCAAACTTGGGATCAACACAGGCGGAAAGGCAAGTCTTCAGGCAGCGCAAGTCGACTATAGTGAGTAAATTGTGCTCGACAGAGACGCGAAACAGATCGTCAGGCATCTCAAAGGCGCCGGCGGGGCCGCGGCTGAGAATTTCATAGGCCACAACTTTTTCATCGCTAAGATGAAAAATAGGCATGGACACGGCTCTAAAGCAATCACCACGGCGAAGCTTTTCAGTTAATTCATCAAGAGCGGCCATATCGGTGGCACCACTAGAGGCACCATTGCCCGAAGCAGAAGTACCACTACCAGGAGCCTTGTGCTTTTCGCCCGATGACACACGGTTTTTGCCGAGCATTTTTGACTCTCGAACAGCCAATCTTGCCAGAGACAAAACTTCTTCAATAGAACAAAATTCGTAGGGTAGCGCGAGCACACCGAGACTGGCGGTAACGCGAACAGTCTCAGAAGCCAGACGCAATGGGCTTTCAGCCACTGCCAGGCGAATTTTCTCCGCTACCAGCATGCCTTCGGCAATACGCGTATCAGGCAAAATCAATAAGAATTCGTCGCCGCCAAGGCGAGCCAAATGATCGGTTGGTCTGACAGTTTCGCGCACACGGTCGGCAATTTCGTGCAGAACCACATCGCCTACAGCATGACCAAATTGCTGGTTGATGCGGTCGAAATCATCGCAGTCAATCAGTACGGTAACAAGATTCCACCCACCACGCTGGGCGCGCACATACTCTGCGGCCAGCGCTTTCGCTAAACCAGCGCGGCTTAAAGCCTTGGTGGCGGCATCGACATTGGCGATAGTGTCTAACTGTTGATTGGCTTCCAGCACACGCTGATTAGCTTCTTTAAGCTCTTCTTGCAAGCCTTTCACTTGCATGGCGTGGCGAATCGATTGAAGCAGGGCCCGGGCATCCACTTCGTCTTTGACTAAAAATTCGCGAGCGCCGTTACCGAGCGCTTCGTTGGCAATGTTGTCTTTACTGTTGTTGCCCACGACCACCACTGGAACGCTGGCATCTTGAGCGCGCAACTGACGAAACTGATCGACACCGCTGGCGCCGCCTTCCTGGGAGAGGTCGAGCAAAACAACATCGACGCCCCCTTCGCCCAGGCGCTTTAAACCTTTGGTTATGTTTTCAGTGAATTCCATGGAAATTTCCATGGACGCATCCGGACCCGACACCTTGCTGAGCACATCCTTAAGAGCAAGAGTGCCCCCGGGAGTGTCTATTAACAATACTTTGGTCTTCCTGGCTTCCATTACTTCACCGAACTATATAGGTTTCCTATCTCAGCCCGAGAATAATTTTTCAAGAGCGAGACCTCCTAATTAAACATCAAAACGACGCTACAAGCACTCAATTCAATTCAAAGTCTCAAAAACGTCGCACCAGGGCTTGACAAGGCTGCCGATGGAAAAGTGTTTAAAGACTGTGGACTGGTAAACCTGCTTTCAACCTTCACTGAAGTGCCGAGTAGCGCCCCTTTCTTTATTGTGCCCGACTCAACACATAATTAGCCATATTTGCCCAATCAAAATAAATTTGGTCCCGATCCCCTTGTGGCAGATAGATTGACCACACTTTTGTCTAGTAACATGTGAGTGCACTTTTCTGTAAATATAGAAGCAGTTATGCAGCAACCAGCTGACAAGATTTCAAGACCGAGCAACGCGCTCAAACAAATTCTAGCGGCGGCATTTGCGATATTGCTACTCTGGCTTGCGTTTCGGGGCACCAATCTGGGTGAGTTGTGGCGTTATTCGCAGAATATCAAGCCGCTGCCTCTCGTATTGATTTTCGTCTCTGGCCTAACCGGTGCGTTCTTACGTTCCTACCGCTGGACGATCTTGCTCAGACCTTTATCAGACAAAAAAATCAGCCAGTTCAACTCCTTTTATGCCGTGATGATCGGTTACGCCGTTAACGTCGCCATTCCTCGCGGCGGTGAAGTGGCGCGCTTACTGTCCATTTGCAAATCAGAAAATTTGCCATGGGCCGGTGTGCTCTCCACCATGCTGATTGATCGCATGCTTGATATTGCATTGCTGGTTCTCTTGCTCGGAGCCACACTGGTGATTTTGCCGCCAGAGCTTTTAGCTTCGATGCCCGGCCTGAAACAAGGCGGCCTGGCCCTTTTGGCCGGAGTTGTGCTGGGCCTGATTTTATTGCCCAACGCCGGCGAAATTCTCAAAAAAATCCTGAACCTCAATTTGGTAAAAACCCGCCTGCCCGAAAAGCTGTCGCTTAAATTCGCGGAGTTGGCCGAGCAATTCGATACCGGTACAACCGCGCTGAAAAGTGCGGTGCTCTATCCCTTTATCGCCCTGCTCAGCGTGGCTATCTGGTTCACCTACTGGCTCAACTTCTATTTGATGGTTTTTGCTTTCGGTCTTGAAGACAAAATCGATGCCGTCAAGTGCCTGATAATATTTACCATCGGATCAGTGGGCGTACTCATTCCCACCCCGGGTTCTGTAGGCAGCTTCCATTATCTGGTAAAAATAGCAACCGTCGCCACGACCCATATTCCCGAAGACCAGGCCCTGGCTTTTGCTACAGTTTTACACTTCATGACCTTTGTCGTGGTTACCTGCGTACCTGCGGCCATTTTGTTTCTCTACAAACGCTTTTCAAAGAAAGAATAATTTCAAATGGATCCCCTAAAATTTGCCGCCCGAATCACTTCGTCTTTTGCTCTCAGTCATTTGAAAGCGCAGGCCACCGTGCTTGATGCCGGTTGCGGAGAAGGCGAGATTGCCGCCTCAATGCAGAAAGGTGGCCTCAAGGTTACAGCCATTGATAAAAAGCCGGAGGCGGCAGCCAAGACCGCAGCACTGGGCATTACTTGTAGCGTCAGCGATTTGCAGAGTTTCGAGCACGAAGCCTTCGACGCCATTCTTTGCAGTCGCTCGATACATCATATGGATCCACTGGAGCAAGCGCTGGCCAGCGCTTCTCGTTTACTTAAACACGATGGCGTTCTGTTAATCGAAGATTTTGGCTACGAGCGCGTAGATCAAAAAACTGCAGTATGGCTCTTTAATCTGGCCCAGTTAGTTGCTAAAGGCGGCCACCGCCATCAGTGGCTTTTGACGGAGCGCAAAAGCGCCAGTCGCGCTCTTGAAGCCATGGCCCTGTGGCGTAAACATCATGAAGTGGACCATCACGTCATTTCATTTGAACGAGTAAAAAATTGTCTGCTGGATCACTTTGAAATCGTCAGCGAACAAAGTGTGCCCTATCTTTTTCGCTATCTATGCGATTTGCTACCTGCCACCAAAGCCGGTGCCGAGCAGGCCGAGCAAATTTATCAGTGGGAAAGAGAACAAGCTGAAGCCGGCGGCATAGAAATGTGCGGCGCTAGAGTGATTGCTAGAAAGCGCATTTAGGCAGACTGAGTTGATTTAAGCGCGCAAATAAGTAGCCGGCAAAATATCATCAACGTAAGGATGACTCTTGCCTAAAAGTCTGAATTTGGTCGCTTCAATTTTTGCTTTTTCTGATTCAGCCGGCTTGCCTAAAGCAGTCATAGCCTTAGCATAACTGTCGTAACAACAAGCTAATCGCTTGTAGTTGTGCCGCTGCTGAAAGGCGCTGATGGCTTGCAACAGGTGCTCGACTGCCAGTTCATTTTTGTTTTGCTGCAAGCAAGCCAGGGCCATTTGATAGCGAAATTCTTCGGCTGGCCCAAGAGGCGTGTCTACAAATTTCATGGATTTTAAGAGTAAAGCTTCATTTTCAGCCTCGCGATTCAGCTTTGAGAAAACTGCAGCCAGTTTCAAAACACAGCGCAGAGTAGAGCGGTGTTCATTTGCCAATGTCTTTTCGTTAATTTCTAACGCACGCTTGAGCAAAGGTTCAGCCTCGGCCCATTGCAATTGAGCGATTGCGCAATCGGCACTATGTTCCAGAATAGGAGCAAGGCTAGCGTGGCCGGCATAAAAAGCTTTTTCTAAAATGGCAATGCCTGAAGCAAAAGTGGCGGCCGCTTGCTCAACTTGACCTAAATGCATATAGGTCTGCCCGAGCTTATCGAGAATAGCACCGCTGCTTGCATCTCCGTCTCCTAATGCTTCTTGTCTTTTTTCTAAAGACTGGCGCAGAAACTGCTCGCACTGCTGCCACTGTTCATTCTCAAAAGCTTTGTTGGCCAAACACTCTTTGGCTTGAGAGTGGTACAGCGCTGCAATTTTATTGTTAGCGTTTTGGTCTGATGAAGAAGGTAAAACAGCGGGATCTGAATCGTTCATTTTTGCTCCTGGCTAGACAGTAGTTGGCCTCCTGGTTTCCTTCGTTTAGCGCTTTACGCCTTCAAACACCTATATTGAATTTTGCGCCGGCAACTCCGAATGAATCGGGGCACGTGTTTTTGGCAAAAACGGCAAGAGTTCTTCGATCAGTAGGATAGCATCGAAATCTTCCACGACAATATATTTTGCGGCACCTAAATGACGAGCTGTAATTCGTACGCCGTCTTTCAAATATTGGGCCAAAGCAGTGGGTTCAATGCTCAGCAAAACAAAGGGAATGCCGCTGAGCACGGGATCACTCTTCACCCATTGAAGAAAATCAAAAACATTGCCGCCATTGTCTAAGTGCACATCGCTGATAATTAGATTGCAGGGGTAAGAGTGCAGGATTTCTTTGGCGAGAGAAAATCGGTCCACGACGTGAACGTCGTGACCAACTGCTTTAAGGCAAGCAACCACCTGATCTGCATGCTCTCTATTCTCTATTAACGCGACTATGCCCATAGCACCTGCCTGTGTGGTCACCCTGACAAGGTTAAAGAGGCAGCCACTAGACGACTCTGATTTGAGGGGCGTTCAGCACTTATCTCCCTGCATTATATGTCAAATCCGGAACAGAAACATAACCAAACATGGTAGCCACGCATATAAAGGACTGCAAAGCCAAGCTCTAGACACTTCAGCGCTAAGTTAAATCAAGAACACAATCAGTATTAGGGCGTATGAGCTACACATACTCCTCAAAGCTGACCCGGTTTCGGCTTTTGACAGCGCGGACAAAAATGACTTGATCTCCCGTTTAGCCGGATTCTCTCGATGGAGGTTTTGCACTTGCGACAGGGTTTTCCCTCACGGCCATAAACCCATGATTGTTTTTGATAGTTACCATTTACACCACTGCTGTCGGTGTAATCTCGCAGTGAAGAGCCACCGGATTTAATGGCCTGAGTGAGCACCTGGCGAATATTCTCTACCAGTGGTTTAAGCTGGCCGGAAGTTAGCTTTCCGGCAGCTACAGTAGGATGGATACCGGAAAGAAAGAGAGACTCATCAGCATAAATATTGCCTACGCCAGCAAGAATATGTTGGTCAAGCAAAGCAGTCTTAACTGCCTGTTTCTTACCCTTAAAGGCATCAAGCAGATGTTTACCGGTGAGCACGTCAAGCGGCTCTGCACCAAGCTTTTGCAAAGTAGGAATAATATCTTCGAATGTTTTTCCCTTTGGTTTAAACCACAGCCTCCCAAATACTCGCATGTCTTCAAAGTGCAACTCGCGACCGCTGGCCAGCAAAAATCGCACCCGCAAGAACTTTGGTTCGGCTTTTGACTGTGCCTCCCGCACCAGTAGCCGCCCGGACATGCGCAAGTGACAGGCCAGGCCCACTCCACCGTCAAGTTCCATCAACAAATATTTGCCGCGTCTGTCCACAGCTTTGAACTTATGACCAGGTAGCGAACTGCCAAATTTTTCCACTCCAGGATAAGCAATGGATTGGTCGCGCAACACTTCCACTTGAACAATAGCATCGCCGGCAAGAGCTTTCGCCAAACCACGTCTGAGAGTTTCTACTTCAGGTAATTCAGGCATATTCTAAACTTTGCTCAAGAGAAGAAAAAGGCCGCGCCGAGAATGGCATAAATAGCCAAAAGTTGCACTCCTTCCAGCCAATTGCATTCACCATCCGTGGCGACGAATGACAAAATGATCACAGATACGACAATAGACAAAATTTCTAAAGAAGAAAAGCAAAGATCCATCGGACGGCCAATAAAATGACCAGTGAACACAATTACCGGAGCGACAAAAAGCGCAATCTGGGCGCCGGATCCAAGTGCAATATTCATTGCCAGGTCCATCTTATTTTTCATCGCCATCAAAATTGCAGTGCTGTGCTCTGCGGCGTTACCTACAATTGCCACTAAAATTACACCAATAAATATGTGATTGAGGCCGAGGGTCTCGGCTGATTCTTCTACAGCGTGCACCAAATATTCGCTTAAAATTGCTACGCCTAGTGTTGATATCAGCAAAACACCCAGAGCCCTGCGTGGGCTCCAGTGACCGATTCCAAGATCATCGCCTTTATCTTCATCAGGGCCTTGATAGAGCTGTTTGTGAGTTTTCAATGCAAAAATAAGGCTTAAAATGTAAACAACGAACTGTACTCCTGCGATCCACATGGCCAGGTTATAGTCGCCCTCTTTCGAGCGGTGTTGATTAGCCATCTGACATACGGCTGGCACAGTTAAACCTATAGCTGCCAGGGCCAGCAAAGTAGCAGAGGTGGAAGCGGCGGTGCGGTTAAAATACTGAGTGCGGTACTTGACGCCGCCGGCAAAAATAGATGCACCTAACACCAGCAAAACGTTGCCGATAATCGAACCGGTGATCGAAGCTTCCACCACATCAATCAAACCCGCGCGCAACGCCGATAAAGCAATAATCAATTCGCAGGCGTTGCCAAATGTGGCATTGAGCAGTGCACCGGCTCCCGAACCCACGCGGTCGGCTAATACTTCTGTGGCTTTTCCCATCAGACCGGCCAGGGGAACGATGCCAAGACAGGCGGTAAAGAAGATGATATAAGCGGGCCAATGCAGATAGGCGCCTATTATAGGCATAGGTATGAAAACAAGAAAAATATTGAGAATATTCTCAAAAGAAAATTTCATCTATTTACCGGCACCGCATTTAACACCACAACCGACAACTGAGCCAGAAAACAGAAACTCATCTCTGACTTACCCAAACTTTTGCTAATTACACTACTAGGAATGGAAACCCGATTAAAAGGGTAGTGAACGGAAAAACCAATAATGAATGGCTCTGAGAAAAAATTAAGTGGTCCGCCCCCCCTGCAAAAGGCCATATCGTTTACATATCGGAGTTAACATATTGCAATGACAAATTTGAAGACTGCAAACTTTACAGGGACAGCAACGGCGGGCGAAAAACCTGCCTCAACAGGGGGTAGCTCGATGGTAGCGGTTAAGTCGGCATACGTGCCGACAATGGAATGTGAAACCGAACACTTTTTGATGGCCCAGAGACAACTCGACGAAATCGCAGAGGAGATGGGTCTCGATAAAGAACTGCACGAGCGCCTCAGATATCCCAAAAGAGCCTTAATTGTTACTGTGCCCGTGCGTATGGACGACGGCTCAGTAAAATCATTTACCGGCTATAGGGTGCACCACGACGTCACTCTCGGGCCAGCCAAAGGCGGCATCCGCTTCCATCCGGAAGTAAATTTGGGCGAAGTTTCGTGCCTGGCCATGCTCATGACCTGGAAGTGCGCACTGATGGGCTTGCCTTACGGCGGTGCTAAAGGTGGCATTCGCTGCGAACCATGGAAGCTTTCACTGGGTGAAAACGAGCGCCTCACAAGGCGCTACACCTCTGAAATCATCACTTTGCTCGGTCCTGACAAAGACATTCCGGCTCCTGACATGTACACCAATGAGCAGACTATGGCCTGGATCATGGACACCTATAGCATCAACGTCGGCCACACTGTTCCTTCGGTAGTGACAGGCAAACCTGTTTCTATCGGCGGGTCTTATGGTCGCACCGAAGCAACCGGTCGCGGTGTGGCTTATTGCGCCAGACGCGCGGTCAATCATTACGGCATCAAAGCCGAATCTCCAACTGTGGTGGTCCAAGGTTTCGGTAACGTCGGCTCTATTGCAGCCAAACTGCTACACCAGGCCGGTTACAAAATCGTCGGTGTATCCGATGTTCATGGCGGTATCTACAACCCGAAAGGCATCGATATTCCTCGCCTCTTTGCTTATCTCAGCGAAATGGGCAAGGTGGAAGGTTTTACCGGTTCGACACCGGTGAACAATCAAGACCTGCTCGAATTGCCATGCGATCTGCTGATACCTGCAGCTCTGGGTGGACAAATCACCGAAGCCAATGCCCATAAATTGCAATGCAAAATTGTGGTCGAAGGTGCAAACGGTCCAACTACTCCAGAAGCCGACTTGATCTTGCATGACCGCGGCATCTACGTGGTGCCCGACATCCTGGCCAATGCCGGCGGTGTAACGGTAAGCTATTTCGAATGGGTGCAGGGCATGATGCACTTATTCTGGAGCGAAGAAGAAGTCAACCAGCGCCTCGAGCAGATCATGGGCAGAGCCTGCGATCAAGTATTGGAACTGGCTACGAAAAACAAACTGAGCGCACGGATGGCGGCACTGCGTATCGGTGTTTCACGCATTGCCGAAGCCAAACGCTTGCGCGGACTTTACCCATAACTGCACGCGGAGCAGCTTAGCGACTGATAAAGGCACTGGCTGATTACTGGAGCCAGTGCCTCTTTTTTTGCACTTTTCTGATTTGACGAGGCCAATATGTGGCACAGATATGATACGCATTGCCCGCAATGCACGGGTCAGTCTATGGTAAGCACATGTTTTCATCGCGTTCATCCGCCGGTAAACAAAACACTCCTGCACCACGCAGTTTTCGCTTGCCCAAGCAATCGGTTGTGCCCAATTATACCGACGTGCAATTTTTAGCGGCCGAAGCTAATAAACAGCAGGGCCGCCAGGTGGAGCTGCCATTTTCGGTCACCGAGGGCTCACAAGAATATGTGGTCGCAGTAAAAGTAGACCACAACGTCTCCATGGATCCGGTCTGGACTCTTACGGCCGTCACGACTCAAGGCCACCAGGTAATTTTTCAGCACGCTGAGCCAGACTTGAGTATGGTCACCAATCTAGTCATGAGCGGCTGCGGTTGCGATTTGTTCTCGGACGATCTCGCCTCTGAAGCGATGATGGGGCGCGACACACTGTCCAATTTAAACCCTGTGGCCACAGGTGAAGCGCCTCCGGTGTCGGCCAATCCTACCGGCAGCCATACGGTCACCGACGCCAATGCAGTAACTTTCGACGCACCAAAACCGGGAGTTAAAGCCACTCTTGAAGGCGATCTGACAAAAATGCAGGCACCGAACTTATTGCAATCGTTGAACATGGCCAAAATGACCGGCCGCCTCGATGTCAAAGATAAAAACGAAGAAGCACGCGTATTTTTTGCAGACGGCACCGCCGTGCACGCCGAAATGAAAGACACGGTCGGCGATGATGCTTTAATTGAACTCGTCACCTGGACAGCGGGTGAGTTTCGATTCTGGCCTGATGAAACCACTAATCAAAAAACAGTGAAAAAGCGTCTTGATGCGATGCTCATGGAGGGTGTTACTCTCCTTGACCAGAACCAATATTTAGAGTCGGCCGGTTTAAAAATGGAATCGTGTCTGGTCAAACGCAATGCCATAATCTCCGAGCAAGAGTTTACCGCACGCTTGCAAAAAGGGGCACCAATTGGCCTTCAACCACAAATTGATTTTTACGAACTAATTGACAATCACAGCCAATTTTTCGATATTCTCGCCAAGCGCCCCATGCGCAAAACAGAGTACGTGCCTATCCTATTCAACTTAATTAGTTGCGGGTTGATTCAAGTTACCGACCAACAAGCCCGCTCAGCTGGTCGCGGACTGGGTATCGATGAAGGCACACTGCAAAGTGTGAGCAAAGCACTGATTCGTCAAGAAACAGGAATTTTGACCTACCCTGCTTTTCTGTATTTCTTGCAACAAGAATATCTGCGCTACGAATACTTCAACTTCCCTTTTTCCATTATTGTCTTCAGCTTGGGGCACCGCAAAGGTGGCGTCGCAGGCCCTGTTGAATCATTGCAAATATTGGCTGTTAAAAGAGCGATGCAACGCATCAGTCTGGTAAAAAGACCTATAGACATGCTCGGTCACTATGAGACTTTTGACCACAGTTTGATTTTGCCTAACTCAAACGCTAAAGCGGCTGCGGCTCTGGCGCACCGCATTGTCGATGTTTTAAGAGAAGCACCACTTTCGGCAGATATGGATCCGAGAGGAATGGTTTTTGCTTTTGGTGTAGCCGGTGTGCCGGAAGATGGTCAGGAGCTGGATAAACTTTTGTCGGTGGCTAAAGGCGCGCGTGATATGTCGAAGACGACGCAACGCATTGTGCTTGCCCGTGAAGTTACTTAAAATGCCATCTGGCGCGGGTTTTAAAATAGGTGAAGGGATTTTTGACCTTAGACTTGGGTGGTCGAATTTCAAACCCTAAGGATTTTTACAACTTAAAGGTTGTAAAAACTTACAACCTTTAAGTTGTAAAAAATCATAGGCGGCGATTTAGCTACCCGCCAGCAGACAACGCCATGAAGAATGTTAGATTAGATCTGCGTCAAATCACTTGACATCGAATGTGCAAACGTTAATATAGATACCTCGCTCGTCATAGCGATTTTCTTACTTTTTCTTTTATGGCTTGGCAAATATCAACAACGAACAGGTGACTGCATGCGGCACTTCGGTGATTCCGCTCAACCTTATAATTCCGGCGCAGACAATCTCGCCACCGACGGACGTTTCGCGCCGCCTTTGTCTAAGCATGAGAAGACCGGTAACCTGGCACAGTTCATCCATGATCAATTTAGCCCGGCCAACCAATATGACTTATCGGCCAATGTTTATGGTGGTGGAGAAAGTGCCCGCAACCAGGAACGCGAACAGAAAAGTTTGCGCTCTATACTGCCTCCTCTGGCACTGCGCTCCGATGCCTCGTCTTCGCGTTCAGATGTAGCGCCACCTCCTGCATTTAAAGCGAATGAATTTACATACAGTAAGCAAGAACAGCCAGCTGTTCATCCGCTTCTTGCTCATCTGCGCAAAGCAGAATCAGACCCATTTAGCGCCGACAATTGCTATCAAACTATTTCGATCAATCCTCAAGACGGTTCTACTAAAACCATTACCACCCTGGCTGATTTATCTTCCACCAAGATTCACACTAAAAACGCTGATGGTTCATCTATCGCTTACACTGACGGTCTCGGCCGCACCGTAAGCGAAAATCGCTACGACGCCGCCGGCAAACTAATGATTGCCACCACAACCGAATTCGGCAATGGCGAACATTCAGCCGTCCCTTCGCGCAAAGTAATTAAGACAGCCAGTGAAACAATAGAAGTGACAATGGACAGCACCGGTACTGTGCTGCAACGCGTCGCTGTACCTTATTCTGACTTAAGCAGAAATGCCTGATTTTGCCAGAACGATAAAACAGATAACTGTTGCTGTTACTCAAGGTGATATCACCGGGCAAGATGTAACAGCCATAGTTAACGCCGCCAACTCTTCACTTATGGGTGGAGGGGGAGTGGATGGTGCCATTCACAGAGCTGGTGGCCCGGCGATTTTAGAAGAATGCCAACAGATTAGAGCGATGCAAGGTCAATGTGCGCCCGGTGAAGCTGTCATCACAGGTGGTGGCAACCTCAAAGCGCAATATGTAATTCACACAGTCGGTCCAATCTGGCGAGGCGGAAGCACAAACGAAGCCAGGGTGCTGAGAAACGCTTATCATAATTCGCTACAGTTAGCCGTCGACAACGAAGTGAGCAGTATCGCCTTTCCGTCAATTTCCACCGGTGCTTATGGCTATCCGCTAGAAGCAGCCGCTCAGATTGCCACTGGCACTGTGAACGATTTTATTGTCAATGTGCCGGATCACGATAATATCCTGCGCGAAATCCGTTTCGTACTTTTCGACAGTCGCACTTTTGATGCATACAAATTTGCTCTAGAAAATCTCAACTAGTGCGATTGTTCTAGATTGCCTTGCATCTGATATTTTTGCAGATATTTTTTAGCGCCGTCAGAGAGCAAATCGCGATGCATGCGCCACGGATCTTGGAAAAACTCCACCGCTATTTTTCTATCTAAGATGTGCGTGATAAGCAGGTCCAATGCTTGACTCTCTTCACTAAGACCTTCGGCCACAATAATTCTGTCGCCTTCCTCTGGCTGATTCAATATTTTCGCAAAATACTGGAATGCCAACAACTGCTGCCTCGGCATGTGGGAGGTCATTATCACCACGTACAGGTTTTTCCATTGGTCGGCAGTCATTTCTTTGTGCCATTTACTGACGGCTTGGTCCATGGCTTCGATCTGCGAACCGGCTGCTTCATAGGCATTGTGCATGTCAGGCGGCGCACAGGAGCGCACGTAATTAGTGAGGCGATCGTGCGACACGCGTTTAGCATTAATTACTTGATCAAGAAATGCCAGGGTCTTCTTAATCAACTCGTCCTGCGTTGCATTGTCGCCAGGGTCAAGACCCTCATCTTTAGCAAGACCTGCTTTCGCTTTTTCAATGCCTGATTTATAGGTTTTGAGCTTCTCTAATTGTTCTGCACTCAAATTTTCATCGGTATGATTGATGAGTAAAACGAAGGTGCCAAGCGTGATATGCGCTACTTCTTTTAGGCCAGTATAGCGCGGCTTTATGATCACCACCGACTCGATATTTTTACCTTTGTGCAGGGCAATCGAGTTGCCAGAACAAACAATGATTGGTCCTAGATGGGCTCGAATTTCTTCTTTCGCCTGTGAATAATTTTTGAGCAGCTGTTCGTTGACTTCGTTGAATGCCAGCGGTTTAGCTGAAGTAGACGGCGCTCCCATAGACTGACACGGTGCCGGTAGCGCGCCCAAATGCGCTGATAACAATGCAGCCAGCAATGCGCACACTGGTCTATAAGAATTCAAAATTTCTCCAAATCAAAGTGAAAACTATTCGTCAAAGCCACGCTTAAAGTCGCGTTTGCCGCCATGCTTTGGTTTGTCGCGTTTGCTCCCTTGATAGTCGCCGCCCCATTCATCGTCTTCCTCGACTTGTTGGCGACCGCGCTTTTGCTTATTGCCTTTGCCACCATTTTTTCCACCAGCAGCATCTTCCACTGTGTAGATCTGTGGCTGGTGCTTTTTATCTTGACCGCCGGACTTGTCAGGTTGAACTATTTCGAGAGGCACTATAGCTGGTTTTTCAACAATAGCTGGTTTTTCGACACCCGGTGCTTCAGTAACAACTGGTTTGTCAACAACTACGGGTGTTTCGATAGCCGCCGGCGTTACAACTTCGCTCTCTGCGCGGTGCTTGAGCAAATCAGCCAGTCCTTGCGAAATCTGACTGGTGGCAGTTTCAAGAATCACAGGCTCTTCATGCACGGGCAAAGCCACATCTAAAGGCTTGGTGTTGAGCTCGCCTTCAAACTGCTGTTGTACTTGCTCTCTAACAACCGGTGGCTGTTCTTGTTTTGGTTTGAAATTGTTAGGCTCTTCACCACGTAAAGGTTGTTCTACCCTTGGTCTTTCTTGCGGGCTATCTTGTCCACGGCGCTGGAATGGCGGGCGGCCACCCTGTTGACCTGGTCGTTGGAAACCACCGGCGCCGGCACCACCAGGTGCACCGAAGCCACCTTCAGGACGCGGGTCACGAATTTTGCCGCTAATTATGTTAGAGACGATTTGCTGAGCTCTGCTCCAACCGGGATCGTTCTGCGGAATCAATCGATTCACAACCGAGAGGGCAAAGGCTTCGTTTACTTCACGATTGGTTTCGTGGAAGCTGGCGTCTTTTCCGGTATCTCGTGCTTTGTTGGCATTCTGGTTAGACTTGTTGCCGAATTGAATTGCATCCATCATGCCCGTGACGTCGGCTAGAGAACCTGTACGCGGTGCCACCAGGTTAAGCAATTCAGTATATTCAGGCGCAGACTTTGTCGGGTCGAGTTTTTCTAAAACCATCTTCAAAGCAAAGTGATTTTGCGTGCCCAAATCAAGCAGTTTATTGACCAGCGCTGGATTATTCGATGCATTCTGCATATCGATCGCTAAATCAAGCGCATTCAAGCGATCAGAAAGCTGATTGGTATTTGTGCGTGGTGGACGATATTTGGGATGCTTCATATCCACTATGCGCGCCGCTTCTAGCCAGTTGGCCAAATTTTGATCGAAGCCGGCAGGATATTCGTATGCGCCACTGCCATCGGTGGCAGCTGTGGAGAAGCGTTCGCGCAGACTCTTCAAATAATTATTGGGCAGAGCTTCGCGTAAAACAGTCATGTTATCTACAGGCTGCCCGGCAGTCTCAGGATTCATGTCGTTTTTAGTTTGCAGACGCTCATATGCCAGTTGAATACGATGGCCGATGTTTGTCATTTCAGCTTCGGAAAGCACACCGGGCTGACCTTTTTCAGGAGCCGACAAGAATTTGCGCAGTGTCGGAATATCGAGATTGGCGTTGTCGGGATTGCTCAAAGCGTCGCGCACTTCGTGGCGATTTAGCACTCGACCATTGCCGATATGCATCATCGCCAGATTGTTGACGTCAGTATGCATGCCCGGTTGATTGGCGGGTTTATAAGCGTGAGTAAGCCAATCGGCAAAATCAGCATCAGACATCTTGCTGAAGAATTCACTGATGATGGTGCCTTTAACTTGTTTAGCATTCCCCTCAGCTTGCTGAAACTCCTTAATCAGTGTTTCTGGGGTAATGATGGCTCGGCCATCTTGATGCGAAATGCCGGTTTGCTCGCCATTTTCCTGGGCCGCATTGCGCTCGGCCAGCACTCTGGCGGCTTCAATACGTTGCGATGCCACAGCATCAGCGTCGAATACTTTGGGTTCTTGCAACTCGTTAATCGTCTTGGCATCTGCGCGCACAGGTGAATCTTTCACCGTGCCTACCGGTATGTCGGTATCAACCACACCTTCGGCATCGTTATCGAGTGAGCGGCGGTGAGTAGCGGCCTCGAGTTCTTCTAAAAGATTTGGCGAAGTGACACTGCGCTCAGGGAAACGGCTCAAAATGTTGGTGCCCAAGACATTGTCGATTACAGCGGCGTGTACACCACTGCGAGTTTGATTGCCGTATTTTTTCATCAAATCGGTGAATTCAGGATTATCGCGCGCCCATTGTTTAGCGCTTTCTCTAAACTGCATATGTTCGGCGGCATTTGTCACCGGCATACTCATGACGTCGCGGAATGATTCTTTAACCGGCTGAGGAATGGGATCGGTGATGCGATCAATGCGTTGAATAATGCGAGTGAGCTTACCGGCACCGGCGTAGGCTTCTTGCACAATACGATTAATGGAGTTGTCGCCGGTCAGCTCTGCCACCATTCGGAGTGGCACTTCAGCACCGCGGCCCTGACCATACGCGTAATCTAGTAGTTTATAAACATCAACAGGGCTGGCATCATTTTTTGCCGCTGCCTGAGCCAACTCAACGCCTTCCTTGAGAGTTGCAATCGTCTCAGGTCTGGTGTTGTAGGCCTCCTTAATCAACTTCTCCATCGGAATATTGGCGAACTCTTTAGCCTGTTTAGCCAAACTTTCCATCGGTGTGCGCACCGCGCGCCCCTCACCGGCAGCATATTCGAAGAAGGCCACTACATCTTCAGGTGTCGATTTACCGTCAACAGATTTAACAGCCAGGCCAGAAGCTTTCTCAAAGTGGGCTTGCAATGACTCGTGCACCGGGTGCAGCTGCGTATCAGCCGCCTTTTCAGGTTTTGGCGTCAACTCGGCCAGTTCAACCGGAGTGACCGGGTCGGCAACTTTTACTTCGCCAGTTTTGCCGTCACCGAGCTTGCCGTCACCGGTCTTAGCGACCTCAGCAGGGGGCGGCGTTATTTCCTCGCCAGCAAAGGCACGCTGCACTTTGCCCGGAGCAAGATCTGGCGCCGCTTCCATCGGTCTAACTTTGGCCAGGTGCATAGCACTGGCACCAGTGGCGCCGGCAGCACCATCGGTAATGGCTTGCAAGGCACCGCGCTTGAGCATGCGGGTGACATCGTAACCCTCGCCAACTTCTTGCTGCCTCATGAACTCGCCGGTAGCGCCTGAACTGAAACCGAAAGTTGCGCCCATGCCCATGTTCGGCAGAAGCTGGCTCTCACGAGCAAATTTGCCTACACTGCTGCTGGCCACATTTTCAGCAAAAGTGGTTCCTGAAAGCATTCGGCTGCCTGCTTTACTCAGGCCAGTGAAAGCACCGTGAGCGCCCATAAACAATCCGGCGTCCATTACCATAGCTTTAGGGTCAAAAGAAGAACTGAAAGTTTTGCCCAGGCCGTCGCCGAAGCTATTAAGGGAGAGTTTGCCGTTTTCGCCGACGTAGGTTGAGCTGGTCAGACCAGTCTCGAACACTCTAGAAGCTGTGCCAAGAGTCGTACCCTTTAGACCGATACTGAGATATTTTGATGTAGCCGAGACCGCCTGACCTTCAGCCGCCAGGCTGAAACTCTTTGCGCCGACAAAGTCAAAAGTCTTTTTCAGAGCAAAACCTTTGGTGCCGCCCATAACCAGATTGGTAGCAGCTTCGCCGAAAGTATCTTTCTCGTGCACGGCATCCAGTCCGTATGCGGCAATGGAGCCTGCCAGCATCACCCGTGATTTGGCGCCGGCAAAGAGAGGCACGGCTTTAACAAAAGTACCGGCGTAAAAATTGACTTCGTTCTGACTTTTAACCGCATCACGATCATTCTGAATCGCCAGCTTAATTTCGTCGCGCATACCAGCAACTGCCGGTGCGCCACCCTTGGCCGCGCGGTCTTGAGCTTCTTGCTTGAGCCTGGTCAGTTGCTCTAAAGTCTGATCGTCTTTGTGGTAAACCAGCTGCACGAGCTTATCCAGCACTGACTTATTTTCGTCAGCATGCTTATGCATTTCGATTTGCTTACCAAGGGAGGCTAAAGAGCCATCGCCGTGACCAGCTTTGTCGAATTTTGAATTTAAGGTCTCTGGATTTTCAGGCATTTATCCGATATCGGAAGATGGGTTCAATGTGCGCTCTACCTGCAAAGAATACGTATTTCAATGAACGACAACAATGGGGAGGCTCCCATTACTTGCAGACCGCCTAATACACTTCCTTTACTTATATACCCCTCAAATAGTACGTTAAATCTGCCGCCGAGCAGGGCATAGATAGGCCTGAAAGCCTTTGATTGCCGAGATGTGAAACGCCAAAATGGCAAAAATTCTGCTGGTTGAAGACGAACCTGACTTTTCTGTGCTGATCTCCCATCTCCTCGCGTCTGAACACCATACGGTGGAGTTAGCCGACAACGGTGAGGCGGCCCTTGAGCTTCTGGGCGTCTACCATTTCGATTGCCTGATCTTAGATTGGAACCTCCCAGGCATAAGCGGGCTTGAGGTCTGCCAGAAATTCAGGGCCAACAAAGGCGTCACTCCGATTTTAATGTTGACCGCTCGCCAGCACGTAGACGACAAATCTGCCGGGCTCGATTCGGGGGCCGATGATTATCTGACTAAACCGTTCGAACTCAAAGAATTATCCTCCCGGGTACGCGCCTTGCTGCGGCGCCCGACATCGTTTCAGGGTGCAAACCTGCAAGTTGGACTCTTTGAGATGGACGTCAACAATTTCAGACTGACTCGTCAGGGCGAAGAAGTGACTCTGCTGCCCAAAGAATTTGCCTTGCTTGAATTTTTTATGCGCCACCCCAATCAAGTTTTCAGCCCAGAAACATTAATCGACCGGGTGTGGGCCTCTGACCACGAAGCCTCCCCCGAGACTATCCGCACCTATATAAAGCGATTGCGCAAAAAGCTCGACCAGACAGGCAAACCCTCCACTCTGTCGACAATTCACGGCGTAGGCTACAAATTTGTCGCTTTTGACTGAAGTAATTCCATTCGCTTAGCTCTTCCACGACTTTGCCACGTTTGCCCCCTAAACTGTTCTTATCGAACACAAACGGCGCAAAGGGTAGCAATTATGGCAAGAGTTGACGTTGTAGACCTGAAATCATTTCAAAAGATAAGCTTGAGCGAAGTGCGCTATCTCAGCGAAATTGATACCAGTAAAAACCAATTGCTTGACCGACGCTACGCCCTGACGCAAAAAACTCCTGAAGATAAAATCGATGCACTCAAAATTAGAACTAAGTCAGCTTTGGCCACTGTGCGCAACGGTTTAAAGTCAGCACTCTACAATCTGCTCTATGAAACAGTGCCGGTGCGGGATACATATTTGCCAGAGTAAAAAGTTCGAACAATTTTTCTACATAAGGGGCGGGCTCAAGTTGAAAGACTTGGGCCCGCCGGGGTTAGAATAGAAAAAAGAATTGCAGCAATCATGACCGACAACAAATCCTCCAGTGCCAATCCTCATCTTGTTCTACCAGTCGGCACTCAAATAGTAACCCTGGTAGATTGTCGCGATCTTGGTGGTACGCCAGCACGTCGCAGCGGCACGGTGGGTAGAGTGACCAAAAGCCCCTCCGACAGCAAACATTCCTATCTAATTTCATTTCCTGACGGTGGAGAGGCGAGACTTTATCGCCAAGAGATTGCCATTCGCAAGCATGTGCAGGCCGTCAACTTTGATCGAGTAGAAGCCGATTTTGATGACCAGCAGCTGCGACAGTTCATCATTTATAAATGCATCGTCGGTTCAAAAGCATTTGGCCTTGACTTAGCCGACTCAGACACAGACGTGCGCGGCATTTATTTGCCCCCCGCAGATTTACACTGGTCTTTATACGGCCTGCCTGAACAAATTGAAAACCAAAACAATCAAGACTGCTATTGGGAATTGCAAAAATTTCTGGTGCTGGCGCTCAAAGCCAACCCCAATGTTTTAGAGTGCCTTTACACGCCGCTGGTTGAATTCGCCACACCATTGGCGGAAGAACTATTGGCCAGCCGCTCGCGTTTGCTGTCTAAGCTTGTCTATCAAACCTATAACGGTTATGTGCTTTCGCAATTCAAGAAATTGGAACAAGACCTGCGCAATCGTGGCGAATTTAAATGGAAGCACGTTATGCATCTGGTTCGACTTTTGACCTCCGGCGTAACGATTATGAAGGAAGGCCTGGTACCAGTGAAGGTGGCAGAGCATCGCCAGCGTCTTCTGGCTATTCGCGATGGACAGGAGACCTGGGAAGAGGTCAATGCCTGGCGTCTGGAGCTACACAAAGAGTTCACCCTGGCACACGAAGCGACGAAGCTTCCTGACCGGCCAGACTATCAGTGGGCTAATGATTTTCTTGTTAAAGCCCGAAAAGAGATGGTGCGCTGAACCGCAGGTGGTGCGAGGTCTATATCGGAATTGCCACGCGTTAGATATCGAACAGTGATAAAAAAAGTTAAAAATTGGAACAAAAAGTTTCTCGTCAAAGTCTTACTTGACAGTTCAGCATATTCTGAGCATCCTACAAATAGAAGCCCCATGGTTCTATCTTCTGGAGGTTACGACCATCGAACCCTTTGACCTACTAGAATTCCAAAGACGTGCCCGCGAGACGTGCTGCCCTAAAACACTTTTTGAGTTGTGGGAAGATGTGTGTCGTCGATATGACTCGCACCAGATTGGTCCATATCAATTCGAAGAAATGAAAGATGCGATTTGGCCAAATTTGAATGCGCTCGCCATGTTAAGACGCGCCATCAATGATACCGAATCTGATATCAGACCCACTGACTCGAAGTTAAAACAGGCCTGACACCAACGCCGGATAACTTCGCATCAGACTTTGCGTCTGTAGTGCGCAGTCATGAAGTGCGTCCACTCACCGTTCTCACCCTGATATTGTGAGCGCAGAATGCGGTGACTGGCATCTTTGACTTCGATGATGTCTTGATACATGCAGCTCTTTGTCGGATCACTAAATGACGGACCTTCGGCGTTCAGGGTCAGTATTTTACCGCTGGCATCCATTTCGCCGTCGTATATCCACAGATGGTTCATCATCGAACCAACCCACGTTCCCAAATAACGCTTTTTGGCCGGGTCGTAGCCGAGTGTAATCATTGTCGTGCCAAGCTCGCCGTCAGGCATAGTGGCCTCGCCGTCGCCGAGTATCCAGAGCCCGCCGATGGTACGAATAGTTTCTTTGCCGCCTGATTTCATAGGCGGTTGGTCAGGACCCATTGAGCATTCAGATTCGAATGTCCAATCGCCCGCCAGAGCTGTTAGCCACTGGTGCTCTTTTTGTGGTGCTGCTGCCTTGCACACATGTTCGTTTTTCTCAGTTTTTGTTTCGGTCATCACCAAGCCTCCAGACCATCAAGATATATGAGGATAACACTTGTACTCGTGAGAACCGATTCTGTTCCTGTTTAGTGGAGAAGACATATTTATATGCTAGCTTTACTCATAGCTAAACCATTTGACTTGGAAGTCTTGAAAAACCTCAAACTGGCACTCTCTCTAATACTTTCTTTCTCGTATGGCCAATTGCTCCCTAGCGCCATGGCTTCCGATTGGATTGACGAAAACGTCGATGAAGTCAAAGTCAAACCGCGCATAAAAAGCGCTCCAGTTGCCCCGTATTCTGACGAAAACTATTTGGATACCACGCAAAGCGCTCGCCGGGCTCGTTTGCGCCAACCTTCACAGCCCGCCGAAACTCAGTTCGCCAATGAAGAAGATTCGCAAGAAGAAATTACGCCACCAGCCCCAGTTATGAAAATCGACGGCAATGGTTCGGGCCGCATCATCGGTGGAGTCAGCTCAGCCACCGTGCGCACTGGTACCAGTCAACGGTCCAACCGCGGCTTAGACAATATGGCCGCCCAATTCATGCGACAAGCTCCATATCTCGCTCAAGCACGCACAGCAACAGTGCAACCGGCACAATTTAAAGCATGGCTCGAGCGAGCACATGCCGGCGAAAGCACCAAGTTTGCCAGAAATACAATTGTCGAAGTAAAAGGAAAGTGGGATGACTGCGGTCATATTTTGCGCAATTTCGGCTTGCCCTTCACAAAAATCACGCAAAACGAATTAGCCACCACCGACCTACTCGGCACGAAAATCTTGACCATCAATTGCGGTTGTGTGCTCAATGAAGCAGCCATAGTAACGGTGCGCAAGTTTGTCCAAAACGGCGGCTATCTGCTCAGCACAGATTGGGCGCTCGATTCGTGCTTGCAAAAAGCCTTTCCTGGTTACGTCGAGTGGAACAGCAATGAAACTGAAAAAGGCGTAGTTGACGCAGTTGTAGTCGATCGCGACCCTATTCTTCTGGCCGGAGTGCCGAAAGTGGCGCACTGGCAGCTCGAAGACAAAAGCCAGATGGTGCGCGTAATTAAGGGACGTTCGGTGCAGGTTTTAGCCAGAAGCCGCCAGCTCGCCAGCCAGGATCAAGACCGGTTGGGCATTCTCGCTCTGTCATTCCCTTTCGGCAAGGGCCGCGTTTTGCATCTCGTCGGCCATTTCGACAACAATGCCAATCTTTCCTTCAACACCGCTCTGCCTGACCCTGCCCCAATTATCGGCATCGGTTTGAGACAGGCCATCGCCGCCAATTTCATCATGGCCGCCCTTCATGGCGACGTCGTCGAAAGCGCCCAAGAGCCACAGTCTCAATCGAAAGAACAATAAAGCGATTGCTCCGCCTGCAGTGGGGAAATCACTGAGCAAACCGAAGTCAAGCATTAAATTATCCCAATGCATGGCTGTTTTAGGCGAATTTCGGGTACATCTATAGAGAATAGCTAATTGTCTGACCGGGAGAACCTTTATGGCTGTACGGAATCATGCAGAATCAAACGATGTAAATGTCGATGACTCAGCACGCAATCAGATAGCTAATCTGCAACTTGAGCCTGCGCTCTACCAAAGCGGCCTCAGTAATGAAGCCGTAGAAAATCGTATGCGTCAATCAGACACAGCCGCCTTTGCTGCCATGCAGGGTCTGAGTGCCATCAACGAAAATAACGGCAAATCCGTCGATAATATTTTTGGTCGCAATGAAGAAATGAGCGCCGACCGTCTCAGATTGCTGGTCAACGTTTTAGAGTTGAATAATGAGAGTCCGGGTAAATTCGGCAGCGATCAAGGTGCCTTCACACCCGAGCAGCTTGCCAGCATTGGCGACAAATTGCGCTCAAGGGCAAGAAACCACAGCAATCCGCAGGCGTCAGAAGCCATGATTGCCGTAGCTCAAAAATACTGCTAATTTTTAGCGCTCTTAATCTCGTCAGCGTCGTTTAACGCCCAGTCGTAGGGCAAATAATCGAGCACAAGTTTGTCTTGCTGGCGAAACTTAGCGATGACGTCGCGTTCGTCAGTGGGCACGTAAAAGCTCACGTATGAAGCGATGATGTCTTCATCCATGGGCGGTGGAAAAGCTCGTTTGGCGTAACCGGCTTTGCTGGCAAAATCGAGAGTAAACCAGCTGAAAATCTTGTTCACGCGCATGATGCCGTTGTCAGGATCCACAGTAAGGTTGTTGGGATTGGCAAAAAACTCACGAGTGCATTGATCTAGTCGCTGGTCAAGATCGGCAGCCACAAAGGGATGAGCGGAAAGTTTAGCGCAGCTGCGAGCAGCAGGCACCACAGCAAAGTGAATGCGCGGATCAGGAAAATCATGGCGCAGGCGCTCATGTTCGATATCGTACAAATTCACAGGCGCACCCATAATTTTAAATTTGCCGTTTTCCCATTCGCCGGGAATCTGCCTGAAACTGCTTGCTGGATACTGAGACTGATTGCCCTTAATCGGATAATTATCGAGCACCACTTTTATAGTCAAAGCATTGTACGCATTGATCCAGAATGCCTTTTTTTGATCGGCGCTGAAATGCTGATATTCAGCCGGTGACAGCTCTGAGAGCTGGGCTAAAAATTGGTCCAGGCCGACACTATCCGCCTCCCATTGTTTGTAATGCACATTGCCTTGATCAAGGTATTTGGTCAGTTCGCGGCCAAATAGAGCATAACTGTGATCAAATTTGCTCACATTTTCAGTGCTGCCCGGCGCACTGGTCTGAGGTTTAGCAGTCGCCGGCTGATCGAGCGCTGATGCATCACCGCAGCCGACAAAACCGAGATAAGTAGCTAACAGAAGGTGTTGAAGCGCTTTCAATTAAACATCCTTGCTGAACACGGCTTACAGTATATGGCATTGCCGCAGCAGAAGTTTAGCCCAAGGCCGGCATTAATCTTCTAAGTCAATTTATACATGTATTTATAGATCTATTTTTCGGCCCGGCTTTGCGTTCTACCAAAAATCTGGGCCAGCGTTTGCGGGTCGTATGCCGGCGTCGAGCAGCGCCCGGCCGTGCACAAGAACGCAGCCGCCTTACCCAATTGAGGCAATTCAACTTCGGTATTTGGCAGGGGGCCTTCTTTGCTGTCCCACCATTCCACCCGCGCAAAAGTGGCTGGAAGAGAGGTGGCGCAACGAAAGAGCGCAAGGGCCGCTGCATCTGACTTGGCACCCACCACCGTAATGTGAGTTGGTATCGCATGTAGTTCTTTGTCGGCCAACAGAACACCGCCCACAAATACCTTACGCCGGCGTGCTACGGCGGGTTGCGAAAGATAACTCATAGCTCTGTCAGCCATGGCCACATATTTTTTATCGCCCGTATACTGAAAGAGCAAATTAGCAAAGCGAGCCAGAGTGACATTTTCATCGAGCAATGGTTCAGGAAGGGCCATTTTGCGTTGGCCGGCCACGGCGCTGTTGTAACCGTCCTGAGCTTGACCAGTTGTGGCTTTAAAATGATCTTCGATAAAATTAGCAGCGAGTTCAGCGCGACCTAACCATTTGCGATCGCCGGTGACGCGATAGAGTGACAGAAAAGCCCGACCCATGGCTAAAGAATCGCCCAGATATGGCCCAGCCCTATCGCTCTGATTGTGGCTGAAGCCGCCATTGGGAAGTGCCCTGTTTGCCAGAATATGATCGGCAGCCAGTATCGCACGAGCGAGATAAACCGGATCTCCCGAAGCCGCATACAATTCGCACAGACCATTCACCGCCCAACCATTTTCGCGGGCGTAGACGTGCCTATCGATGGTCGGTATGCCAAGCTTTAAGCGTCCAGCCTTATTCAAACTGAAATATTCACCGCTGTGCTCGCCCGCTTTCAAATCGGCATCCTGACTGGTGTAGAACCCACCTTCAGGAGAAGTAAGGTAGTCATTGAGATACTGGGCAATGGCCTGAGCCGCAGCCAGGTAGCGCTTGTCTTTGAAAACTTTGTAGCCCAGAGAAAATATGCGCATATTCTCGGCTTGAGTCTGCATGATTTTCTCAAAATGAGGGTGAGCCCAATCGCCATCAGTGGAATATTGATAGACGCCCCCGAAGACCGGATCGACTAAATTGAGTTCGCCATCGAGAGCTCCCCGGGCCATTTTGGCAGCCTCGGCTTCACCATCGCAAGCTTGCGAAATGGCATATTCGGCCGTGTCAAAATCGAGAAATTTCTGATACGTGCCCCAGCCACCATATTTAGGGTCATAACCCTGCTTAAACTTATCAAGCAACTCTGTGCGAATAGCCGCATTTAAAGCGGGTTTACCGCCAGGAGCAGTTATGTCAACGGCTTGAGTGGCACTGTCTGTATTTTCAGTCTCTTCAGATTTGTCCGCCTCTTCAGCGCTGGGATCTTTAATAATGGCATCGAGCAGACGAGCCATGCGTTGCGGATTGAGGTAACCTGCGCGTTTGACGATTTCACCGCCATCGCTGTTAAAAATAATCGTGGCCGGCCAGCCGTAGTCTTCATACTTGCTGCTTAAATCTGGCCTGGCGTCTTGGTCTACGCGCACGCAGATATATTTGTCATTGAGCAGTTTTACAACTACCGGATCGGCGTAGGTTTCTTTGTCCATCACGTGGCACCAGTGACACCACACGGCTTCGAGATCAAGTAAGACAAACTTGTCTTGCTTTTTGGCATCGACAAAAATCGACTCGTCAAAATCATGCCAGACGATACGCGGCTCATCTGCCAATGCCAGATTAGTTTGCCACCCGTTCAGGCCCAAGATTATAGACATGGACAGACTAATCTTGAGCCCAATTTTTGACCTACGAGAAAATGCAGCCATCTTTGTTTTCCATCTAACGAAGGGCTTATTTTAGCCTAAGCCGGCACTAATGTTTTCTTGAGAAAATAGCGACATGCACCTGGCGGAAAATCGTCCAGCTTTCCGTAAACTTCGTAGCCATGCTTTTCGTAAAAGCCTCGGGCTTGAAAGCTGAAGGTATCGAGAAAAGCGTAACGGCAGCCATTCCCAATTGGTTGATCCAATTAGGCCGCCAACGGTTTGCTCCTCTTCGTTTTTCAATATCACTGACAGTGGAGTAGCGGCCCACTTATAGCCGTGTTTGATATTGTTGGCCTGCAAAATGGCGATAATCGCCTCTTGATCGTCCTTGGCCACTGACTCTGAGCTGATAACTGAAACTGAAGCTTTCATTGCCTGCCCCCATTCTCCTTACAACAATTTTTAACCGTAAAGCACATTAACTGCTGCACGAAAAACCAGTGTCATTCATAATGGTCTGCGTCGCAATTGAGGATGATCGTGAACAAAACAAAAATAAACCCGCTACTCACCCTGCTGCTTGTGGCTATGCCCGTTTTGACCGGTTGTGCCGGCACGAGCAGCAACCGCGCGTCAGGAATGCCCGAAGCAGAGGAAGGCATGCTGCCCATCGGCACTTTCGCCCCAGAAATCATCGGCAAAGACGTTAATGGCAAAACCCTCAAATTGAGTGACTACCGCGGCAAAGTTGTGATGCTCGATTTTTTCGGCAACTGGTGAGGGCCCTGCCGATCAATGTATCCACATGAGCGGTCGCTCGTGCAAAAGTTCGCAGGCAAACCATTTACGATTTTAGGCATCAATAGCGATGACCAACAAGAACTTGCAAAAATAATTGATAACGGCACAGTGCAGTGGCCGTGCATATTCGATGGCGGAGATACCTCGGGGCCAATTTCAACTGCCTGGCAAGTGCAAGGCTGGCCGACCATCTACATTATCGACGGCAAAGGCAAAATTCGCTTTGAACCGCACAGTGGCGGCGAAATAGACGAGGCAATCGGAACTTTGTTGAGCGAGCCGCCAGAGCCGACATTTACGCCATTGAAAAAAGGTGAAGCTAAATAGATAGAAAACTGGCGCCGGTTTGGCCGCTTTGGACCTTTGTTTTCAATTTGCAAAATGAAACGATAACGTTTCATTTTGCAAATTGGTTGATCTTGGTCATTCTCGAACTGAATCGTTATCGTTTTAGACCTGAATCGGGTGAGTGACCTTGAATATGTTATATTATATGACATAGTTAACGGGGGATAAAAAAAAAGAGAAACGCCATTGCTGGCGCTTCTCCCATAAAAACCACTTCGGTTTTTTCAATTGACTGTTACTTGAAGTCAGCCAGTTCGGCCACCACAGCGGTAACAGCCTTGAGCACTTCCACCATGTAAGGCAGATTGCAGTTCTTCACACGGTCGGAGAGCATGTGATAGTTGGGGTTGAAGCCGTCGTCGGTGAACTCCTCGCTGACGAGCACAGCCTTGTAGCCATGGTCGAGGAAACCAGCATGGTCAGAGCGATCCTTGACCGCGTTGTTGTGGGTATCCACCGGAGTGAGGTTGATACCGTAACGCTTGATGTTGCGGAAGAACCGCACCACCAGGTCATGCGAACCGTTCTTGTCGATGTCGTCGTGGATATCGAGACGATTGCCCGGCTTGTTGCAGTAGCTGATCATGTCCATCTCGACCATGGCCACAACGTCGGTTTTCGCCGCCGCAACCTTGTCGGAATAGGCATAGCTGCCCCACAGACCCTGCTCTTCGCCGGTGAAGTGCACCAGACGAACAGTGAAGGGCAAGTCGAGAGTCAGCAAGGCACGAGCAAGCTCGAGCATACCGGTGGTACCGGATCCATCGTCGTCAGCGCCAGGTGCAACCTTTTCGTTGCCCCAGGGCGAGCCGGCGGTAGAATCGAGGTGGGCACCGACAATCACAACCCGCGAAGGATTGGTCTTGCCGGGAATCTCGATCACGAGGTTGTTCAGAGCCTTGCCGCGCACCTTGTAGGGGTCGCGAGTGGCCTTGAGACCAATTGCAGCGTACTGCGCCTCGATGAAGCTCATGGCGACGTCAAGCTCACGAGAGTGAGTGTTGCGCGTAGCCAGGGTGGAGGTGACGCCGGCCACAGTGATAGGCAGTTCACCGGTGAGCTTCAGCATCGTGTCTTTGATGCGGGCGATGTCGATTACCTGGAAGGCGTTGACCATACGAGGGTCGGGCGCCGGCAGATTGGAAACATCGATTTTCGGAGTGGCGAAATGGCGAGTGCGGTTGACCTCTTTCGGGTCGAATTTGCAGCCGCCTTGCCAGTTTTTGCCATGGTGAACAGGGTGAAAGTCGCTCTCGTCAGCAGTGAAAGAACCAGCCGGCGGAGTGTGGTCGTGATCTTCGTGGTTGTGAGCCGCGGCAACCGGGGTGGGCACTTCAATCTTTTCGACAGAAGGCTTGGCGCCAGATTTGCGACGACGAACGAGCACGATGAGAACAACCGCTGCCAGAAGCAGCAGAGGGAAAAGGTTGTGCATAGTAAATCTCCTAGATTTAAGGCCGTTAATCGGCCGTTAATGAGTGCGTCAAGCAACGCTAAGCGGCGTGCTTAAGCAATCACAAGGTTAGAAAAGTAGTCGACCACAGCCGCACTAAATGCGGTGCCTATGGGTTCTTGCGTTGGTGCCTAAAATCTCTTTGAGAGTTAAAAGACTTGGAAATGACCTCAATGAGAACGCGGAGAAATGGACTAGGTGTTTACTATAGAAAGAGTCATATATTCAAAGCAAATTATTCGCGTGAACTATCGTGAGCTTTTAATGAGCAAAGACTCATAAATGTCGCTCGCTCCTTCAATAGAAAGGGAACAACTCGACTGGCACTGATTTTGCGTCCCTGTTTCGCCGCAAACAGCTACATTAAGTGTCTGATTTACCGGTAACTCAAGCGCGCTAGCTATCGCCAGTGCTTGATTACCGCAAGAGAGTTAACAAAGCATGTGCATTGCGCCAGCTGAGAAAACTTCCGGGTTAGGATCATTGTCTTAAAAGTTTTAGCCCCAGTCAGCCGAGGAAGCACATGGCCATTAAGGAGTTCATCAAGCACCACTACCGTCACTTCAACGCCGCAGTTGTAGTAGACGCTTCAGAAGCTTACATAGAGCATCTGGCGAAGGGTGGAAAGATGTTTCTGACCATGGCTGGTGCCATGAGCACAGCAGAAATCGGTCTGTCTCTGGCAGAGATGATTCGTCAAGATAAAGTGCAAGCAATCTGTTGCACCGGCGCTAACCTTGAAGAGGACATCTTCAATCTGGTGGCACACGACCATTACGAGCGCGTTCCTCACTATCGTCAACTTACGCCGAAAGAAGAACTCGAATTACACAGCCGGGGCATGAACCGCGTCACCGACACCTGCATTCCCGAAGACGAAGCAATTCGGCGCATCGAAAACGAAGTGCTCGAACTCTGGCAAACGGCCGACAAAGAAGGCAAACGTTATTTTCCTTACGAGTTCATATATCAGCTCATTCGTTCAGGCAAAATCGACAAGCACTACCAGATAGACAAAAAAGACTCGTGGATGCTTGCCGCTTGTGAGAAGAATTTGCCTATCATCACCCCAGGTTGGGAAGACTCGACTTTAGGCAATATTTTCGTCTCGCACGTCATTCGCAAAGATATTAAAAACATCGATACAGTAAAGTCTGGCCTGGAAGCCATGGGCATGATGATTGACTGGTACAAAGCCGAGAGTAAAGATTCGTCGATCGGATTCTTCCAGATTGCCGGCGGCATCGCCGGTGACTTCCCCATTTGCGTAGTGCCGCTAATTCAGCAAGATTTGCAAGAAGACTGCAAACTCTGGGGCTATTTCTGCCAGATTTCAGACAGCACCACCTCTTACGGCTCCTATAGCGGAGCTGTGCCAAACGAGAAAATCACCTGGGGTAAATTAGGCGAGGATACTCCGCGATTTGTCATTGAGTCTGATGCTTCAATCGTTGCTCCGCTAATCTTTGCTTACGTGCTTGGACAATAAATTTGACCGAAACCGAAGGCATACCTCAAACCGAAGAAGAAAAGGCGCGGGAGCTTAAAAGCAGCAAGCAAGCGCGGTTAAACAGCATCATCTCAATGCTGATTGCCGCCATTTGCGGCTACGCGGCCAGCATTCTCTGGATGCCCGGCAATTCGTACGGAGAACTGGGCTCACTGACCGACAGCGAGAAGGCCCTGGCCAGCACACTGAAGCAACATGTTGAGATTTTGGCGGGTACCATAGGCGAGCGTAACCTCGCTCATTACGACAAGCTCGAGGCCGCCGCCAGATACATCGAAAATAGCCTGGCTCAATCTGGCTTCACGAGCATAAGTCAGGTTTTCGAAGTGGAAGGCAAAGCCTGCCGCAACATCGAAATCGAATTTGCCGGCACAACGAAGAAAGACGAAATTCTTGTTATTGGGGCTCATTACGACACGGCCCCGGGCACTCCCGGAGCTGACGGCAATGGCTCAGGAGTGGCCGCCTTACTCGAATTGGCCAAGCTTCTCAAAGGCCGCACGCTGGAGCGCACTGTGCGCCTTGTCGCGTTCCCCAACGAAGAACCGCCATATTTTCGCAAAGACGCCATGGGTAGCTATCACTGGGCCAAAGCGGCCCATGAGCGCAAAGACAAAATCGTCGGCATGCTTGCGCTGGAAACTATGGGCAGCTACTCAGACGAGCCCGGAAGCCAGACTTATCCGATTCGCGGCGGCACGCTTTTCTATCCCAAACGCGGCAACTTCATCGCCTTTGTCTCCAACCAATCGGCCAGCGTTTTTAACCGCGAATGCGTCGGCACTTTCAGACGCCTGGTTGATTTTCCATCGCAAGGCTTTGCTCTGCCAGACTTCGTTGTCGGCGTCAATTATTCCGACGACTGGAGTTTCAATAAATTCGGCTATCCGGCCACAATGGTGACTGATACTGCGCCCTATCGCATCAAGACATACCATCAACCGTCGGATCTTCCCGACACTCTAAATTATGAAAGCATGGCCCAGGTGGTGGCCGGTTTGAGCCGCACCATTGGTGACATTGCCGGCGAGAAGCCGGCGAAGTAATTTAGCTCAAGATCAAGCGACCCCTTTGCGTTGCTCACATTTACAGCTAAGGAATTTAGTTTTGCTTTGCGTAACTCTCTAAGCAATTCAGCTGTCACGGCGTTTTTACTCAGACCCTTTGTGGTCGGACGCTTCGCAACTACCTCCCGCAGCACAAGCGCCAAAGTAAATATCGATAATGATTTCTGACTTGAGACGGACCTGCCTCAGCTCAAGTCGACGGGCCTTCAATTTGCAGCCCGGGAATGGCTGCCTTCAACTTATTCTTCAATGCAACATCAACTGTTTCATCAAGTAAAATCTTTTGCAGATGCTTACAGCGAGCCAGTGCCAAAAGAGCTTTCTGGTCATAACGAGCGCCAGACAAATTGAGTTCTTGCAAATTTGCCGCAAGAGCAATGCTTTCAAAACATGCCGGTGAAATTGTCGAATGCCTCAAATCAAGGCTGGTTAAGTGGCCGCATTGTCTAAGAAATGCTAAGTCGTGATCAGCAATTGCACAATTTCTGATTTCGAGTTGTTTCACTTTCGAACCAGCTTCTAACGCTTTAGTAATGGCTGACGTCAGTTGAATATCTTCGACTTTCAAATGCTGCAATCGGTGCAGCAAACCACTTTTAGCCAGAGCATCGCCGTCTAGGGGGCTGGTGTAGAAGGCGAGCGACTCAAGCTTCGACAGTTTCCCCATTGCCGTCAAATATTCAAAAGTGACGGTGCAATGTTCGAATGTCAACGCACGCAAATTTACCCAGTCTTTTAGCAAATTGATATCGGGTGGAACAACCATGTCTTTAAGGATTAAAGTCTCAATGGCAGTATGATCGAATCGTTTGAGCACAGGCGGAAAGTTAGCAAATGCGGCGCCTGCTCTGAAAATAATTGGCCGATCGTCCAGAATAATTTTGCCTTTAGCAGGCCGTTCTTCTGTGCCTTTCTGCGAAAGAGAACCGATAGAAAGATCTCTTGGAAAACTAAAAGTACGGGTTCGCGCCACGGGATCGAGCACCGAGAGTGGCCTTGGAGAATTGAGAAAGCGATCCGCGGCAGTCATCTCGGTGCCGAGCTTCTCGAAATCTTTAGCAGCAGCAATCTCCTCGCCGGCTGGTCGAGAAACTAAAGATTCGCTGCGCTCCCACGGTCTGATCAAAAGCAGCGCGCCGCCACCCACAATAAGCAGCAGAGCAACGGCCGATGCCATGCCAATCAGCGGTTTGAGTTTCGACTCGGGCTCCTCTTCAGCGCTTGCTTCGATATCTTCCTCCCGCTCCGACGAATACACAGAGCCTGCGTCGGGCGAAAAATCATCGACTTTTATCTGTTTTAGCAAACTGATTATTTGATCTAGGTCAGCAAATCTTTCGTTTTCATTTTTTTGCATGCAAGTGGCAATAATTTCGTCCACCGCCTGCAACTGCCTCGCCGAAAAATCAGAGCGGTGCAATTCAGGAATATTGCTTACCTGGTGCATGGTCATAGTTTCTATCAAATTAGCGCCGCGAAAAGGAGGTTTGCCCATCACGGCGTTGAACATACTGCAGCCGAGCGAATAAATGTCAGAAAAATGGCTGGCCGGCAAGCCTTTAGTTTGCTCGGGGCTCATGAATTGCGGGCTGCCAAAAACTTCGCCCGGTCGAGTTAAGCCTTGCTGATCGATGCTCTCGAATTTAGCGATACCAAAATCAACCACTTTTGTGGTTTCAATCCGCCCCGCTTTACCTACAAGAAAAATATTGGCTGGCTTAATGTCTCGGTGAACGATTCCTTTAGCGTGGGCATATTTGAGAGCGGCACAGACGTCGAGAAAAACGTCTATAAAGAGCGGCAGCGACATGGGTCCAAACTCTTTTAAATACTCGGTCATAGACTGACCTACTAGCCGTTCCATGACATAGAACGGCGTACTTTTAGCGTCAACGCCCATGTTGAAAATTTTCACCACATTAGGATGTTCGAGCCTGGCGAGAGCCTTGCCCTCGATTTCGAAGCGGCGCCAGTTGACTCCTGTTAACTGTGATGGTTCCAAAAGCTTCAACGCAAAGATGCGGTCAGTATCCATTTGGCGGTGGCGAGCCGTGAATAAAACTCCCATTCCACCACGTGCTAAAACAGCGAGCAGGATATAGTCTTCGCCCACGATATCGCCAGGCTCATAAGTTATTGTTGCTTCAGAGCCGGTCTGAAACGAGACGGTGTTATCGGAAAGCTCGCTCATGGTCTCAATCATACACCCACCTCACACCGCATCAATTTACCCGCAAAAGCAAAGCCATGACCCTCCAAGATTACGTCTCTTGTCAAGGTCATGGCCGCCTTGAAGCGATTTAGATTAGTGCTTTCCTTTACCTTTGACTGCCTTGCCGAGACCGCCGCCAATGATGCCTATTCCGATAGCCAGGGCTGCTTCGCCTGCCTCAGTTGCACCGCGTCCGACGGCCGCAGCGGCGTGGTGAAGTTCAAAGGTAGGCAAATAAGAACTTTTCGATTTGATGAATTCTTCTTTCGAAACGCACTTACTTTTGTCGGTATCAAGAGCATTGAAGACAGCCGCAGTGTGCTTTTTCTCCAGAGACAGGGTTTTAGACTCAACATCGCTGTCCGCTTTACGATTTTGGGCCAAAAGTTCAAGCTTTGTCAGCTTACCATCGTGATTTGCATCAGCGTTTTTAAACCGTTCTTTAAGTTGCTGTGCGCTTATGGCACCACCAGGTTGATGAAAAGGCAGACCCTTGTATTCATCAAAATTCAAAACGCCGTTTTTGTCTGAGTCAAGAGTTTTTATAGACCAGCCTGCCGCTGTATCGGCGCGGCGGCTGAATTCTCTGTCCACGGCCTTTTCAGTTTCCGTGTTCATTTCCTTTAGTAAAACACAGCTATCTTTATTGCTGTCTGTTTTAGCGAATTCCTTACTGGGGTTGTAAGCATCCTTAAACAGATTTCCAGCGGCCATCAGTGCGCCACCTGTAAGAGCAGCAGTACCTTCGCCAGGTTGAGTCTTATCGTTCATAGTCAGTTCCTCCGGCAAATGCCGATGTTGGTATTTGGGAGGGGTGTGCATTTGTTATCGCTTGCGAAAATAACAATGGCATAACAGTGGCTTGGGCGATCTCAAACGATAACGTTTCATTTTTACAAACTCAAACGTTATCGTTTCAATCGAGTGCTGCAAGTTTATGACTTTCAATCACCAACAAAGGGTCCCAGCCAAAGATCTTAATGGCGGGCTTAAGCATCCAGTGATTGGCCACGCAACTGCTGAAAAATAGTTCGTGCTCTGATTCGGTGCGCGACATTTCATGCAATTGCGGCAAGAACTCGTCTAGTTTAATCGTATGAGCGTAGCCGGCAGCTACGTCATATTCTCTGACATTGTCGTTTTCTAGTTTTCCGGCGAAATACATGGGAAAAAACCAACCGCTGAAGAAGCATCCCACTGCCGCCACTGTGCCGATTGCGCTCATTAAAATTTCGCGCCACCAGGCTGGGCCTGCATTGAGCATGACGAGCATGCGACCGACAGCTTGCCGATGTTCAATTTCTTCTTTTTCGATGCGTTTTATGGTATCGCGTTCGGTGCCGGCTTTGAGGGAGCGCCAGTGACCAGCATAAGCCATGGTAGCCGCTTTCTCACCTGAATAAGCCATTTGCAAAATATGGATCAATTTGTGCCGAGCAATTTCTTCTGCGCTTGATGAAATTTGCTGCGACTGAGATTCTGTCATTAATCTGCAAAGTGCCCTGAATATTTCTGCCGTTGCCAGCGCTTAAACTAATGCTCTTACTCTTATTCTGTCAAGCAAGATAAGATAAGCAAGATAAGATAGGCCAGTCAATGAAACATTCGCCGGAACAATAACTTTGCCTCGTTGTCAATTGCTTCTGCTCTCGATTGCCGCCGTTTGCCTGGCGACCAGCGCTTGCAGCACTGCGCCAAATGCCAAATCGTCTATAGAAAGAATAGACGCAAACAAACCTGATCATTTCGGCGAACTTGTCGGCCTCTATCAGCACAATCAATGGGCCAGATGCATTCGAAAGGCTCCGTATTTCATCAAAACCAGAACTCATATACGAGAGGCCCGCTGGATTCTCGCCCGTTCATACCTAGCTTGCAACCAGCCTGAAAACGCGCTGCCTTTAGTCAATGACGCCCTGGCAGGTGAAGCCGGCAACATTGATTTGCTCAACTTAAAAGTAGACGTCTGGCAAAGAATGGGACGCCACAAAGAAGCACTGGAGCTTTGCCAAAAAGCCCTGCTCAAAGCCGACCGCTTTGATTTGCATTTAGCGGCCGGGCAACTGGCTTTACGCGAAAAGCAATTTGATCAAGCAGAGTCAGAGTTGCAGCTTGCCTTGCGCGCAGTGCCGGTTCAGTCGCCCATTGCTAAAGCAGTAATGATCGATGCCCTGGCACAAATCTGTGCCGCCAGAGGCAATCACCCGGGCGCCTTGAAAAATCTAAAAGCCGCACTCAACCTTGATCCGCGTGGAGCCGGCGGCATGGTTCAAGCGCACCTGGCAAAAGAATATGCTGCTGTCGGCGATCAAAAATTAGCCGATTTCGTCAACTGGAAGTTCGGCGACATTATCTGCCGCACCCCTGCCAATCGCCAGCAAGGGGCTCAAGCCCTAGCTGGTTCATTTTTGCTTGAACGCGGCAAACTCAAGCGTTACCTCGATTTAGGCCAGCGTCAGCTTAAAGGCAAATACGATACATACGTCGAGGCCGCTTTCGATTTGAGCGCCGCCGATCTCGAACCCTTCTTTCATGACTATGTTAAAAATTTGGCGCCGCGGTTGCCTGAGTTGACGGCGTATCCGGTTTCAACCATTTTGCCGAATCAGGCAGCATTCAGACTCTTCGTCAAAAAATACAAAATTTCGCTCACCGGCCTCACCCCCTATCACGATGCCCCTCAGGGAAAGCGCCTTGGTAGCGCCGTAATAACCGTGTTGTGACATATCAATATTTAATTACTATGGGAATGTCCCCAATCATTTCCGCCCGGCAGAAATATTGAAAAATAAATGCCACTCGACCGCACCGCACCCGAGAATACGAAATCAGACGACAGCGATTCAAACAATGGATTGCTGTCAGAGTTCGGCTCCGGCGTGGCTCACAAACTGATCGCACCCTTCAAAGGCACAAGTCAACTTATAAACGGTAAAACCGATTCAGCCCAAGAGCTGGCTGAGCAAGCCAAACACGGTCAGTCGAAAGCCTACATTGCCGGTGAATTTGTGGGCAGTGCCACAGTGTTCATCGCTGCCACAGCGCTGATTAAACGGGCGCCGGGAGTAGGCAGTTTCGCTCCTGTTGCCGCCGGTGGTTTGATCGGAGCAGTGGAACCTTTGAAGCAAGGCGAAGGCGATAAAGACCGCATCGGCCATGCCGTAAGCGGCGCCGCTGCAATTGCTGTTTTCGAATACGGTCCGAAAATGCTCGTCAAAAGCGGTTTGCTTGCTTCAGAAAAAGGCATCAGCGCCGCACTTACTTCGGGTGTAATCGGTGGAGTAATCACAGAGCAAGCCAATTCAATTATTCAAACCGGTCAGGCAGCCAGCCTGGAGCGCACAGCTATGGCCGCCGCTGGTTTCGGCCTCACCAATGCCGCTTTTCACGGTGTGGGAATGGCTTTCGGCAAAGGCTTCTCCACTTTGGGTGAACGCTCGCGTAGAGCCGACAATGCAGCGCTCACCACCACCATCGTTAAAGATAGACAGGCGATTGCCTCGGCTGAAATGGTTTCGGGAAAGACAAGCGAACGCGGCTGGCACCTGGTTTGCGGCAGCGGCGGCTCAAAAGCCGGCCTCACCAGCACCGGTGTAATTCTGGCCTGCCGCGCCGCTGAAATTAAACTAGACACCATCGGCGGTGTGAGCGGTGGTGCTATTCCTGCGGTAATGGCCGCTGCTGAATTGCCTTCCCATAAAATGATTGAACTGGCCAAAATGACAGATTTCTCCGGCCTGCTCGACAAAAAGAAATTACTGACACCATTTATTCGCGAACGCAAAAAAATCGACTTGCTGCAAGACGGCATCTACGGCTCAAGCAAGCTTGGGGAGTTAACTGATTTGCACGTTAAAGAATGGCCGGCCAAATTTTGGACTATGGCAGTCGGCCGCGAAAGCGAAGTAATGTTCACCAAAAACGGCGTCGTTGAGTACACCAGAGGCAACAGCCAACATTTAATTTCCAGCAAGCCGGCCCAGGTTGGCGATGCCGTCCGCGCCACTTGCGCCATACCGGCCTTGCTCGAATCGGTCACTTACCTCGGTCGCCGTCTCTTCGACGGTGCCCTCGGTCGCTTCGGCAAATGCCCCACCCAGATGGTCACCACCCATTTTGGCGTGCACGCTGACAACGTCATCGCCAGCTTGCCTGTAGGCGCCATGTCGTACGTAAATAAAGGCCTCTACTTATTTGCCAAATACCTGAGCGGAAACTTCGAGAAAGACCGCAGCGGTCTGGCAGAAACGGCTGGTATCGTCATTCGCCCTGAGGTTAACAGCTTCCACTCCCTCAAGTTTTTATTGAACTCCAATCAAAAAGACGAGGCCATACTTTCAGGTTACCGCGCCGGCATTGAACAATTCGCAAAGGCCGACCTGATTGGCGGCCAGAAGCTCGAAGCCGCCCGGGCTGCCGGTTTATCTATCGAGGCACTGGAACACTATTTCCGACCGGTTGCCCCGAATCTATATAATCGCAATCCAGAGCTGCTGCGTTTGACCGTTCGACCAGACATCAATTTACCTTTGCCTGTGCCTGCATTAACTGCGCAAAATGGTTTCTAGCAACTAGACTATCTTGGCATAAGGCATATACTAAGAACATGTTGCCAAGAAAAACATCTGCAGCCGCCTTCGCTCTGGCTCTATCAGCCTGGCAATGCTTTGGCTCGGCTGCTGTGCCGGCTTTTGGCGCTGACAGTCCGGCTCTGCTACCGGCGGTTTTGCCGGGCAGCACCGCGCAGACTCAATCAAAAATGGTTTGTTCAAAAATCAACTGGCTCACATCTTTGAATGCGGCCAAAGAGCAGGCGAAAAAAGAGCACAAGTTGATTGTCTGGATTCACATGCTCGGCAACATCGACGGCTTCACGTGAAGTGCCGGCAATAGCTTGAGAGCCGTGTCGCTTTCACAAGAACCAACCTTTACAACATTGCGCAACCGTTTTGTTTGCGGCTACAAAAATATCATGCAAGAAGGATATGCCGGCGACTCTGGCGTGCATCCAATAGACGGTACGGCAGTTAACACCACCAATGGTGCCGGACCTCACAATTTGCAAACTTTCGTCATGACTGCCGATGGCACGGTTTTGCACTGCCTGCCAGGTTTCTGGAATTCCGCCGACTTAGCTTGCGAGCTGGCCCTGGCAGAAAAGCTAAGTTATATCTGGGAAGACAAAGCGATCACCGCAGCGCATAAATCTGAACTGTTTAAAAGATTGCACCTGGAACACCTGGCTACTCACTCGCAAGAAACCATTGCCCGCAGCCATTTGCAGGGCTTCGACGCTCAGCACATTTATAAAAACAGAAAAGATCTGGCCGATTGCATAAGCGATCAAGCAGCGATCAAAGAGGTGGAAGATCCGCATAAAGATTTGCCTTATGGTGCTTTTAAAACCACAGATAAAATAATGCATGAACGCATGGCCGGCAAGGCTTTTGCCTTTGCCGATTACAATAGTTTCGACACTGCCGCCTATACCAGTTATGGCTGCTCGCATTACGACAAAGGCGAAAACGAAATGGAAGTCGCGGAGGGCGTAAGGCCTTCTGCCGCTCTAGCCATTAGAGGCAAAAGCTTGCGCGCCCTGACCCGACCGACGGTGATAGTTGCCGCTGTCACAACTTCTACTCAGGCGGCCAAAACACGCAGTTCTGTCTTCACTGTGCCAGAACAATTTGTACAGCTGGCTAAACAACAGCGCTGGCAAGAAGCCTTTGCCTGTGCCGACAAATATGTCAAACAACAATTCACCAAACCTGGTGGCTACGAAATGCGCAGCCTGGCCGCACTAAAGCTTGGACATTACCAGCAAGCTTATAACGATGCTTCAAGGGCACTCTGGCTGGGTTCAAAGCATGCTACGGCTAACGTGTTGCGTAACAGCGCCGTTAATTTGTTGAAAAGTCAAACACCGCGGCCTGGAAAAATAGCAGACAAAAAACTAGCGTACAGAAACGGGTTGCAAGGCTGACGCAAAAGCGACAGTATCCCAATCACGCCAATTTTCGCCACTCAGTTGCAGCTGGCGCAAAGCTTTCATATTTTTGCACGCAGGCAAACAATGAGCATCAATCAAATTAAATCGAGCGTCGAGAATTTTCAAATGAGGCAGTGTCGAAATCACCGCCAGGCCACCGTTTGTCAGGCCGGTGCTGTTCAATTTTAGGTGTTTCAGCTGCGTCATGGTGGCAATGGTTTTAAAATCTTGCAAATTTAGTGGTGAGTTTTCAACATTAAGTTCGGTCAGACTGGACGAATTGGCCAGAGCGGCCAGTAAAGCCGGGGTCTTGAGGCCGGAGGCAAAGGTCACTCGTTTTAACTTAGGAATGCGAACTAGCTTAGCCAGGCCACTGCCCAGAACTTTTGTTTGACTTAGATGCAGCGCTTTAAGTTCATTGAGCTGATCTATATACTTCAAACAGCTGTCGTCAATCTCACCCGTCTCAATGCGTATACATTTAAGACCGGCCAGGCGTCCCACGTGTTGCATAAATTCATTGCCCACGCGGAAAAGATCCACGCACTCCACTTCACTTAAATCAGCAGGTCCAAAGCCGTCTAACAAAGAAGGATTTAAAATCATTTCGTTATTACAACGCAGCACCACTTCGGCGTCAGCCCGTACAAGCTGGCGCCCTTGCGCTTCTTGCTTGTCGTCATAATTGATAAACCGTAGCGTACCGAAGCTGCGGTTATTAGGGAAATCAAAAACCTTATATTTTACGTCGCCGTGTTCTTCTACTCCAGAAAAATATGGACCAGAAGGCGCGACAGTTGTGGCTTTAGCGTTAGTGGCTGTAGCAGGCGTTGCTGTAGCAACTGCGAGATTTGCAGCAGCACCGGTATTGGTGGCACTAGTGTCGTCAGCGGAGCTTGAAGTAGCGTTTGCAGTGCTTGAAGTTGCATTTGACGAAGCACTTGAATTAGCAGTTTTGCTAACAGTTGAATTAGAAGTTGAATTATTGGTAGAAACTGACTGATTCTCATCCTCACCAGACGGCACCTGAAAATTATTATTCACAAGATACATAATCGTTCCTGAAACGGAGAAGATTATGATCAGCGAAAAACAGATTTTCATCACCAGCATGGCAACATTACGTGGTTGCGCCTCGCCGGCAGCATCTAAGTCATGTTTAAACCGCGAGCCCGAGCCGGCTGCCGATTGCTGGAAGTTTTTTTCTTCTTCAATCACGCACAGCTCGCTTATGACTTCATCGAGATTCTGATAGCGATCCATCGGTGCTTTTTCCAGCATTACCGCAATCATTGCTTCTATTTCATCAGGAAAATATTCGCCCCCGGTCACTTGCGTCAGTGTCGGTGGTTCCTGGGTCTGGTGCATCATCATCGTTTGAATTGGATTGCCACCACGAAAAGGCGGCCCGCCGGTCAGAATCTCGAAGAAAGTACAAGCCAGAGAATAAATATCGGAACGGCCATCCACTCTTTTTCCCAAACACTGCTCTGGGCTCATGTAATATGGACTGCCGAAAATTTCACCAGCAGCTGTCAAATTTTGCATGTCGGCCGTGCCACCGGAAAGCTTTGCCACGCCAAAGTCTACGAGCTTCACCCTCGAACCTACAGCATCGGGGGCGTTTAACAGAAAAATGTTGCCGGGCTTTATGTCTCGGTGAACAATGCCTTTTTTGTGAGCATAACCGAGGCCCTTACTAACGCCAATTAAAATAGGCAAAGCCGCTTCGAGACTTAAAGGGCCGGTCCGTTCAATCACATCAGCCAGATTTTCGCCTTCCAGCAAATCCATTACATAGAACGGCAAAATATTGAGATGCATGCCTAAATTATGAATGGCAATAACATTGGGATGATTCATGCGCGCAATTGCTTGAGCTTCTTGCTGCAATCGATACCAGGAATTTTCAGTCATTTTGTCGGGACTGAGAGTTTTAAGAGCGTAGAATTTTTGCAAAGCGTTATGCCGCACTTTGTAGACATAACCCATGCCGCCCACTCCAAGAAGCGAAATAATCTCGTATTCGCCCACCATATCGCCCGGCTGCAGCTGCCCCTCGAGCGCAGAGGCACCAGCGCTGTCTGCGCGCTGGTTTGGTTCGCGATTATCGTCGGCTTGAAAGGGGGATGCCAATTTGTGATTAACCAGATAGATTAACCTCGCTACTGTGCGCCAAATGCAGCCAAAGGTCAATTGCAAAAGGAGCTTTCTTGCATGTTTTTCTGCTGTTGCAGGTGCGCTGCGGCCCCAAATCCGGTACTATCAAGTAGAGTCAATCAGAAAGTAAATCATGAACAAAACAGCTAAATCGCTATTTCTAGTACCGGCCCTTTCTCTGGCACTATCCGGTCAGCTATTCTCGCCCTGTGCAGCTTTGCCTCAAGGTGCCTGGGAGCAAGTGCAGTCAAAGGGTGAAAAAGCCGCCTACGCCTGCGAATACGGCGACGCCGAACGGCTTTTAAAATACGCCGTTAATCTGGCTCGCACTTTTCCCGCCGGAGATCCAAGGCTCGCTAAAAGTGACGGTGAACTGGGGCGTTTGCTCACCATTCGCGGTCGTTTTAATGAAGCAGAGCCCTATCTAGAAGAAGAGCTGGCAGTTAAAACCGTGGCCTGCGGTAGCGAAGATGAACAATTAATTCCCGGCATGTCATCGCTGGTGCATTTTTACTTAAACCACGGCACCGCCGGTAAGGCCACCCCACTGACCGAAAAAATTCTTGCATTTGTAGAAGGTAAACTCAGTCAGGCCAGCACTCAAGCTCAAGGCAAAATTATCCTCAAGGCCGGGATGCCTTTGCAAGCATGGGCTGGAGAGGCATCACCTGTGATGCGCGATCCTCTAATAGAATGGGCTATTGCCTGCGATGATATCGGCAACATGTACGGTGCGCGGGAAGATTTTCCCATGGCCGAGAGATTGTTTAAAGCGGCATTGAATATAAAATCTACCGTACTTGACAAGCGGCATTTGTCTCTTGCCAATAGCTACGATAGCCTGGGCAGCCTGGCTTTGGCGCGTAAAGACAATGAAGATGCCGAGTCATATTTAAAAGATGCGCTCGATATAACCGAGCGCATTCAACCGCCGGAAAACTATCAGGTCTATGCCCGCTTAGATAAACTCGGTAAATGCCTGGTGCAGCAAGGCAAGCTGGCCGAAGCCGAAGCGCTTTATCTGCGCGCTCCGGGCCTCTGGCAGGCCGCGCCTTCTCGTAACGGCAACGAAGGCAGAGCAATGTTTGCCCTGGCCAATGTTTACGCTCAAGAAAAAAAGTACACTGAAGCCGCACCATTATTCGAGCAGGCATTGCGTTTGGCCGAGCAACATCACGGGCCTGATTCAGTCGCTCTGGTGCCCTATTTAGAGCGGTACGCCTACGTTTTATATTATCTAGACTCGCGCGAGCAGGTAGCTCAATTAAAAGAGCGCGCTCGCATCATTGCTGAAAGCAGCCGAGACGACGTTCTTACTGACGACGAAGCGGTGGTCAAAGTACAAGAAGTACCCGAAGCCAGTCCTCACGCCATTTCTCCACCAAGCCTGACCATGAGCAAAGACCCTACTACAGATGGCATGCCGCAGTAAGGTCTTTTGTTGGTCAGATTTTTAGAGCAGTAAATGATCAGTTCTTGAAGAACTTTTCTACAGAGCTGAATATGGAAGACAGTCGGCTGGTGGATTTGCCCTGCTCAATTTTGAAAGCGAGCTCATCACATTTAACTGCTTTCTTGGCAATTTTCTCTGATTGTTTTTCAGGCAAACCAGGCTCAAGAGAAGCATAAGCACGATAGTGCAAAGCAGCTTCACGCAATGGCGGAGCCGATTTGTTATAGAGCTTTTGCAAAGTATCAGCTAGCCCCAGGTGGGCAGCAGACAGCCGCGGATTTTGATAAGCGGCATCCCGATATTGATCGATTGCACTGGTCAATTGTTTTTTGCGCTCGAGATCTTGCGCCAGAGTGAGCGCCTGACGTGCTTTGTCTCTAGCGGTGGCGACTCTTGTCAGTCCACGCTTGGAACGAGCGGCGGCATCTTCTTCAGTGAATGTGGCACCACGTTTGTAAGCGGCGTCGGCACTATCGAGGTCACGAATCATCAAGGCCATATCGGCAACAGCAAAGGCCTGAGCCGCTGTGGTGCAATTGGCTATAACAGTGGCGAAATTATCGGTGGCTTCTTGATACTTAAATTGCGCCAGGCATGCTTCAGCATAAGCAATGCGTTGAGCATCGTTAGTTGGAGTACCCAGAGTAGATAAATCAACAGGCTTTCCTGACAGGGCGCGCAGTTTGGCATCAGCCAGACGCAATTCCATATCGTTAGGATTCAGCTGAATAGCCCGTTGAATGAAATTCTCAGCCGATTCGAAATTGTTAGCGACAAAAAACGCACCGTTCGCTTCTTTCTGCGCTTTAATCATGAGGGTGCGAGTCATACCTTTAACAGCAGCAACGTCGCCCGGCATAAAGCCCAGAACGGTGGTGTACTCTTTTAATGCTTCGTCGGTTTTCTCCAGACGCAAATTAATGTCGCCGGCTCGACGGTGCAAATCAACACTGTTAGGACTCAAAGCCAGACCAGAGCGTAAATCACCCAGTGCCAATTCTAAATCGCCGCGCGATTCGCGAATATTAGCCATGCGCAAATACGCCAGCTCGTTTTCAGCCTTGATACCAATTGCGCGTTGATATTCTTTGACCGCCGCTACCCGGTTATTTTGCTTGAAGTAAACGTCACCCATTGCAATGTGAGCAGGGGCACTGTTCTGGTTTTTAGAAAGGGAAGTGTTCAGAGCCTTGTAGGCGTCATCATATAAGCCTTGATTGAGATAAGCCTGACCAAGACCATAGTAAGCCGAAGCATTATCAGGGCGAAGAGTGATGGCGGAATTGAAATCAGTGAGAGCAGCAGCAGTGTCGCCAAGCTTCAAATCAATCAAACCGCGTTGCACAAAGGCTGAGGCATACTGCGGATCTAATTTGATCGCCATAGAAAGACTGTTGCGCCCTTCTTTCAAACGCCCTTGCTCTCTTTGCACCAGACCCAAGACGATATAGGCTTCAGCGGCCTGAGGATCAAGTTTTAATGCTTGTTTGCAACCGGCCTCAGCCGAAGTCAAAGTCGCCTGCCGTTGCGAAATTATAGTCATTGAGGAAGACTGTAAGCGATACAGTCTCACCATCGATTGACCGACAATGGCCAATGGTGATTTCGCATTGATTTTCAGTGCTTTGCCGAACTGCTCATCGGCTGCGTCTAATTTGTATTGCTGCACTAGTGCATAACCGAGACCGGTCAAAGCAGCGGTGTCTTTCGAATTCTTATTGACGGCAACGCGAAAAGCATCTTGAGCAGCAACATATTTTCCATCAAGCAATAACTTTTCTGCGGCGACCACACCAGCCGACAGCTTGCCTTTGAAAAGTCTCTCGCGAAAAGCATTCGGGCTAACCCGTGAAGATTGCAGACTCAAAGTTTTGGCGGTAGTCGCTTTTGCTACGGCATTGGCAGCCTGCCCTTGTGGTACTGCTGACGCCACCATGAGAGTTAAAGACAGGCTCAAAACTGGCCCTACATAACGATTAATCAAAGGAAACCTCCTGACTACTTATCATCATGAGCAGCATGTCACGGATGGCACCATAAATCATGGCAGGGAAATAATAAAGTTGCAAACGCACCGCACTAGGCCCAGCTGCGGCCTTTACGGGCAATTTCAAAGGATTACTTTTGCAGGATTATGAAACAAGGTTCGAGCGCATGCGTCTCGCATAAATTTTTCATTTTGGCCCTAATAAATTGAACTTTCTCTTTCGTGCCCACGTCTATGTATGTAAACGGAGGTTATGCCGATGCTGAGCCGCGAAGAAAATGACCAGCGCCTGGCCAAAATCTGGGCCGATGTACAAATTTATGCACCTACAGATGCCATGGCCCAAGATGTTTTTTACGAATATTGGAAAAAGCTTGGAATGATTCTCTGCCCGGATTGTTCTAGTGACAACATCAGGAGGGTTGATGGTGAGCGGGAATGCGAATGCCTTGATTGTGGCATGACCAGTTGGTTTACGTCCGGCACACTTTTAAGTCGCGTCAAACTATTCAAAAGTTACCTAGCGGCATCACTCCTTTTCGAAGCAGGCCTGACCATTAGTGGGCCTCAATTCTCAAAGCTAACCGGCACTCCTCAGACATCGGCATACACCATTCTAAGGAAATTCAGGATGGCCATTTCTAATCAAATGTCATCTGATGCAGAGCAATTTTCCGGTCAGCTAGTTAGGTTGTTGATAGCCAAGCGCACACTGGAGACGCCTGCTAACAGTCACCCGTTTGTAGAACAAGAATTGATTGACGAAGCTTTGCAAAATGATTTGGCAAATAATATTGAGCCGGCGGGCGCAAGTGACGATGAAAATTTCGTTGATGGAATAAACGGAGATGATCAAGACGAGAATCTCAGTGAATACGAGAAAGTGAAGAAGGTGGTTTTAAGCTTGCTGTCAGATGTCGGATTAACGGCTGACACGATTTCATTAAGAACAGGTTTTGCGATAGGAAAAGTAACCGGCAGTTTAAGCGAACTCGAACTTTTCGGCGAAGCACGGGTAGAACCAGGTGGTAAATATTTTAAATGCGCACCGGCTAAGCAAAGCCAATCTCAAATCCCCCTGACAGAGACGATTATTATTGCCCTCACCAATTTTTATGAATTTGTCATTGAATACTTTCATCGCGTGGGCCGCAAAGGCCTTCAAACTTATGTAGCCGCACTCTGGTGCACGCTTGACCGCGAACGCTGGGGACGAGGCTCTGTGATGCACTTGTGCGGCACGCATCCTCCTGTAACCTATCGAGAAATACTCAATTATGTTTCACCACCTTTGCTTAACATCATTGTTGGTTGATTTTAAATTTATTGTTTTTTTACGCGGCGCGGCTTGGTCGGCTGATTTTTCCATGCAATTTAACCTCGTGAAGCGGATTGTTTTGCAGTTCGCTTATTTGAGCGTCTTAAAATCGATTTTTTAAATTGCTTGAGAAATTTTTGGCTAAATTTTTGAGAGCAAAAGTTGGATTAGACGCTGGAGCATGGGCGAGTAAAAGTTTGGCCGCTAGCGGCCAAACTTTTACTCCTAACACAACCCAAACTGGCAAAAGCAAAGCCAGTCAACCTAAAAAAGCAAATTTTCCTCCTTCATTATCAGTTCAAGTGCGCGATAAAATATGGGTGGCGCAGAAGACCAGGCTTAGAGCTGGATTCTCGGCCAGGTCTTCTGCATGCAACAATCGAATTTATTCGCGCTATGAATTCAGAGAATTCATAGCGGTGGCCAAAACCTGAGACCAGCTTGCATTTAGTCTCGCGTTTAGCTCACTTCGGCATTACTGCTTATCGAAAAATTCTAATTGTGATTTTTGAAGCAGCGGAGTGCCAGGCACTCTCTCACTACTCGCGCCAAGGTCTGCATTGCACGCATGGCCACATATGGATTTTCATCAAGGGCCAAAATTTTCAAAAGATGAGAAGGCATGTGCGGATTTTCCGCTAGCCCATAGCGCACATCAACACTTTCATCACTGACTGCACGTTCGATTAAACACTGGTGAGCGCTTGCATTCTCAGCCACCGCTAATCGCACCGCCGAGTCACTGTCGCCACTTAAGGCCATCAGTAATTCAACCGGTGTGTGTCTGTTTTCCGCCAGATGCAGTCTAACTTTCACGTCGGCATGCTTGCAAAGCCGGTGAAGTAGACCGCTAGCTAGCGGATTATTCAGTGAATCGTGTTCTGTATACTGTTTCGCATCTCTTGTCATTTTGAGCCTCCCATTGGGCCGCGTTTTTCGCATCTCTCGGCACCACCCATACTCTTCACGTTACGCTCACAATGTGATCAGGAAGTGACCATTTCTGTAAGCCAGAGTAAAAAACGCGATCAGACGCCAACTTGTGATAGCCTGAGAGTTTTTCTAAAAAAAGCGGCGAGAACTGAACAGATAGGCAGGTTGTAAGTGCAAGAAGAAGAAATTTCCAGCCTGCGCGATGCCGTCGCCAATATAAATTTGCGACTGGCAGCAATTGAAGCCAGGCTCGACCTTTCGGCACCTGCCGCTGGCGAAATTACAGAAAAAGATGTGGCGCTCTTAAAGCAAGAACACACAAATGTTGAGCTGGAGCATGCTCCGGTTCAAAATTCACCAGATTTACTAATAATTGCAAGAACTCCCGAAGATACTGTTGCGGGCCAGCAGGCACAAGGCAGTAGGGCAGGTCACAACACCCACGCAGTACACGGCACTGACACAGGACCGGGCCCGGCTGGCGAGAATGCCCCCGAAGCTGCACCCTCCGGCGACGCGGGCACCACTGGCGATGCCGCCCGGGGTCCGGCAAAAAACCTAGAGACTCGCATTGGCCTTTACTGGCTCAATAGCCTCGGCGTCGGTAGCCTTGTCATAGGCATTGCTTTACTCATACTTTATTCGTTCCAGTATTTCGGGCCTGCGGCCAAAATCGCGACCGGGCTTATTATTGCTGCCTCAATGCTTGGCTTAGGTGAGTGGATCGAGCATCGCAACAAAAGCGCATCCTGGTACGCCCGCGGCCTTATGGGCGGCGGCTGGTCGCTGGCTTATTTTAGTGTTTATGCAATGCATTTTATTCCCTCAGTCCAAATTGTTCCCGAGCCATTGTCAGCGGTATGCCTGCTTTTAGCTGTGGCGTTGATGGCAATTTTGCATTCCCTGCAAAAACGTTCTGAAATTATCGCCACACTGGCTGTTGTCTTGGGCTTTACAACCATACCGTTGACCGAACCGACAGTGCTGACCACCAGCGCTGCAGGTATCCTGACAATTGCCACCGCCTACCTGTGCGCCCGTATGCACTGGCGAGTGCTTTATTTCTGGGGTTTGTGCGCCGCCTACACTTCGGCTTTTGCCGCGCTTTTGCAAGCTGCGGTGCCACATACCGTGATTTCACCAACCTCGCTCAATGCCATGAGAGTGGCCTTCATGCTCACCAACTGGCTCGCTTTCGGGGCCGTTTCGCTATACATGCCCGAGGCCGTCAAAAAAGGCCGGGCGCGGCTTGTTGCTGCTGTCATTATTTCGGCGCTGTGTTTTTATCTTGGTATGCAGAGCAGTGTCTATCTGGCTCTTGGTGCCAACGAATTTATTTTCCCGATTTTGCTCGGCGCCGTTTATATGATTATGGCCAGGCAGCTAGTTAAAAAAGATGCACCGGCGCAAAGCACTACTTACCTGACACTGGCAACGGCCTTTGCCACTTTATGCATTCCGCAATTATTCCATGACGGTCAAACCGCTAGTTGCTTGCTGGCTCTGGAAGTTCTGGCCCTGACAATTCTTGGTTTGCAGTTTCAAATTAAACAATTGCGCTGGTTTGCGTATGTTCTTTGCCTGGCTGTGGGCTGCGCCATTCTTTTCGATTCAGGAAACACCTATCAGCAAAATATCGGCCCGTATCCTATCAGGGGAAGCATTATCACCTGTCTTTTTGGTGCGATCGCCTTTGTGGGAGCTTCTTTGATTCAGCGTAGCGAGCACTTTGCTGCGGCGCAAAGCTATGGCGAGCGCAGATTTTTCTTCGCTTCATATTTTTTCGGTGGCGTTATACTCTATGCTCTCATTCCACCACAAGCGCTCTATAGCAGCGGGCTTGATCAGCATGCCACCGACGTCGCCAATCACTGGCTGCCGCTTTTGTGGACGGCACAGGCATCATCAGTAGTGGCACTTGGTTTTCACGTCAATAGCCGTTTGATTCGCCTCACCGGTTTGCTCTTTTATTTCGTCGCCTGCTCCACACTGATTAGCCTTTGCGAAAACTGGACCTGGGCCGGCACGCTGGTTTCAGCGGCGCTCATATACGGCGCCAGCTATCAATATCACAAGCATCGCCTTGATATCATCAAGAATAGCGCCGAGCGCTTTATTGGCCTGATTTACACCATTTCCGCCACTATTGTGGTGACAATGCTCTTCGGCCTCAAGCTGCAGCCTGGCTTAATCAGCGCCGGCTGGGCCTTAGAAGGCATGTTGCTTCTGGTAGCCGGTTTCACTTTGCCCCAGAAAGCCTTCCGCGTCATGGGACTTTGCGTGTTCGGTCTGGTGGCCGGCAAATTGCTTCTTGTTGATCTGGCCGGTGCCGAAACTATTCAACGAATATTGTCATTCATCGGTGCCGGAGTGATTTTACTGGTGTCATCTTATGCCTACTCGAAGTTTGCCCAAAAACTTTCCAACAGCGGCGATAAAGTCTAAAATCGAATCTAGACAAGATGACAATCGAAATACGATGAATGAAGTTCTTAGTGAAGAAAAGCTGGAGGCCATCAAATTTTTGGTCGCGATTTTGCATGAACACAAAGTGCCGTACCAGTTTACCGGCGGCCTGGCCGGAAATATTCACGGTTCAAAGTGGCCTTTGCAAGACATCGACTTAGAAATGCCCCGAGCCCACATTGAGCTGGTGGCATACTTGCTGCGCCTGCACATCATTGAGCCTTTGCACTTTCATCAAGACAGTGAATTTCAAATGGTAATGCTCAACTTGAAAATTGAGTCAACTGCAGTAGATATCAATCAAATCGAGGCCCAGCAAATATTTTGTCAGGGGCAGTGGATAGCGCATAACGTCGATATAAAAAAAGCGCAACTGCGCCTCTGGCACGGTATGAAAGTAAGCGTTCAGCCTCTGGAAGATCTAATCGCATACAAAACTTTGATCGGACGCCAAGCCGATCTGGCCGACCTGCAACAGTTGAAAAGCCTGACCTAATTTCGCGCAGGGCCTGAGCTATATTCGAATTCTTGTACGCCTTGATCGTCGACCTGGCAGTCTAAAATGCGAGGCGGCTTGGCTTCAGTGGCCACCCAGTATTGCAAACGTTCCAGCACCTGCGCTTTGCGCTTCTCGTGCACAATCACGAGCACCGACGAACCTGCACCAGATAAGGTGCAACCTAATATTGGTTCGTTCATAAGCTCGCGCCGCAGCTTGGCCAGCTCAGGCACCAGGTGCATGCGATAAGGCTCATGCAGCCTGTCGTCAAGTGCATCTCGAAAAGCCCCTTCGTCGGCGCGCGCCACAGCTGCAACCAGCAGCGCCACTTTTTGCACATTGTGAATAGCATCTTGCATCTTCACGCTGGCCGGCAAAATCGAACGGGCATTGGCAGTATTGAGCGAATACTGGGGAGAAAGCACCAGGAAATGCCAGTCGGCGGGCCAGATCAATTTTTGCGTGGTAATTTTGGCCCCGCCGTTCATGGGGCTCGAAACGACCAGCCCCCCCAACAGACAAGCTGAGAAAGTCTCGGGGTGGCCTTCCAGAGCGCAGGCCTCGGCCAGCAGGCCGGCGGTGCTCGGTATGCGGTCGGTGAGCACGCTGGCGGCCCAAAGGGCGCCTAGAATCGCTGTGGCACTGGAGCCCAGTCCAACACCGAGCGGAATTTCGGAATCAACCACAATGCGCACCCGTTGCAAAAGGTCATGGTCACGCTGCCACAGTTTGCTCAAAATCGTGTATGTGAGGCGACCCTGATCTTGCGCCAGCCCGCTCTTGGCAATACTACCCTTGAAGGTTATCAGGGGAATGCCCGGGTCATTCTGGTCGAGAACAAAAAAGGACATCTTGCTGTAAATGTTCAGAGCCAGACCAAGACAATCCAGACCTGGACCCAGGTTACTGGTCGTGCCCGGTAATCGCAGGCTGAATTTGCGCGCCTGATTCAATTTATTTTCTAATTCGGCCATGGCAACTTAATATCTCAGATCTCACCTAAACAATGCCGGAGCTGCCAAAATATTGGTAACTGTAGCAACAAAAAGTACCATGAAACATTTAGTAACTGGCGGGTCGGGCTTTCTTGGCAATTTAATTGCCATACATCTGGTCGCCCGTGGCGAAGATGTGCGCATTCTCGACATCTGGGAAGACGATCAAAGACCGCAAAAGGCAGAATTCTTTTTGGCCAGCGTTCTTGACAGAGAAGCCGTGGCGCGGGCCATGCAAGGTGTTGATATCGTGCACCACACCGCCGCTCTCGTTCCCCTCACCAAAGCCGGTAACAGATTTCAGCAAGTCAATGCGGAAGGCACCCGAATCGTCGCCGAAGAAGCGGTCAAGGCAAAGGTAAAATGCTTTATTCACACAAGTTCTTCAGCCATATTCGGCTGCGCCCCCTGCCCCATTACCAATGACACACCGACAAAACCGGTGGAGATTTATGGCGTGAGCAAACTGGACGGCGAGCTGGTGGCCAGGCAGATAGCCGAAAAAGCTGACATGCCACTAATAGCGGTGCGACCACGCACCATCATTGCCGACGGCCGCCTGGGAATTTTTCAAGTTTTATTCGACTGGATCAAAAGCGATATCAACGTTTATGTGATCGGCTCGGGCAAAAACCAGATTCAATTCGTCCACGCTCAAGACCTTATCGATTGCTACATGATGCTGGTAGAGCTGAATAGACCAGGCCTTTACAATGTCGGCACCGATCGCTTTAACCCCATTGGCGAGTGCCTGAAAAATCTCATTGCCCACGCAGGGTCCAAGTCAAAAGTAAAGTGTCTGCCCCACGCCCTCACCGTTGGCACATTGCAAACACTAGATGCCGTTAAAATGAGCCCGCTAGCGCCCTGGCATTACCTTACCTATGGCGAAGATTTCTATTTTGACGTTGAGCCTTTGAAGCGATTAGGCTGGCAACCAAAATACTCTAATGACGAAATGCTGGCCGCCAGCTACGATTCTTTCATCGCCAATTATGATCAGTTGATGGCAACCAAATCAGTATCGGCCCACCGCAAACCATTAAAAGAACAGATTCTCACGGTATTAAAGCTGGTATCACGCTTCAGTTGAGGACATGATTGCATGATCCATAACATGCCGGAATTTGAGCGGGGCACCGTAGTGGACGACTACCGTATTCTGGCCAAATTAGGTCAGGGCGGCATGGGCAAAATTTATCTTTGCGAGCATATTATTCTCAACAAAGAATATGCCATGAAAACTCTCTCCAGCGGTCAAGGTTCAGACGTTAACTGGCGCCGATTTCAAGCGGAAGCGCGAGCAATTTCTAAACTGTCACATGGCAATATTATCAAGATTCACAACATGGGCGTCTTTCAAGGGCAGCCCTATTACGTCATGGACGTCCTTGAAGGCCAGACTCTCAAAGAGTTGATTTCGTCTGGTGGCCCGCTGCCCGTAGTTGAAGGTCTGAAAATAATTCTGGCTGTTTGCGCCGGTCTTGAATATGCTCACAATAACGGCATTATTCACCGCGATATCAAACCAAGCAATATCATGCTGGTAAAAGAAAAAGGCGCAGAGCAAACCGTAGTTAAACTGGTTGATTTCGGCCTGGTGAAATCTGTCGGCGATGCGGTGCAATGCCTTACCGCCACAGGCGAAATTCTCGGCTCGCCTTATTATATGAGCCCTGAGCAAACAGAAGGGGGAAAGCTCGAGTTCTCGAGCGACCTCTATAGCCTCGGTGTCACCTTAGTCGAAACATTGACAGGCACCTTGCCTTTTATGGGCAGCAATGCCGTTCAGACTTCGCTCATGCATCAGACGGCTCCCGCACCATATCTGGCGCACCTGGCACCAGATATGGTGTTCTCGCCGCAGATCGAAGCTGTGGTGGCAAAATTATTGCGAAAGGATCCCGCCCAGCGCTATCAAAATTGCGCCAGACTAACGCAAGATCTCGAAAAATTGCTATTGCAAGCCCAGGCCGCTGACGGCGCATTGCCGCGCCGCACCGACGAATTTCGATTTACCAACAAGCCGCAAGTTTTCCGTTCGAGTGAATCCACCGACTCGGATACTTACAGCACAAGCAGCGGCACTGGCCAGAGAAAAATTGCTGTACCGCTGACGTTAGCCTGTACTGCTCTAATTGCGGTGGCATTGGTTGTGATTTTCTTCACACAGACTCCTGAAAAAGCACCGCCTTTCACGGCGCCGCCCGTAACCGATATGACTGACCGACCGGCTTTCAGAGCAGATGTATTGCATATTAACCCTGCAATTGTTAACCTGCCGATCAAAACCTATCTGATTAAAGATGACGATTCCGGCCGCACATTTCAATTTCCGCCCGGCTTAATTATGGGCGACTTCAGTCAATCATCTCCTACTGCCACAATCCGGCAACAACCGGGAGCGGACGGCACTTTGTTCGTACCGCGAGGTTGGTCACTCTCATTAATCGTCGATAATGCCCTGGCAAACAATCCAAAATTGCTGCGTGGCTTTGGTGAAAATGACCTCAGTGGCATCAGCTTGCAAAATTTCACTCATCGCAGCGGTGTCATGATTGAAGAAATGACCCACATGAAAGGTATCTTCAACCTTGATTTAACGGGCACAGACTGCACATCGACCGATTTCAGATTACTGAAAAATTTGAATCAGGTGAAAATTTTAAAGGTCAACTTCACCGATCTTTCACCTGCCGACATAAGCGATTTTCCCTCGCTACCGTTTTTAAGCATATTGGAATGGCGCAGATGCAAACAACCCACTCAATTGCTCGAAATTTTGTCATCGCAAAAAAACATCAACAATTTGGCACTCGACAGTACAAAACTCGGTTCTCATGATTTCAAATTAATTGCCGGTATGAGCGATATCGAATATTTGTCGCTGGCCGACTGCGGTCTAAAGGCCACCGATCTAAAAATACTGGCATCGCTGCATAGTCTGGTTTTTTTAGAATTGAAAAATCAAATTTTTGAAACCGACTGCATCGAGCCATTGCGCCGTTTTCCTGCCAAAACTATAATCGAACTGGATGACCAGGACTGGACTGAAAACGAAAAGAGCAGGCTAATAAGCAACAGACCGAAAATCAAGTTATGCAACTATTTTGACAGAAATGCCCTCAATAATCCGTCAATTAAAAAACTGATGGATAGCTGGCTGCCCTAGTGAACGGCTGGGTATAAAGCAGTGTAACTGTGCAGGAAACCAATTGAGTAACCAGGGCGAAGATCTACAGCCGGGCGTAGTCGTTGACGAAACCTATCAAATTATTTCTTTGCTCGGCGAGGGTGGCATGGGCAAAGTTTATCTGTGCGAACACATCATTTTAAAAAATCGCTATGCTATGAAGGCGCTCAATCTGGGTGAAAACCAGGTCAACTGGCGGCGCTTTCAAGCTGAAGCGCGCGCTATTGCTAAACTGTCTCATCCAAATTTAGTCAAAGTGCACAACATGGGAATTTACCAAAAGCGTGTACCGTACTATGTTATGGATCTGCTGGCAGGGGAGAGCCTGCGCCAGCGCATACTGCGTGACGGGCCGCTTTCACAAGCTGAAGCAATCAGAATATTTATTGCGGTGTGCTGCGGCCTGGAGTACGCTCACCAGTATCAAATTATCCACCGTGATATTAAACCGGCAAATATCATGCTGGCTGGTACCGAGGTTAAACTGGTAGATTTCGGTCTGGTTAAATCGGTAGGCGACATGGTGCAAAAGCTTACCGCCACAGGCGAAATTCTAGGTTCACCCTATTACATGAGCCCAGAACAGACTGTCGGCGATAAGCTTGATTACGGCTGCGATCTTTATAGCATCGGGGTAAGCATGTTTGAAGCGCTGACTGGCACGGTTCCTTTTAAAGGGGCCAATGCCGTGCAAACACTGCTTATGCATCAGACCGCTCCTGCACCCGCACTTGCCAGTGGGGCGCCGGCAGGCAGTCAGCTTTCCCTGGAGCTGGAAAACATCGTGGCCGTGCTGCTTGCCAAAGATCCCCGCGATCGCTTTCGAAGCGCAGCTCTCTTAGTCGATGCTCTCGATAAGCTTCAAAACAATCTGCTCCCGCAATCAAAAAGTGCCATCTTACATCGTCCTTCTCGCCTTTCGTGGGCTGCTGCAGAAAAAAAATTAGTAGAATCCGGCAGCGATAGCGCCGTGACGAAAAAATCCAATGATAGAAAAACCGACTTTGTTGCGGTCGGGGCCTTCAGTTTTATTTCTCTTGCCATTGCCATTGCCGGTGCTACCACTATTTGGTCGAACACTGGCAGCAAAGACGGCGGCAGTGGCCACAAAAATTCGGCGACAGTGCAACCGAATTCTGAAAAAGTGCAAGCATTTTTCCTCGAAACAAAAAACGGCAGGCGCATATTTAAATTTCCAGCGAAGATTGCCAAAGGCCAGTTTCAGCTCCAAACTAAAGGTGACATGACAGAGGCTCAACCGATCGATGGTTTGCTTGAAGTGCCGAGCAATGCTTCTTTGCTCTACGCGGCTTCTACCGATTTACCTGACCATGCCTACTTAATCAAAGGATTTGCAGCCAACGACTTGTACGCTCTCGACCTTTCAAAATGTGGCTGGCAGTGTGCCCGAATTTTGCAACAGTGCCACCACTTGACCGGTTTACAAAAGCTTAATCTGACAGCCACAGACTGCGATGGGCAGAGTCTGAACGTGCTAAACGATATGCCTCGCTTGAACCAGCTGCTGCTTAATCAAACCACTATTAAACCCAGCGACGTCTATAACCTGCCGCTTTTCAAGCAGCTCCTGAGCCTGGAATTTTCTTATTGTGGCGATACCACCGACCTTTTGAATCACTTGATTGATCATCAGCATTTACGCAATCTGGCCTTAGAAAGTTCGCCTCTGACCGTAGAAGATTGCAAAAAAATTGCCCGCATACCGCATTTAGAGAGCCTGGTGGTGGCCGGCGACAGCATTACTGCCGAAAAACTCAAGCCACTGGTGAAAATTAAAACACTTCACTTGCTCGATATCAGATTCAATCAAATAACGCCGGATTGCTTAGACTTAATTGCTACTTTGCCCCCTAAAACCACAGTAAAATTGTCCAGGCAAAATTGGATTAATAGTCGAGGTCCCCGACTGCTTGCCAGACAGATTACCCTCGAATTGAGTAAACCCAGGGCTTCTTTAGCAGAGCAAAAGAGCAACAATGAGGAAATCAATCAAGCCTCCAGGTTGATTACCGCTGATTAGCCATCACTGTTAGCCTGCTACAATTTGCAGGTAACAAATGCACCAGAACAAATTCGAGAGATAACATGCCAGACAAATTTTTGATGCCGCCTAGTCCAGCTTCGTTTACCCGGCTTAGCACCCATGCTCTAACAGCAAGCCTGGCCGTAGCAGCCATGATCTCTCTTGCAGCTTGCACACCTCCTCAAGCCGAAGCCCCGAAAGCACCTGCCGGTTTCGTCAATGGTAAGAAAGATGACCCTGAGTTGGCCGCTGTCAAAGCCGATGCCCAGGCTAAGTGGAAAGAATTTGTGGAAGCTTTCAATGTCAAGCAAAAAGGCGAGAAATTCGCCGTCAACTCTTGTTTGTACGACAGCGGCAAATCAGAATTCAAATGGATTGAAGTAGACAGAGTTTACGATAACGAAATTGTCGGTCACCTGGAAAAAGACTCGGTTTACCTGCCAGGCATCAAGGCCGGTATGGCCGTGACCGTCAAGGTTCCCGACATTGAAGATTGGGCATTCGTCGACACCAAAGGCGTTCAACACGGCGGCGCTTCACAAGCCATCTTGCAAAAGCGGGCTGGTAAATAAGCCCCTAGCTGAACAGTCAGCTTTTATGAACCCGGCGGTCCTACTGGGCCAATGGGCGCTGCTGGCGGTATTTTACCGATCGGTTCAAAAGGCTTGTGCAATAGCGCAGCCACTGCATTTTTGTTGAAATTTGCTGCTTCCAACATGGGCAGAAGGCTATGAGCTTTTTCAAAATCGGCCAGCGATAGTTCGTGGCGGCCAAGACAATACTCGGCAAAACCACGGTTGTAGTAAGCTTGGGCACAGCGTGCATTGAGCTTGAGACAACAGTTATAGTTGGCGATTGCCTTTTGCAATTCTTGACCAGCAGTGGCCAATCGATTGGGGTCAACAAGGTTTGATACCACCTGCGATGCCAGGGCCTGATGGGCCAGCCCGCGATTGTAATATGCTTGAGCCAGGTTGGGCTTAAATTTGAGAAATTCAGAATAGCTGGCAATGGCTTCGGCAGGCTTGCCGGAGCTGGCCAGCAAATTGCCTTTATTGTACAAGGCCACTTTTAAATTTGGATTGGTCTCGTACGCCTTATCAAAATCTGCCATCGCTTGATTGGTATCGCCGGAGATGGCAGCTTGAATGCCTTCGTGATAACTGATTTGCCCGTCTTCAGTATCGTTGTTGACGCTTCCGGCGAGACCCGCGGCTCCGGCTGTGGCGATAAGCCCGGCTCCTCCGGCAACTTTCTCATCTCTGCTGGCTATTAGTTTAGGATCTTGCGCACTTTCGCAGGCTTGCATTTCGCTTTCACTTATAGACGCTGTCGGTGCCGGACCAGCTAGAAATGAAGATGGATCACGACTGAGTGTGAAATAAGCGGCGGCGAAAACCAGCACCAGAATAATTAAACTTAAAAACATAGCAGTAGATCTATTAGCCGGCGTGGTCTCTTCTTTGACAGCCACTTTGGCTTCCAGCTTGTCATAAGCCTTGTGAGCGGCTATTTCTGAGTTGTCGGTAATAACTGCGTCGAGTTCGGCCAGACAATTTTCGTCTAAAATTTTGTTTTTTCCGCTAACCGCCATCTCGTCTTCTTTGACACGTTTACCGGCTGCAACGGCGCAGGCATAAACAGCGTCATAAAACTCGTCCGCATCGGGCACGCTCTGCTCTTGCAAGCGTTTTGACTCAACATCGACTGCTTCACGAATAGCGCTTTCAATTAAAGTTTGAGTGCGCTGCATGCGCTCGTGCACCGCTGCCAGACGCTTTTCTATCACCCGGGCCGGTGGCGGTTTGGGGCTTGATTCACCAAGACCCGCCAGCAATAGCTCAAGCTCGGGCAGCACTTCTTCACCAGCTGCCAGGCGGGTGTAAAAAGCCTTAAACCTGACGGCGTCACTGAGGGTATCGTAAGCCGTATTGGTGATCGCCAGCCGCGTCTCAAACAATTGCTTTTCAGAAGCAGGTGCGGCAAGCAGTTTTTCGCGCCACTGCCCGGCCCGACGATCGCGCGCCGAGCGCAGCACCTTGCGCGAAGCCCCTGCCGGCACGGCCAAAACCCGTCTTAAATAAATTCTGAGCGTCGACTCGTCCATTGTTTACTCTCTAATAACTATGTAGTTATGCAAGCTAATTTAAATCAAGCGCATTAAAGGCAGCAATTCTGGGAAGATTTTAGCTGGCAGGCTTGCTGTTTACTAGCTATTGGTACGGTTGCGCATTTGATGAACGAGCCGGGCGAAGGCCCTGAAAGCATACAACTAGAGGGCAAAAGTCGCTCGGTAACTCTTACAAGAATTATCAAGTCACGAGGAGCTGTTGTGGCCGGCGGCTTTATTATCAGCCTCTTGTTGCTTGTCATGACCGCCAAAAAGATTAATTGGCAGCTGGTAGAGGATGCTTTTGCCACCGCTACCTGGTTGCCGTGGTTGCCTCTGGCAGTTTTGACTTATCTAGTGGGAATGCTTTTACGCGGATGGCGGCTCAAACAGTTGGTGAGCACTGAGGCCAATTTAACCGTGGCCACTGCCAGCAATATTGTGGCGGTTGGTTATGCCACCAATAATATTTTGCCCGCTCGTTTAGGTGAGTTTGCCCGGGCGGGAATGCTGGCTGAACGCACCGGTTTGCCCTATGCACTCTCGCTCACCGTGACCTTTTTAGAACGGCTTTTGGACGGCCTCACCATTCTTTCACTTTTTGTACTGGCCAGCTTTGTCACCCCCACCGATCAGTGGATGAAAACCGCTGCTGCAGTGGCTGCCGTCATATTCGGCTGTGCTATTCCTTGTGTGATGATTTTAGCTTTTTCGCCGCAATTATCGCTCTCACTGGCGTCGCAACTGAGTATTCCTCTTGGTCGCAAATGGCATAACCGCGCTCTGGCTCTTGTAACTCAGGTCACTCGCGGCTTAAGCTGCTTGCGTGATGCCTCTACTGCTTTGTCTGTTTTGTGCAACAGTTTTCTTATCTGGATCGTGGAAGGTTTGATGTTTGCCATGGTCATGCCATGCTTCAATATGTCCATCAACCTGATCAAAGCCGTAGCTGTGATGGCGTTTACCAATCTCGGCATTCTCATTCCGTCAACACCCGGTTATGTGGGCCCATATCAAATTTGCTGCAGTACAGCACTACGGGCGGTGACAGCGGGCGAAACGCAAATTATGCCCCATCACTATCAACTGCCCAGCAATTTAGACAATCTCGGACTTTTAATAAACGAAAGCATCGGTCAGGTTTCAGAATCTACCGCACTTTCTTACGCCGTGGTAGTGCACCTGGTTTTCTATTCTACAGTGACAATCTGGGGCGTGATCGCTATGGCCCGCTACGGTCTAGAACTGGGCACCACAGCTGCTCTGGCCTGGGAGGCTAAACCGGCGACCGATTTGCCCACCACTGAAACTTCACTTTCAGTAATCACTTCAGTACCGACGCAAAGTACGGTCAATCACTGTTTTAAAGTCAATCCATTCTGGCTTTCGGTTGTTTCAGCTTCTCTACCAACAAGAGCACTGGCCTTGAGCGCAGATGAGAGAAGGGCGGCCGTGCGTTATGCCACTGAATTTACCTGCTCAGAACTCGGTGCTCTGCCGACCAAACTGCGCTTCTTATTCAAAGTGGGAATTTTCGGTTTTCGCACCATCACCATGTTGACTAATTTCAACGCCTTTGAAAATCTCGCCGCATCACAGCAAGAAAAAGTGATTAATGCCTGGTCGTATGGTCCAATTGCTCTGGCCAGAAAATTGTTTAAGCCACTACGCAGCCTGGCTCTGTTAGCCTTTTTTGAATATCCGGCCGTAATTGCGATAATCGACGGCAAAACACAACAAATACCAACCCAGGGCACAGGCGTATGACCGCAGGCGATACTACCGGCAATACCGCCACTACTGCCGATACTAGCGCTACTGCAGCGGGCGTCAGCACCGGCATCAATACTTTCACCAGCACTCGAGAAAATGCTACGGGACAGCCCATTCGCGTGCAGGTACTAATTATCGGCAGTGGCGCCGGTGGTGCAACCACCGCCAGCATTTTAGCTGAGCAAGGGTTTGAAGTGGTGGTACTTGAAGAAGGAGAACGCCACACATTTGCCGATTATGGCCAGACGCCCACCAGAGCCATGAATATGCTTTACCGCAATCGCGGCATCATGCCGGTGATGGGCAGCGTGCCCATAGGTTATGTGGAGGGCCGTTGCCTCGGTGGCAGTACAGAAATTAATAGCGGCTTCTGGCACAGGCTGCCGCCCGAATTTCTCATGCGCTGGCAAGCCCGGTTCGGTCTGGCCGATTTTTCACAAGAATCGTTAGACCAGCATTTCGACTGGGCCGAATCAATGCTCAATGTCGGTAATCATCCCGGACCATGGCCAAAATCAACCGAAATATTCAATCGCGGTGCTGAAGCCATGCAATGGTCGGCGCAAGAAGTGAAGCGAGCGGCAGCCGACTGCGTCAACAACAATACCTGCGCCACCGGTTGCCCCAAAGGGGCGAAGCAGGGCGTCAGCTTAAGGTTGATTCCTCAGGCCCAGGCGAAAGGAGCAAGGTTCATCACCGGTTGCAAGGCGAAGTTGTTGCTCAAATCGAGAGGAAAAATCACAGGGGTTCTAGCAGAAATACACAAACCTGATCGCACAAGCGATCTGGTTCGCATCGACGCCGATCACGTCTTTGTTTGCGCCGGTCCCACTCAAACACCTGGTCTTCTGCGCAAGAGCGGCATTAAAGAACACGTGGGAGATACTTTCCAGATTCACCCGATGCTCAAAGTGTCGGCTCTTTTTGATGAAGATATCGACGCTCATAAAAGTGTGATGCCGCTTTTACAAGTGAAAGAATTTTGGCCGGATATTTCAATGGGTGGTTCGTTCTTTTCTGTCGGCCACCTGGCGCTAAACCTGGGCGACAACTGGCTTTCTAATCAAGATGTGATTGCCAATTATCGCCAGATGGCCAGCTACTATGTAGCCGTCAGAGGCACCGGCAATGGTACCGTGCGCACATCACTGCTCGGTGATGGTGAACCGGTTTTGAAATACGAACTTTCAGATGTTGATATTCGTCACCTCAGCCAGGGCCTGGCCAGACTGTCATCTTTGCTGTTATCGGCTGGTGCCAAAGCTGTTTATCCCTGCGTTCAGGGCTTGCCTAAAATTAGTTCAGAACTAGAAGCGGTGCGTTGGCTTGACGAAAATCTACCGCGCGCCGCCTTGAGCCTGACCACAGTGCACGCTTTTTCTACCTGCCCGATTGGCGAGAAAGCAGAGAGCTGTGCCGCTGATTCATTCGGAAAAGTGCACGGCTTCAGCAATCTCTATGTTAACGATGCCAGCATGTTGCCTGATTCTCCCGGCATTAATCCGCAGGGCACAATCATGGCTCTGGCGCGGCGCAATGCCCTGCACTTTGCGGAGTTGCACAAACCATGACCGTAAAAGCAAATACTAATTTTAGAAGGAGTATTTATGTCTGAGCTTGCCATTGTCACAGGTGTGCCCGGTTGGCTCGGCTCAAGCCTTGTAGACGCATTGCTGCGTGGATTGCCCGATGTTGAGGCTTTCTCCAAACCCGCTGAGCGGCCAGTTCGCGCCCTCACCTTGCCTGGCAGTGACACTAAAGAGCTTGGCGCACTTTCTAGTCAGCTTACTTTTGTGGAAGGCAACCTCGCTAGCGGTGCGGGTTTGGACAAACTAATGGACGGCGCCAAGGGAGCCACAGTATTTCATATTGCCGGCGTTATTCACCCAAACAGCGGCCGCAAAGAATTTTATGAAGTCAATCTAGAAGGCACTCGCCACATGCTTAAAGCGGCCGCAGCTGCCGGAGTCAAACGCTTCGTGCATGTGTCATCGAACTCGCCAATCGGATGCAACCGCAGCAACGATCTGGCCGACAGTTTTGATGAGACTGCCGGCTACAACCCCTATATGCATTATGGTCTCTCTAAAAAAATGGCTGAAGACTTGGTCAACGAGGCGCATCAGGGCGGCATGGAAACGGTGATTATCAGACCGCCATGGTTCTACGGCCCCAGACAGCCGCCCCGGCAAACTCTATTTTTCACCATGATCAAGAACGGCAAAATGCCGATTGTGGGCAGCGGCGACAACTTGCGCTCAATGGCTTATGTCGACAACATCTGCCAGGGTCTGATGCTTTGTGAAACCATGGACAGGGCCAATGGCAAAACTTACTGGATCGCCGATGAGCGGCCTTACACCATGAACGAAATCGTCGATACGGTTGAAGCTGTGTTAGAAAAAGATTTTAATATCACCTGCGCTCACAAACGCATGCGCTTGCCCGGTGTGGCCAGCGATGTCGCTTTTCTGGTTGACAGAACTTTGCAAGGACTCGGTTTTTACCACCAGAAATTTCACGTTTTGTCGGAGATGAACAAGAATATCTCCTGCAAAATTGACCTGGCCAAAGCTGAACTCGGTTACAACCCGAAAATAGCTCTGGCAGAGGGTATGCGGCGCAGTATCAAGTGGATTTTAGATCGCGGCCAGACCATATAATGCCCTTAGCAAATAACGGAGAACTGATGGCTAAATCGAGCGCCAAAAAGAGCGGCAAAGAAAATCAAAACCAGGCTAGAATGCTTGAATTGTCTGACAACGGCAAATGGAAAGATCTCTTTCCGCCGCTTGCTGACGAAAGCAAGTCACTGTCTACTTTGATTGCCGATCTGGCCGATGTGCCGGTGCTCGCCGGAGACGGCAAAGTGACACACGTTCACGATAAAATCGAATCTGAGCATCTGCTTAAAAGAGAAGACAAAGACATTATCTGGCGCTGCCTCACTCTGGTGCGCGAAGCATATTTAAAACTGGAAGCGGAAGAAACCGGCGGCGCCCACCGCGGCTATCAGTGGAATATGAACTGGAAGCACACGCGCGCGGAACTTGACCAGGTCTATGAAGCTTCTAAAATTTTGCAATTGTCTTCTGACGAAATGCGCGATGCCATCATCGCTTCAATATTCTCTGATGCGATTAAGACGCGCACCAATTTTATTATTCACAACATTCACGGCTCGCAGGCTGCGGCTCAGGCACTTTCGCTACTGTGGGATCTGGACGATGCCGAAAACATGAAATCAATCGAGCGCATTGTGCTGGCTATCAAACAGCATCAAATAGCGCCACCAAAATTCATGGCCACCACCGTGGCAAAAATGCTCAGCGGCAAACTCAATCTCGAAGCCTTCGAGCGTTACTACCACAATCCATCGAGCCAGGATGCAAAACGCAACCGCGATCAACACACGGTCTGCTCTATCTATTTGAAAATTACCAATCCTTTTGCCAGAGAATATTTGACTAGCGATCTCGGCTTGATTGATTTTACAAAAGAGGAAAGAGAAGCTCTGCAACTGATTTCTATCGATCAATGGTATGTGCCTCACCCTGAAGTACCCGGCTCAAAAATTGCTCACGCGCTTATAGCAGGCGACCATTCAATCAATTACAACAATCCCGACGGCTTCGCTAAAATCGCCTTAATTCGGGGCCCCGGCACTGAATCGATGTTTGAAGATGCCACCATATATGACTCGCTCGAATCAGCTATGGCCAGCTTTGCCGACTCATTTAACATTCTTTTGCCTGAAGTAAAAAACCTGGCCCTGCGCGGCATCAGGCGCACGCAAATGGCCGTCATCAGAGTCTTGCGCATTATGACCGAACTGCTCAGCGGCATCACCGTGGGGCCGAGGGACAGCATTCATATGATTACCGGCAGCGAGCGAGTCGAACTGGCCATGCAGAGGGCGCGACACAAACAACCTGATGTTTTCCATAGCGATGCCGCTTTCAGCTCGGCCATGGGCCATGAATATCGCAACCGCTCAATGCAAAGAGTGGGCGCTATTTTGCAAGAATGGCAAAATGAATACGGCGATATTCCTTATAGCCCAAGGCCCACGGGTCTGGTGGAGCCCGGCCCAGGCCGCCTGCCCTTCTGGAATGTACCGCTCAAATATCCGAGCCGCGGCGAAAATGGCGAACAAATTTTGAGTTCGCTTTCACATCACGAACTGACGCAATTTGCTTTCGCCAAAAGAATTAGAGAAATTGCGGTGGAACTATTAAGAGCTGAGCAGTGGTTTTACAGTTAATTGAAATACATGTTGAGTACCAAAATTATTTACAGCGCACTGGCAGCCTGCGTCGTTGTTTCGATGCCTGTGGCCGCTGAAGCCGGCGCCGGTAAAGTGGCTAATTTTCCCAAAAACTTTTCTATCGGTGTTCTTACATCTAAAAAACCGGTGCGCGGACGAGGCTCAAAACTGGCCATCGGACCGGCTCAAGGTACAATTATTTTTGCCCCAACGATCAGATTTCGCTTGACGCCAATCACAAATTTTTCCTGCATCCCGAAGTCTTGCAGGCTTTGCCGCCAGACTGCATCGAATCTCTCCGTATGCGATTTTCATCTTTTGATGACAAGGAAGAACTTGACCGTTCTGAAGTAAGCGATGGCGGACTGACCAACGCGAAGCATCTGGGTCGCCCCCAGGTAGCAGCAATTAAAAAAATCTTTCCCAAGAGCACCGTGGTTGTGGGCAACAGATCTCATGATTCACTTGGGGAGGACGCCCCTATCTTTGAGCCGATGCTTAGACAAGACACTAGAAAAACCACTAGAAAAGATATTTTGCCAGTTGAGCAAAATCGTCCACAACAGCGGCCGCACCGGCGTTGAACAGATTATTTCTGATTGTTTTCAGCGGAGGCAATACCAACTTACTGCAGTCAATCATATCAATTGCGTCACATTTTGCATCAAACGAGAGGGCACTACAGGCAGTGCGCACGAGCCGCTCACTAATCATGATTTGTTCGATATCGATATGATGGGCAAAACCTACCGGCCGCAAATTAAACTCTTGCGAAAGGGCGCTGGCCTGGCGAATTTCGAATTCAGCGTCGGCAATATAATCGATTGGCTGCCCGCCGACTAAGTTTGCTACATAGCGAAAGTGATCTGCGCCTTTAGTGAAACTATCTCTTCGGCCAAGAATTTCATCAAAAAAGAGCGCAGTTTCTAAACCCTGCTCACCGTGAAGCCACTGGTCTAAGACTTCTTGTTCGACTGCCGAAGTGATGAAGTTTTTAGTGCCTGAAGTTTTCAGCCTGGCCAGAGTTTTAATGGCGCCGCTGAAATAACCGGCTGAGCGCGCGGCTTCTGTGGCAATGTCGTTATAGAGACTGGCAGCAGCTTCTGGGTTAGCGAGGACATTTGCTACTTCTAGATTGAACAGGCGCATTTTTTCAAGACACGACAAACCTGATTTAGTCAGGGCGAAATTAACCAACTCTGCCAGGCTTGCTTTTGCTTTTGTTTGCGGCTCCAGGCTAGGGCGACAGGCATAAGCGAAGGCCACAGCGTTAATGTGCATGCGGTCAACAAGCACGCCGTCGCGGATCCACATTGTGGCGACGATTCTAATTGCGGTCTCCTCATGCATTTTGCGCTTTGGGTCGGGGGAGAGCGAAAGCGCTCCTTATGAAATTTTACAACCTCTAAGTTGTATAAAGATACAACCTCTAAGTTGTAAAATTCCTTAGGCAAGGAAAACAAACACCCGGCCACCTCACCATTTTTAGCCCAAATAAGACACACAGCCTTGCAAAGCGGCGGCATATTTGCCTAAGATTTATGCTGTCTTTTAGATGCGGAGAATGACGATGAAATTTCACAGCGACCTCTTTGGCTGGGAGTATGTTTGGAGAAATTTCGCTGAGGAAAAAAACGGCAAAGTATTGACCGACAGTGGTGAAGACGAAGGCAACTTGCTTTCCCTTTCCGTGCCTCTGGAAGACACCGGCGTCAATATTATTTATTCTCCGGAGTCTCGCTACGGCAAAAAGGGCGCCAGCAATACCGTAATGGTTTGCTATCCACCTGCCGACGATTTTGCTTTTTCAATCTTCCAGGAAAAAGGCCATCACAAAATAGGCAAAGCTATGGGCTTGCAAGACCTTCAAGTACAAGATGCGCTCTTCGATAGCAAGTTCATGATTCAAGGAACTCATCCCGTAAAAATTCAGGAGCTTTTCCTTGATGTACAAATGCGAGAGCTGATTCTTTTACAGCCGCCAACTGTTTTGCACATCGATACTAAAGCGGCACAGACCTATCCTAAATTGCGCATTCCTGAGCATGCTAATGCCATTGTCTATCAATACGACGGCGTCATGGACAAACTGCATCATTTGCAAAATGCTTACGACATTATTTTGAGCGTGCTGCAACAGCTGGGCGCACTCGGCGCCATTCGCGGCGTCACTGCCAGTGGTGCCCCGGCAGCTGCCGAAGAAGATGTAGAAATTACCACTACATCGAAACGTCTGCGCAGCCCTCTGCTCGATCGTTAGACCACACCAGGCGCGGCAATCGGCTCACCTTTATCGAAAGCCTGGTAGCCAAAATACATAAAACCGATAACCATGACTACCGAAATCAGTGGGTATACCGGCATACTGAAACCCGTCAGGTTTTGCACTACCGAAATAATGATGCTGGGCGTCATGGCAAAAGCGGCCAGCCGCATCATGGCGGTAAAACCCAATTTGCGCTTGTCAAAAATAAGGCCAATTAGCCCATAAATCAAAGCCAAGACCACATGGAACAACAAGACAAAAATGCCGGCACTCCAGATAACAGCAGTGCAAATGGGCACAACCTTTTCGCGCCAGCTTTCTACCATCGCCCTGGTTACGGCATAATCATCGATTTTTGACCACGGAATAGATTCTTCTACACCGGATGATTTTTGCGCTACCAGATAATCTTCAGTCACCAGCACTCTGGCGCCTTTAGCGTCGGCCAGAGTCTTTATTTTGCCGTTAATATCGAAGACAATACCGGGCTCTTTTTTGTCGTCGAGAATTATGTAAGGCGATGGTTTATCGATACTGAGCTTGCCCTTCTTCCACTTCATCTCAGGTATCTGTGACACAAACTGGCTCACTTCCGGCCCGCTTACGCCCGCTTGCAGCAGCGCAAACATTTTGACCGTCTGGATCGACCAGCAAATTGCGATTAAAACTAGAAGATAAATAATGCCGATGCCTTTGCCGTTTTTCAACAGGTCCCGGTAAAAGGGAGCTGAAAAGAACGTATACACCGGCGCTTTAAAAGGGGCAAATTCCTTCATTTTCATTGTCCTTCAATAGTTTGCAATGATCAAGCATACGGCATTTCAGCTCATCTTTTGCTGTATATACCTTATATGCAGACTTTTCAACACTTACTAATTCATAGCTCCGGCTAATTGCGCTAAGATGAGCACCAGTATTTTACGTTCTGGACGATCTGGAGGACAACCAATGAATTTCACTAAAGCGGCGAGCTTTTGCTTGAGCCTGATCATGGCAACCGGCATGAGTGCGCTGGTTTCGGTAACTGACGCTTCAGCGAAGCCCAAAGTAACCATCACCATGCGCATCGAAAGATTGAGCGCAAAAATCAGCAAGGGTCAAAAATCAAAGGAATTGACTCTCAAAGAAGCCGACCATTTGCGCGAAGATATTTCTGACATCAACGCCAGAATTGAAAAAGCCAAAGAAAAAAATGGCGGCAAACTTAGCTACGCTGACCAAAACAAAATTGAAAAAGACTTGAATAAAGTCAGTCTAAAAATCACTAAGAATTCGCTCAACAAGCGCACCGCTAACCCAGACTAATTAATTAGCCATCAATTAGAAACTCCTCCAACATTTACTGCTGGAGGAGTTTTTTTATGGTCTAAATTGCAGCTCTTTATGGAATTAACGATTTCACAGTAGCAACAATGTGATTGGCGGTAATGCCGGCTGCATCCATCAGTTCTTCTGGTGAACCAGAGCCGGGCATGTCACGCACGGCAATTTTGACGACCTTAGGCAATTTGTCTAAAGCGACAATTTTGCTGCCGCGAGCCGGTGGGCCCTTCGGTGCAAATACATCAAGCACCGCATCTCCCATACCACCTTCAGGCCAGTGATCTTCAACTACAATCAATGTGCCTGTTTCACGTGCAGCAGTGCTGAGAGTTTTAGCATCGATTGGTTTGATTGAATAGAGGTCAATCACGCGCACTGCAATACCCTGGCTTTTCAGCTCGTCGTAAGCCTTGAGACACTCGTGCAATGTGATACCAGCACCAATTAAGGTAACCATGTCGTCGGCAGAGGTGCGCAATGTTTTGCTGCCACCAAGTTCAAAAACATCGTCTTCTTTGTAAAGTACGCGAGTCTTTTCGCGAGTGGTGCGCATGTATGAAACACCTTCCACACCATACATTTTTTCAACGAGCTTAGCAGTTGAAATCGGATCTGATGGATAAAGCACAGTGCTGCCGTGAATAGCACGCATCATGGCCAGATCTTCAAGAGCCATTTGCGATGGACCATCGGCACCAATTGAGCACCCTGCGTGGGAGCCGCAAAGTTTAATGGTGGCACGCGAAATCGCAGCCATGCGAATAAAGTCATAAGCCCGGCAGAGGAAAGCAGCGAAGGTGGAAGAAAATACTTTCTTGCCGCGAGTAGACAAACCGATTGCCACTCCCACCATCAATTGCTCAGCGATATACATTTCGAAGAAACGATCGAGGTAAGCTTTGGCGAACTTATCAGAATAAGTGGAATTGCCCACTTCAGCGTCCAGTACCACTACATCGCTATGAGCTCCACCCAATGCTTTGAGGGCATCGCCGTAAGCTTCCCTTGTGGCGGCAGGGTTAGAGTATGCAGGAGTGATGAATTTACCCGAACCGGTAATTTCAGATGTATTTTTCTTAGCAGCTGGCACGTCAGCTGGCTTTTGCACAGCCACTTTCATGCTGGTGACACCACCGAGCAGTTTGATCGCTTCTTCCGCTTGCTCTTTTGAAAGCGGCTTGCCATGCCAGTTATCCTGGTTGGCTGTCAGTGGAATGCCATGGCCTTTTTCGGTCTTGGCAATGATAATAGTCGGCTGACCAGTTACTGCACTGGCTTCTTGCAAAGCCTCGTCAATTTGATCGAAATCATGTCCGGCAATTTCAATAACATGGAAGCCAAAAGCTTTGGCGCGATCAGCATATAAAGAAGAATTCCAACCAAAGGCGGTTTCGCCACGTTGGCCAAGACGATTCATGTCAAGAATAGCCACTAAATTGTCGAGCTTGTAGTGCGAAGCGCATGACATGGCTTCCCAGACAGAACCCTCGGCCATTTCGCTGTCGCCCAGCAAAACCCAGACTTTATAGGGCAATTTATCGAGATACTTACCGGCCAGCGCCATACCCACGCCCATGGGCAATCCCTGACCGAGTGAGCCAGTTGCCACGTCCACCCAGGGCAAAAGCTTAGGTATAGGGTGACCTTCCAGTCTTGAGCCAAACTTACGCAAGGTCATCAGTTCGTTGTCGGTGATCGCCCCGGCGGCCTTGTACATTGAATAAAGCAAAGGGCAGGCATGGCCTTTGGAGAAAATTAAACGGTCATTGACCGGGTGCTCGGGTTTGCTGAAATCGTATTTCAGATATTTGGTCATCAAAACGGCCATGATATCGGCCGCTGACATAGATGATGTGGGGTGACCTGAGCCGGCTTCGGTGGTGCAGCGAATGCTGTCGACTCTGAGTTGGCGGGCCAATTCCTTGATGGTTGCAACGGCGTTTGCCTGCACTTCTACCATAGCTTTGCTAGCTCCTGACTGATTAAAGACGAATATACGCGCCTTATATGCTATCGCCTTAGCATCTTTATTTCTTTAAGCCAGGAAAGTTCTCTTCGCAGCAGTGACATCAAAGTTAACGGAACGTTCGACTCCTGACACCGTCGGGAGAGCAAAACACAAATGCAAATACCGCAGTGAGCGGTTATTTGACAACTATTGCAATTAACGCTGGAGAACTATGTCTAAATTTGGAACTTTAAATATGGCTGCCGCTGCCATACTGCTTGCCGCAACTGTTACTCCCGCCCTGGCCGACCACGATGATGATGACCATCGTGATCGTCACGAGCGCCGTCACAGCAGACACTTCTGGCACAAGCAAGCCCGTATGCAGCAATCAGACCGCAATGTCACTACCACAGTTTATCCAAGCGACTGGAGCGGCCAGCGAGTCTATTTCAGCAATAACTGGGGCCATCGCAATCCAAGTTATGCCGCCGCTCAAAGCGCAGCTCTTGAGCTAGAAATGAAAAACTCATGGAATGCCTTTCACAAGAACAGCTATTCAGGCCCATACGATTGGAATGTCTACAATAACCCAGAATTTTTCGATTATGTGCACACCAATAACCCAAGCTTGTTTACTCAAGTGCGCAGCTATATCAGCAACTAGTTAATCGGCTGCCAAGCCGCAATGGAAAGTCAGTGCCCTGCCTGTGTGCTCATGCGCGCCTGCAGGGCACTTTTTATTGAAAGCTCGCTACTCACAGGAACCTTCCGGTATCTGCGCCGTCAGAAAATAAGAAAGCAAATACTGGATGTTTGCACGAATATTAGTTCGATTGACAACTAAGCTATTTTTCTGGAGGACATATGTCTAAATTTGGAACACTAAAAATGATAGCCAGCGTAATTGTGCTTGCAGCAACAATTACTCCGGCAATGGCCGATCACCGCGACTGGGATCGACATGACAACGGCCGCCATAATGGTTGGCATAAGAAACAGATCAGACGAGCTGCCAGAAACAACGCCAATGTTTATCCAAGCGATTGGAACGGCCAGAGATCCTACTATTCTAGAAACTGGAGCCACCGCAATAATAATTACTCGAGAGCGCAACGTGAAGCTCTTGAATTGCAAATGAGAAATCAATTTAGTTCATACAATCCAAACTATCGTGGCGCTTATAACTGGAACACCTACAACGATCCACGTTTCATGGACTACATGCACAACAACAATCCAGGCGTCTTCACACAAGTGCGCTCATACCTCGGAATTTAGTCCGATATTAAAGTCGATCGCCGAGTGATCGATTAAAAATCAAAGTCCCTCGATCACCAACTGTGTCGAGGGACTTTGCTGTAGTGAAGAAATAATTGAGATTGTACAGGTTAGAATAGCCGCAACAACTTCTGGAAACGCTTTGAAACCCGGAAATTACTACTTCGATGGAGGACATATGTCTTACAAAGTAACTATCAAATTGATCGCCACCGTATTGGTGTTGGGTGGAGCAGTCGCTCCAGCAATGGCCGATCATGACGATTGGGATCACCGCGATTACGGCCACTACGGCTACAAACGCGATCAAGTGAAACACTGGCAGCGCAAAGATATGCATGAAGCTTCCAGACGCCATCACCTCGCTGCTTATCCATCTGATTGGAATGAGCAAAAGATCTATCTTGCTAACCACTGGAACCGCTATTCCTCCAGTCGCTTGTCCAGAGCCGACCGCAATGCTATGAACGATCAGTTGAGATCTCTATGGAACGCTTATCACCACAATAACTATTACGGCGATTACAGCTGGCGCACATATAACAATCCAGAATTTCTAGATTATGTCCATACCAATAACCCAGGATTGTTCACACAAGTGCGCACCTACCTGGGAATTTAATTAACTCGGCTTTTTCAATCAAATAGTTCAAAGTTCTCCCTCGACAGCTAAAACGGCGTGATATCATGCCTTCCGCTATTGAGGGAGAACTCTTTAAATGTCAAAAGATCAGGCCACACTGGAAAAAGAAAAGTCATATCGCCTGCCGTCAGTGGTGATACCAGAGCGTTATGTCATCAGCCTCAAGCCCGATCTGGTCACCTTTACATTTACAGGCAGCGAAACTATTGCCGTCACCATAGCAACCGCTACAAAGGAAATTTTACTCAACGCCCTGGATCTCACAATCGACAGTGTCACAGCCGAACAGGACGGCGTCATTGTTCCCGGTATTGCCCAGATCGATGCTGCAAGTGAACGGGCCACACTCACATTTAATACCGAATTAAATGCCGGCAATTGGCAAATCAATCTTCAATTTGCAGGCGAAATAAACGACAAGCTGCGCGGCTTTTATCGCAGCGCTCAAACACTCGGTGATGGTGAAAAAAGCTGGATTGCCCTGACACAATTTGAAGCGACAGACGCCAGACGCGCTTTTCCTTGCTTTGACGAACCGGCCTTCAAAGCCACTTTCAAGTTGACTCTATATGTCGATCAAGATTTGACAGCCTTATCGAACACAGCAGTTGAAGAGGAAAGTATTGACGATTACGGCAAGAAAACAATAACTTTTAAAGAAACCATGAAAATGTCCACCTACATCGTGGCATTTGTTGTGGGCAAACTTGAAGCGAGCCAAGCAGTGATGGTAGACGGCATTCCTATGCGCATTTACTCGCCAATGGGCAAATTACATCTGACCAAATTTGCTTTAGAAATTGGCGCGGCTGCGCTATCATTTTTCAATAAATATTACGGCATTAAATACCCAGGCGACAAAATGGACATGATTGCCGTGCCTGATTTTGCATTTGGCGCCATGGAAAATTTAGGCGCGGTAATTTATCGCGAAAGCGCCTTGCTTGTTGACACTGATCAGGCATCACACGCAGAGCTGGAGCGCATTGCCGACGTAGTGGCGCACGAGCTGGCCCACATGTGGTTTGGTAATTTGACCACTATGAAATGGTGGAATGGCATCTGGCTGAACGAAGCATTTGCCACTTTCATGGAACTGGTGGCAGTAGATAATTTTAAACCCCAATGGAAAAGATGGGAGACCTTCGGCGTTTCGCGTGCCATGGCGTTTGCCACAGACGGCCTGCGCGCTACAAGACCAATCGAGTTTCCAGTGCTGGCACCGGAAGAAGCAAACGGCATGTTCGATGTGCTCACCTATGAAAAAGGTGCTTCCGTATTGCGCATGCTCGAGCAATATATCGGCGCGGAGAAATTTAAAACCGGCGTCAACAGTTATTTGAACAAACACAAACACGCCAATACCGAAACCAATGATCTCTGGTTGGCACTGGCAGCCGCGGCAAAAGAACCGGTGCAAGAAATCATGAATTCGTGGATTTTTCAGGAAGGCTATCCACTGATAAGCGTGGCTTCGGCAAGCGAAAAAAACAAACTATCAATTAGTCAAAGAAGATTTCTCTATCTTGACGGTGTTGCCAAAGAACGCTATCAGGTACCGATTTTACTCAAAGTTAAAATCGAAGGCAACGATACTTTAGTCGAGCAACGCATACTTTTGACAGAGCAAAAAACAGAAGTAACTGTAGGCGAGGATGCCATCGAATGGGTAATCGTCAATGCCGGCGGCAGCGGATTTTATCGTGTCGATTACAGCAGCGATTTATTGGCTGCCATGAAAACTTTGCTGTCCAATAGCTATACAGGCGGCGATAACGGTTTGAGCACACTTGAGCGCTTCAATCTGGTGAGCGATCTCTGGGCCCTGACCATTAACGGCACAGTCAAACTGAGCGATTTCTTCCAGTTTATCAAACTGTTCAAAGACGAAACCGACAAAAATGTCTGGACTGTAATCGTCTCTGCGCTGCAATACTGCGAAAGAGTGTTTTATGCCGACGCTCAACAGAATGCCAAAATAAAAGAGTTGGCGCGGGAGCTGCTTGGACCCACGTATAAGCGCCTCGGCTGGGAAGCCACTGAGAGCGAAAGCGAGCTGACCAAACAATTGCGCGGCATCGCCATACTAGCTCTCGGCACTACTGGTGGTGACACGGCCATCCAAGAACAATCGGCTTTATTTTACGATAAGCATTTAAGCGGCGAGTCAGCATTGCCACCAGATGTACTTTCCTCGGTGGTGACAGTTCTTGCTTATTGCGGCGACCAAAAACGTTATGAGCAATTTGAAACTCTATTTAAAAACGGTAGCTCGCCTCAAGAACAAGAGCGCTACATGTACGCGCTGGGACAGTTCCAACAAGAAGACCTGCTGCAAAAAACTATGGCAAAAACTCTGGCCGGCGAAGTCAAAGGGCAGAACGCTCCATATCTGGTGCGTAACATTATGCTCAATCCACGGGGCAGGCAAGTAGGCTGGAAATTTATCAAAGGCAATTGGGAGCAAATCAACAAAACTTTCCCCAGCTTGATTATGACCAGGCTGGTTGAAGGTGTCACAGGGCTGATTGACGCGGAGTTGGCCAAAGAAGTTTTTGCTTTCTTTGAAAACTATGAATTTGCCGGTGGTCAAAAAACCGTCGATCAACATTTAGAAAAATTGAAAGTGGCTCTGGCATTTGCCGAAAATCAAAAGGATTTTTAGAATGAAGACTATGTTGTTCCCATTCACAACAATTCGCTTTCAGAACCCTTCCAGATTTCAAAGCGTTCTTTTAATCTGGGCCCTCATCGGCGTGCTCGTCTCTTCATATGCGCCTCCCAGTGACGCCAGATCGCATGCCGATGCCGTGCCGCAAGCGGTAACTAATTTAGACCTCTGTACATTTGCCTATCAGCTCTATCACCAATCTCTGTGCCTGCCGCTCGATCCCTGGTACGACGTCATGTCTCGTGTCGGTAGCGACCGGCGCGAGAACATCTGTCGCTTCACCCATGATTACGCCGCAAAACTCGGGCAAAATCAAGACTTTTACAGCGGCCCAAACGCAGCCCGTGGCTGGAAAGATAGCAACCTCAATCTCGACCCGATTCTCACGAACTACAAAAACATTGACCCGCAACCGCCGGCCTTTACGCGCGACGGTGAAAGGTTCCTCGCCGTTCTCGCGCCTGACTACGTCACCAAAAACATTAAAACGATTGAGCTTGTTCGCTACAAGTCAAAGCCCACAAGTTTCCCGTTCAGCGACGTGGAGAGAATTCAAATACGCGAGTATCCCGGTGGTGAAGACCACCTGATTGTGTTCGAGGGCGGCACAGGTATTGCCGGCTCAACCGACCCATCGTGGAGTCTGATGGGTTTCGTTTTGATGCGAAAAACTCCCACAGGCTATGACGCTCATATTGTTTTTCGCGGCAGCAGAAGTGGTGCCGCCCTCAGTACCACAGTTTGAAAAGCACAAGATGCCATCGGACAGGCGAAGGGCAACCCTGACTGGATTACCGACCTGCGTGGCACAAAGCAAATCGAGCAGCCGCTCATCAGCAAGGTTGGCAAAGTTACCGAGGGTTTTGCCGAGTCGCTGCCGACCATGCTCGGACCAATCACGGCTTGCTGCAAATATCTTGAACAAAAATATCCAGCACCAGAGCACATTTACGTCACCGGTCACAGCCTGGGAGCGGGGCTCGCCAGCCAGTTCGTCAGCGCCGTTTTGCAGGGAAGCTATGGTGAAACTTTGCGAAACGAGATCAAAAGCTGGCCATGGAATAATGCAAAGCTTATTGCATATGCACAGCCCATTCCCGGCGACTCGGCCTGGGCAGCCAATTTTGATAAAATTTCACCGGCATCTGAGCATTACTGGGTGGCCGGAGACATAGTTGTAGAAGCGACTTCGAACCGCATTGTCAGTCTTTTTATCGACAACGGTGAACATGCAGGCGTGCAAAAAAAGTTAAACAAAATGACCGGCTGCAACGACAATGCCCATGAAGTTTTTGCCATAAGAGCATCACTGGTGTGCGATTTGCCCGCCGAAGATGCGGCTTTATCTCAGCAGCTTGGCCAGCAAAATACCTGGGGATATTACGACAGCTTTTCAAAAATGCTCGCAGGACAACCGATAAGCTTCGTCTATCCGGGTGCGCCTGCGCCCAGAATTGTCACAGAAGAGAACCTGCCGAAGATTCTGCAAAACGGTAATTTCAGTGCCGAATTCGATGGATGGCTGGAGCAAGTTTACGCCAGAATGATCGCTGACAAAAGTAGCTATATTGGCCCGAAGTTTCAGAGCACCCTTGACGATCGGCGCAAGCTGGTTTTAAACGTCGCTGAATGGCTGAGAACGCCGGCGCCAGACAATGCTCAAACACTCGCCAGCCTGGAGAAAGAATTTGCGCTAATTGACGGCAATCTGGGACTAACTGATGAGGAGCAATGGATTTACTGCGGCATGATCATGTCGCGCATGCAAAAAACGAATATATCGCTCGCTGACCTGCTGTCAAAACCATCAATCAGAACCTGTCTTGAGTAGACGCTGAGCGTGTCTCTACTTGCTCCTAGTCGCCGGCTTCGCGGAATTGCGCGAATCCGGCTGGCATTGAGGCGTTGTTGTTCACCAAGAATTCACCTTGCTGTGACTAGACTAGAAATGAGCGAGGTTGGTGCAGGTGCGCAAAGACCAAGTTCATGAGTGTGCGACAGCGCTCACCGTTCATCAACCAATTAAACAGAAAGGAGATTTTATGACAACTTCTACGACTACTGAGTCAAATAATGAAACAAGAAACTGGCCGGACCTTGCCATCGGCCTCTATGAGCGCCTCACCGGCCGTGGTGCCGAGATTGTCTATGATTTCAGAAATATGGAAGTTCAAGTCCCTGACAAGGTGGGCCCCTCAGCCGTTCACACCTTGTGGAAAGTGAACGGTGTGGTGATCATCCGAACCTGTGAGAACAATGTACACACTGATGGTGGTGGCAAGTGAGAAGCCTGGAACTCGAGTCTGAGATTGTAGCTGTTTGCGAAACAACAACAATTCACTTTCTTGGCAGTGGAATGCGAGGTGTTTTCCGCCTCTCCCAGCCCGAATCTACCAGGGACGCAATCCGACTCTTGTCTCTACTAGGACGTTCTAATAGAGTTATGCGGTTTTTACATGACGTCTGCTCCGCTCAGGAAATCGACTTGACTGTGGAGATGTCCGGACAGACCATTCTTCAGATGGGAAACAGGTCCAGACCGGGACTTTTCTCAAGAATCCTCGGGCTCTATCCGGCTGAGATAAAGATACTGCCGCTAGTTTCACTGTTCGTGGAGGCAACACCTTTCAGCCGGTCGAAGGCAGGCAGGAAATGAAGCTTCGATCTTCTCAGCGTTTGAACTACGAAAATCACGACACTTACAGGTCACTGCTCTGGCCTCCACGAGAAAAGACACTTCTGGCCGAGTGCAAAATTTTTTCAGTGAGCCAAACAATTGCCGAGTCGCAGAGTGCGCCGCACAAACAGGCAAAGTTCTACACGCTCAGTTGCAGTCCATGGGTCAACGTGATTGCGCTCACAACTGGTAACTCCGTGCTTATGGTCGAACAGTACAGACACGGTGTCGCGGGCATTACCCTCGAAATTCCTGGCGGCTGTATAGATGAAGAAGATGCCGATCCCCTGGCTGGAGGAAGGGGTCACGCAGGTTGAAACACCTCATTTCGACTCTAGTGGCACGGAGCTGATTAACAGCAGCAATGTCCCCCTCGACCAAGTTAACGAGATGATACGCAGCGGTGCGATCAGTCACTCTCTTGTCATTACGGCGTTCCACTTTCTTTCCATTGAACGCCCGGATCTAGTCTTTGGAGACGGGAGTAGACTCGATTCGAATCAATCACGCTAAGCAACAGAAGCAACTGGTGTCAGTGTCGTTCACTGAGAGTTCACGGATGCACACTACCTTAGGGTGTGGTCAAAATACTTCAGACCACAAGGTTATGGATATGGAAACTCATTTTGATTCCAGCGAAGAAACAACTTATGCAGTCGGGTACGGTCAGAGCAGAAGATGGCTCGGCATAGTCTATGTTGGCACCATCGTTCTCGCCTGCGTGACCATGCTTTCCAGCGGAACCGTGACAAAGCTGTTCGGCAGCCAAGATTCGTCATCGGCAACCTGGTTTGGAAATATTTTTGTTTTTGTCGCGGCGTATGAAATCTTTGCGCTGCCCTTCGATGTTGCAGGCTTCACGATCGAACGTCTTTATAGGCGCACTGACCAGAGGCTCTTTGACTACCTGGTGGAGCTTGGTAGATCCGCAGCGAAGCATGCGGTGCTGCTTATCGCGTTTGCCTTCGCCTGCACGGCCTCAGTGCGTCTAGCCGGCATTACCGGGCTTTTCGTCAGCTCTCTTGCCTTATCAGTGCTGATCATATGGAAGCAGGCCGAGGTGGCACGGCTGCTTTCGGATATCTCCTTTCACGAGCCTTCGCAGGAAATTCTCGCCGCTTTCCCTCAAAACAGAACAGATACGATTCGACTGGTCACTGCGCGCAACGCCGAGCGTGGTTTCACCGGCGGTGTGGTCGGACTCCCAGGTGCCGAGTCGCTAGTGATACCAGAAAGATGGCTGTCAGTTTTGTCGAGGCAAGAACTGTGGGCCGTAGTAACGCGACGAAACGCCATCATAAACTCGGGGGGGCGCACCAGAGGAGTTATATTAGCCCTAGGATTTACTGTGCTGGGAGTTTTGCTTTCAGCGATCCTGACTGAGAAAACTTTCTCTCTTTCGGTTGGCAGCTCCGCCGGTCTCGTGACGATGTCGCTTTGTTTTACTCTCTGGTCTTTCCTCGGGCTGTTGACTCTACCTTATTCATCTCGGCTGGGTACCTACGAGGCAGACAAGCTCGCAGTTGAGCTGGGTGTGTCTCGAGATTTGCTCAATCAGACTCTCAGCAAGATAGACAAAGACCTGGAGGACGAGCCGACACGAACTCCCATTGTCGAGACCATTTTTCACCCCGTTCCTACGGTCATAAATCGTCTCAAAAAGCTGGACAGGTCATCCGGCGAGATTACTGGAGCTTGGCATAGCGCGCGGTATGCCATCGTACTGTCGGTGATCGGTTTGGGATTGCTCGGGCGAGCTGTTCATTGCAACGCCGGCAAACCAGCGCTATGGGGAATGTTGCCTGCCGACTGATCTAGCTCCAGACCCAAACTTATCGATTTGCTCAGCTAGCGCAATACCGCTTAAGTATGCACTTTCAACACGATCGCCACCGCACCAATCGCCGCAATAACCAATTCTTTTTTCTTCATCGAAGATGAATCTTGCAGAAAGAGGCTGTACTGCACGTGCGTATCTCCACCGATGTGCTCGGCGAAAAATGGTCGGCGCTTGCTTTGTTCGTTAGACGAAGTTACAGTGCCTGATACTTTCCGCAAGCCACTAGCAATGTCTTGACTCAATGATTCTTTGTCATCCTGACGGCTGAAAACTCCGCCATCGATCTTTCCGAATCGGCCAGTCCATGGTCGCACCCAGCCCTTCGATTGCCACGCGGCTACAGCTCGTTTAAAATTTGCGTCGCGAGCGGTGAAGTAATGGGCGCCGAAGTCGTACTGCTCGGTGTTGTCGGTTTGGCCGCTCAGCCGCCCGCCTGTCTTGCGACCCTTGTCGAACACTGTCGGTTTGAACCCGCTCTGGACTAGTGTGAACTCACTGTGAATTGGAGCTGACTTAATCAGCCGAACTTTTAAGTGTTACGTCCAAGAATTTGCTGCCATTTCAGGAGCGAACAAAAGTGAGAAGTTGTTCTAAATTGCCTCTGTCGGCTGCTTGCAATGCCGCGATATATTCTGCCCGGACATGTTTCGCTGCGACATCAATCCTGGTGCGTCCCCATGTGAATGGAACTTGCTTGTTGTACGCGAGCAGAAGATCCGATGCTAGCCGACCATGACGCCCGTTGCCGTTTGGGAACGGATGCACGAACACCAATTGATGATGAAATCTTGCGGCTAGGCTGTCCCAGTCAAATGGCGGATTGTCTAATTGCCATTGCATATTACCGAGCAGCTGGGCAATGTGAGCCTGTATCTGAGAAGGCACTACTCCAATATTCGTTTCGCATTGCCTGAATTCGCCCGCCCACTTCCAAGTATCATCAAACATACGTTGATGCAATAGTCTCAATCCGTGGATGGTCAAAAGGTCTTTCTTCAAGGTTCGACTCCGTTCGGACCATTGTGTAGCTTTTTCGATGTTCAACTGCTCAAATTCAGCGAGTTCGCTTCGCATGTGAAGGTCTGGAATCAAGCCTGCGATTGTGTCGGGAGCTAGCGGAGTCGCGCCCGTTGGTGCTTCAAACATCACCGTTTACTATCCCAGATGTCAGACCTAGCGCCTGCTACCAGTTTGTTCGCCAGTTCAATCACGCGCTGACTTCTTTCTACGGGAGATATACTCTCATCCTCCAATGCCATGGAATGCGAGACTTTAGTGACGAGATTTAACGCCACCTTTCTCGCTTGCTCCTCCACAACGGTCTCTAATGAGCGCTTTGGTACCAAGGCATAGATCAGCCTGCAATCGAGTTCGTCTGCGACTTTCCTTAGAGAATTTAGTGAAATAGTGCCGGCTTGTTCGCTTAGTTCGAGCTGAGTTACGGCCGGCTGAGTAATTCCCAACCGACTGCCTAGTTGGCTTGCAGTCATTGCGAGCGCTTGTCTAATTTCTCGAATCAAACCATTTTTATGCACTGGCACGTCCGAGAGTAATGTCGACGGTCCCAGTGCCTTATCGAGTTGACGCCTTCTGAGATTAATCGCTCTGCCATTTCGAACCATATCACATAACCTATAGCTTATACTTTGACAAAAATAGTATAAGCCACAGCTTATGTTTTGTCATTATTTTTATAAGCTATGGCTTATCTACACGCACGTCAACTGACTATCATTACCGCGTTTGATGCGGATCAGATGTGCGCCAAAGCAATGTCTCATATGCGCACATCGCGAGAAAAAATCAGTCATCATGATTCTGTGGAGACTGTAGAAAAACAAAATGGTGTCAAGGTGATCATAGGCAAGGCCGCATCCATAAACGCACACTGTCTGACTCATGAGTCAATTCTTGATTTGGAACGGAGGCCTGACTCCATGCTGATTCTCGGCGGTGGGCCCGTTGGCGTCGAGTACGCCCAACTAATGTTGCGGCTCGGAGTAAAAGTCACGCTTGCCGATCACGGTCGAACATTGTTAAACAAAGAAGAACCAGCAGCCTCTGCTTTTGCTCATCAACAATTGGTGGCCGAAGGCGCTGAGATCTTACTGGAGCAAGAAGTGAAGTCTGTGACCATCCAAGAGGGGCAAAAACACGTGCTTCGTCATGGAGTTGGTGGCAACGAACGCAAAGTCGTCTGTGATGAAATTCTCGCGGCAAGTGGCAAGACACCAAATACGGTGCCTCTCAAGCTTGTCAATGCCAACGTCAAAACTGATGACCGTGGATACATCAAAGTGGACAAGCACCAGCGCACATCATCCGCCAATATTTGGGCTTGTGGAATGGCAATAGTAGCATTCTTGTAAGTTTCACTTCGCCTTTACTGCGATAGGCGGGAACGCCAAAGGTGATTGCTTCTGGTGGAATGTCACGGCGAATGGTTCCGTGAACCTGTCCCACACAGTAAGCCCGCTGGACCAGTTGGAGTGGTGTTACCACCCATAGATCTAGCTTGCGTTCTAATTGCCAGGGCAAGCGTACATTCGCGTGCTGGAACAGAATTGACGCCATCAAAAGTGATTGCCCGATCAAGATCGATATCGTGGACAACGTGAAAGCGCCAGAGGAAAGGAACCTTATGGGCAAGCACATGCCAGAGATAAAGCGTGTAATCTAAGGCGCAAACAGACAATACCGAATAGATGAGCCGGTTATGAACGAAATTAGGCAAGAAACCAAGCCGTTTTCTTTCCATCGGCAAAGTGGCAATACCAGCGGCTGTTCTAGAATCTGCAAGGCTTCAACCGAAGGTCGCAACGGACGCCGCTTTTCCAACCACATCAAAGTGACAAACCAGCCGCCCAATCCAAGCCCGATTGCAAGTGGTGCAACCATTGTTTTACGAACCTGCGGCCTCATAGCTCACGGCTACCCGGGCCTCCCAGCTGACGTCCACCCATTGCAGGGCCACCCATAGGCCCGCCCTGCATGCCTGGCTCTTGTTCAAGCATATGCTGGCGCATAAGCTTGCGTTGTTCCGGTGTAAATATGACATTGTTGTCTACCATTGAAGCCACGTGTTCATTGCGACCGACGCTCTCTAGCGCGTTGATTTGAGTTTGCAAGGCCCGTGCCCGGCTTTTTTCCAAATTGCCACTGAAAACTCCATCCATTAATTGATGCTGCAGTTTCATAATTTCAGCCTGGCGTGTGGCGCCGGCTCGGTGCTCTTGCTGGTGAATGGCATGCAGTTGCTCACGCTGAGCGTCTGTCAGTTGAAGACTCTTCATAAAGGCCATATCCGGGCCGCCACCAGGACCTCCGCGGCCGCCATGACCGCCGGGTCCTCCGTGTCCGGTGGGTCCGCCAAAGCCACCACCAGCACCGCCCCCACACGACCGGCCCCCATCTTTTCTATCCTGGCTGCCATTGAGGCAACCACCTCGATCACCGGGCATCGCCGGTGGTGCATCAACAGGTCCTTCCATCCTGTACCTTTCTTCATTAGGTGATTGAGCTAATGATGCGCTGCTCGCTGTGGCACAGGCCAAAATTGCTAAGTAACAAGCCCTGATCGCTTTCATAAATTTCCACCCACTAAAGTTGCTACCCTTCTATCAAAGCTCACGGCAGTTAAGGATTTATGAGGGAAAAGAGGGATTATTAAAGCATTTGTAAAGGAGCCTTAATACCGATGGTTTACCATTGATCTATCTAAAGGAACGGTTGTGAGCAATCAAGGCAATTCGGCTAGCGATTTACAAACAGGCAGGGGAACGCGCCTCTTAATCATTGATGACGACATCAAGTATTGTCGTCTCATTACTGATTACCTCACTCGTTATGGTTATCACGTCACTGCCGTGCACGACGGAGTGGCAGGTTTGCAAGCAGCTCTGGCAGCGTCTCTCTCTAAAGACGAATCAAAATTTGAGGCCATCATTCTCGACGTCATGCTACCCGGAATGGACGGTTACGGGGTGTTGCGCAAGTTGCGCGAACAAAGTCAAATTCCGGTGTTGATGCTCACCGCCCTGGGTGACGAAACCGACCGCATCGTTGGTTTAGAGATCGGGGCCGACGATTATTTGCCAAAGACATTTTCGCCACGCGAACTTCTAGCGCGCTTGAGGGCCGTATTAAGACGCGCACGGCCGGTAGAAACCAGCCTTAAAACCGAAATCAAAGTCGGCCCACTGGTAATAGATCTGCTCGCTCGCAAAGCCACGCTAGACAATGAGATTCTCACTCTCACACCGGTTGAATTTGACTTGCTCGTGGTGCTAGCTCAGGCAAAAAACCGTGTGAAAACTCGCGAACAGTTACTGAACGAAATTCGTGAACGCCACTTCGATATTTTTGATCGCACTATAGATGTGCACATATCTGCTCTGCGCAAGAAACTGCAAGACGATCCAAAAAATCCACGCTTCATTAGAACCGTGCGTGCCGCCGGTTATATGTTGATTGAACCGGCAGATGGCCGCCTATGAAAGATTTATTGCTGGCATATAAACGCGGTTTAGCTCTAAAATTTCTCTACCTGATGCTCATCTATCTGGGCATATTTGTGGCTCTTTTGTTCTTCGCCTTCAATGCCGAATTTGGCGTAGGCTGGGAAGCGCTGCTTAAAAGTCCGGCCGGAAACCGCATCGATACAGCTGCCAGTGCCATAGGCGAACAAATCAGTCTATCCCCGAAAGAAAACTGGACCAGTATTCTCAATAATTACGGCAAAATCTATCAGGTCAAATTTAGTTTGTTCGATGCCCGTGGCGAGCAGCTGGCCGGTGAAGCAATCACTTTGCCGCCCCAACTGCAAGAAAGATCCAATTTCCGCCCGGGCTTTGGCGGGCCACATCCACCTTTTCCAGGTCAACCGGGGCCGCCAGGACCGCCTCCGCCTCCACCTCCAGGCCGCTTTTTGCTCCACACCACTACCCCTGACGGCCTCTGGATTGGCACTCATTTAATGCTCCATCCACAGCCTGGCGAACCGCCGCGAGTGGTGACCCTGCTGGCTCTATCAGAAAATATCTGGCAGAGCAATTTGCTTGTCGATTTAAAAATGGTGGCGCTGGCGCTGGCAGTGGTGCTAATTTTATCGCTGCTTTTCTGGCTGCCTTTTATCTATCAGATAACAAATGCCTTGACCGCGCTAACTAAAGCCACCGAAGAAATTGCCGAAGGGCATTTCGACACCAGGCTTGCGACCAGCGGCAAAGACGAACTGGGGCGGTTGGCGGAAGCGGTAAATTCTATGGCCGAGCGCATCAGTGTTTTTGTCACCGGCCAGAAGCGCTTGATGGGCGATATTTCGCACGAACTCTGCTCACCTATCGCCAGGCTGCAAATGGCGTTGGAACTACTTGAAGATTCGTCTACACCTGACCAGCTGAACATGATCAAAGACATCAAAGAAGAAGTGACTGAGATGAACAGCCTTGTTAGTGAGCTGCTGGCCTTTTCGAAGGCCGAGCTTAAAGGCACCGTTCAAAACCTGGTGGCGGTGCCGCTCAAGCCCCTGGTACAAAATCTCATTACGCGGCTTGGTATGACCGAAAATATTTCAATAGAGATAAGCGACAATGTGGTGCCTCTGGCAGATCACATGCTACTTGAGCGCGCCATCGGCAACATGCTTCGCAACAGTGTGCGCTACGCCGGAAAAGAAATCAAAATAGCCGTCAAAGGCGTACTCAGCGGCGATGACGTGATCATTACCATTGCCGATCAAGGGCCGGGAGTGCCGCCTGAATCACTGAAACATTTGGGCGAACCATTTTTCAGACCAGAGGCCTCTCGCAGTCGCAGTTATGGCGGTGCTGGTCTGGGTCTGGCCATCGTCAAATCTTGCGTCACCGCCTGTCAGGGAACCTTGGTCATTCGCAACAAAGAACCTCATGGCCTGGAAATCGAAATCAGGCTCAACGCAGCCAAGACATAAATCACATTTCGATATTGCTGATCTCTTGCTCGGCCATCATTTGCTTTAGCAAAATGGAGTCGATCGCTCTTTTTTCAGGATTCAACGCCGGTAGGGCCTTCTACCGCAGGCAATAATGGCCCCACTGTTTGCCAGAAAGCTTTGCTGACAAAATTATGGCCAATTAAAACGGCATTGGCACCCATGGCCCTCGCTGCCGAAGTAATGGTGCTGCTCATGCCCATGGTGAAAGGCGAATCGGTGACACAATAAAGCATGATCTTGATATTTTGTAGTTGGAAATCATCTCTAACAAAACGCAGCAAATCAAATATATTGTCATCGATCAAATGCACCGGAACCACAATCAAAATAGGATCATTGACACTCAACCAGCTTATGGCTACAGATAATTTAGGAACGGTCACTACACGATAGCCGGCATTCTCCAGCTCTTGAGCCGGGTAGTTAGGCTCACTGCCTTGTTCTTGCAAAATCAAAATACTTTCGACCATGGCGCTTTCCATTGACCTGCCCTATCTAACTTCAGTATTGAGGTATGCCGCAAATGTCGAAGGCAGCAACGCTAATTGCATTAAGTAAAGAAACGTAATTCCGAGCGTGTGGTTGGGGTCAGATCCGGCAACTCCGCTTCTTCAAAATGTTCGAATGGTTCGTCCTCGTCTCTCTGTTTCGGCTTAAAGGCGTCAGTACCTAAGGCGTAAACGTAAGAGGAAAGCAGCAGAGTAACGCCGGCGCCAATAAAGGAGACGATACGTTCTAAAGTTCCGCGGTTGGCCAGGTCGAAAAGCAACAGCTTACCCACCAGCACGAATATTACGGCAAAGGCATGAGACCTCAATAATTTGTCTTTGCCAAGGAAGGCGACAATCATAAGAATCAGACCTTCCAGACCTAAAGTAAATGTCAAATAGGTGCCGCTAATTTCTTTCATTAGAAGCACAGTAAGAAGCACAGTCGCCACATTGGGCGCCAGAAGTTTAACGCAGTCCGCTTCAAAACATTCCAGTGCTTGCTCTTTTCGCGAAACAAAATAAAGTGCGTAAAAGACCGCCACTTCAAGCCCTGTGAATAAACCGGACCAGCTGTCATAATACTGGAACGACGCTGCTGCACAGGCAACAAACGTGACCACGCCCACCGTAGAATAGATTTGATCTTTAAGTTTCAATCCCAAATGCATTGAAATGGCGCATTGCACAGCCAGGGCCAGGCAAAGAGCAGAATGAGAAACAAGATGTTGAATCAGAAAAAGATACATGCAATTAGCGAATATATAAAAAGCTTTCTCATGCCCATTCACAACCATATTGCCTTTGCCGAAGTCAAAACAAGGTTCATTTTGGCCCGATGGTATGTAATTTTTACGACTGAAGAAAGCCACATGAGCGAAGGCTATTACGGCTACCAGAGCTAATTTATCGCAGGGGAAGCAGGTAAATCCACAAACTGCATCCCCGACAAAACGTGAGCTTTCATAAAACCAGCTTGCCCCAAAGACCGCCAGCAAAAAGTAAGCAAAATATTTGAAGGCGGAAATATTGTTTTTGATGCCCAGTACCATCAACAGCCAGATTTGCATAATGTCTAAGCTGAGCATTTCCAGGCCGGTAAATCGCATGGCTTTGGCACCATTCAAAAGCGACAAACCAAGCAGCAGGTGCACATTCGAAAGGCTCATGCAGTCTCGCTTGTGCAACCATCTAGCCATTCCCAGATAAACCGCACCTGAGGCAGCCAGTATTGTCTCCACTACGTTCTTATCGAGACTGGTGCCAAAAGTGCACAGCCCACCGGCGAAGAGGGCGGCATTAGCGTACGAAACTGAAATCACAAAAGAATTTTTTGCTTGATCGAGTTTGGTGCAATAACCGAGGCCAATGGAGAATGAGAGCCAGATGCAAGCGATGAAGATTGCCGAGAGCAGCGGATCTGTCGCAGCATGAGCGCTGTGCAAAAGACCCTGGCTACAATAATAGTGGCCGAAATAGCACACACCGACGGCGAAGGCAAAGAGCATTTTCCAGCCATGACGATAACCAAGAAATGAGGCCAGCACCGCTAATATAAGAAACGAACTGTCAGCCACAAGACTGGGTTCGCTAAACAAAATCGAGACCCCGGCTAAAGCCATAGAGAGAATAGCCAGCGGCTCCGAACGAGCACGCACCGACCATCCGAGCGAGCCTACAGCTACACCCATGAGCAGAAAAGTTTCAACAGGTAGAGAATAAATGACTTGCGCTTCTGGTATGTAATAAGCCGCATAAGTAACGAAATAGGCCAGCGACCAGCCGCCGGCGGCCAGGCCATGACCGAACCAGCGGCGATGTTCATGCCTGCCCATCAGCTCGCCGCCAATCATCAGAGCAACTGAGACAATTAGACCAAGGGCAATTTTAACCATTGGCCCCATTTGCTGCATGGAGTACATCATTAGGAAAGCAAAGCCGAGCACGAGCGCTCCGATGCCCAATCTGTTCAACCAGAACAGCCCGATTTTATTTTCCAATTGCATTGATTCGTCACGCACTTGCATAGTTCGCCTCCAGTTGTCTGTTCTCAATCTAGAGCAGCGCACCAGTCAAAGACGAGCCACCGTGTCACTTAATAAAGTGAACGGGTGACGTTTAGGTAAAAGCATGTTGATCTCAGTTTTCCGCTTTGAAAACTTTACAATCGACAATCGCGGCAAACACTTGTTGAATGAGAGTATAAAAAATCATAGGTAGAAGCACGCCAGGGTGATCAGATAGGGCAGTGGCAGCCAGTACGAGACCCGTGCCGTTATTGTTCATGCCCAGGCCAAACATTAATGATGCCTTTTCAGAGAGATCAACTTTAAGCAAACGAGCAATGCCCCAGCCGGCACTGAAAGCGGTGGCACAAAGGACAAGTGTCGTGACAAAAATAAAGAACAGGTAGTCCCAGTCAGGCTTAGCGAAGGCTTCAGGCAGGGAGGTTGCGGCATTGGCATAGTTGAGCAGTAGAAGCACAATGAAATTGCTCAGTTTTAAAAACGGTTTTGCTTCAGCAGTGCGTTTTTCACCCAACAGAAAATGGGTTGCAATCCCGAGTACCGCCGGCAGCACCACGGTAAAAGTCATAAATGCATGTGTGCCCTGAGCAGCCATTTCATGCAAGTCATCTGAATAATCACCAGTGGTGAGAAATCCAAAAATATTTAGAACTAGAGGCGTAGTGAGTGGGCTTAAAAGTGTTGAAAGAAATACCAGACCCAGGCTCAAAGTCAGATTGCCGTTGGCGTTTTGGGACCAGGCGGCGGAGGAGCCGGCAATAGGCATCGAACTTATTAGAGCGAGCCCCACCAGAAGGTTTTGCAATTCGTCCAGATTGTGCCATTGTTGCATGGCCGTTCTCAACAAAAGCACAAGCAAAATCGGCACCGCTAAATTAGCGAGAAAACCAACAATAATTACTGCCGGTCTTTTCAAAATGTCTTTCAGCTCCCGTGCTTTTATGCCCAGGCCAGCGTTAAAAAGTAAAAAAGAAAGCATGAGCAACGGCAAGCTCAGTTTGAAAGCTGTGCCGTCGAGCCAGGGCAGCTGTCCTAATTGCACATTGCGCAGCCAGAGACCGAGAGTGGGCCACAAGGCCGCCAGAGCGTAAGCGGCCAGCAGCAGAAGGAAGAAATTCTGATGGATGAGATGTGTAATTTTTGACATTTAACTCTGCAATTTGGCCGCCGCCGCAAGACCTAATTTTTTGACCAGTTGAGCGGCTCTACTTTGCTCTTGCGGGCTCAAGCCAGACATGGCTTCGGTGAGAGCCTGGGCATGACCTTTAAAATGAGCAGCAACCAATTTTTCTCCTGCTTTCGTTAGGTGAATAAGCCTTGTGCGTTTGTCAGCCGGATCGAATTGGCGAACCACCAACCCTTTTTCTTCCAGACGATCGATAGCCACCGATAAAGAGCCTAGAGTAAGCAAAACTTTGCCGGCAATCATTCCCATGGCCATGGGGCCTTTGTGCAAAAGTGCTTCTAATATATAGAAATCGCTGGGGCAAATGCTGAGCTTCTCGGTGCTCCGCAGAGAATGCTGCTCTAGGGCGCGACTGGCCTTAAATAAGACGCGAAAGAGATGGAGTGCCGTCTCGCTGTCAGCACTTAAATCAACGCCAGTGACGCCTGCTGCTTTTTTTGCTTTGAGTTTTGACATTCTATTGATTGTAACATAATTTACTTTGACATCAAACTATCTCGAGTCGCTACAATAGCAATAGTTTGATATCAAAGTAATTTGCTAAGGGGGCGATCATGAGATCAGTAAAAGCAATAGTTACGGCCACAACAGCCAGGGAAGGCGCCGGCGTAACCGTTCACAGACCATTCCCCACACACAACCTCGACAACATCGATCCCTTTTTATTGCTGGACCACATGGGCCCGGTAGACTATGCACCAGGTCAAGCTGCAGGCTTTCCTGACCACCCTCACCGTGGCTTCGAGACAGTCTCGTACATGCTCGAAGGCGCCTTGCAGCACGAAGATTCAGTCGGTAACAAGGGCATAATCGCAGCCGGAGACGTGCAGTGGATGACCGCCGGTGCAGGCCTTGTACATTCTAAAATGCCCGAAGAAAATTTCCGCAAAAAAGGCGGCAGATTGAACGGCTTTCAACTCTGGATTAACCTGCCTAAGAGCGATAAGCTCATTGCCCCGCGCTATCAAGATACACCATCGGCCAATATTCCTGTTTATGAAAGCGCAGACAAAAGCGTTTGGGTGAAAGTAATTGCCGGCAGCTCCATGGGCAAGAAAGCGGTGATTGCCACGCGCATTCCCATTCTTTATTTACATGTGATTTTACAGCCGGGGGCAAGTTTTGAGCAACAGGTTCCGCCTGGCCAGACGGCTCTGGCTTATGTAATTGAAGGGCAAGGAAATTTTGCCGGTCAAGAGGCCGGCAGTGATCAACTGGTGATTTTTGCCAACGATGACGAAAGTGTCAGCTTTACTGCGGCGGGCGACAAAGCACTCAGTCTGTTGCTTTTAGCCGGGCAACCGTTAAATGAACCGATCGCCCGTTACGGCCCGTTTGTGATGAATCACCCGGCTGAAATACGAGAAGCCGTGAGCGACTATCAAGAAGGCCGCATGGGTGAGATAGGGCGAAAATAGGCGGATGGTGCATTGGTTAACGCTTCCCCTTAGACCGTAATCGATAACCAAATTTAGGCAGATTTTCAATCATCGATAACTCAGCGTCATCTGGATCTAAAGCCTTTCTAATTCGACTAATTGCAGTTCTGAGCCCTTCCGGCGTTCCATCTGAATCTGATTGCCAGACTCTATCTAAGAGTGTTTGTGTTGAAAAAACTTCGCCAGGATGCCGCATAAAAAATTCGAGAAGAGCGAAATCACAAGGTTTGAGCCTAATCTCAACACCGGCCTTAGTCACCGAGCTACCAACACGATCAATTGTAATGTCGTCAATAATTAGCACATTGGTAACTACGGCAGCGGGCCGTCGAAGCAATGCCCTGATCCGGGCTGAGAGCTCCCTGACCGAAAAGGGCTTGGTCTGATAGTCATCAGCACCAGCATCCAAACCTGCCTCTTTTTCATTTATGTGGTTTTGACCAGTCAGAATAATAATAGGAGTGACCCCGCCTTTAGATCGAAAACGTCTTAGAATTTCAAGGCCATTCACCTCAGGCAATTCTAGATCAAGCACAATCACGTCATACTGATTGATTGCCAGCATATGCAGCGCGTCATCTCCACGATAGACTGCATCTATGACATGCATCTCCGCTTTCAATGCCAGTACAATAGTTGCTGACAAATCCAGGTCATCTTCTACTAACAGAATTTTAGGCACAACTCGCAAAAAGCTCCCGGAAACAAACCCAAATCTCTAACAGTCTCGCATATATAGGCTTAAACTTATACCGGCATGAAAACGTCTTCACTGTCATTCAAAGTAGTACTTATCGTTACCATGCCATTGCTCTTTCAGCTAGGTTTACTGACCGCACTCTGGAAACTACAGGAGCAGGCAGAGCAACAGCTGATCCGTACCGAAAGAGCCAGAGAACTGGCCGATGCCGTCAATCGTATGGGCAATCACGCAATGGAGGTAATCTCTACTTATGGTGCAGAGCAATCTATCAAAGACGTCTCGCTGGCAAACGGACAGTATCAATCACTGATCAATCAACTAACAAGTGACTATGAAAAACTAAAAGCTCTAACTGACAATGATGCAACAAAGAATGGCACTGTTGTTAAGTCTGAGCGGGCAGCGTTTGATGCATTGGCAGCTTTACAGCAACTGAAAAGTAATCGGGAACGCGGCGGCCCAGATGAAAAGCAATCCAGAAAACGTCTCTGGAAGGAGATTCGCCGGCTACTGCCGGCAGTAGTGCCGGACGAAATGACCGCTCTTGGACTAGCAGAAAAACGCTATGCCGATCAGTCAATTAAAATGCAATCTAATTTTCGCAAACAAGCCACCGACCTTATGCTTGTTGGAGGAATTGCTAACGCAATCTTGACCGCAACGTTAGCCGTGTTACTAACCAAAGGCGTGACCCTAAGACTGAGCAAATTGCGCGACAATACCATTAGGCTGGCCAGCAACAGGCCTCTCACCGCAATATTAAGCGGTAATGATGAAATCGCTCAGGTCGATCATACATTTCACGAAATGGCACGCGAATTGCGAAACGCTCAGCGCAAAGAGCGCGCCATTGTTGAAAACGCACGCGATCTCATTTTTTCACTTGATGCCAACGGTCGTTTCGTTGCGGCCAATCCAGCTAGCGAAGATATCTTAGGCATTCCAGAGGAGGAGCTATTAGGTCTCTATCTGATCGATCGCGTGAAGAGCGCGACAGTGGCCAGAGTGCTTGACTATATGCAAGAACTCAAACAAAACGAGTTCCTCAACCCTTTAGAATTCGAACTTCTGCACGCCACTGGAACCTATCGAGTGGTGCTTTGGTCCGCATACTGGTCAAAAGATAGTGACCTATATTTCTGCGTTTTGCACGATGTCAGTGCTTTCAAGGAAGCTCAACGACTCAAAGAAGAAGTTACAGCCATGATCAGCCACGATTTGAGAACACCACTGTCGACTATATCCAATGTCTTAGATTTGCTCAACGGCGGCGCCCTCGGCAAAATAGAAGACAAAGCAGCTGTCTACGTAAATAGAGCGAGATTGAATGCAGATCGAATGATTAGCCTGATCAACGATTTGTTAGACATGGAAAAAATCAAATCAGGTCAGATGGACCTTGAGCGAGCCCCAATTGAGCTAAAAGACTTACTGACTGAGTGCGAAGAATTGATTCTAGGATTTGCCGAAGAGATGGGTGTGAAGATTGCCTTTGAGACGACAGCATTGGTTGTCAACGCTGATCGAGAGCGCATGCAGAGAGTCGTTTACAACCTCGTATCCAACGCCATAAAATTTTCACCCCGAGGCAGAACTATATCAATTAAGACCCAGAGCAAAAATAACTTCGCCCATGTTTCGGTCTCAGACCAGGGCCCTGGCATTGCGCCTGAACAACTTGAATCTATTTTCGTGCGTTTTTTACAAGCCAGTTCGCACGTAGCAAAACTCAAAGGCGGCTCGGGTCTGGGGCTAGCAATCTGCAAAGAAATGGTAGAGCTGCACGGCGGAAAAATTTGGGCAGAAAGTGTAGTCGGCGAAGGAAGCACCTTCATTTTTACCATTCCTTTAGCTGACCGCTAGAACAATCAGTCTACTAAGTCTAATTGACATTCTTGCCTATCGCAGGTTCACGCCACTTGGTTAGACTTTGGTTAGAACCAGCGCAATTAGCTTAGTAATACCGCTGACGTGGCCAACTTTTAGAATGCCACAAACAGGTTACAACTCAGTCACAGGCAATACAGCCCTGCAATGCTCAAATTCGCCGCGCAGGCAAATTTATCAATCCGAAGGCTTGCGCACGTCTCTGCCACTTAGCTTAGAGTGAGATATTCAATTCCATCTAAACCGACATCGAGACCTGCCACAAACAACTCCACCCTTTCACAAAACAGAATTTCTACACAACTTCGGTTGTATAGAAATGCACAGCAACGCTTACTTCTGAATGTAACTCATACGCAAGATTGTCACCATAACGGATGACGCATCAATGCTCAAGACAGCGGAGCAAATGCGGCACACTTGTTTCAGTTGTATCACTTGTTTCAGTTTCTCCCGGCAAGAATGATTGTCCTTGATTTCCAGCAACGATTTAGCCAGCTCACGAGAGCTGGTTAGACTTTGGTTAGAACAAGCGCAGTTAGTCTATTGATAACGCAACTTGCCAACGCCTAGTTTGCGGCACTTCTCGGTAACAAGCTGATTACGGGTCTTTAGCGACGCCACTGTCTGTAGTGGCTCGCTGGATGTTCGTGTCTTTCTACTGCAAATGAAGAGTTCGCTGAATCGCCAGCAACAATCAAGTTAAAATGGAAGTAAACATACATGTACTTCGCATCGACTAAGGACATCGCCGCCCATCTAAGGGCGAATGCGAATTTGACTGAGCTCGTGCTTACCAACTGTCTTGGCATTAGCAGGCTGCCGCGGCTGCCGAGGTCGCTGACCTATCTCTTGGTAGACAACTGCCCCGGGCTCACCACTTTGCCACAGCTGCCCAGCTCGCTGACCCGTCTCTGGGTCCACAACTGCGCAGGGATCACCAGCCTACCAGCGCTGCCGAGCACGTTGACTTTTCTGAAAATCAGCACGTGCGGTGCCCTGACGAGCCTGCCGGCTCTGCCGAACACCTTGATCGATCTGCTGGTCGACAACTGCCCCGGCATCACCAGCCACTTGTTGAGGCTCGGAAAGCCGATTATACAGATTCGGTAAGGCACAGATCCAGACTCTTTGTCCCTGACATGCAGTCTATTTACCACGAAGCAATCCTGTCCAACTTTAACCTCAAGCAATAAAGGAACTCAGATGAATACCACGAACAAAAGTCGCCTAACGTGTACCTTTACGGTCAAGGTCCTCTGGGAACAATCCGAAGTCATCTCTGCCACTGTTACGTGCGCATGCGGTGATACGTTTGCATACGACACTGACTATGGCTGCGGCTCGCCGCAGCATGTTGAGTGTCCCTCCTGCGACAGAGTGTTGCAATTGAACGACGACATGCTGGTATTACCTATTACCGGTGGCGTCGTTCCGGCTGAGCCTGAACCCACTCAAATGGGACCTCGCGCCTATATTGATTGGGTTGACTCAGACCTCAAAATTGAGGCAAAACTGTCGTGTGGTGTGACGCTGGAAATTGACTATTGGCATTCTGGTTTCATCACTTGCCCTATCTGTAGGAAACAGATTTCACTTGGCGCAATCGTTTCAGTCACCGTGCTATCCGCCGAGCAAGCCGGAAATGTGCCGGTAATTCAGTAGAGGCACGAAGCTCACATCACTGGCCGAAATCTCACTAGAAACATTTTGTCGAAAGGATTATGCAATGTATTTCCAGTCGAACAAAGCGCTTGCCGCCTACCTGAGAATGAACCCCTATGCTAACAGTCTCTTGGTCGAACACAGCCCGGCGATCACTCGCTTACCGCTCCTACCAGAATCTCTGGCAAGCCTAACGATTGCACATTGCCCGAGCATCACAAGTCTGCCACCACTTCCAAATAGCTTGAGAGAACTGTTTGTCTTCAACTGCCCGGAAATTACAAGCTTGCCACTACTGCCCGGCTTGCTAACCGCTCTGAGTGTTTACGACTGCCCGTTTATGACCAAACTGCCAGAGCTGCCTGCTTCTCTCGTCGATCTTAACCTTCGCAGTTTAGGCATTAGAAACCTGCCGCAGCTGCCCCCCGCACTACAGCTACTTCTACTACAACGGTGTTCCGAGCTTAAAAGTCTGCCACCACTTCCAAATAGTTTGATCAAGCTCTGGCTCAGCGTTAATTCAAGCATAGTAACGCTGCCGCCGTTACCAGAGTCAAGCAAGCAGATCTGGATTACTCAATGCCCGGCAATCGCCGGCCTGCCGCCGCTGCCCAACGCACTCAACGAACTGATAATCAGAGACTGCCCAGCCATCAACAATCTGGTGCAGTTTTCAGGCAACGTCACTAAAATAGAAATCTCTGACTGCCCAGGCATCGAGGAATTACCTCCCTTACCGGCGGCTCTCGCTTCTCTTCAGATCACTTGCTGCGTCGGCATCAATGACGTACCAGAGTTGCCCAAAGTGCTGAAGCGACTCTGCATCGAATACAGCCCCGGCATCACCAGTCTTCCTCGACTGCCAAACTCTCTCACCGACCTTGAAATCAAGAATTGCGAGGGTCTAACAGGCATTGAAAGACTGCCCGACTCTCTTACCGGCCTTACGATCCGCTCCTGTCCTGGAATAAATATTATTCCTCGCCTACCTAGGGCTTTAGAATTGCTCAAGCTGGAGAATTGCAACAGTATCAAATGCTTGCCGGACTTGCCTAGCTCGATCAAATTTCTCTATGTAAAAGGATGCCCAGGCATTGAACTCTGATTTGAAAGGATACAAACCCATGTACTTCAAAACGGAAGAAGAGATTTCAGCATATTTCAGCGAGAATCCTAACCTGAGATATCTCGCGCTCAGCGGCTGCCCACCAGAGATTACAGGTCTGCCGCAGCTGCCCAGCTCACTCACCGCACTTAGACTTGGTCACCTCCCAAACATCACCAACTTTCCTGAGCTTCCCAGCTCCTTCAGATTTCTCGAAGTGAAAAACAGCTTAGGTGTGACGCGGGGCTAACCGCCAAACAGCAGGCCACATTGACTTTTAATTAAATTCTTCAGGCACCATTGGCGGTGGTACAGGTGTGGCGCAGAATTCTATCTGGGGGATCAAGATCATTTCATCAACTTTTTTAAGGAGATAAAAATGTGCACAGTGAATCAAGTAACCTCTAATCGGGGAGCACGGCCTCACGTTTTTCTTGTGGTTCTGCTGGAGATGCTCATGCCCAATGCCGATACGACTTCTCCTAAAAATGCAGGGTGCTGCTGTCAATGCCAAAAAGATTGTGATTTGAAACAGGCTGAGCAGAGGCCACGTGATGAGGACGGGCCTGATTGCTATATCTAGTCTAGGTCCCTGTTCGTCTGGTCACCCAGGCGACCTGACTGTGCGCTTGACTGAGTGAATCGAACTTAGAACGGTGGAGCAATGAATCGCTATAAGTGATTCATTGCTCCACCACCACCGGTGCTTTGACGACATTATATAGTATAAAGCGGCGATGAGAGTTGCAGCGAAAAATCTAAAATACCTGGTGTAAGAATCGAACTGGGGCTAAAAACATTCGGTTATATTTCGGTGACAAATCAATCACAGCTCTGTGACAACTCTGCGCTAGATTTGTTCTCGTAGGCAGACCGCAGTGTTCGTCATCTACAAACGACAAGAAATTCACAGAGGTGCAGATTATGCAAGGCGCACGGACCACAACCGAAATTTTTGACAAGACTACACCAGCGTTGGAAATTACTAACAATAAACTCAGAGAAATCTCAGCTGATGTCTGGAAAAATATTCCACAATACCTTAATACGAAACACACTGACAAAATTCAAATTAAGCAAGATCCTACATCCGGTGTGCTCACTTTTGACGACCCATTCCAACAACGGACGGTAGGCAAACCTTCCGACTCCACTGTGAAGGCTCTGGATAAGATTGACAATTCGGTGGACGATGTACAGGCCAGACGATTCGCCGCCCAGGACCCTAAAACAAGCCCCGTGCAGTTGCGGAACCTGGCCAATGACCAAGATCCGACCGTGCGAGAGTGCGTCGCTAGAAACCGCAATATAGATCTCGCTACTAAAGCAGCACTGGCAAAAGATACCAGTCCGTCGGTCCGGGCAGCTCTGGCTGGATCTGCCATAATGGACGAACCTACGCAGAAGATGCTTGCTAATGACCCGCACGTGCATGTAAGAGAATCCTTAGCATCGAACAAGCGCATAAGCGCTACAACTTTAGACACACTGGCTAGCGATAAGGATTCAGCCGTGCGAGGGAGAGTGGCAGACAGCCCTGAGCTCAGTGCAGACGCCCAAGAAAGGTTAGCTCGAGACCAGGATGGCTTTGTAAAACGCTTCCTGGCAATGGGCAGTCATACCAGTGAAAAGGCCTTTGCCATCTTGGCAGGCGACCAAGATCCTAGCGTTCGAGAGGCAGTGGCAAGGGCCACAGTCAGCGAAGCAATCCAAGCCAACTTGGCCAAAGATTCAGATGTGGCGGTCCGACGGTGGATTGCCCTAAACAGGGGCACAAGCCCAACGGTTTTGGACACCTTGGCCACCGATCCGGACCAATCCGTTAAGCAGATTGTGGCGGGATCCGGAAAAACCACAGAGGCTACACAACTAAAATTGGCTCAATGCGAGGATCCCGTTATTCGGCGGATAGTTGCTTCAAACTATCATATAACCGCAGCAGTACTAGTCGTATTATCTAAAGACACGGATGAGTATGTAATAGGACATCTCAGCTCGTCGTTAAAGTTAATGCATATAGATCTCGCTACTCAAACAGCGCTGGCAACAGATACCAGACCGTCGGTCCGGGCAACTCTGGCTGGATCTGCCATAATGGACGAATCTACGCAGAAGATGCTTGCTAATGACCCGCACGTGCATGTAAGAGAATCCTTAGCATCGAACAAGCGCATAAGCGCTACAACTTTAGACACACTGGCTAGCGATAAGGATTCAGCCGTGCGAGTAAGAGTGGCAGACAGCCTTGAGCTCAGCGCAGACGCTCAAGAGAGGTTAGCTCGAGACCAGGATGGCGCTGTAAGACGCGTCCTGGCAATGGGCAGTCATACCAGTGAAAAGGCCTTTGCCATCTTGGCAGGCGACAAAGATCCTAGCGTTCGACGCGAAGTGGCAAGGGCCACAGTCAGCGAAGCAATCCAAGCCAACTTGGCCAAAGATTCAGATGTGGTGGTCCGACGGTCGATTGCCCGAAACAGGGGCACAAGCCCAACGCTTTTGGACACCTTGGCCACCGATCCGGACCAATCCGTTAAGCGGTTTGTGGCGGACTCCGGAAAAACCACCGAGGCTACACAACTAAAATTGGCTCAATGCGAGGATCCCGTTATTCGGCGGATACTTGCTTCAAACCGACATACAACCGCAGCAGTACGAGACGTATTGTCTAAAGACACGGATGAGTTTGTAATAGTGAATCTAAAGTGGTCGGAAAGTTACGTGCAAAAACCTAATACCGCAAGCTATTACCGATGGCCATGCATAACCATAGGCCTTTGCCGCTGGTTTTGAAAGCCTTGGATTTGATGAGAGAAGTGAAAATCATCGCACAAGTAATAACAGAAACAGAACGACTAGTAGCATTGGTACTCGTTATCGCTGATACACGTATGGAAAATCGATTGGTTTCAAATTTAGATGACCTTCTGTTAGTGACGCCGAGAAGGCGGCTATTTTGCGAAGCTAAGGAGTCTATGCTCCTCAGCTTCGACGCTGGCGCTACGAGAGCAGGCAACAGTCGCTAGAGCCGAAAAAGCGTGGGGCCGCAGCGAATCCGCTCACTGCTGAAGTGCGTGCGCTGATTGCAAAAAACGAGCGTCTACAAAAGAAGCTTGACAGAACGAAAAAAATATTGCGGTTCAAAAAAAAATATCAGAAATTCTCGGAATAACGCAGGTCGACCTGCCGGAATAGTTTATGAAATTAAGACATGTTCAGATTCTTTAGGCAATTTATCTTCGATCTGCTCAGCATTCGATATGCCCAGGAGTAGTTATTATCGAAGAATTTCAAAGCCTACGGAGAAGTCTCCACGCTTGCTAAAGTGGAGGTCAGAACGCACATTAATGCCGGCAGAAAGACAAAAAGTTCTTGATGTGTTTCACGAGAAGCGATTTCAGGATATGGCACCGGCTGAAGTTTATGCAACGTTGCTAGATGAAAATATTTATCTCTGCTCAATCAGCACCATGTACCAAATTTTGCGCAGTGTAGGCGCGGTGCGTGAGAGGCGTGTTGGCGGCGGTCAAATTGCGCTTAAACGTGGCGGCGGGATTTTTACCAGAGAGAAAAAGAAAGGGCTGTCGGAGACGACAGCCTTTTCTTTTTCTTTTCGGATTGTGTTAATTCAGTTCTCCGTTCATGTGACAATCGTTGCACGTGTACGTTTTGTGAAGGTGCCAACCGGCTTCGCGTGCTGTGTCCATCAAAGCTTCGGCAGTACAGGCCCATGAGTGCCCGTCCAACCAAATACCATCGGCGGATGCTCCCAGAAGGCATCGGCACTCATCGCATTCAAGGAGAAGGATTACTTTCATCATCGTTCGATTTCTCCGCCTTCTTAATGCTCTTTCCATTTTTCTTCAAGGCTCTGGCAGTGGCTCGCTCTGCCGCTTCTTTGCTTCTGTAGGACTTTCCGGCAATTTTTACTAGTTCTGATTTGTGCACCAGTCGATCAATTAAAGTCACAACACAACCAGCGTTAGGAAAGATTTCGCCCCAATCCTGGAAAATTTTGTTGGTTGTGATGATTGTAGAAGCCTGCATGTATCGAGCGTTGATGACCTCGTAGAGCAAGTCTGCATATCGATTGTCGTAACTCAAATATCCCAACTCGTCGATCGCGAGCAAGTCCGGGCTGGTGTATTTGTGCAAACAACGCTTCCTCGCCGTAGCTCCATCCTGAGCAGACAAATCAGAAAGCATCTGACTTGCCGAAACAAATTTGGTTTTGTAACCAGCCAGAACTGCGGCATGAACAAGGTTTTTTGACAACATACTTTTCCCAAGCCCGTTTGCCGCCTGAAAAATAACATTGACATGGTCAGTCATGAATTTTAGGGTGAACAACTCTTCGACGAGTTCGCGGTCAATGGACGTTGGCCAATTCCAATCAAAATCGCATGCAGGCTTCATCTCCTTGATATGCGCTTCTCGAAGTCTTCGCTCAAGACTTCGACGATTTCTGTCTTCTTCTTCTAATTCCAGAAGTTTTTTGATGCACGGCTCAGCTGCAAAATCGTTCCAGTTTACCGCTAAAGCTTTGAAGCCTAGCTCCTTTGCTAGCTCTTTTAGATCTTTCATTGATTCACCTCTTCGGAAAGGCTGTCATAACTGGCCAGAGAATGTGGTTTCACTACAAAATCATGCAACCGATGATCATCGGGTAGTTGAATTGCTACGGGCGAAAGCAGGCCCTTTTTGCGCCGCCTTCTTTCTAGCTCTTGCGTCACGTCAGAGCAGTGACATGCACCGGCCTCAACCACTGCCTTAACAGCTTCGTCCATTTCTGTGCCGCCGTATAAATCGAGCAAGGTAAGCAACTTACTGGTCATTGAACCAATTGCATAACCACGTTCAGCCGCCATTTTAAACATTTCTTTGGCAGCTGGTGCTGTGCTGAAAAGCAAGTTCATTCCGCTGCCTTTTTTTGCTTTTTTCTTTTCCTCTACAAGCCTGGCCACATGCTCCGCTGACTCAATTTGACGACGCTTTTCAAAACAACGCTGATGTCTAGCTATTTCAGTCACCCCTTCGACAACGCGAACCCACTGACTGTCAGCCATAATCGTCAGCTTGCGCTGAACGTACTCGTGTGGCACCGAATAATCATTCAGGTCAAATCTGACATATGGCGTTTTGCCGACTGATGCTACGACTACTTCATATGCCGGAAAAGGATTGTCGGGGAGTGGCATGAGGCTTGATTTCTCTTGCTCGTATGCCTCTCTAACTTTGATTTGACGATCTTCTGCGCACTGCCTTGCACCGGCAAAATCATCACACCACCGCATCGCTTGGCTGTTCAAATCGTCTAACCCATCCCATTTTCTGGCAATGAAAAACGCATGCCTGATGTATTGAATTGCTCTTTCTACCCGACCCTTTTGATTGCCACGAGCAACTGCCACCGGCTTTGGTGCATACCGATAGTGTGCAGCCATATCGAGCAGCTTCGGATTGAAACGAATAGAGTCTCCAACCCTCTCAAGCACCGCGCTCTTTAAATTGTCATAGAGTATTTCCCGCGGTACTCCCTGCCACGCCTCAAACGCGTCAACATGCCCTTGCAGAAAATTTGCAGTGACCATGCCGGTATAGAACTTGAGAAATATTTGACGTGACCAAGACAAGACCATAACAAATCCAAATAATGGCCTTTCAGCATTGCCGATTGTCACCTTGCCAAAGTAAGCCCAATCAACTTGTGCCTGCTCTCCAGGCAACGTCTGCAATCGCAAATAAGCTTCCGCTGCCGGCTTCGGCCTGTGCCGTGCCACCATGTCTCTAAAATGGTCTACAGCACCTGGATAGCCTCGCTCCTTTACCATTTCGTAAAGTCGCGAAGCCGTTAAATTTGGATATTTTTCCAACACCATTCGAATAAACGGCAGATAGTCGTCGATCATCGAAGGCCGCACCTGCAGACGATCAATTGCAATTCCATTTCTGAGCAGCACGCGGTCAACCACCCCATGGTGGATGTTTAACTGGCGCGCAATTGTTCCTCTTTTCCACTTCTCAACGTATAACAGTCTAAGAATCTCTGATTCTGTTTCCTTTGAAACGCTCACTTTTGCCCCCTCCATTTCTCACTGGCCCACGGCCAGCAAATTTAGTGCGCGCAAAGGGACCGCAGAAAGCCGCGCACACGCTACAGCGTGTGCGGCCATCTTCGTCAAACTCTAGTCCTAAACTGCTTGGGCTTTCTGCCCCTTCGCCGCTTTCTGAAGCTAACATCGCATGACCGGAGGCAAGAAGTGAACCCTGATGCGTCACTTTCTCAAGAAGGCGCAGACGATAGGTCGCGTTGCGTTCTCCGTGCTTAACCGCCCCCTTAAAACTGCGCTGGTAACGCCGCCCTGCCTCCGCCACTGACCGACGGCGGCCTAAAACAGCGCAATCTTTACCGCAGTACATATTGCCACGATCACAACGCGTGCAAAGACGCACCTGTATCGCGCACCAGGAGCAGTTAAAGAGCCGAAATGAAGCAGTCTTGTCGTCCAATTAGTGAACAAAAAGATCTGGACAAGAACCGCTGTATGTACGAGACTTAGGTTGTCATCGTCCAATGATGATTCCAGGGATTCAAGTTACAGCTTGAATCCTTGACCTTTAAGAACCATATAAATGTCTCAGATTGCTTCGGCCGCTTCAACAGCTAGAGCTCTAAATTTGTTGCGCGAATTAAACTTGCCACTTCAAAAGATGCGGTTTTTAACGGCTGCTAACAAGGCGTAGCGTCGCTTGTCGAAAAAACGCAGCCAAGCCTGTTCTGCATGCCTCTGTGCCGAATCAAGTCTGGTCATGGGATATCACCGATCTAAGGGGACCTGATCGACAGAAATACAAGCTTTATGTGATGGTTGATATTTTTAGTCGATACGTTGTGGGTTGGATGATTGCCCGGCGCGAGAGCGCTGACTGGGCGGCAATTTTGATTGAAGAAACAATCCAAAAAGAAAATATTCAGCCTGACCAATTAGTGGTTCATTCGGATCGAGGCCAGGCAATGACGTCTCAAACGGTGGCTAATTTGCTTGTAGACTTAGGGGTGGTGAAATCGCTCAACCGAGCCTACGTCAGTAACGACAACCCGTATTCAGAAAGTTTATTTAGAACGGTGAAAGACCGACCGACGTTTCCGAAATTATTCGGCTGCATTGCCGATGCGAAAGTCTTCGCCGGATATCCGCGCATTTAGAGCACTGAATACAGTAAATTTGCCGGTCGTACTGAAAGCGTCAATCTGCATTACATCAACCCCGGCAAGCGCAAGAAGTTTTCAATAATGAGGCGTCGTAGCAAGGAGCAATTATGAGCGAATTCTGTACCGAATCAAAAGCGAAAGACGTGGCAAAGAATCTCGACGAGAGCCATCACGCCCTGGCGGCGCAGGGGTTGTATGATTGTTCCAGAGAATCGACCTCACTGAATGTTGACGAGTCGAAATTTCGGAAGTTTGTCGAGAGCGTCAGTGATTTTGAAAAGAAGGGAGTCGGTCTCGATCTCACCGTCAAATATTCCACTGGCCGCTTGACTGCAATGATGTTGGAAGGTTTTGAAATCGAATAGCCCAGGGTCGGGACCCGGAGCTACCAACGTGCTTTCCCTAGCGCCCGGTAAAAGGCGACGCCTCTACCATCGGCACAGAGCTCGATCTGGCGCTAAAAACCTTCGGTTATATTTCGGTGACAAATCAATCACAGGTCGGTGACAACTCTGCGCTAGATTTGTTCTCGTAGGCAGACCGCAGTAACCGTCACCTACATACGACAAAAATTCACAGAGGTGCAGATTATGCAAGGCGCACAGACCACAACCGAAATTTTCGAGAAGACTACACCAGCGTTGAAAATCACTAACAATAAACTCAGCGAAATCTCAGCTGATGCCTGGAAAGACATGGCGCAATACCTTAATACAAAACACACTGACAAAATTCAAATTAAGCAAGATCCTGCATCCGGTGTACTCACTTTCGATGATCCATTCCAACAGGACTGTAGGCAAACCTTCCGACTCCACTGTCATGCAGAAACCTTTAGCCCATGACAAACCAGATTCAACTGGCAGCCACTGTAACAACAAAACAGACTTGCCCAAAATTAAAGACCGCCCTAAGTGGATAGCAAACCCAAGTCCATCAGACAACCCAGTAGCAATCAACACCGACAAATTGCCCCCCTCCAATATTTTACTGGAGCAACTTTCATGGTAGAAAAACAACAACTGACAGAATCTGAAGTACATTCTGACAATGCAATAACCAGCGCTCAAGAGCAAAGCTGCAAACTTGCAGTTTCAAGCTGGCAAAGTTTTGAAGGAGCCAACAAGAAAGAAATTGCCGAACGAGTGGAAATGCACGAAATCTATTGTTCTCTAATTGGCCACCCAATCCCTCGCCTGCAAGAACAATTGGAAAAAATAATGCGCGACAAGGCAATTGATTCATCCCCGTCAGCCTTAGCAGAGCCCAACTAACATGAAGAGTACATCCAAAGGGGCTGGTTAAAGCCACTAATTTTGACTGACAACCAGGACCGACCAATCCCAGGCAGAGACAAAGACACTCTGCCGTGGATATCGATCTTCAAGCCAGCGGGACTTAAGGAAGAATTGGAAAAAATGGTGCGTGGCAAAACAATTGGTTCAGCCCCTTCCGAGAAGACTCCGACCAACGAAAGTGAAAAGTACAACCACAATGACTGGTTAAAACCATTGGTTTTATTTGACGACTTGAGACCTTAGCCATCAATAAACAACCGCCACAGGTCAAACTTTACAAACTGTCGATGATATTGGCAAAATTAGCCCCCATGGGCGCGCCTTCAGTGCGGCGCAACACCAGGCCATAAGTATCTAAGTAAATAATAGTAGGGTAGCGCTTAACGCCGTATTTGGCGACTATATCGGCATTGGCTCCATCTTCGGCATCCAACTGCTGAAACTCAACGCGACCGTTGTATCTATTTTTAGTCTGCTCAAAGGTCGGAGCGAATTCACTGCAAACATGACACCAGTTAGTGTAAAACTCGATTACTTTTTTAACCCGCATCACTCGCGGTGAACTAGTTCCGGCAGTAATTACTGCGACACTCGCCCAGCGACTGCCTGCCGCTGCACGATCGCGCTCTGAAGTACCATGTCTATTTTTATATTTTGTCACACCAGCAAGAGCACTTTGGGCCATTTGCCTCAGCTGGGCATTGCCACTGGTGGCTGCCACATATTGATATTCTTGAGCTGCGCGGCTATTTTGTAATAAACTCTGGCAGCAAAGCCCGATGTAATAATGAGCATTATCATCAGTCGGCTTGAGCCGAGCAATGGCCTGGTAAGCTTCCAGAGCTTGAGTATATTACCAGCGTCATAAAAAGCGCGCGCTCTCTGATGTGGCGTTGGGCTGGCGCCGGCCGGCAAGGCCAACCAAATACACATTGCTAACATCATTTGCTGCTTGAAGAATTTCATGAAGTCATAGCCACATTGGCACGAATCACAGATGAATAAGCCAAACCAAAGCCGTGTTCGTTTAATGCTTTGTGCACGGCAAAATTGATTTCAGATCTGAGCAAAGCAGGGCGAGTCAAATATTCTTCAGTGTAAACCCGCAAAGAAAAGTTAAGAGCAGTCTGGCCGAATTCGACAAAAATAACATCGGCGGCCGGCTCGTGCAAAACGCCAGGGTGACCGTTGGCAGCAGCTAAAATGACAGCAGCGGCTCGTTCTGGGTCAGCCTCGAGAGCCACAGGTATAGGGTAGCTAAACCTTATGCGGTCATTGGTATAGCTCCAGTTAGTGACTTTGCCTTTGATAAATTCTGAATTGGGTACGATGATGGCGATATTATCATTCGTAACAATGGTGGTGGCACGCAAAGAAATACGAATGACATCACCGGTAACACCATCAACTTCGATGCGATCACCAATTTTAATCGGCCGTTCAAATAGAATAATCAACCCGCTGACTAAATTAGTGGTGACAGTCTGCAGGCCAAAGCTCACTCCTAAACCAAGAGCACCGGCCAGTACTGTGAATGAACTGAGGTCAATTCCAGCGGTCTGCAAAATGATGAGCGATCCAAAAAAGATCAACACGTAACGGGCAATACTAGAAATTCCCTGGCGCAAATTAGCGTCGGTGGATGTGTGGGCCTGCAAAGCACGCTCAATCCAATTTTTAAAACTATTGGTCACCAATACAAGAATGGTGAAAAGCACGCCGGTGTACAAAATCATATAGATGGAGACTTTAGATTTACCGAAAGGTAAAAATTGCAACTGAAAAATTGCATCTACATGTTTGAGTATCTCGTGAAAGTCCACTCCCTAGCTTCCCTTTCTCGGACTTTTTGCCGGCGCGTCGTCAGGGCCTTGCTCTGGCTTAACATCAGGCTCTGGTTTAGCATCAGGCTTTACTTCAGGCTTCTCCGGCTTTTCGTCGGGTTTGACTGCCGGTTTTTCAGCCGGTTCATTCTCGCTATCGCCCATTTTGATTTCACCAGATTCTTCGTAATCGTCATCAGCTAAGTCGTCGTCTTCATGTCCGCGTGGTTCACAATCGATTTTAAATTCGCCGCCTACCACATCAACATGCACTTTACCGCCATGTTCGAGCACACCAAAAATGAGCTCGTCGGCAAGGCGCTCGCGTATCTTTTGTTTGATCAAACGAGCCATGGGCCTGGCCCCATACTGCTTATCAAAGCCTTTGTCGGCAAACCAGACGCGAGCTTCTTCGCTCAACTGCATGGTTACTCTCTTCTCAATTAATTGCTCTTTGACTTCGTTGATGAACTTGTCGACCACGCGCAAAATGTCTTTGTAAGTTAGTGGGTTGAAGGCAATCCAGGCGTCGAGGCGATTGCGGAATTCAGGCGAGAATGTGCGCTCAATGGCACCGCGCCCCATACCCATGCCAAAGCCAGAATTATTGCTCTCACCACGGGCAATTGATTTTTCTTTCTCTTGATGGTTCAACTCGCGCGGGCCGTCATCTTTGATGCCCTCTCGTTTAAAGCCAAAGTTGTCGCCCATCATGTCGCGAGCACCAGCATTGGTGGTCATGATCAAAATAACGTTTCTGAAGTCGGCTTTCTTACCGGTGTTATCGGTAAGAGTGGCGTGGTCCATCACTTGCAACAATATATTGAACAAGTCAGGGTGTGCTTTTTCGATTTCATCGAGCACCACAACAGCGTGAGGTGTTTTGTTGATGGCATCGGTGAGAATACCGCCTTGATCAAAACCAACATAACCAGGAGGCGCGCCAATTAAGCGAGAAACAGTGTGCTTCTCCATATATTCGCTCATGTCAAAGCGCAAGAAGTTGACGCCCAGCACTTTAGCCAGCTGCTTGGAGAGTTCGGTTTTACCAACGCCAGTGGGCCCTGAGAATAAGAAAGAGCCAATTGGCTTTGTGGGCGAACCCAGACCAGAGCGAGAAACTTTAATTGCATTGACCAGCTGTTCGATGGCGTGGTCCTGGCCGTAAATGAATTTCTTCAGTTCGCTTTCTAAATTGCGCAAGCGATCTTTGTCAGAACCGGTAACGGTTTTAGGTGGAATTTTGGCCATGCGCGCCACAGTGGTTTCAACGTCTTCACTGCTGACAGTGCGATCAGGGCGAATTTCTTCGTCAATCAGTTTAAGCGTAGCTCCAGTTTCGTCAATGACATCGATGGCTTTATCAGGCAAATAGCGATCGTTGATATGCTTGGCAGATAATTCAGCGGCAGCGATAATGGCATCGTCACTATATTTGATACCATGAAATTCTTCGTAATGGCTTTGCAGGCCTTTGAGAATTTTGATGGTGTCGGCAGTACTGGGCTCAGTTATGTCAATTTTTTGAAAACGTCTGGCCAGAGCTTTGTCTTTTTCGAAAGACCCTTTATATTCGCTGTGTGTAGTGGAACCAATGCAACGCAACTCACCAGAAGCCAGAGCAGGCTTGAGCAAGTTAGATGCATCCATTGAGCCGCCTTCGACAGAACCAGCACGCACAATAGTATGAATTTCGTCAATGAATAAAATTACTCCAGGCTTGGCCTTGAGCGCTTTAAGTACGCCTTTGAGGCGCTCTTCAAACTCGCCGCGAAATTTTGTGCCGGCCACAAGCGAGCCCATATCTAAAGCGTAAACTTCAGCACCTTGAATTTGTTTCGGCACTTCACCACGAAAAATTTTGAGCGCTAAACCTTCAGCAATAGCTGTTTTACCAACGCCCGGTTCACCGACATAAATGGGATTATTTTTGCGCCGGCGGCAAAGTATCTGAATGGTTCGTTGTACCTCGGCCTCGCGACCAATGAGCGGATCGATTTTGTTTTCTTGGGCCTGGGCAATTAAATCGACGCAAAAATCTTCAAGGGGATTAGTCTTTGGTGCGCGACCAGAAACGTCACCAGCACCGACTTCTTCTAACAAATCACTCTCGTTGCCTTTTGTCCCTTTGGCAATACCATGAGAAATCCAGTTGAGAATATCAAGGCGAGAAATGCCTGATTGCTCGAGCAGATAGACAGCAAACGATCTTTTTTCATGAAACATCGCAGCCAGCAAGTGCCCGCTGTCTATGCTCGGTTGGCCGGCGGAGTGAGCCTGAATTTGCGCGCGTTCAATGGCCCGCTCAAAAGTGGCAGTCTGCTCAGGCAAACTGTCTTTACCCTTGGGCAGCTGCTCCATTTTTTCTTTAAAATAAGCTTCGAGCTCGGTTTTGAGAAAGGTGATGTCACCGCCGCAATTTTCAATTACTTCGCGCCCGGTATTTTCTTTGAGCATGGCATAAAGCAAATGCTCAAGGGTCAAAAACTCATGGCGCCGGCGCATGGCCTCGCTGTAAGCTTCGTTCAACGTATTTTGTAATTCGCGCGTGATCATCTACTTTTGGCCTTTGAGTCGTCAGTCTTATTCTTCTTCCATCGAACAGCGTAGCGGAAACTCGTTAGCTTGCGCCAATTCAGTAACTTTGTTCACCTTGGCTTCTGCAATTTCAAAAGAAAATACCCCGGCAACACCGATTCCGGCCTTGTGCACGGCCATCATAATGGTGTGTGCATCTACAGTATTTTTGTGAAAAACGCCTTCCAAAATAAACACGACAAATTCCATGGTGGTGAAATCGTCGTTGTGCAGCAAAACTTTATAAAGCGCCGGGCGCTTAGTCTTGGTTTTAGTCTCGGTGGCGACGGCCGCTCCGCCGCCAAAATCGCCATCGCTCCGGTCAGGCATACTTGAAATCCTTCAATTGGCTCTCTACTGTCGCTCTGTAAGGGAGACGTCTGTTTGATTTTAATGATAGCAAAATCATCAACTCTTTCCTGCCTGGCCGCCCATAATTGGAAGGTGCCTACTAACTCAACCAGAAAAGCCGTACAGTACGCCCTCTTGTCGGCGGCCTGCTTTTCTCTCATGTTTGCCATGATTAAATTGCTGGGTAAAGACTACCCGGCCGGCGAAGTGCTGTTTTGCCGCAGTTTCTTCGCCCTGATACCGATTTTGCCGGTGATAATGCGCGAGGGCGGCCTCAAGGTTTTTCATACCCGGCACCCATATATGCATCTCACCCGCTCTCTGGTGGGCTTAAGCTCGGCTTTTCTTTGCATTGAGTCGCTCAAGCTGCTGCCCCTTTCTGAAGCGACGACGATTTTTTATTGCGCGCCGCTGGTGACTACGGTTTTGGCCATATTCATACTCGGTGAAAAAGTCACTGCGGGGAAGGTAGCTGCCATTAGCGCAGGTTTTATGGGAGTGCTCTATATGATGCAGCCGCATCTGTCGTCGAGCATTCCTGGAGCACTGATGGCCCTGGCGTCGGCGGCAAGTTCAGGATTTGTCTCAATCGAACTGCGAAAAATGGGAGCGACAGAAAAAAGCGTCACTATTGTTGTTTACTTTATGCTCGCCTGCTCTGTGGCCGGATTGATTTCATTGCCATTTCATATGGTGGTACCCACGGTGCATGATGCCATGCTGCTGTTCGGCATTGGTGTCATCGGTGGTGTCGGTCAATTATGCATGACCGAGGCATATCACCAGGCACCGGCAACAACTGTGGCACCACTGAGTTATACAGCATTGGTCTGGGCCGCGCTGTTAGATGTATTGTTCTTTGCTAATTTTCCTGGTCAAGCGACACTGGTGGGTACTTGTTTAATTGCGGTGTCTGGGATATTTGTGGTGCGGAATTCGAATAAGATGTGAGTACGCAAGGCGATATTGAGCTTGAAATAGTTAATTAGGACGACTGCTATTTTGATATTATATTTTTTTTGAAAAAGAAGAAAGAGGGGCGGATACAACCGCTCTTTCACAACTATTAACCGTTAGTCGACAGTTTAATTTTTATGTTTAGAATTTGCCTGATTTTGGCAAGCCATAGGATTTTACTTTTTCGGCCACAGAAGCAGGTTAATAGCTGTTTCTCTTGCGGTTTTTCCAGTATCAAATACCTTGTTACCAGACACTTTGTCCATCAGTTCAAAATAGCTAGGAAATAACCGCACGATTTCATCATGCATTTGCACACAGAACAATTCGACATGTTCTTTGAAATCTGGAAATCGGCAGAGTCCTGCAGTATCCTCATCAAAGTCAGTTTCAATTTTTAACAAGTTTTTGTCGACGAAAGTGAAATATCTTGTTCCTCCTTCCATCATTCGAAACTGCGTTAAAGCCTGCCCTTCCACAAGTGTATGAATAATTTGACTAAGTGAAAGAGCAAAATCCAAAATTTCTTCTTTTGAATTGCCCGAGGGACACCAGGACATATTCTTGCCATCGACATAAAATACAATTTCTCCTATAGGAGCAGACGCCTGTATACTCCACATATCACGACGTACCCCGGATATTTGTCGTTCGATAGAAATGAGGCAACGCCTATGACGAAGGGCTAGACAACGAATTCTGGAAGCCTTTCCGACCATTCTGGAAAGACAAAACAGAGGCAAACAGCGCTCCGCTCAAACCGCTTTTTGAAATTGGCGCAACCAAATGGCAGTATCAAACTGGCGTGCGTGATTTGGAAGCGATCTCTCCCGATGGCTGGATGCACGACCAGGCAGAGATGGATCGCCCAGGTAACAAAGATATTCAGCTTGAGTTGTTTTACAGCTATGGCTCTAATTCCCCGCTCTATCCAAGTTGGCAACAATACTTCCGCGACAACCAGTCTCCTATGCTCATTGTCTGGGGCAAAAACGATCAAATAATCCCCGCTGCAGGTACCGAACCATACAAGCGCGACCTGAAAAACCTTGAGTTTCACTTGTTTGATACCGGCCACTTTGCCCTTGAAGAAGACCTGGCACAAATAGGCAGTTTGATGATGGCCTTTCTAGAAAAGTCAGTGCCGCAACCTGTGAAGGCGCGTTAGTTCTTGCCGTTAATCATCAGTTCCAGCGTTTCGCTCGTGCTCAAAACAGCGTGAGCTAGATATTGGTAATTGATCATCGCGGCCTGATATCCATCACCAAAAACTGGATGCCGGGGCCCTGCCACTGCGTTTTATTACTGCTACTTCGAAGCCTTGTTCTAAGAATTCTCGCAAGTGCGATTCCACGCACATATTCGCCAGCATTCCACCAAGAATAATTTTGCCTATTGCTCTTTTTCGCAGTTGCAAAACAAGATCATTTGTCTGCGGGCCGAAAACCTTATGGGGGCTGGCAACGATCGTCATGCCATCATTGATGAATGGCTTGAACTCTTGCAACCAGTCGGCACCCGAATTTTCAAAATTTGTTAGTTCAAGCTGACCTGCACGTGCGAAAGCACTGAGTCAAATTCGGCAGCTTCAAGCGGTCCATTGAATTTCCAACCGCTATCGTGCGGATAAAAATAATGCGGCGAGATCAAGACCTCGTAACCATTATCCTTTGCGCATCGGAACAGCAGACTCATGTTCTCCACTGTCCGGTTTTCGGTAACGCTGTCCTTAAACACTTCCCAATTTGCCCCGGTTGGGCTTAAGGCGTCATTTTGCGAATCTATAAAAACTAGAGCCGTCGAACGATTTTCAATTTGCATAAAGATTCACCGTGCCAATAACTACTTCCCAGCTTCCTTCTTGATCAAGGCCACCACAGCGTCACATTTTCTGGCAATCGCCTTATCACCGGCACGCTCTGCTGTCTGTTTAATGGCCTCAAAATTGGCGACTGCGGCCACTGCATCCGAGCTGCCCACAAACTCCCCGTAGGCGTTCATCACCCTTGCCTGCAAGCGATAAAAACTCGACTCGGGCAGTTGCGATGTGGCGGCCATAACTTCACGGCCAAGCGCAGGCAACTTTTGCTTTGTCCCCGATGCTAATTGTGCCTGACACTGTTCAATCAAACTCTCTGCTCTTTCAAAATCGACCTTTGAACCCTGCGCCTGGTAATACAAAGGTTCAATTCTCTCCATAAAATAGTCGTCGTGCGCGCGTGAAGTCACAACGCCAATATCGCCATAACTTTTAGCTCTGGCAGTCTGATGCAGATCCAGTGCCATTTGCATGGCCAGGCCGGTAGTGACGATTTTATACTCGGGCAAACTGTGACCATCTTGATCAAGGGCCGCCAGAAACTTGTCGGCTTCACGCAGACCTTTTTCGTTTTTATGAGCTTTGCAAAGGCTGGTGATATTTTTCAACTGCCCCTCAAAATCAGAGGCAGCGACAACCTCGGTCTTTCTCGACAGCAAATCTTCCGGAATTACAATCTTGGTCGGCGCACTTTTGCTGCTCAGCGAATCAGCAAAACGCTGAGAAACTGAATCTCTGCGCGTGGTTGACTGTAATGCCTCCAATATAGTGCTGTGCTGCAGACCACCAGAGCTTGCGGCACCAGTCGTAGATTCGCTCTCTTTAACGGGCGTCACCAGCTGCGCTGGCATAGGCGGCATCTGAGTCGGTGTTTGTTGCACCGGCGGCGCTTGGGGCCGCGAGTGATCTGGCCCCAGCATGGCGCCGATAAAAGGGCTAATGCCCACATAAAGCGCACCGCCGACGATTACAGCCACAATCAGTTTGCCTTTCGAGCTCATTTTATCGTCAGTACCAGCATCGCTCATTCTGTTTTCCTCTGGCGTCATCAATCTCTCCCGCCTGTTTCAGTAGGCATCATAAAGGGTTTGGCATAGTCTCGTCGCCACCACCGACCGGTCTGCCATTTTTCACCGATGCTGGTAAAAGCATAGCCATAAACGCTGGCACGCAAGAATGCAGGCGGCTCCTGCGGAAAGGGATTTTTATCCATCAGGGCCAGTACGTCTTCTGATCCGGCAAGAATTTTGCTGGCAAAATTAGAGAACCATGGGCTTTTAGCAAGAGGAGCAAGCACGGCAAATCGCATGCGCCAGTCTAAACGCGGTTGAAAAGGTTCTACCACAGGCGGTGCGCGATAAAGATCACCAATTTTATATTTAAAGCTATAAGGTTTCCATTCAACCAGATCGTTGCTGCCCTCGATAATTATCTCGGTACGCGATGGTAAAACATTGGCGTAAAGGCCGTAGGGGCTGCTGATGTAATAGAAGCGCAAAGCGTTTGCCATTCCTTTGAACGGCTCGACAATTTGCGAACCTTCAAAAGCTCTTGAATAGAAAGTTGTGCTTGTAAGAAGCAGCAGAAACACAGCAAAACACGCCGAGAGCGACCGTCTCAGCTTACCATCAAAAGGTAAAGCGACAAAGTTTTTCCACCATCTCAGAGCAAAAAATTCTTTGCCCTCCGCCGTTGGCTCAGGTTCAATTAATAGCCTTTGACTGAGCGCCTGCGGAAATACCTTCTGCAAAATCTGATCGTCAATCAAAAGAAAACATAGCGCTGCGCTGAGAATATTGAAGAATCCATGATTGCCGCTCACATATATGAAAAGTTGTAATCCCAATAGGGCAAAAGCACCCACCAACCTCAATTTGCGTGGGGCAAAAATCAAAAACGGCACCAGCAATTCCACCACAAAAGTAGAGGCGGTAGAAATATACTGCATCCATTGCGGCGCTTGATGGGCCAGCCACGCTACCGGGTTGGGTAAAAGTTGCGTTTCATAGTAGTGCCTCATGGCCGACATGTCTCTCCAGGTGACGCTGTGGCTGCCAATCTTGACCAGGCCAGATAAAAACATCAGACGAAAAAGCAGCCAGTAAAGAAAGAACAAAATCATTCTCGAGTACGGCTGGCCCTTGCGACCGAATGGGGCATCTACCACTGCCCATGGTGCAAAAAATATGGCAAGAAAGCCGGCTTCCAGCAGCAAATGATCCCACTGAAAATGCAAGAACACCCGACCGACAGCAACCAGCGAAAGATAGAAGAGAAAGAGCAGTACCAGGGCCGGGCCGGTACAAACTCCTATAAGCACAAACAAAGCTAAAATGGCACCGCCGGCAGTGAGAAAGTTGAGCATGCAATCACTGCTGTCAAGCCATAGCAATGTGGGGTGAATCAGCCAGGCATCAATGCCGCCTTTATCATGAAAATCACGCAGAGTCAGCTGAGCCGGTAAAATTCCGTCGCTGCCGAACAAACCGTTTACTTGCGCAAAAGAAGAAATGAAAGCGTAAAAATAGCAGAGACCCAGAAGGCGCAAGAAGAGCCAGGCAGACAGCGAAAACGAGCCTCGATAATCTACATCTGCTGACATCCGGCTATAAGTCGCTCCTCGTGCTCTGCTTTACTTCATTGTGGCCACTGTGTGATTATACTGAAATAGTTTGGGGCGAGGCAAATCGAAGGTCGAACATGCACCCAAAAGTAATCTGGTTTTCTATATTTCTAGGAGCGTTTTTCCTCCTCTATATAATTTTCAAAATCACGTGGCAGGCAACGGGCTTAAACTCTCTACGCCTGCCCACTTACGCCGGCAACTGGTATGTGGGCAAAAAAAGTCGCTTAATTGAAGATCTCGATTTCTGTTCACGGGCAGCCCAACCTGTTATCGACGGCGAAAGCGCTGGCCGCCTGAGTGCCGCAAAACAAGAATTAACGAGACCGATTTTGGCCATTATCGCTCCCCATGCCGCTTATCGCTATTCGGGCAGAGTCGCTGCGCACAGTTACCAGGCGCTAAAAAATCAGAAAGTAAAACGCATTTTTCTCATTGGGCCTTGCCATCAGGTGCGTTTTCACGGGGCGGTTCTACCAGTCAGTCGCGTTTTCAGAACGCCGTTAGGTGATTCACCGGTTGACTCTGAAGTGACGCTAAAGCTTTTGCAGTCGCCTCTTTTTCGCGAAGACGAAGCCATTCAAAAATTTGAACACTCTATTGAGATGCAATTACCGTTTATTCAACACACTTTCGGCAGCATAAAGATTGTGCCTGTTTTAATCGGCAATATGTCAGATCCGGCAGAACTTGAAAGCATAGCCAGGCTGCTTAAAACGCAGTTGCAAGCAGACGATCTTGTTGTTGTCAGCTCAGACTTTACTCACTGGGGCCGCTACTATCACTACCAGCCTTTTAAAGAAGACATCAAAGAAAACATTACCAAACTAGACAGCAGAGCCTACAGCTATCTTGAACGACTAGATTTAAAAGGCTTTCGCGCTTTTAAACAAGAAACAGCTGACACCATATGCGGTTTTAACCCCTGTTGTATTTTGCTTGACATGCTGCCCAAAGATAGCCGCTGCACGCTGCTAAAATACAACACTTCGCAAGATGTTATGGGCACCGCTAGCAGGCAATCCCGCCAGCGATCAATCAGTTATATGGCAATCGCTTTTACGGGTTCGAGCTGGACAGAGTGAAGACAGCTTAGAAAACTACAGCTTAGTTGCCGTCTCCATCGCCATCACCATCGCCGTCTCCATCGCCGCCGTCACCGCCATCTCCACCGTCACCGCCGTCTCCACCGTCACCGCCGTCACCGTCACCGTCGCCGTCTCCATCAGAGCCGTAGCTGGTGTAGATGCTTTCGTCGTTGACTTCGGTGAGGGCGCTGTATGAGGGCCAGCGTGGGCGGAATTTGATTTCGCCGGTAATGCCGCCGTTAATATAGGTTGGTCGATTAGCACCGGCACCGCCGTCGGGGCCATCAATAAAGGTCCCCATGGTGCCTTGTTTCTCGCGCAGGCCTCCATCGGGCCAGCCCATATCAGTGGCAGGGTCAGCCGGGCCGTACGGTACTGAGCAAGGCTGGCCGGCGTGTTTGCCACCGTTAGTTGGGCCTAGCTTGTAGCAATAGTCGCGTACAAAGATGTCGTAGCGCAAAGTATTTGTCGAGTTGAAGGCCAGTCCCGACACCGCATAAATTTGTCTTTGCGAAACCGGCATGGTTGGCGAAGCGTCCATGTAGACTTTATTCTGGGCAATCGCACCGGCGCTGTTGATGTCATAACGCAGCATGTGGCAAGCGTCATCTTGGCCGATGGGCAAATTAAGAGCGGCCAAAAACGAATCGACATCGAGACCGGGACCGGCATTGCGAATCCAGTCGTAGATGGCGATGCGCAAAAGCTGACCGATAGGCGGAGACGGGTTGTAAGGGCCCATGTCGAGTTTCAAGCGGGTCAAAGCGGTCTGCGGATAGTCGCCGTTAGGCGGGCTGCGCAATACATCGGTAGGAGCTTTTGCGAACAGCGGGTGAGTGAGCACGCCGAAGAGCGAGCCGATATCAGGTGGGCTGCCACGGGAGAAGGTGACTGCCAGACTGCCTGGTTTAGGCCGGCGATCGACTGAGCTTGCCGGAATGGCGCAAGCTACTGCGTGAATTGATACATTGTTGCCGGTACCGTCTTGCTTTTCATTAGTCTGCTGGTCGGCTTCCATTCTGACCACAGACTTGATTGTGTAAGGCAAATCGGCTGCGTCCTCTTCGAAATTTTTGTGGTCAACCAGCTGGGTTGAATTGGCTACTGCAGTGAAAACATAGTCTTTAGAATTGTAGGGCACGTTGATGAAAGCGCGATAGTTGCCGCCTAGCTGCATGGCGGTGGTCAATTCGGCATACTTGTTTGGTGTAGGAATGGGTGTGAGAGTGGGGTTGCCGCGCACGGCACCGAGAGTCATTTTCATGCTGCCGGGAACGAGAGAGGTGGGGCAACCGGTCATATTAATGCGGTTAGCGTTATAGGCGGCAATTGCATCAGCCAGCGGATTTATCGTCTTGCCATCTACATCTACGGCAGTACCACCACCGGCAAGGTTATCTAATACCGAGTTGAGTTTGTCTTTGGCACTCATGGCATTGATATAGTCGCGATTGGCACAGGCTTTAAATGTAGGATCGTTGAATTTGTCGGCAATGATACTATCGAGTCTGACTGTGGCTAAAAGCGTATTGATGCCTGTGACCGGAAGGTAATAATTGTCGCCGGCTTTGGTGCCGGTGCGGGTGGGCGGATAATCAGACATGGACACCAGACCCCAGTTAGAGTCTGAAATCACGACCTTGCCCACGTCAGTAGCAGCAGCTAATGCTGCCGCATCAATAGCTGAAACTTGTTGATTATATTGACCGATTGTGCGCACATAGCTAAGGGCAAAATAGCAAACCGCAGCAGCAAGGAAGGCCGTGCAACAGATTGAAAAAATCAAAATGTTGCCGCGGTCATTTCTTTTGAGCTGAAGTTTCAATTTAAGCGGCCAGAGCTGCGGTTTTAGCATTGCTTAACGCACCACGATAATGCGAACGTCCATTGTGCCCTTATTGTTTTTATAGGCCTTTCTCACTTTGCTATCTTTAGAGCTGAGGCCACCTTTCATGAAATTGCCAATCAGCAATTCTCCACTCTGCCCAGTGGGCGCCAGAACCATTTGTTGAGACTTGCCCATAACAAATTCTACGCTGCCAAGCTTACCTTTCATGAAACCCTGTTTTTCAATTGAGTCATCATAAGCCGTCGAATTAGCGCCATCAGCATTGCTGGCTACAAGCGAACCTTTGCCATTTTCCCAGGAGCCGTCAGCTTTGTAGTCAATATATATTTTGTCGCCGTCTGAAACCTGCACCGATGTGTGAGTCCAGTCAGGTTCTTTAGCGGCAACCGACAACACCGTTTGATCGTTGATGCTGGCGCCTGAATTATCAATGCTCTGGAATACATCGGGAGTGAGCCAGGTAGTTCCACCGCTTGAAACTGCTACTGAAGCAGGATCAAGACCTGGAGGATTATCAAGATTGATGCCCGAAGTGCCGCCGCTCAACAGAGTCGGGTTGTTGGCAGTAGCCAGGCCAGTAGGGTGTTCGCTGGCCGAGTGAGCTGAAAAAGATAAGTGGAATGGAGCGCCAATACCCGGCACGCCGGTGAGGAAAGGAACGGCGCCAAGATTGATAAAAGGCTGCACGTCATAGGCTGTAACACCTTTGTACTCGTACAATTTGGCGTTCGGATCGACCGGACCGGTAACTCCGGTGTTGGGGCCGAAGGAAGCTGATGTGCCTGTGCCAGTGTCGGTTGCAGTAATGAAGAGATCGGAGCCACAACCTTTATAACCTGCATAGGGTGTCATTTTCAGAAATTGAGTCATACCCGAGGCATTGATCAAATTAGCTTCATCGAAAAATGCAGCCAGTGATGTAGTGAAATCAGGTTGTTTAGCTGCCCGCGAGACATTAGTCACTGTGGCAAAATAAATGGTGACGGCCGCCATGCCGATAAACACCATATTGATCAAGGGAAACAGGAAGAAGAAGAAAAGGATAAAAAGAGCTACAGGCATTTCGGACATCTGTCCACCTGCCTGATTTCTTGCTTTCACTTGCTTAGTCATTGACACGCACGCCTCGCCAGCATCAGGTCAGCAATTGACATCCAGTACCAACATACCCAATTTATCAATACTCCATGGCTTTTTGTGGGCATATAGCCCGCCAAAACCCTAATTTAATCTGCTTTCTAGCCATGACAATTCCAAACTGTAACGATCAGCGTCAACCGGCTCAAAAATTAGTTAGTGCCGTCTGAGGTGAACAACGAAAACAAGCTGCCGCTAGCGCACCATCTGTAGTACCATTATCAAATGATCTCAGCCAACAAATTGATTATCGTCGCCTGGTCTCTTGTGCCCTGGTTCTGCATGTTGGCTGGCCTGCATTATTTTCACAGCATCCTCTGGACATTCTTTCTCTATCACGGCTGCTGTGCCATTCCCGCCATTATCTGGAAGCGCCACCACTGGAGCAAACACCTAAGTCGACCCACTGCCAGACAACTGATTATTTTACTGGTGGCCGCACTTTTATTTGGTGCTTACACCTACTATGCTTATCATCTGGTCGGCACTCATATTTTCAATAAGCAACGGGCTTTAGCCAGTCTCAACTTTCGTGGTTTTCGCCCCGACTGGCTTATCCCCATGAGCATTTATTTTGTCACCATCAACCCACTGATTGAAGAATTATTCTGGCGAGGAGTGGTGCTCAATGAGCTGAGCAGTCGAGACACCAAAATTTTCAGCCTGCCGGTGCTCTGGACCAATTTTCTCTTTGCCGCCTGGCACGTGATGGTAGTGCGCCTTTTCGTGGCACCACTGTTTCTCTATGTCGGTTTTATGATCGTGTTGTCTGTAGGCGTTTATTTATCGTGGATGTACCGCAAGACCGATTCGCTGGTGCTGCCTGCCTTGTGGCACGGCCTGGTTTTCGACCTGGCTGTGGTTATACTGCTCTGGTCGGTGGTGCTCGGTTAGTCGTCTAAACCAATTGAACCGCTGTCTTCATCGTCATCGACTTTGTCGTTCACCACTGCCGTCCACTTCAGTTCAGACAGTGCTTCGTCTAAAGTCAATTGATGTTTGCGCGCGTGGTTAATGGCGATGATCGCCTGCTCCATTGTGATTTTTTCGTCGCGCACCAGCATCAGTGCTCGCAAAGTGGCGTGCAGTGTAGGCTCGTCGATTGCCCCGGTAACCAGCAAAATTTTACCCAGCAAAGCCGAGTTGCGACGGGCATCACGCAGAGCTTTGCGAATATCGTTATCGTTGACGATACCGGCCGCCTTGAGCATTTCGCCCAGGCGAATGCGTTCTTTTACTTCCGTGCCGCTCAAATCTAATTCTGAAATAGCGCGTGCCAGAGTAATCTGGCGTTCGGCGACATGACGCAGAGCCTCAGCCGCTTTAAGGGCACTGAGAGAGTGGCTGGCCACGATTTCTTGCAATTTCAGGGCTGTGTCAAGAATGCGTTTGCTGATAAAGCCGCCTTCCACCAGCATTTGCCCAACGGGCACTTCGCGAATCAAGCCCATCTCTAAAGCAGTCATCAAATCTGGTTCATTAACCAGACCAGACAGAACCAATAGCTCGCCGAGCTTGACCCGCTGCCGGGGCGGCGGACGATAGAAGCCCAGATCCATCAGAGAAACTTCGATATTGACCCGGCGGAAGCGACTTGATTTGAGCGCTTGCAGCGACTGTGGTCGCGAAATTTTGCCGTCACGCACGAGCACCTGAGCCGTGAGAGCGGCTGAAAGCATTTCTTCTGAAATGGCGCCAGTCAAAACCAGAATGCGACCGAGAGGTAAACCGGTCTCCTGACTGGTTTTAAGCGCATCTTTTAATTGCGGTTTGCCGATGATGTCGGCTTCGACTAAAAGCTCGCCCAGCCTGGCTGTGGGCAGACGTGATTCTTTGACAAAACCGATTGATGCCAGGCAGGCTTCGAACTCAACGCCCTCTGTCTTATAGAGCTTGAGCGCTTCGCGTGCTTTTTCTAAAGTGATGGCGCAATCTTTGACAAGAGACTGGGCCCAGACGGCCGCTTCCAGATCTTTTTCACCAATATAGCCGCACATTACCAGAACCCGTCCCAGGGGCAGACCGGTCTCGCCGTTTAACTGCACTGCGTGCTTTAACTCGTCGGCCGAGAGCACGCCAGCTTCTTGCAACAACTCACCCAGGCGGTGTGACGATTTTGTGCCGGCTTTCACTTATTCCTCTTGATTAGCAGATAAACGTATAGCTGTAGATGGAAGCAAAAAAAATCCTTTAGCCGCTCCCAAGGGTTAAGCATAAAGGACAGTTTAAGCCAAAATGGCAGATTCAAGAAGAAAAATTACCCCCAGGGGAATTCGAATCCCCGTCGCCTCCGTGAAAGGGAGGTGTCCTAGGCCTCTAGACGATGGGGGCGTCAGTTGCCATAAGCAGGTCGTAGAATAACAAACGGCAAACAATAGTGTCAACAAGGTTGACTCTAAACTCAAGAATAGCGGCAATCGTAGTACCATTGAAATCTCCTCAAGAGATTGAGGCCGGCTCACTGTCAGGCATTTCGCCAAAGCAAGCTAACGTAACATGAGTTATTACCGAACCTTCAACAGCTACCTGCGCCAACATTTTGGCGAGCGCGTCTATCGCGTGCCGCTAGACGCCGGCTTTACCTGCCCCAATCGCGACGGCACGAAGGTCTTCGGCGGTTGCACGTTCTGCGACGAGCGCGGCTCCGGCGCCCCAACCATTAAGACGGCCCTCTCTATTAAAAACCAGCTCGAGACCGGCATTGCCCGCATTCGCGCCCGCTTCAAGGCCCATAAATTTCTTGCCTACTTTCAAGCTTTCACCAATACTTACGCCCCTGAAGGGGTGCTCAAAGAACTTTATGACGTCGGTCTTGACCATCCTGATGTTGTCGGGCTTTGCATCGGCACACGGCCAGACTGCCTGGACGAAAATATTCTTGACTTGCTCGAGGTTTATCACCAGCGCACATTTCTATTTTTAGAAGTTGGGGTGCAGACCATTCACAACCGCACCCTGGAAGCCATCAACCGCGGTCACACTGCTGAAGAATTCTTTGATGCGGTGACGCGCTGCCAGAAGCGTAACTTCAGATTGGCTACCCACCTGATTTTCGGCCTGCCCGGCGAATCAGAAGCGGATATGATGGCTACTGTTAGAGCTGTAGCCGATCTCAAACTCGATGCCATCAAGATTCACCAGCTTTGCATCTATAAAGGCACGCCCATGGAACAAGATTACCTGGCCGGGCGCCTGCCTTTGCTTGAAGAAGATCAATATGTGCGCCTGGTGGCTGACGCCCTCGAGCTCATTCCCGAAGAGACAGTGGTGATGCGCCTCGTCGCGGAAGGCTCGCGAGACGAGATCATTGCCCCTGATTGGTGCTTTGAAAAAGAACGCATTATGAAGAAGATCGAAAGCGAGCTTGAACGCCGCGGCACACGCCAGGGCTCTTTTTATCACAAGTCTGAGGCGCAGCCGGCCACAGCCCCTGCATAAACCTGCACGGCGGCGGGTAAATTGCTCTAAGCCACGCTGCCCGGTGGCCGGAAATAGAAATGTTATTATTAGTTTAGTTAAGGGCTGCGTCATCCAGAAGTGAAGCGTCAACAATGGACACCAACCGTCGTAATTTTCTAGGTGGAGCAGGAATTGCTCTCACATCTCTTTTGCTCGGTAGTTGCAAAAAGAATAGCGACGGCATTTCTCAAATTTCACCCGCAGACAAAGCTAGCGCTTCCGTTCTACCTAGCGGTCAGCTTTTAGCTTTCGGTACCGACGGTCATTTGTATCCGGGTTATTCTGGCAAACATCGCAACCAGGTTTCGGTGCTCACCGCTGTCGACATGGGCAGCGGCAAAATGATTCAGACACCATTGCCAATGGGAGCGGGTCACAGTGCGCTTGCCGTGGGTGATGGAAGAATTGTTTGCGTGGCTCACCACAAAGGCAAAAGCATTGTAGTTGACGGCAATCACAAAGAGCTGGCCACTTTGCGCTCGCCCAACGATTATGTCTACGGGGGCCACGGGCTGGTCTTGCCCGATCGCGGCGTCTTTGTTCTTTGCATGCGCTATGAAGATCCCAAAACTGTGGACGATCATGGCCAGTACGAAATTTATGATTTGAAGACTTTGAAATTGCTTGACCGCATCGACAGTGGTGGCTTACACCCACACGAAATTCATATCATTCCTGGTACCGATGAGCTGATTGCCACTCACTATGGCGATATTTTTGTGCGCAATCCACCGTACACGCACAACACCGTAGAAACAAAACTGACCGTATACGATGCCAAAACGATGAAAGTGAAGCGGCATTATTTGCAGCCTGAATTTGGTGCTATGGTCACTCACATGAATGTCACCAAAGACAAAGACGCTTATTTTGTCATGACCCAGTACATCGAGGGCTCCAGCAAAAGGAAAGCGAAAAAGTCGGCCAGCGGCGGCAGCATCGAAAGCGTCGCCGAGGCTCACGATAATGCTTTAATTCAAGCCGATATTGCCTTAGAAAAAGTCCTTGGTCACAAAAGAGAATTCGCCATTCCCTATGAAGCGGCGCAAGAACTAAAAATTCCACTGCCTTTGCCTTTCGTTCGAGTCAACACGCAAACCGGCGATCGCAAAGTCATACTCACCAGCGAAGCTAACCAGCTGCGCAGCCAATCGGTGGGCTACAACGAGCTCACCAATACAGCCATCGGCATCTATTATCATTCTGATACAGCCATTCTTCACCAGCCTGGCAAAGACCAGGCAGAAGTGCTTAACGCGGCCGACATCGGCATTGCTGAGCTACGCGGAGTCGCTGATATTCCCGGCACTTCATGCGTCGGTTTTGTCGCGGCTCATCGGGGCATGGTGGTGTATGATCTAGCCAGCAAACAGGTTGTGGCCCGCTATCCGTATCAATATTTCGATACGGTGCATTTGAGCTATAATCCGCTGGCGTAGTGCGCTTTCATTAATTCGCCGGTATAAAGCAATCGTTGTTCATACAAACTTTATAGAAGCTTTTAAAGACGGGCGGAAATTTACGCGTCTTGGTGAAGACTTCACTGTGTCAGTGGTGCAGGCGGGCATTCTAAACACACCCAGTGGAAAACTTTTAGCTCACGATCCGTGCAGCCTCAGTTATGTTGAACCCAGTCAGGGTTTTATTCGCAAGGTGAAACCCGGGCAGTATCCGGTGTTGTTATCAGTACTGCAACCCGACCCCGCTCTGGGTAGCGAAGATTTTATTTGCGCCGCCATGGTGCGTTTTCTCGATGAACCGATAACCACCTGGGAAATAGCATTACGACCAGGAGAAGAAGCTGACGTTACAGACGACACCGCACCGGCTCACTCAGTCGATAGTGGCCTCAGTTGTTTTGCGGATCTCGATTCAATTTGCAAAATGAGCGAAGATGATCGTGAAGCTATTTTTGAAGATTTGCTCGCCGAGCAATTAGAAGGCAGCAGATGCGACTTTGCCGTGGCCGAAGTGAACAAAAAAACTAAAGCCAGCATCGTGGTATTCGCCTCAGCTTTTGGTGACGGCGGTTACAGCGATTACTGGGGTCTAACTAAAAGCGGTGCCATAGCGGCTTTGGCCACAGATTTCTTTGTGCTGATCGAAGATTTTTTCGTCGAGGTAGAATTCAATTTGCTTGCCGCTTTGCAGTCGCCGGCAAATTTAAATCATCCGCAATTGCAGGTGCTAAATTTAAATTGTACCGTTGAGAAACTAACGCAAAACAAACTCAAAGTTGTGCTCGTAGGCCCCACCGACACCCATGAGGGGCGAATAAAAATTGTAGGTAGTGCACCAGCAGGGCTCGAAGAGCAAGCTTTTGTAACCGAGTCTATGAGTCAGGGCGATCATTATGAATTGATTTTCCAGTTACCCGCACCCCTGACTGAAAACTCGTTGCTGCACTTAAATTTGAGAACCGGCATGCGCCCTCTGGCTTAAGTGCAGACCCTAACTAACCAGATAGCGAAACCGATAAATTGCTACATCACGTTATGACAACTCCCCGCGAGGAACTGTTTGCACAGCAGTGCGTCATAATAATTTCCTGCAACGCAATCGGAGAATTTATGCGCGTCAAATCATCAGTAATCAAACCCGCTATGGTATCGGCCTTCTGCCTGGCAGCACTTGGCGTCCCACAGCCAGCCTGGTCTAATCAATGGACCGATATGTTCATGAGCCTTCTAGTTCCCGCAGCAGGCACCAGCAGCTCTGACCCTATCACTCTGCGCGAATCGCAAATCACTAACAGAATTATTGAAAATATCAACGCCAACAAGTTGAGCACTGCCGAAACTCAAAATCTAAAAGCTCAACTCGACCGCGTCAAATCTATGGAACTCAATTATCGCGCCAATGGCCAACTGGGGCCAATTGAGTACGCTTCATTGAATGCTGAATTGAGCAAAGTGGAAACCAATCTCAATCAACTGCTGGGCACGAGCGGAGGCGGCGGCAACACCTATGGCGGCGGCACCACATACGGCGGCACTGTCACTGCCAACATCGGCGATATCGACGGCACATTTAATGACCTGAAACAGCGCATCACCCGCAATCTATCCAGTGGTCGCCTGACCATCGAAGAAGCTCAGTCTTTAAAAAATGAATACGACCACGCATGGAACGACAAAAATCAATTCAAGAACAATGATGGCGTAATCACAGCTAGTGAAGCTGATAATCTTAACCAATCTCTGGACGCCCTCAAACGCAATCTCGCCAACAACAGCCGCGACGTGCAAGCATGGCCCGGCATTGACGGCCAGCAAGCCGCTGAAACAAAGAGGCTTGAAGATGGTATCGCTTCAGGACGAATTACAAGACGCGAATACGATCAGTTAAAAACAGAGTCGGATCGCATCGCCAATTTTGAAGCCACTGCCCGAGGCAATGGCCTGCAACTGGCTGAGACTATCACTCTAGCTACTGATCTGAAAAACTTCAGCCAACAAGTATCTCGCTCTTTGAATAACGGCAACGTGGCCGGTGATTTTAATCCCAGCGGATGGTTTAATGGCCAGCAAACCGAATTATCCAGAAATATAGACAATTATCTTGCTACCGGTCGCATCACCCGCGCAGAAGCAGAAGACCTCAGAGCAGATTGCCGCAGGCTGGAACAACTCTATGCCTCATATCGCGGCGATGGAAACCTCACTCCCAACGAAATCGACGTCTTGAAAAAAGGTTACGAAAGTATTGGCGCAGAACTGAAAGAAAAAGTTGATTCAGTTACGCCAGTTGCAGTGCAGTATCCTGAAATTGATTCTAAACAGAAGGCTCTACGTCGGCGCATCGATGAAGGTTCTGCCAGAGGCACCATCAAAAGCAGCGATGTGCAAAAGCTCAACGCCAGCCTTAGTTGGATAGCTTCTGTAGAAGCCGCTTTCCGTCAATCTGGCGGCAACCTTGAACGTTCGGAAGCTGAGCGCATCATCGGCGACTTAGACAGACTCAGCACTAAAATCGACCGCTCGGCCAGCAACCCTGTGCAAGATTTGCTTAGAAGAAAAAACGGACTGCAAGCAAAAATTGACAGCAACGTAGCCAGTGGAAAAATTTCCGGTCGGTCAGCAAGAAACTTGCGCCGCGAACTGAATGCCATTTCTTATTCAGTGCAGAATTTGAACCCGAATCGCGCTGTGCCGTCCGATGTGGTAGTGCACATCACCGCCGATATGGATAGATTGAACACCATGATTACAAGCAGCCTCTCTTATGGTGGCTCCGGTTACCACAGAGGCGGCTGGAATAATCAAAGATAATTTGGTTTTTGTTTTGTTTTGAAAGCTGGGGCGGGGGCATTTTGTGCTCCCGCTCTCTTTTTCAAAATGAAACGTTATCGTTTTAGTTTAGAAAATGAACCGAAACAGGTGGTCAATCACTATTGAGTTGATCGTCCACAACTTCGCTGGCCGGCGTCTCTTTGTGCAGGCGCTTATGCCCTTCATATTTAAGGCTCACAGGGTCATCTAATCTTGACTGCCAGAGCACAACCGGCACTACGGCGAAAGGCTGTTCAACACCCGGTGCCTGGGTCACTTCTCGACAATAAATCAAACTGAGGGCAACTATCTGGTCTTGTGGTTGCGCCGCATACTTAAGTCTACTTTGCTCAAGTAAATAGCGACAGAAATATGGTCGATAGGCAGCAAAGACCGGCTTTTGCAAACGATAAAAATATTTGCGCCAGAGTATAGAAGGAATGCGACTTTGCAAATCGGCAGGTTTAGCCAGTGTGGGCTCTTTGCCCGTTAGTGGGTCGATATGATCTCCTGCGGCGGTTATACCGTCTACAACTATCCAGCCGTCATCACGCAAAACATTGGGAGCAAAAAGATGCCAGTCTTGCTTGAGAAAAGCTCCTTTAGAAATTGCTTCCAAAATGGCTGGCGCTTTCAGTTTTGGCTTTCTCAGCCGACCGGCGACGTTAAGGTTATAGGCATCAAGTAAAAGAGCGGCAGCAATTAAAATTACAGAAGTATTAGCGAGCACCGCCAGCGGTGTGCGCCAGATTGCTTTTTTGACGGTAGCGGTGGCTGTTTCCACCGGCGGCTGTACATCGCCCAGCGCGGGAAATACTTTTGCCAGACAGAGCCAGTCTTGAGGCAAGAGCAGCAGAGCGTAAGTTGCAATCATAATCGGCGAAAAGTCACCGACATTTATGGTCAGCCAGATACCCAGATGCAGACCAGTAAGCAAGGCAATAGCAATACGGCGCAGCCAGGGCTGCCAGAGCGGAGATAAAATTAGAAAGGCAGCCGCCCATTCAAGAGTGAGCGTCGCTGCCGTTGCAGCCTTAATTAGCCAGAGTGGTGCGCTAGAGAACCAGCGACCAAGTGGTGTAATCATTTGATCGATTTGCAGGGCGTAATAAAGCGCGGTGAAATCTTGCCAGGGCGTGCCATATTTGACTATGGCCGTGAATAAATAAATTGCCGCAATCTGACCGACAATAGCCAGGGCCGCCAGGCCTGGCGGTGACAGCGATGACTCTGTCTGAACTTCTTGCGCGTCTCCTTTTTTCGCCGAATGACGGCGCGAAAAAAAACAATCAAGTGAAAAGCGATTGCCCAGTGGCAAGAAAACTGACCACATTAACATCACAATTAAAACCAGATGACTGCTGGCGTGAAGCACAAGCGAGCGGCTTAAGACGCTGGCGAAAAAGATGAAGCTGGCAAATTTTGCCACCCTTGTTTGATAGCCCACCAGTAAAAACAAATAAGCAAGCAGTCCAAGAGCGAAGGCAATTTGCACCTCAGTCAAAGTCTGACAATAATCGAGCAGCGAGAAGTGATAGATGCCGCCAGCCTTTGGAAGTGCGTCAAGGGGCAGCACCCCTGCGGCAGTATAGAAGGCATTCAAGTCAGGCAGGCGCACAAACCAATCGTGTATTAATAGCAACGCTGCCAGTATGCGAAATAGAGCCAGTGAACGCAAATCGATGCGCAAGTAAAAATCGATCAAATGTCGCAGTGTGATTTTAGACATTCACACACAACCTATAGATCAGCGAATCAGCAGTGCAGCCCCAATGGTACCGGCATAGTCACCGAGTTCAGCGCGGACAAATTCTGTTTTGTGCGACGGAATACGCAAAGAGCGCCTTCTTGCTTCCGCTTCGGCTTTGTCGAAATAGACAGGCAGAGCTTCGATTAGGCCGCCACCAAGAATAATGCGCTGCGGATTGTAGAAATTAACGAGGGTGGCCAAACCAATGCCCATCATGCAAGAGGCATGGTCAACTGCGCGTGTTGCTACCAGGTCTCCCATTTCAACGGCCTGGGCAATTGCTTTTGAACGCAGGCCACCTTTAGTTGGGTCAATCTTATCGCGCAACACCGAGTCGAAGCCGCGGTTTATGTCATAAACGCAGTTTCTGGCAATGGCGGTACGTGATGCATAAGTCTCAAGGCAACCAAAATTGCCGCAGCCGCAATCGCGGCCGTCGGCCACTACAACGATGTGTCCGACTTCACCGGCGGTGCCGGTAAAGCCGCGCAAAATCTCGCCCTGATAAACGATGCCTGAGCCAATACCGGTGCCGACGAATAAACAAATAAAGTTGTCGCATTCCCGTCCGGCACCGAAGGCCAGTTCGCCGATGGTGGCTACTTCTACATCGTTGCCCAGTTTGACGTGCAGACCGAACTGTTCTTGCAAAGGTTCGGCGATGTTGACGTCATTGGCGCCGATATTAGCGGCGGCAAGTAGAATGCCTTTTTCTCGGTCCACCATTCCGGCGGCACCAATACCGATACCAGCAAGTTTTTTAGTTTCGATGCCGGCATCGCGAATGGCTTCGTCTACAACCAGGGCAATACGCTTGACCAGGTCTTGCCCATCGGCCACCACGCGAGTTTTTTTCTTTGCCGAAGCCATTAAGCGACCGGTGGCAAGATTGACCACTCCGGCCATGATTTTAGTGCCACCGAGATCTACGCCGACAGCAAATTTTTCAGCCACAAATTCCTCACAGCATTGAACTGCATGTTGTTGATTTAGCGGCCAAACAGCCCCTTGAAAAGACGCTTGCCTAAATCAGGATTCAATTTAGCAGATTTAGGCGGGTTAATGGCAGGCTTAGCAGTCGATTTTTCAGCTCTAGCAACAGGTGCTTCCAGCTGACCAATGGTAAAGGAAGTTTCGGCGGCATCGCTGACCTGGGCGTCGCTCTCAACAGGAATCACATAAGGTGAGTTGACGATTTTTGTACTGATTTCAGGTACGGCAACTTCAGGCAGGTTTTTCGGCGCAACCGGTGTCAGCTCAGCCAATTGAGCTCCGGCTTCTTGCACTGATTGACTAGGCACGCCGACTGTTGAAATCAGAGACGAAATATCGGCTTGAGGTCGATAATTGCCGAATTGCGAGTTGGCAGCCAGATTCTTGGCTTTGTCTTCTGAGAATAAACCAAGAGCGACAGCCACACGTCTTTGCGACGCAGCAGCATTGCGAGTGACTGTGGTGCCATTCACTACCATGGTGGTTGAGCCGCCACCATCTAAATTGAGCGCTTCGGTGCAATTATTCCGCAAAAAGAATTTAGCCACATCATAGAGTGTGTGCGGACCTTCAAAGGTAGCCATCAAAAGGTGATCGTCGGCGGTGATGCCGCAAGCGGTGCGCCGAGTGATATTGCTGCCGGTCCAGCTGGCGGGGAATTTTTCACCTTTCAAGTCAAAAGCGATCTTGCCGTCTTTCAATAAAAGCGGGCCGCCGCTGATGGCGTGAGTGACGGTGTGCCACTCTTTAGGAGTGATGCTCCAGGTGACATTGACCTTGTCACCGCGACTGAGAACGGCTACAGCACTCTTTTTCGAGTCAGCCAGAACAAAACCGCCATAAGGAATGGCAATTGAACGGGCGTCACTGTCAATTACTTCACCGCTGCCGTCCACTGCAATCAGTGTGCCGTCGTAGGGTAGCGAAACACGCTCGCCCCAGCGTCTGGTATAGAGCACACAGTGAGAGCCTGAGCTTCTTGGCTGATTGACATTATTAATCCAGAGTGATTCGTGACCGGCAATAGAAGTATGCAAAATGCCATGCAGTCCGACTCTGGCAATGCGAGCATAACCGCCGTCGGTAAATCCTAAGGCCACACGGCTGTAAAGCGGGCCGGAAAGCCATTCTCCATCAAGCATCAAAGAGCCTAACGGTGTGCCATTCCCCTTAAAATAATTGGCATTGATGGCAGCGATGGCACCAGAATCGCGCACATGGTCATGCACGTCTTTTAATGAGTGAAAAGTTGAAGATGCCGGTATGGGCCGCAAGGTCAGCGGCGAAACAGACATATTGACGTCAATTAAATTGATGCGGGTTTTGCCGGTATATACCTTATATACGACACCCGGGCCAATTGTTCTGGCAGCCGCACTGGCTGTGGGTAGGCTGGTGTGTATTGATTTGGCCACAGGCACGCTGGCAGCTTTTTTGGCGGCGGCGGCAGCTGCTGCTTCTTTAGCTTTGACCCATTCCAGTTTGGTATAAGCGCCACGTTGAATTTTCGCGGCACGCTTGTAGGCAGCGGCCTCGGTATGGCGGGGGCGAACAGCGTGATTTTTTGCCCCGTGAAAAAGATTGGTTGGTGTAAAAGACCCGACTCGAGTTGCGCCCAGGCGCGGCAGACCCATGGCCACTACTTCGCGCTGTGCCTGTGCTTCGGGCACACAAAGGCTGAGCGAGCCTGATAAAGCTACTGCGCTTAATAGAATATAAATAGCGCTGGCGCTGACTTTTTGCGGCGCTTTAATCGGGTTCAATTTAAGTGTTACCCCTGGGACAAATCAGAATAGAAAATATGAGCTAATAACAGTTTCAAGGTAGGGACGCCGAGTTTTTTACACTTAGCTAACATATACCCATTTCTACTACGAATTTCACCGCTACGCAAATAAGATCATGCGCTTTGCCGCTTACAAAGCGCCTCCGTGATACATCCAGGCGACATGCGTCGAGCCAAGTGCGTATATCTACTTGACCGCCAGGTAGCGCTCTCTATAGCTATCAACAGCCTCTTCTCGCAATTCTTCGGCCATGAGCGGAAATCCCAGTTCGATTCTCTGCTCGAGGTAGCCGCGCGCCACCCGCTCAGACAGCTTGCGAATACGCAAAATGTTGGCCATCCGCTCGTCGCGACCGAGCACCCCGCGCGCGTCGAGCAAGTTAAAGGCGTGAGAACATTTGAGAATCTGCTCGTAAGCCGGCAATACCAGCTTGGCTTTGCCCTGGCCCGAGTCATTTAAAAGGCGCAGGGCCTCTTTCTCAGCCAAATTAAAGAGCGTCTGCAACATCTCCGGATCGCTATGCTCAAAGTTATAGGCCGACTGTTGCACTTCATTTAAGTGATAGAGCTCGCCGTAAGTGACATTGTCATTCCACTTAAGCTGATAAACGCTATCAACGTTTTGCAGATACATAGAAAGGCGCTCAAGCCCGTAGGTGATTTCAGCGGCTACAGGACGCACCTCCAGACCACCGGCCTGTTGGAAATAAGTGAATTGAGAAATCTCCAGGCCATCGAGCCAGACTTCCCAACCAACGCCCCAGGCGCCAAGAGTCGGTGATTCCCAGTTGTCTTCGACAAAGCGGATGTCATGCTCAAGCGGATTGATACCAAGCTGTTTCAAGCTTTCAAGATAAATTTCCTGCACATTGTCAGGAGAGGGCTTGAGGATGACCTGATACTGGAAATAGTGTTGCAGCCGGTTTGGGTTGTCGCCATAACGGCCGTCAGTAGGCCTGCGACATGGGTCGGCGCAAGCCATTTTCCATGGCTCAGGGCCAAGCACTCGCAAAAACGTGCCGGGGCTCATAGTCGAAGCACCTTTTTCCAGGTCGAAAGCCTGCATCACAACGCAGCCATGACTGTCCCAAAAACTATTGAGAGTATGGATGACCTGTTGGAAAGTGAGTGCCATAGCGAGTTCCTCTATTCATGCGGTTTTTAAGTCTAACACGTCAAGAGATCGGGCAAATATTGGCAACGCCAATCGAGCGCAAGAGGTTACGATTGACGCCATTGCCATTAGAATGGATAGCGTAATAACTCAGAGGAAAGCATATTGAGGTCCGACTTCGAAGACGTTCAGATCAAAGAATCGAGTAGTCCAGCCTTTATGGTTCAGGCTCTGGCACCCAAAGTAAAACTTTTGCTCGACAACATTAACGGTGTGCTGGTTGGTCAAGAACATGCCACCAAACTTTCAGTTGTCACTTTGCTGGCCGGCGGTCACGCCCTGATTGAAGACGTACCGGGGGTGGGCAAGACATTGTTGGCCAAAACCCTGGCTCTTTCTGTACACGCCAAATTCAAGCGTATTCAGTGTACGCCTGACCTTCTACCCTCAGACATAAGCGGTGTCAGCATCTTCGAGGCCAAAGAAGGCGTATTCAAATTTATGCCCGGGCCGATTTTCACCAATATCTTGCTTGCCGACGAAATTAACCGCGCCACGCCACGAACTCAATCAAGTTTGCTGGAAGCTATGGAAGAAAACCAGGTCACCACAGACGGTGCCACGCGCAGATTGCCAGACCTGTTCTTCGTTATCGCCACCGAAAACCCCATTGAATATCACGGCACCTTCCCACTGCCTGAAGCCCAGCTAGACAGATTTATGATTTCACTTTCGCTCGGCTATCCAACGCCGCGGCAAGAAGTTGAAATTCTCGATAAAACATTGAACGAGTCGTCTTTCACCGTGGAAGCTGTTTTAACAGAAGATGAAGTGCTGGAAGCAAAGCATGTCGTCAAAACAATCGTGGTTGATCAATCAATAAAAAATTACATAGTCTCTATTGTGGGAGCCACTCGCAAGCATCCATCAATTGTGCTCGGGGTCAGCCCCCGGGGCAGCCAGTTGCTGATGCGGGCAGCACAGTCTGCCGCTCTCGTTGACGGTCGCCATTACGTCAAGCCTGACGATGTGAAACTACTGGCGCCGTACGTATTGGGGCACAGAATCATTCCCAAGGTCAGAGACAACCGGGTTAGTCATGCTCAACTTATTGAAAGAATCCTCGAAGAAGTCCCCGTTCCGGTTTAGATTCGCTACAGGCCCCGAAGCCGAAAAACGCGCTCGGGCAGTAGAAGAAGACAGTGGCCTGAAAGGAATCAGACTAACCATCCCCTTCACCAACACGCACTTGAAGCTGGTGGTGGAAGAACGTTTCTTTGTTGTGGTCACCATTGCCGTGGTGCTCTATATTTTTGCCGGTGAAACCGGCAGCGAATATATTTATTTGCTTACAGCCATTGCACTGTCCGCTCTCGCTCTGGGTGTGTTTATTCCGCTCCTGCAAGTTTTAGAAACCAATGTGCAGTTCAGTCTGCCCAAAGAAGCGGTTTCAAAAGAACGTCTCAATCTGCGCGTTCGTGTAGTGCGCAAAAATTGGTGGGGACCGCTGGCCAAATTTTTTCCCATCAAATGGCTGCTTGTAAAAATCAAACTGACGCGGCAGGGCGAAAAAGAAAACATGCTCCGATCGATTATGGTTGAGCAGCTGACCAACGAAGCCTGGGTAGTGGCACAAACACCAAAGCTGCGGCGCGGCATTTACAGCCTCCAATCTATTGAGCTTTATTCTTGCTATCCCTTTGGTCTGGCCTGGTGGGTGAAAAGTTATCCGCTGACCACGCGTTTTACTGAAGAGCGGCACAGTCAAACCGCCACTTACACAAGCATTCAAGCGGCTGATGCCGCTCGCACCACCGGCAGTGCGCCACAAATGATTGTTTTTCCCCGCACTGATAGCGTGGAAGGAAATTTTTTATTCAGACTGCGAGCGGTGGGAGATTCAGCACTGTTCTTCTCTTCATCAAGGCCCATAGCCGCTCTCTCTTCTGCTTCGGTGCGCTCACTGCGTGAGTTTCGTCAAGGCGACAGCCCGAGGTTGATTCACTGGCCCACCAGTGCCCGCACAGGCAAACTGATGATTCGTGAATTTGAATCTGAAGGGCTTCCGGGCTTTGATGTGCTGCTCGACTTAACGTCGGCCTGGCAAAGTGAAGACCAGTTTGAGTTGGCGGTATCCACCGCACTTTCGCTATTGCAGCTTGGTTATAAATTGGGCGGCTCGCCAGAACTGTTCGTCATTCCCAGTCTTGACGAAGACTTAGAAAAACTCCCGGTAATTCTCACCGACCTACCGCCACTAGCCCCCGGTATCGGGTGGGCAGCGCAAATTCTTGCTAGAGTGGATGCATTGATGGTAGACAGCCCCGACTATTCGGTTAAGGTGCCGCAAGTGGGTAACGTAGAAACTTTAGCGTTGTTGACGATTCGTCCGGCGGCAGTCAGTGCCGAAGCGGTTGAAGCTTATGCCGCCAGCTTAGCCGAGCAGGGCGGTGATGGCAGTGACAATGAGGCGGGAGAAGTTCCGCAAGATCGCACGGTAATGATGGCACCGCCGGCCGCATCACCTAAACAAGTTGACGTCTGGGTAATGTCGCGGGCCTATCTTGAAGCAGATTCAGACAGGCTCAATGAGAGCGGCACTCTCGATGACGCCATGTCGAACAAAGCCCGCATTCCGCTGCATGCTCAGGGTTCAGGCGACCGCCGCCAGGGGCCGGCCATTGCCGGCAGCTCGGCCCCTCCCGGCCGTGTGCTAGCGACCATCTCCGAATATGAGGAGATGCCGCACCTGTGAACGCTCTCAAGAAAAAGCCCGACCCTAAAGCGGCGCCGCCTAAAAAGAAAAAAGAAGTGCGGGCGGAGCAATCGCTCGGCATCAGAATAGTGGCCATGATCATGAATCTGCTGTTGATTCTGGCCTCGGCCAGTTACGTGCCCACCTTACCTCTTACTACTTTTCTTTTTTCTATGACTGCCGTCCTCGGCAGTTATCTCGCCTACATTTATAGAGACAATCGGCCGGCCTGGGTGGGCACCATTCCTACTGTTGCCACCATGCTGCTTTTCACCAATTTCTTTTTTGAAATTTTCACCGGCTACACCAGCGCTACGCAAACCGCCGTGGGAGCCTTTATTCACATGCTCACCGGCTTGCTTGCCCTGCATTGTTTTGACCTGCGCAGTCGCACTGATTTTTCCATCTCGGCCTTAATCGGCCTCGGTCTGCTCACATGCCTGGCCGGTATGGCTAAAGATCTGGTCTACGGATTCTACATTTTTACTTATACGATTCTGGCCGGTTTACTGCTCTTTTATGATTCGTCTTCGCGCTCTCACGAAATCGGGCCTTCACGTGCGGTGGCAGCGGCTCCCGGTGCCACCCCCGGCGCTGCGCCCAAAGTAGAGCAAGTGGTTAAGCGTTTGCGCGTGGCTTCAATGGCCGCACTGCTACCTGTTTTTGTTTTGCCTTTTCTCAGTGTCTTAGCTTTCAACAGCATGCCGCGCATTGATTCTGTTATTGATGTTTTTAAAGACAATTTCGTCAGGGCCAAATTTCCGGTGTCGGCCAACTTAAGCGGACAGCTGGGCAAAGGCGGTAACAGCCAATCTATTAGAGGCGGCGCCCCCGAAACCAAACCGCAAGGCGGAGCCAGCTACACGGTTAAAGGTGGCGAAGATGGCACCGCCAGCGGTGCGCAATCAGACCGTGAAAAATTCGACTCGCAAACCGGCGGCGACGGTAATGGACCGGCCGGTGGTATCAGCGGCGGTAAACAAGGCAAACACGGCCCTCCCGGACTGGGCGCCAAACCGGGCGCTAAAGATCCCGAAGCGTTGAAGCGGGCGGCCATGCAACAGGCTCTAAAAGAAGCTTACGAACGTGAGACCGTCGATTTAGACGGAAGTGCCAGCCAGCTTGAGACCATTGTTTTAAAAGTGGCTTCGCCGCAACCTACATATATTAGAAGATATTCTCTCAACGAATTTGACGGCACCAAATGGTCGCGCGCTTATCCGGTCAATCCTCAAGACATTACAAACGGGTCAGCAGGCAAACTTGGCTACGACCTCACCGCCAGCGACGCAGTGTATGTGCCGCCAAATTTACCCACGCTTGAAGTGAAACAAGATTTTCGCGTCGAGCAAGACAGTATTTTCGGTCATATTTTGCCTCATAGCTGGATTCCCCAGCTGGTCAAAATCAAAGGCGAAAGCGTGGCTGTGGAAGGCCGAGACAAAAAAGTTGTTCACGAAGAAATCAAAATCGACGGCGATGGATCAATTAAATTGCTTCATGCCTTGAACCAGGGTTCGAGCTTTACGGTGACTTCGCAAATACCGGTATATGACTTTGATCAAATGCGCAGGCTGCCCCCAGAAACTATTGAGCAAGTGGGCGAAGAGCGAGACAACGAAATCAAACTGGCCAAGAGTTGCCTTACCAGAGCCAGTGCCACTACGTCAGACAAAGTGGACAAGCTCTCTTTAGAGATTACCGGTACAGACGGCAACTGGTTTTTCAAAGCCGATCGCATCGCCGATTATTTGCGCAAGAACTATAAATACAACGTCACCAGTGTTAAAGAAAACGCTCCAGAAGCCGGTACTGCAGCCACCCCAACCAAAACTAATGGTGGTTTTGTCGAAGACTTCCTCTTCGTTAGTAAACAAGGCGACTGCCGCCATTTTGCTACTGCCTTTGCCGTTCTCTGCCGCGCTCAAGGCATTCCCACCCGCCTGGTGACCGGCTTTACACCAGGCGACTTGAACAAAACCACCGGCTATTATGAAATCAAAGGCAAAAACAGCCACGTCTGGGCTGAGATTTATTTACCTTACTGGAACTGGGTGCCCTTTGACGCTACTCCCGGCGGCCAGCTACCCGCTCATGAAGAAGGCGGCAACGCGCTCAGTCGCTTCATCAAGAGTGGCCTGGCCAACCCCTTCGGCCAGAGCTACGCGGCTTCTCGTAAAAGAAAAACTTCTGCCGGCGGCCAAAGCGGCGAGGGCGGCAAAGAAAAGGCTAACGAGCAAAAGAAAAACGATTTCTGGAATCTCGATGCCGACAAAAGTAAAAACCAAAAGATGCAACTGCCGGTGCTTGGCACAGTTGATCAAGGAACCATGCAACAAGTCTTCAAATACAGCGTGGTCGCCATCGCTAGTTTGATCTTGCTCGTTGTGCTCTTCTTCTATTTGAGACAGCGCAAAGAAGCGCAACTCAAAGATTTCATGCAGACGCACAAACCATCCACTCTAATTTTTCTGGACGTGCTTTCGGAATTAAAGCGTTACGAACTGCTTAAGCATCCCACTGAAACCGCTGATGAATTGACTGTTCGCCTCAGTGACCGCTTCGCCGAGCTGGCGCAAAGCGGTGCTTATATTCCTGATAAATTGCCTGGTGCGGTGAGCCAGTTTATGGAAATTTATTGCGAAGATCGCTTTGGTGGCGACGATCGGCTCGACGAATTGACCTTAATGTCGGCACATATTAAGAGCCTTGCCCATACCAAAGGGCGCAAATAATGCTGCCAAGAGCTAGTAGAAACTCTCGTAACGCGCTAAAGTGAGTATACTTGCACGATACGCTCTAAAAGTGTGTGTTTAACAGCGCGTTTCCAAGAGACGAACGAAAACACCACCACGAGCTGATCGCCAAATTATTGCGACAATCGCGGACTAAAAAGAGAAAAGAAATGCAACAGGTAAGAACCGGAGCGCAGCAGCAACAAGAGTTCGTTCCTCCATACCCTTCAACCATTGCCGAAACCGGCATGAAAGAAGGCTTTTTAGAAGAGCTGATTCTCAAAGATATTTACATGGTCAACTTTGCCCTGGGTCGCGAAATCGCCTCACGGACCATGCTTCCATTCAAGATTATCGAAGAAATTCTTGAAGTATTGAAAAAGCAATTGCTGATTGAAGTGAAAAGTTCGGGCGGTCTAGCTGACTACGAATACACTCCAACAGAAAAAGGCCGCGACAGAGCCCGCGCTTACTTCGACCACAACGCTTATGTTGGCGCTTGTCCTGTGCCATGGAGCCGTTACATCGACTCTTTAAAATATCAGACCATTCGCCGCGAGCATGTAACTCCTCGCGATCTTGAAGTTGCTTTCTCCGACATCATGGTCAACCGCCGGACCATCAACGCTGTTGGTCCGGCTATTAACTCCGGCCGCGGGATGTTCCTCTTTGGTGAAGCCGGCAATGGCAAGACCTCCATCGCTGAAAGAATTGTGCGTTCCTTCAAAGGCCACATCTTCATTCCTTACGCAGTTGAAATTGACGGTCAGATCATCCGCGTCTACGACAACCACAATCACGAACAAGTATCTGCTGCCAACTATCCAAGAGATTACGATCACCGCTGGGTTCGCATTCAGCGCCCTTGCGTAGTGGTAGGTGGTGAGTTGACTATCGATATGCTCGAACTACAGTTCGACTACGGTACCAAGCTCTACGAAGCGCCCATTCAACTTAAGAGCAACTGCGGTTTGCTTCTGATCGATGACTTTGGCCGCCAAAGAATCGACCACAAATCGCTTTTGAACAGATGGATCGTGCCTTTAGAAAAGCGTGTTGACTACCTGACACTGCACACCGGTAAAAAACTGGAAGTGCCGTTTGAACAGTTGATCGTCTTCTCCACAAACTTGAACCCTGCCGACCTTGTAGACGAAGCGTTCCTGAGACGTATTCCTTACAAGATCAATATCACCAATCCGACTGAAGACGAATTCAAATGGATCTTCTTGCAGTATTGCCAGCGCACCGGCGTTCCTTATAATGAAGAAGCCGTGAATTATCTTATAGAGTCACAATATAGAAGTGGTAAGCGCATGATGCGTTGCTGCCACCCTCGCGACATCGTCGATCAGGTGATTAACCTCTGTGCTTTCTTGCAAACCGACCCCAGGCTCTCAAGAGAGTATCTGGACCACGCTTGCGCTGTTTACTTCGCCGCTATGGGCAAATAGACCAACTGAACTAGCAAAGCTAGATTAGACGGTACTCACCAATTAGCAACAAGGCCTCATGATAACATGGGGCCTTGTTGCTTTAACCGAGAGTGATAAGTGGCAAAGTTGCTTTTAGTAGACGAATATTCCGGCACTACCCCTGGTGCCTCGACTTTGGCTCGCCATTTAGCTAAGTCAACCAGCACAGCCAAACTGAAGCGTCAGGCCAGGGCACATATTTTATTGTGCGGCGTGAGCGCCTCCTGGTTAATTTGCCTGGTGTTAACAGACGGCACGAGTCAGTCTATCGCCTGGTCAGTGGTGATCATGCTGCTGCTGCTTTCTTCCCTGACCCGCTTACTCAGCCTCAAGCAAGAATTAAAATATCGTCTAAGCAGCGATGCAACGCCCGCAGATCTTGCTGAAACCAATATTACAGAACTGGCAGCCGCAACTATTGCAGTATCGTCAGTGGTGCTAGTGGCTGTGATTGTTATACTTCAACTCGATTTCACTCGTTTGAACAAACCTGTGGCCAATCGCCAGGTTGTAGACATTGAACTGGTATCTCCGAAAGACGCAGTCGACCGCCACGATTTGCTAGCAGCCACCAGTGTCGAAACCGCTATTAAGAAACGAAGCGCTGATCAGATTACAGCGCCCAGCGAAAATTTGACTGGTGCTCCTGTTCGCGCCATTATTAAGGTTGAAGAACCGCTTAAAGAGCCAATTAAAGAGCCTGTCAAACAACCTTCTAAAACGCCGGTTAAAGAACCAGTCAAAAAACCTGAAGATGATCCCGCCAAAGGTCCTCTAAAGGAACCGCAGAAACAGCCAACCAGGCCCATGTCGGCAGTGGACAAAATGGCGATGATGGAAATGACCGAGATTACCGAGAGAAAAATCCCCCTTACTTTTAAAGCGCCGAGTAACTGGCAAACAATTGTGGTGGCACAAGACAAAGATAAATCAGTAGACTTCGCCACTTATTCTGCCAGCGCTGCTCTTGAACACCCGACTGTTAAATCGGCCGATAATCGAAATCATGCATATCTGTCAGAAACCCGACCGGTAGACATGATCGAGTCTATTGATAATGATGGCGACGCCACTTTACGCACCCAAGCAGGAGGGCGCTCCGCGGGTGGTGCCGGCGCCCCCAACAATTTGCACGCTTATCTGAAATTGCTCAATCGCCGAGTGAAAAGTTTTTGGATTCCACCGCGCGGCTTAAATCGCCTGGCCATAATTCAATTTCGCATTAAAGCCAACGGTACTCTTGTAAGCACAACCGCTTTGCCACACGATGGCGAGGTTGACCATGAGGCAGAAACGGCAGCCGTGGCCGCCATCACCAAAGCATTTCCATTTCAACCGCTGCCAAAAGAGGTTAAAGCTGGTTACCTTGATGTTCGGTATACCTTCAACTATCGCTTCAATGAAATTGACGAAGTGAAAAGCGGTCGCTAAATTTTGCTCTCAACGATCGTATATCCATTTTTAAAAGACCATGCACGTTCGTAAGTGGCGTCAATAGTAACGTGGCCATTGATATCAGAATATCCTCAACAATTACCAATCTTGACCGGAACGAGGCCTTCTGAGAAGGTACCGGTTTCAGACCAAGTATTGTCTACTCCACTATCTGAGTAAATAATTCTGGGCATTTGGATTTTTTGCATTCTTTAACACAGTGGACATGCTAAGAGCGGGGACTGAAACGTTCTCGGGTTCTTGGAACTTGGCTATTGTTCTTTGATAATCTGTGATGCTTCGGGTAAGGGGCCTGAAAATGACGATTTAGTGTTAAGTTTGGACTCAACAGGCTGCGATTTTAGGGCACGCAAAGGGTGTCGTGCGCGAATTGAACTGATTTGGAATTGGAGATTAGACGAGAATTTCGAGCCCGTGTTTTTTTGTTATAGTCAGAAGCTTTAAGGCTGCACCTTGTGGCTTTGATGCACCAGATTCCCATTTTTCTACTGTACTTTCACTGGTGTTTAAATAGCGAGCAAAGACCGGCTGGCTCACACGATAGCTCTCACGCAAAGCCTTAATCTGCTTCGGTCCCAATTCTTCAGGCACAGAGAGACAACTTTCGTCGAAGCGGCGCATAGTTTCTTTACTGACGGTGCCAACTTCATACATACCAGAAACCGCACTATGAATAGCTTCGAATGCATCGCTTTTAAATTTCTTAGTCTTCGCCATGGCAGATTTCCTCAAGTTTTTTACCGTCCACTTCTTTCTTTATGTCAGCGTCTGTCTTGTTTGCGAACAGATCGGCTAAGTTGCGAAAATCATCAAGCTCTTTCTGGTCGATATTTTCGCGGTCTTTTTTTGCAAATAAATATGCATAAACCCAGTACTTGCCACCTTTTGCAATGATTATGCTGCGGTGCATATTTTTGTTCAGGCGTTTTTTAAATACTCCGCCGCCGAGGTCGTCGCACTGTCCGAGCCGTACTTGTTCAATAGCCTTGCACAAATAAGCATCGCTTATCTCGGCTTTCTTAGCAGCTTTTGCAAACCATTCAGTTTTAAAAGCGCGAAGCTTGATTGCTTCAGTCATTGGATAAGTGTAGCAAGCCTTACGACCTTTGTCAAGCCTTAAAACGCTTGTATCCCCTACTGGTGGCAATTTCTGAATTTAGTGTCTCATGCTAAAAAGCCGCCCGTGCTATCCAAGTAGTGGAGCAAACGAGTTATTTTGCAGTGTTGGCGTATACAGTGGCGTGTAAGGCTGCGACTGATTAAGCTGTTGCTGGCGTAATTCCTCGGCCCGGTGCTGCTGATCGAGCTTTCCTTGCAAAAATCGCTCTTGCATTTGCTTATTGTAAGCACCCCTGGCCGCTTGGGCTTCTAACGCTTTTCGCTGCGCTTGCTCTCGCTCTTGTCGTTGTGCTTCCCGCTGTTCTTCGGCGGTTTTCACTTGTTCGGTGCGTAAGCCATTGCATCTTAATTGAAGTGATCCCTTTCCCGTGATCCGGCAAGGCTGCGAATAATGGTTTTTGTTTTACCTCTGGAATGGAGTCAACCAGAACTTGCATCATAATCTGTCTCTGAGCCTGCATTGGCGTTACTGGTGTACCTAGCTGCTCCGTAAAATTAACAAAGCGAGTCGAGCCACCGCTCGTGTCGTAATCGAACGAGTTTTCCAAGTTAAAGTTTTCAATTTCGATTGAACTTTTTGCCCCAAAATTACGTTTACTCTTTTGTACTGCAATTGAGAGAGTAAATTTATGCAGCCTAAATCACCTACCTCTGTGGCGGGCTATACACCCGCGCGTGGTTTTTCTTGCTTTTCGATTTGTGTTTTAACTGGCGCGCTAGCGGCCAGCCTCGGTATGCATCCGGTCTTTGCGCTGCTAGTGGCACTGTTGCCCTTGCTCTTGCGTCCGCTCTGCCTGTGGCCACTTAGGCTCGCTCTGGTGCTAAGTTTGGCGCTGGCTTTAAGTTTTTGTTTGACAATGGTGCGCAGAGAAAATCACGGACCCACTGATGACGATCTTTATTTCTATCAAGGGCAGGGTAAGGTAAAAATTGCAGGCACCATAGAGGAGGTACGCGAACGCAATAACGGCGACGAGCACACTTGCGCTCTTGTTTTATCCGCAGATCGCCTGGAGTATCCAGTCAAGCGTAGTCTGGATGGCAAAGTGCTAGTCAACATTGAGTCTTCAACAGAACCTTTGCAAAATCCATTGCTGCCGGGAGATTGCATCGAAGTGTCCGGCATAGTGCGCAAACCCAAAGCAAAGAATTTTTCTTTTGAGTTTGACGAAGCCAGATGGCTTAGCAGTCAGGGAATTTTTGCCCGCTTAAGTAGCCGTGCCGACGACGTATATGTTGTTGGGGCGAGCAAGTCTCTAGACAGCATCTTTAACCGCACGGTGACTGTGTTGCGGCGGCGAATTGTCGACGCTCACACAAGGCATCTGGGAGCTGTGGGCGGAGCTCTTTTTTCATCCATGGTTTTAGGCGATCGCGTGGTGGCTATTGATCAAGATTTAAAACAAGAATTTTCACGTATTGGTTTATCGCATTTGCTGGCCGCTTCAGGTCTTAATCTGACCATTATTGTGGCGGCCGCTCTGGCCCTTTGCCGCTTTTTTCAGCGCGGTACTACTGAGGTAAGCTGGCTGCAAACATGGATTTCCTTTGCCTGCGTTGTTCTCTTTACCTCTTTTGCCGGTGCCGGCCCATCGGTCAGTCGAGCAGCGATTATGTGTTTGATTGCCTTGTGGGCGCGCCTGGCCTTTGTCAAGCTAGCTCATGGCAGCGCATTGGCAGTAGCCCTGTTGATTGCTCTGTCCCTTGATCCGCTTAGTGTGGCTGATGTGGGCTTGCAACTGTCATATGGTGCTACATTTGGCATCATCTATATTTATCCTCTGTTTGAAGTGGTCTGTCTCAAACAAATCAAAAACCGTTTGCTTAAAATTATTGCTTCTCTGGCATCGGTAGTAGTGGCAGCTCAAATTGCCGTATTGCCTATTCAGTTGCATGTGTTTCAGCAGCTTTCCATTCTGGTTTTGCCTGCTAATTTACTGGCAGAGCCTGTGGTGGTGCCTTTAACAATTCTCGGTTTTGTCTCTTCTATACTGGCGGCCATTGCCGAAAGTAATGCTCCACAATTAGACTTGATTACGAAGTTGGCGGCGCAGGGTTGCGTTTGTCTTGACTGGCTGGCTCAGTTTCCGCTGGCCTGGCTGATGCAAACCGCACATTTTTTAGCGGCGTTGCCAATGGCCTCGCTGACTGTGGCCAGGCCGCAGGCTGCTCATGTGGTTCTTTATTGCGCTTTGCTCATGGGTGTCATGGCTTTTGGCAAGCTCCGTCCTCGGCTTGCTTGCGGTCTTCTATTTTTAGCTTTTGTTTTGTTGACGGCTGTTTCTTATATTGAAAGCCCGCTTTTAGAATTTTTCTGTACTGGCCAAGAAATTGTTGTCAACCGCGGCAATCTGGCTTTTTTCGTCTGGACAAAAGAGCCGGGCTCTACTGCAGTTAAAAATAGTGATGCTCGCAATTTTGTGCGTTATCTCAGTAACCGTGGTGTGCCTCGAGTCAGCCCGCCCGGTTTTAACTCACAAGAAGAATTGACGCTCAAGCCCGAGCATTTACTGATCAGGCCCGCATGGCCAGTTAAACTAACTCGATATGGTAAGCGTACCGACCCACCTATGATAGAGTTTCGCAGCGTCTATAAGAGTGTGAATCAGTCATTGACTGTCGTACCGCCAGGTTATGGCGAGCAAGATTGCCGCCTGAACGGCCGGCTGATGACGCCGTCGTTCATACCTTATTGCCCCAGTGCAATGCCCTTTTGCTTACCTTTGTTTGCAGGCAGCGAATGCCAAAAGACAGGCTATTACCTGAGATTCCGGCTTTGAGACTCGTGTCAAAAACATTTAAGCAGTGAAGGAGGTCACCCATGTTATGTTATGCAGGCCGCCTCGAAACATCGAATGACTGAAGAACAACGACTTATTACTAATTTGCCGCCTGAAGAAGCCGCAGTAGCTAAAGCCACCACTGGTGGTGCTGAGATGTACTGGCCTCAGCTTGATGGTATACGATCACTGGCCTTTCTACTCGTGTTTGTGCACCATGTGGGAAGAATTCCCCAGGCTCAAAGAGTATTGCCTGAAGTTGTTTTGAAAGTGGTAGACACAGTTAGTGCCTGGGGCTGGGTAGGTGTCGATATTTTCTTCACGCTGAGCGGATTTCTCATCACTCATCTTTTGTTGGCAGAAAAAAAACAATTCAACAGCATCTCTTTTAAATTGTTTTTTGCTCGAAGAGCGCTGCGCATCTGGCCTGTCTACTATTTGCTTTTGTTTTTTGCCGTTATTCTCGTGCCTGTACTGCACTGGCAAAGTCTCAATTTGAAACTTTACGGAGAGTTTTTACTAAAGCAAGGCTTGCCCCTGGCGCTGTTTTGCGGCAATATCAGCATGGCTTTCCCTTCAGTCATGATCAAGTTCATGAAACCGCCGGATGTTTTTTTGTTGCTGCCGACATGGTCACTGGCGGTGGAAGAGCAATTTTATTTGACTTGGCCATTCCTGCTCAAAATTTTACCGACTCCAAAGGCAATCTACCGCCTGATATTAGCGCTAACAGTTTTGTCTCTGGCCGCTAGAGCTGTGCTCTGGTACGTCTCTCATTACCTCTTGCATATGACTTATCCGGTCAGCCTCTATTACTATTTCACCCTATCGCACCTCGAACCATTGATGGCAGGTGCTGTCTGCGCTGTAACCATTTCTTATTTCCCTGAGTTTAAAGAGAAAATCAAGAAAATCAAAACCCATATTTTTGTTGCCCTGGGCCTCCTGATTTTCTTTTGTACGGCGGTTTTTCCTGAGATTTCTAAGAACAGTTACCTGAATATTTTCATGTTCAGCTGTGTGGCCATGGGTTGTCTGCTCTTTCTCATTAGCGCTCTGGTATCTCCTGTAGTGGCTAAAGTTTTTAGCAATAAAATCCTTGCCTCTTTCGGCAAGCTTACCTATGCCATGTATCTTGTGCACATGTATTTCATTTCTATAGCTGAAACATCGCTGCAGGATCTATTCAAAGTGCCGCTAACTTCGCCGTTTTTCTGGGTACTTAAATTTTGTCTGGCTCTATCGCTTAGTTATGGCTTTGCTTTTGTCAGCTGGCATCTTCTGGAAAGTAGATTTTTGAAAATGCGCAAGCTATTCAGGCGGCATGTTTGATCAGTACTAAGAGTTTAAAACTGGCTCTCTATCTAACCGTGCTGCTAACTCTATTGCTTAGCGCTGCAAATGTGTTTGCCAGGCCGACCACTCAGCCTGCTGCGAATTTTAAAATGCGCAAGCTGGTCTTTCCCTCTAAATTTTCTCTCGGCCGTCTTTATGTCTGTAAAGATCCAGTGACTCCTCATCATTTTGCTGTAGGCAAGATGGTGGCTGAAGGCCTTGGCCGCTTTGTCGGAGAGGCCAGAGGCACCGTAGACGTCAAAGTGCCGGAGAAAGGAATGATTTATCTAATTGCGTCTTATCAGCCCACTTTCAAACCCAACCAAACATTCAATATTCAAACTTTTCTCGACACCACTGGGTCGGAGAAGCTGTGAACCCATACGCGCTGTTACTGGAAGAGGCCAAACCAATCAACCACAGGAAACACAAATGAAATACATAAAGAAAAGATGGCTCGGTTTAGCCATTGCTCCTTTTGCTCTAGCATTTTTTGCCATGGCTCAGCCAGCGCTAGCTAACAATTGCAGCGGCAATTGCGCGAACTACCCCAATCTGAAGTTCTCAGAAAAGTTGGAATTGGAAATGACGACTTCCAATTCAGAAAGAATAAGGGCAGTGGCGGAAAAGGAGGTAATATGGACCTAAGGACAGCAACCAGCCGAATCGTGAACCACCAAATTATGGCAAAAAGCCATGTCAAAAAAAAGGAAGCAATTTCTGTTGAAAGCGGGTATACCCTTGATTTACGAAGAGTTGGATGTTTAACGATGGCAGTTTCTAAAATCACGTTGCATATTATTGTTGAGAAAGACACTGAAAGTGGCTGGTTTACGGCATCTTGCCCAGCCTTGCCAGGCTGTGTCACTCAAGCAGAAACAGAAGCTGAGTTGTTCGATAACATCAAAGAAGCTGTCACGCTGTGGCTTGAAGCTCAAGATGAGAAGGTAATGCTCGCTCGACATAATTCCTCATCCGATAATTCGTCAAATATTCAAGAACTGGCTCTCTCAATTTAGACATGGGCGATTGGTCACTGTCCGATTTACCGTCTGTTTCTCAAAAATATTCTTCAAGCAGCGCAATTGAGTGCTGCCGAATTTAAAGACCTTCTATAGCCGGCGGGGTCGAACTATTGTCTAGGTCTGGCGAAATTGTCGTGATAGCCAAGAATGTTTGTACCGCCAGTCAATTGCAGCACCTTATTTTCTTGCATCTTAGCGGCAGTTTCGGCAAAGATCTTATCGAGTTCGACCATATCAGGATTGGTTGGCGAATAGTTCTCAGCCATTTTCATGGCACCTTGAGCGCCGTTAAAGCCTTTGCGCTGGCCGGTAGTTTCGAAAATGTCTTTGTGATTGGTGCCGTCATCAACGAGAAGGTCGTATGAGCCGCCGCCATCTTTGCCGTTTTTGTTTTTAGCGGCAGCCATAGCCATATAGGCGAGGGCCTGGTCGCGATAAAGCTTGCCGACAACTTTGGCGTACTCTTCCATTTTTGCATCGGCTTGCTGACGCAGAGCGTCATTGCCTTTGGAAGCGGCTCTCTCAGACACTTTTTTGGCCTCGGCACCCTTCTCGTTGTAATAGAGAATCAAGCGATCAGGAGCTTTGATGTAGGTCTTGAGGAACTCTTTATCGAGCACTTCAGCTTTGTGCACCAGTTCGTCAAAGGCACCACGAACATCATGCTTGCCGTCAAGTATTTTGCTGATGTCTGTTTGAGCTTCAGCCGAGAATTTCTTCAAATCATCAACTTCGTCTTTCTTCGGCATTTCACCTTTAATAGTGATCGGCTTATCTGGATTGTTCTGATTGTCGTTGATAATGCCTTGAGTCAACTGAGCGGCTTTATCGGCACTGTTTCTGGTGCGCAGCATGTAGTGAAGGGCGCGGCCGCCCACATCTAATTGATAGCCTTGCAGCATGTACTCAGGCTCGGTGCCCTTATCTGAAATGCGAGTGCCTTTGTCTAAAATATTGCGTGACAGGGCGCCTGTAGTGCTGGCGTCATCGCGCAAAGCCAGAAGCCTTTGCTCGGCTCCCAATTTATCCCACTTCGCCCTCATGGCGGCAAAACTGGCATCAACGTTAGCGGCCACCCAATCTTCTTTCTTGTCGAGCACTTTACCCATGGCCGAGTCGACATGCTTGAGTGAACTGTAAGAGCGCTCAGAATGATCTTCTTGCACACTCTCACGAGCGTTATCGGTTTTCCCTTTAAGATTGCCGCCGATATTGTCTTGATACAAATGCATAGCAGTCGGCACGATCGTACCGAGACCAGCAATGGTGGCTTTAGCCCATGGGTTTTTAGCGTAAGATGCCAGGGTTAAACTGCCGGCCACAAAGGCACCATTCCAACCGTCGAACACACCGGTAGCTGCGTTCCAGCGATCAGGGGCCGTGAGACCAGTTGTTCTAGCGACACCGTCAACCACCTGACTGCTGATGATACCAACAACAGGTGCTGCTAATTTCCACTTGCCGGGCATGGCTGCAAATGCCATAGGCGTGGCTAGCTGACTGACGTTCCACGATTCGTGAACACCCTTGTCACCAGCAAATTGTCTGGTGATGGCGCGGTCGGTAGTGATAGCCTGATAGTCGAGCAGCGTGCCGCCCAGGCCTATTCCCATACGCTTCATCCAGCTCGGTGAATTCTCGACTAAACCGGCCAGGCGACCGGCCTGCCGCTTCGAGACAGCATCAGTAGCCGCTTCAGCAGTAATGCGTTTCTCTAAAATTCTCAGTTCATCGTCGGTAAAGATTCCCTGAACTTTCGCTTCTAAATGGGTGCTTGTTTTCAGCCCCGACTTGCTGCGTTCTTCTAAGAAAGCCAACTTCTCTTCTGCTTTGGCGGCGAACTCGCCTTTTTCAGCCACTTCTTGAGCCAGTTTATCTCTCATAGCTTTAAAGTCTGTAAAAGCGGCTTCATGAACGGCGTTTGGCTTAATTAAATCAGCAGCGCTGGCTTTTGCCGGATCGGCATTACTTTGCCACCATTTACCTAATTTGCTGGCTGTGGTCGGATTTTCACCGGCTTTAATCACAGCCCGATCGGCTGCGTTGGAGATGCCTCGATGGATCATAGGAATGGGAACGGTTGCCGCAGCACCGAAGCCCATAGCCATCATCAGATCTGTATGCTGACCGCGCTTGTTGATTGTTTGCTGCACACGCGGATCAAAGAAGTCACCACCCTGCCAGGAATACTGACGATCGGCGGCAGGTTTGCCGCCTTTCAGCTCATTAGCAGCCTGACCACCAATAGGATTACGTTCGTAAGGTTTAGTGGGATCAACCTGCTTGCCTTCGTGTTGCTTTCTGAAGTCTGGAACTTGAGCAGTGCCATTACCATTGCCCTTGTTCTGGTCGGCTCCAGGATAGAGAGTACCGTCGGGACCATACCGGCCACGGGATGGTTGCTCGCCACCAACTGGTGGTGTGTAATAGCCGTCACGACCCTTACCCTGCTGAACACCCTCTTTCTGTTGGTCTAAGCCAGTCTGGAAAGCTGGTGCAACTTTATTGTAAGGAGACTGGGCGACGCGATCGCCAAGGCTGCTGAGAAGTTTCTGCGTAGCTTCGTCCTGAGCCGGATTTTCAGTTTTTCCCTTTTGTGGTGCATCGGTCATATGGACTCTCCAGATAGAAAAAGCGGGCAGTAACTTCTATATGCCACACATCTATCCATATTAAATAAGAGTTAGACATCAGTAAATTCGTAGAATTCCCACTCCGGAGGCTTCTTCGACGTAATTAATGTTAGCGCGACAGCGTGAGATCAAAGCCCCTGGCGTTTCAGCAGTAGTCACCAGAGTTGCCAAGATGTATTCTTAAGATAGGAGTCTAAAGCAAATTTAGCGGAAGAAAGATATGAATTTAGACGATCGTTGGTCCAGTTACTGGGAATCTGTACGCAAAGCCATGCAGCTGGACAACTACGACCATGCTGAACCGCTGCTTTACGCCGCCCTCGATATTGCCGAAGATTTCCCACCAGACGACAAGCGCCTGGTGATGACTCTGGAATGTCTGGCCGAAGTGCTTTTCAAGCTGGGCCACCCGACGCAGTCCGAACCGGTGGTCAAACGCATAATAATGATTTATGAGCGCAAGCACGGCGCCGATCATCCAGACATCGCCGTCTTTATCAACAATCTAGCTTTGCTTTATCACAGCCAGAAAAAGCACTTTATGGCCGAAACAGAATATCAAAAAGCGCTCAGTATACAAACCAAGCTGCTCGGCAACACCCACCCACAGACTCTAAACGTCATGGCGAATTACGCCAGACTGCTCACTGAAACTCACCGCGAACCAGAAGCAAAACATCTGATTGCCTGTATCAAAGGCGCACAAACCGGTTACTGGAAACAGTCCGGCACCTATAAGGCGTACGTGGCTGAGCCTCAAGAAGCCGTCAGCACGGCTCCAGTTGAAGACATCACGCTGCAAGACATAGCACTGGTGCCGGTTATTACCGGAAAAATTGAAGGTTCTGAGGCACTGGCTCCGCTTGATCAATTGAAAGGCAGTCGACCGCAGGCTAGCCCCAGTTCAATGATGCAACGCCTAGTTGAACAACGAAAACAAGTCGAGTAGCGGTTTTTACCAAGCAACTAAATTACTTAAACAGATGTCGGTGTATTCAAATAGTACATGCTATGGGCTGCGGCATTCTGACCGTTGTATTTGGCGCCGGGCTTTTTGTGATAAGGCAAGTCGCAAACGGCAGTGCGGGTGAAGACCATCTGGCCGATACTCATGCCGGCGTGCAGACGCACTGGGCGGTTGCCGACATTGAGAATTTCAAGAGTAATTTGCGCTGGTGGATGACTGAAACCGGCATCAATAAAACCGGCAGTGACGTGCACCATGACACCAAGACGGGCCAGGCTAGATTTTCCGGTGAGCTGTCCAACAATATAATCAGGTAAACAAACAGCTTCAAGTGTGGCGCCAAGAATAAATTGATCAGGCTGCAGCACAATGCTTTCTTGTCTGACCTCGGTGACGCCTTGCAAAATTGTATGCGAAGCGTAGGGGTCGATTATTTCAGCACCAATTTCGTGCCAAGAAAAATGATCGCTCAAGCGCACATCGTACGAATTGGGCTGAATCAAGCGATCTTCATATGGTTCGATGATTAGCTTGCCGCTGGAGATTTCTTCACGGATTTCCCAGTCCACCAAAATCGACATAGCTGAATCCTCTAAGACATCAGCACTTAGTATAACCGCAAGAAACACACAGACTGCAGGCTTCATACTTGAGGAAACTTTTAGAGATCTCACCGCATTCAGGACAAACATTGATAGATATATCCGGAGCGGCAGCCCTTCTGCTATCGATCGATATCGGCTGATTGTGTGGCAAAGCAATAGCTAAGGTGCCTTTAATCTGAGGACTAGTCACAGTCCCCGCGCGGCCAGCAAAACGTCGCTTTTTTAGGCTATCGTCAAACTCCCGCGCTTGCAGAGTATCAGCGGTGGATTGACGCAAGGGATCGGTCTTGCCGATATTTAAAACTTGCGATTTGCGGGAAGCATCACGGTATACGGTGATTCCTTTAAGACCAAGATCCCAGGCAGCCATGTAGGCTGATTCCACTTGCCCGGTAGTAGCGTCATGAGGGAAATTAATGGTTTTGGAAACAGCATTATCAGTGAAGCGTTGGAAGGCAGCCTGCATGCGAACATGATAAAGATAATCGATATCATGAGCGCAAACAAAAATGCGTTTTACATCTTCAGGTACTTCGTCAACATGACTGACAGTGCCTTCTTGAGCAATTTTGCGCATTAACTCTTCACTGTAGAAACCGCGCTCGTGCGCAATCTGTTCGAACAATGGATTGACTTCAATTAATTCTGTGCCGCCTAAAACACGCCTGACAAAGGAGATGGCAAAAAGTGGTTCGATACCAGAGCTGGTGCCTGCAATTATTGAAATTGTTCCGGTAGGAGCAATAGTCGTAACTGTGGCATTGCGCCTTGGTGTCTTGCTTTCGGCAAAATCAGAAAAACCATAGTTAGGAAAACTGCCGCGCTTTTCTGCCAGTTGGCGAGAAACTTCATGGGCCTTTTCCTGGAAAAAACTCATTACTTTTTCAGCTAAATTTATTGCTTCTTCACTGTCGTAGGGAATGCCCAGTTTAATCAGAGAATCAGCAAAACCCATTACTCCAAGGCCGATGCGACGGTTATTGAGAGTGGCATTAGCAATGAATTCAAAAGGATAAACATTAGCATCAATGACATCATCGAGAAAACGGACACCAAGAGCAATAATCTCAGCCAGTCGTGGCCAATCGAAAGTCTGAACTTTGACGTCGACAAATTGAGCCAAGTTAACGCTGCCCAGATTGCAAGCATCGCCCGGCCCCAGTGGCTGTTCTCCACAAGGATTAGTGGCTTCGATATCTTCTGTGCCGGCAATGGGTAGACCATTATCACCGAGAGCCAATTTGATTGGATCGCTGTGATTGATTCGATCAATAAAAACCATGCCTGGCTCGCCGGTGGCATGCGCGTTTTCTACCATCTGATTAAAAAGCGCTCGAGCGTTTACTTGTCTCACTACGTGCGGTGATGGGCTGCCGGCAGTGCTCGGGTGAATAAGATCAAACATGGCATCAGCTTTCACCGCATGCATAAATTTGTCGGTAATCGCTACAGAGATATTGAAATTATTGAGCTTACTCGTATCTTTTTTGCAGGTAATAAATTGTTCGATGTCCGGATGATCGACACGAAGCATACCCATATTGGCACCACGCCTGGTGCCGCCCTGACGAATGGCTTCGGTAGCGGCGTCATATACCATCATGAAACTTACCGGTCCAGAAGCCACTCCTACTGAAGAAGCGACTCTATCGTTCAGTGGTCTTAACCGCGAAAAAGAAAAACCAGTGCCGCCACCGGTTTTATGAATCATGGCGGCATTTTTACAGGTTTCAAATATGCCTTCGAGCGAATCTGGCACAGGCAAAACGAAACATGCAGATAGCTGGCCGCCTGGCTTTCCGGCATTCATGAGCGTGGGAGAATTGGGCATAAATTCGCGATTAAGCATGGCCCGCTTAAAACGAGCGGCTAGCTCATCAACCGCTTCGGGGCCCAGCCCATATGGCTTCGCTTCTGACTTTTTCTCGCTAGCGGCCACACAATGGGCCACACGAGCGAAAAGTGCGTCCACACCTTCTACGATCTGACCCTGGTCGTCACGTAAGAAATAGCGCTTCTCCAGCACTTTTATAGCGTTGTCGGTAAACATATGAATGATCTCCCGTACTAATTCATCGTAGCAAGTCAGCAGAAAAAAATTGCCATTAGAAATTAAACACAGGCTGGGCTGCGTAGATAAAGAGGCAAATTGTCGATAGTTAACTGAGTATACTACATTTGTATGGTAGTGCCCAGTGCATGTGATTCGTTTAGTAGCTTTTCCATCGAATCTGGAGGCTGACCGCGCTCTAATCCACGTGCAAAGATTGCATATGGATCGTTCTTGTCGCCCTCTTTACGCAAAGTGTTTTCATCATTTACCCAGGCGTAAACAATTGCCTTACCCTTTCCTTGTTCCTGGGTTTTGGCATCGTAGCGAAAAAATAGACGATAGCGCCTATCCTTGCCAAATTTGGCTCTTTTCCAATGTTTATATTCGTTTCCGAGCGTGTTACCTTGATTGAATTTTTCGTGCGCTGGATCTGTTGGAATTTCTTCAGCGATAAGCCCAACAATCCGAGCTAGCAACAGCCTGAGACTTATATAAGTCTCAGGCTGTTGCTCTTCAATTCGCTCTGCTCCGACAAGAAGCTTGTCGAATTGAGACTTGAATAGCGGGTGCACAAAAAGACGCCAACCGTTTATTTCCATCAGATTGTCATTCTAATTCATCGTCAACAACAACAACTCCAGCAGTAAGCCTACGAGCACGATTGAGGGTGTTTTCGTCCAAAGGAGAAATAACACCAGGACTAGTGCACATGTCACGTTCCAAAAATGACAAAAAGGCACCAAGAATTGGATCGTTCTCGTTTTCGACTTCTGCTCTGCCCAAAACCGTAATCAGCATTTTCCCCGGGCCGATGATATCGGCCTTTACTTCAGCCGCTTGTTTAAATTCCGGATGTTGTTTGAAAAGGTCTTTTTCAAAGCGAATTGCTTCGGAAGAACCAGCAGTAGTGATTTTTCCCTTATAGCTCATATCGACTCCCTTGGTACAGTCTCTATACGTATCTATATACGCATAGGGACTTTGTTGTCAACACCGATTGTGGTTTAACCTAAAAACATCAGTGAGCACACAACTGCGCACCAAATGCGGTACCAATCAAAAGACCGCAGCTTGCGCCGCGGTCTTTCTTTCTAGATAGATAGAAGCTCTACCTAAACTTTTTCAATAAGCTCTTACAAACTCAAGTTCAAATTTGAACTGTGACCAGGGAAAGCCTTGGCCGACGGATTGATGAAGGTCACAGCAAAATTGACTGCCGTAGCCGCTTCAGCAGCACCGGTAGCAATAAGCTTGAGCTTAGCGGCATGGGCGCAAATATCGCCGGCTGCGTAAACACCAGGCAAGCTGGTTTCCATCATTTCGTTGACTGTAATGGCATTAACGTCCATTGTCAGTCCCCAGCTCTTCAAGAAATCGAGGTTAATGACAAAGCCGATGTTGATGACGATGGCATCTACAGGCAGCGTCTCTTCTTTACCGGTACGGTTATCAAAGACAATTACGCCACTAATTTTGCCGTCTACATATTGAATTTCTTTCAATTCATAGAAGGTCTTGATGTCGACCTTGTTGCGCTTCATCTCTTCTACAGAGGTTTGCACGGCTCTAAATTGGTCGCGTCTGTGAATCAAAGTAACTTTTGTAGCCAATACTGAAAATTCATTGGCCCAGTCGACTGCAGAGTCACCGCCACCAATAATCAAAATATTTTTGTCGCGGAACTTCTCTTTGTTCTTAACTGCATAAAAAATGCACTCGCCTTCCAGCTCTTTCGGATAATCAAGGTCGAGCTTCTTGGGAACGCAAGCACCGGCTCCCAGCGCCAGCAAGACTGTTTTACTCAAATGGCTTTCAGTAAAATCAGTGAAAATTTGCCAGTGCCCATCAGCATCTTTCTGCAGATTGAGAACTTTTTCGCCCAGCGAGATCGTCGGCTTGAAAAGCATGGCCTGAGTGGCCAGGTTTTTGGCTAGATCTTTGGCTAAAATCTTTGGGTGTCCCGCCACGTCATAGACGTATTTTTCAGGATAAAGGGCTGTAAGCTGTCCACCGAGTTCGGGTAGAACGTCGATGACCTTCACCTTAAGGCCACGTAGACCGGCGTAAAATGAGCCAAACAGTCCTGTAGGCCCACCACCAATAATTGTAATATCGTATAGATCCATGAGCGAATCCAAGTCTCCAGCATAACCTGTGTCAAGTGGTTATTGTAGTACATGCAAGTTGCAATGTGCCTCAGTGTTCATGAATAATGAAGCAGCTGAAACACCCGGCCACGTAGGCATTACACCGCATGAAGTATAGAGACTTCGGAAACTCAGGCATAAAAGTATCGGAGATTGGCTTTGGCTGCTGGCCTATCGGGGGTAACGGTCATGGAAATAGCTATGGTCCGACCAGCGATAAAAGCTCAATTGACGCAATTAACAAAGCCATCGATCTTGGTCTGAATTTTTTCGACACAGCCGATGTATACGGTAAAGGACATAGCGAAGAGCTGCTGGGCAAAGCCTTGCGCGGCAAGCGAGATCGCGTTGTGCTGGCCACAAAAGTAGGAGCAGACTTCTATCAGGGCACGGGTTTCCAGACTTTCACGCCTGATTACATCAAGTTTGCCTTAGAAAAATCGCTCACCCGATTGAATACCGACTATATAGATATCTACCAACTCCACAACCCGCCCATGAAGCTGATTTCTAAAGAAGAGACCTATTCCACCCTGCGCGATCTGAAAAAAGAAGGCAAGATACGGGCTTTCGGCGTTTCGGTCTTCACTCCCATTGAAGGAATCACGGCCATCAATGTCGGTCATATTGATTGCGTGCAGATTACTTACAACATTTTTAGCTGCCGTTCAGAAGAACAACTTCTGCCAAGAGCATACGAAGTCGGCTGTGCAGTCATTGCCCGCGAGCCGCTTGCCAACGGTTTTCTCACCGGCAAATATGACACGGCCCCTAAGTTTGCCGCCGGCGACTTTCGCAAGAACTGGCCAATTGAGTATATTCAAGCCCGCTCAGACGCCGCACGCAAGCTGGCATTCTTAGACAAGAACGGCAACCAGAGCCTCACTCAAGCAGCACTAAAATATCCTTTGCTCGACCAGGCCATCTCTACTGTGATTGTCGGCATGAAAGATCCTGAAATGGTAGAAGAAAATCTGGCAGCAGCCGACAGCGCCCTGACTGCTGACGAAATTAAACAAATTCGCGCTCTGCAAGCCGTAGGCTTCAACCTCACCGCTTAAAATTTCCCAATCCCAATCCCAACCATCTATTTATATAAATGAAAATCGCTCTGCCCAATATGTTTAAAAGCGTCACTGTTTTGCTTGTGTTGATAATTGCAGTCAGCTACGCTTGCGTTTGTCTGTTTTATCCCTGGCGCGAACTGGCTGTGCTGGAAATGCCGGCCTGGGTTGTGCGACTGGTGGCGAGAATTCCTGAATATGTCTACGGCCCGGAGCACGACCCGGTGGTCATTCTTGGCTCGTCGCTAATCATCGCTCCACCTGACAAGGCGGTCTACGAAGTGCATGATGCCGCCGAGACCAGTTGGGAAAATAGTATTGCCAGACGCGCTGTCAGGTATAGCGACGAAATATCCGCATTAGCCGGGCGCAAAGTCGGTCTGGCCATACTTGCCAGCCCGGCAGCAATGGTTTCAGATCAGTGCTGCATTTTGCGTGAAATGGCAAACAGCAACAAGATGCCACGACTGCTGGTCTTCACCATAGCACCACGCGATTTTATGGATAATCAAGTTGGCGACGGCATCGACAAAACCTGGATTCAAACTATTTTTCCTTTGCGCTCGCGTAAGACTCTACTGCCGGCCGGCATATCGCTGGAAGCATTGAGCAATTGCTACAAGTGGCACGCAGCCTACATCGACGTCGTTAAGAGACATTTTGTCAGTGGTTTTAAAAGTAAGCTGATCAAGCCTTTTGATCAATTGGTGGGCCGAACGCAGACAAGTGCGGCCGCCGACACTGTCAAAGCTGAAATCAAGCAAGATCCATCAAAGGCTGCCGGCAAGCCGGTTGCAGCAGTTGCACTGTCGCCGGAAGAGACTTTGAAAAAGCAGAAAGAATATATTCAAAAAGTATTGTCCGATTATCGCATTCGCTACAACCCGCCTAACAGGAAACGGTTTTTACTGCAGGCCAAATATTTTGAAGAGATGCTCGAGCTGGCAAAAGCTGCCGACGCCAAAGTGCTAATTGTAGAAATGCCCTTACCGAGAGAAAACCTGGCCCTGGTGAAACCGGCTCAGCAAGCGGAGTTTCAGAAGACCGTGCAAAGCCTTGCCACCAGATATGGGGCGGAAGTTTACGATTTCAATCACGGTCCGTTATCGGTAAGCTTTGAAGAAACAGACTTTGACGATGGCGCGCATTTGAGCGTCAGCGGCGGCAAGAAATTTATTCCACTCTTTGCCAGAACAGTGGCACAAAGTGGTGCCTTTAAAAAGAGCTTCGCTAACTGAGACTAGCGGTTTGTATAGACTTTAGGACGTCTGACATGTTCGGTGGCAGGCATGGTGTAGACTCCGCCGCTTCCTGGAGCAGCAAGATGTTGCATGCCTGAAGGCAATTGCGCTGCCGGCAGCGGAGCATAAGCTTCAGTGCTGCCGGCCGGTGCGCCAAATTGAGCGTCATACTGAGCGGCGCCAAATCCGCCGGTGGCCAGACTCCATCCGGCTGGAGGAGCAGGTGGCATTTGTGCCGACACTGAAGCTTGGCCTACAGGCATAGCGCCTGCCGGAGCATGATTAGGAGAACCGAAAGTGCGAACACTGTTGCTCATGGCCGAGCCGAACGGTGTTCCGGCAGGGCCGGTTGCTGCTCCAAGAGCTGAAGCTGGTGCCACGGTAGCGCCTGATTGAACTGCTAGACCCTGGCGATAGGGTGAAAAACGAACTCTAAATCCGGCAGGGGTGGTATCTGGAGCAGCAGCCTCCGGCGGTCCGCCATAAGTCGGTGTCGGACTCATAGCATTGGCTGTACCAGGTGTGTAAACCATCCCACTAGTTCCAGTTGTTTTAACCGGTATCGCTTCGCGAGCACCATTGATTAAGAGTCTATCTGCGTAGGCGTTGGCTGTGTAAGCTGAACCCGAACCAAGCACGTGATTGGCCAGGGGCTCATGGTGGCGAATCCAGTAGATGACGCCTAGCCAGCCGGTGAAGGCGAGAAACATAAACAGTAGAAGGTGATTGGGCGTAATTTTGATGTTATTGATGAAGTCGCTGATCTTGAGCCCCTGCATGGCCTGGGACCACATAGGCGATTGACTGGGGTGACCGCCATCATGACCATGATCATGGCCGTGATCGTGCCCGTGGTCGACACCACCACCATCACCTCCGCCGCCGCCATCCATAAAAACTCCGCTCATAAACTGATTGTATATAGTGATGGGCGAATGTAAATGGTGAAAACACCACAAAGCCCCAGCATGACTAAATTTTAGTCTACGGGGGCCCAGTGATGATTTTTCGTAACTAATGGAAGTGCCTGATGGTCAGGAAAAGCAAGCAGAAGACTAGCGGGTTTCTACGCCTTCAAGCTCAGCAACACGCTGACGCAAGCTTTCCACCACGCGGGGTAACTCGTACAAACCAGGAAGCTTCTCTTCAATGCTGGTGATATGACGGGTCAGTTCGATGGAACGCTCCATCAGCTTGATCAAAATTTGTTGGGTTGCCACCAGTTGGCGCTGGTTATCGATGAGCTGGCTGGCGGTTTTGCTGGTTTCGACTCTCTGGTCAACGCTCAAAGACATAAGCTCAGTAAAGCGGTCGAGCAACTTCTCCACTTGACCTTGCATGTAAGGATCTTGCGAAAGGGTTCCGCTCACACCAGTTTCGTCGGTATTAACAGTGAAAAACTGCTCAAACCCGTCCAGTCCGAGTCCGAGATTTGATTCCGGCCGCTCCTCAGGAACTCGCTTAGCCTCTGCCATTAGTTAAAATCCTCCTCAATAGAAGTCACCAAGCCAGAGCACCAGCAGTAGTGCGGATTGCTCTCGAGAGAGACGCAGTTTATAAAGTGAACGCCGCCATTAGTGGTGGCACCGATTAGAATTATAACGAAAGCCTTTAATAAGGCAATAGTAAAACGTAAGATTTTATGAGCAATTTTTTGATACCACCCAAGGTGAACCTTCTCAAAGTGATCTGATACCACCGCCGGTATGGTCACCACTGGCCGTCTGATACCACCAGCGCACCACTATTAACCGAGATCTATTAGCGTCAGAACCGAGATCTATTAGTATTCAAAAAGACATATACCAGCGCTAACCCGCGCTCAGCGCTTAAAAACGCTACGGCCCTTTTTGATCACCTGCGCCACCGGATTCCAGCCGAGATTGTAAGGAACCTCTTCCAGGGTACCAACATCGTACATAGTGATGTCGGCCTGATAACCGGGAGATAAACGTCCGACTTTTTCACCCATGCCAATGGCATAAGCGGCGTTAACTGTAAGGGCAGTGAGCGCCTCCTCCACAGTCAATTTTAGATGCAGGCAAGCAAGGCCCCAGATTAGAGGTAGAGAAAATATGTGGCACGAGCCCGGGTTAAAGTCTGAACCAAGTGCTACTGCAACACCATTAGCGATCATAGTGCGAGCTCGCGCATGCTCGTGCAAGTTGAGATAGAACGATGTACCGGGCAATAAGACTGCCACCGTTTGAGACTTTGCCATAAGCTCGATTTCGTGATCAGAAATATTGAGTAAATGATCAGCACTGTCGGCACCAGCAGTGGTTGCCAACTTACTGGCACCAAGATTGACAAATTCGTCGGCATGCACCTTCAAGCGAAAGTGATGTTCTTTAGCTGCCTCAAAAATCTTCTCAGTATCCGCCAGGGTGAAATAGCCGCGATCACAAAACACGTCGACGTATGCATGGGTACTCGAAGGATTGGCGGTCACCACCCTTGATGCCTGGGGCAACATATCGTCAATCAAGTGCTTGACATATGCCTCGCGATCTTCACCAGGGGGAATGGCATGAGCCGGCATGAAAGTCGGCACGATATCCATAACTGACTGCTTTTGCAATTCCAGTATCGCTTCGAACATGCGCAGCTCGCTATCGATGTCTAAACCATAACCGGTTTTGACCTCACAGGTGGTGGTACCGGCTTCCAGCATTCGTTGCAAACGCGTCTGGCCCAGTTGCACCAGACGCTCTTTAGTCGAGCCACGAGTGGCACGCATGCTGGCCACAATGCCACCACCGGCTTCAGCAATTTCAGTGTAGGTTTTGCCCTGGCAGCGCATGAGAAATTCATTGGCGCGATTACCATCAAAAACCAGGTGAGTGTGCGGGTCTACAAGACCTGCGGTAACAAGCTTGCCACCGGCATCAATGACGTCGCAATCACCTGCGCCATACTGCGGCAGCAGTTCGGCTTCGCTTCCCACCGCCAGGATATTCTCACCGCCAATGACGATGCAAGCATCTTTAATGCGCACCACATCTTGCATGGCTTTGCCATAAGCCATGCCGCCATGGGAAGCAGCGGTAGCAAGCTCACCTATTGATTTGATGATTAGATCGGCTTTCACCGCGAGCTTATACTTTAGCTTTGGATTTAGCCGGCACGTTGTGACGCAGATACATTTCCAGTTCTTCCAAATGCTGGGCTTCGTCCACAATCATTTGCTCGAACATCAAACGCAAAGGCGTATTGTCTTGCAGAAGGTCGTTCAACTGCGACTCATAGAGCTCCAGGTGAAACTTCTCGGCGTTGACGTTTTCTTGCAGCATTTCTTCAATAGTCTGCTCGCCTGGCTCATGGATTTCTTGAATTTTCACTGAAGGGTGACCGCCCAGAGCAACAATCTTTTCACCCAGCTTGATAGCGTGTTGCATGGAATCTGTGGCTTGAGTGCGAAACAGAGTAGCAAGCGATCCACGCAATGGCCCTGTGACGATGAAGGAGTGATGAAGATAGCGAATCATCGCCGACATCTCATGCTCCAGATCCAGGTTTAGAGCTTCCAATACTTTCGTCTTATCCATTGCGGTTATATTCTCCATAGCAATCAGGCGCTCATTACGAGCGTCTTACGACTGATGATTATAACTAAAAACGGTTTTCAAGCAGTGAGCGTAACCGGATCTGTGTCTTGATTGCGGTCAATCACCATCCTGCTTTCAATCGCTTTGCAGTAAATGCAAGACTGATCGCCGTGGCCTTCAATATGGGCGAGGTCCTTCATCTCTTCCAAATTTTTGACAATTTCGGGCCAGTGAATTCGGTAAAGGCTTTCTTCAAGTTCAATCGATAGCTCTTTCGACTCCGTCGGGCCGACCTTAACCATTGTCAAAGTCAATTTCTCATAGGGCCAGCGCACCTTCAGCCGCTCGGCCAGATGTTGCCGTACGAGAGTAGCGGGAGCGGGCCATGAAGGGTCGTTTTTCCGCAATGGTTTGAGGTGGAAAATAACAAGCTCTAAGTGTTTCTCTTCGGGATACCAGAGAATCAAGTCGAAGACATCTTCTAAATAAAGCCGTTGACCAGGCACGCGCGCTCGCACTTTGGTAGCCACCGCCACCACATCTGCGCCGGCAGGTTTATATGGAGTGCCAACATAACGCAGCAGAGTTTTGTAAGCATAAAGGAATGCTCTGGTAGCCGAATCTTTGCCGCCAGGCTGATCGTGAAGTTGCTCGAGGGGCCAGTGCTGGCCCATAAACTTCTGCACCTGGCTGGGAGTGGTCAGGCGACCGCGATTAACATCGGCCAGGCCGCGTAATACAAAACGCTTACAGGTGGCAATGGGGCTGACACGCCCGCTACCATTTCCGGTTTCGTTTTGGAAAGCTAGTTGATATGCGCGCTTGCAAGCGCGAAATGTTTCTAACATCGCTGGTGTGAAAAGTGTGCGATCCATAACTCACCCCTCTTGGCAGTACCATATTTTTGTATGTCATACCAGTGTATCGTATGACAACCAGGGCCGTCAAATGAAATTCGAGGCCTGATCTAACTAATTTGTTTTGACTTCTAAAAAGCTACTTCTTGTTAAGACAGCTCCGTACTTATATAGTTCCCTACCTGCGGAGGCCAAAACTGGCTTGACATCAGCCTTTCGGGGCGTCCACAGCTATTGCGATCAAATATGCGCCAGGGTAAATTGAGACAGAAAGACACGTATAGAAAAGCCATACAATAGATGCAAAAACGCGCCACGAGCCTTACCGGCAAATTGTATGGAACTGCATAAAATTTTGAGAAATTGACAAAAATTTCTTCAAAAATTTGAACTTAGAGAGGCAAAATTCCGTTGTACTAATTGACCCGTTACGAAAGAAGCGAAGCAATCATTCATATGTATAGCCTGAAAGAAACACACCCACTGAACCCGGTACTGACCGTATCGCAACTGACCAACCGCATCCGCGACACCTTAGAGGGGCAGTTCGACTCGGTTGCGGTAGTGGGCGAAGTCTCCAATGCCAAAATATATCCTTCAGGTCACTGGTATTTTTCTCTTAAAGATCAAGAAGCGACATTGCCATGCGTTTGCTTTAAAACTTCAAACGCCAATCTGCGCTTTAAAATCGAAGATGGATTGCAAGTGGTGGCGCGCGGCAAATTGAGCGTCTATCCGCCGCGTGGCGCTTATCAAATGATCGTCAATACTATTGAGCCGGTGGGCGTCGGCGAGTGGCAACTGGCTTTCGATCAGCTCAAGGCAAAATTGGAAGCGGAAGGCTTACTTGACCCGGCTCGCAAGAAAGTCATACCTATGGTGCCCAGACGTGTAGGTGTGGTCACTAGTTCTGCTGGAGCCGCACTGAGAGACATTCTCAGCGCCCTCTCACGCCGCAACCGCAACGTCTCTGTGGTTATTGCTCCGGCTAAAGTGCAGGGCGAGGGTTCTGCCGAAGAAGTAGCTCAGGCTATCAGGCATTTGCAAACGATAAAAGACATCGAAGTCATTATTGTCGCCCGGGGCGGCGGCTCTATAGAAGACCTCTGGTCGTTCAATACCGAGGTGGTGGCAAGAGCAGTGGCAGAGTGCACCATTCCTATTATCTCAGGTGTGGGCCACGAAACCGACACCACCATCTGCGATCTTGTGGCCGACCTGCGCGCCCCCACTCCCACAGCCGCTGCTGAACTAGTTGCCAGAGGCAGTGCCGAACTTCTTGAAAAATTCGCCTTCCTTAATCGACGTTTGATTCAAACGGTTGAAGAACGCATGCATCACGCTCGCCGAGATCTGGTGCGCTACTCGCCTGTCAATGCTTTAAACCGCTACCAGGATCGGCTCGAGCTGGCATCTGTAAATGTTTCGAGGCGAAGGCAACACATCACCAATTGCATAGAAAAATTGCTGGCCTCGAACAATCACAAAGTCAAACAATTGCGTGAAAAGCTTTATGCACTGGGGCCAGACAATGTGATGTCCAGAGGGTTTTCAGTATTGCGAACCCTGGACGGAAAAATAATCACACAGGCAGAAAACCTTAAAGTGGGCGACAAAGTAGAAGCACTTTTACGTTCGGGCAAAATTACACTGACAGTGGAGTCGATTGAAAAATGAGCGGCGAAGATGACGAAATGAGCCAGATTGAGCAGCTTTCATTTTTCCAGGGCAAGCTCGTTGACTTGCCCGAAACGGCAGAAACAAGTAGAAAATCGAAGAGCAAAAGCAAAGCAGAAAAAACCGTTGTGGTTATCAAAGAAGAAATTACCGCCGTCATTGCTTTAGCCAATGCCACAGATTCTAAGGTGCCCGAAGCTGAAATTGAAATCGAAATCGATCCCAGGAGAACGAAAATCATGAACATCACCGAGCCTGAACTGAAAATCGACTTTGAAGCATCTCTGGCCGAACTTGAAAATGTCGTGCGTGAACTTGACGGCGAAGTGAAACTAGAAAAAGCGTTACAGCTTTTTGAACAAGGCATCAAACTTTCGGTTGAATGCGAACAGTTCATCAAAGGCGCAGAAGCAAAAATTGAAATTCTGAAAAAGCAAGCCGACGGAACACTGACTACCGAGCCGTTTCAAGGTGAGCGGATAGATTTAGAAGATTGACCTTCAGTGCCCGGCACATTCAATTGCCTTAGTCGTTTATTCGAAAATCGTAATTACTTTCGCCATTACTTCATCAAGTATTTCTCTGGGTAACGTATCAATTTTACGCCCGCTTCGCGCTTTAAGATCGAGTACCCGAGGCTGATCACAGCGCACGACGCCGGTTGTTTTGATTCCTGAAATGGGAACAGCAAACCCAATCTTTTGAGCAAAATCGCCGCCGTTGGTGATTGGTAAAATAACCGGCAGTTTGGTGGCATTATTGAATTCACCAGGGGAAACTACAAGTACAGGGCGATGTCCGCGCTGTTCGCTTCCTTGAGTTCGATCTAGATTTACCAGGTAGATATCGCCGCGATTCATATAATTTCCCGACCCACCGCCGCGGCATCGAGCCACTCCCTTTCCTCGGCAGATGGCGCTTGTGAATAATCTGAAGCGGCAAGCAGCTCAGCGAGAGTGTAGCGTTTTCGCATATGCGGCTCAACAACAAGACGTTCGCCCTCGATGCTAATACCCACCTTGGAGCCAGCTTGCAGATGCAGGATTTCGAGTAGCGCCGACGGCACGGTCAGCATAACTGAACCGCCTACTTTGCGAAGATTAGTCGTATGCATGATAAAAACCTCAGTTATACAAAAATATAACACGCTTTCAGGGCCTGCACGAAATGCGCTCAGCATTGGACCGAAAAAATATCCATTTTGCCGCAGAAATTTAGCTTGAAAGCTTGTCAACATCCGCTTCCGCCACTTACTGGCAGATTTGGGAAAAAAGCTTACAGATAATTGAACAGGAGACACGAGCATGAGAGGCGTTACATTAGAAGGCTTTGCCTTTGGTTTAATGGATACTACCTACGATCGTAATGGTCAGCTGCCAAAAGTGCATCCGGCAATTTTAGATCGCTTGAGTGCAGCAGATAGAACATTGTTGAACAGCTCCGAAGAATTGCTTCTAACTAATGGCTGGATTGAAAAATCAAGCGACGGCAGTGCCGCTCTCACACAAGCAGGATTAGCTGAAGTGAAACTCCGGCGCTCCAGTACAGCATTAGAAGAATAGACAAAAAAAGCATCCTTTCGGCAAACTTTCATCATACACAGTTTGAAACTGTGTATGATTGGATACATTCTTCTAGTTTGACTAACATTTCGATCAATGAGGGCTAGGCCTTTGCCGTGCGAACTTAGCATTGTTGTGCCTGTATACAACGAAGAACCAGAAAATCTCAGTCGTTTGTTGGAAGCACTGGAGTCAACTTTAGCGCCTCTTAGCTCAACCTTTGAAGTAATTTTTGTCGACGATGGTAGCAAATTAGCTACAAAAAATGCCTGCCTCACGTTGGTAGAAAAGCACCCTCACGTCAAATTAGTTGCTCTTTCTCGCAATTATGGTGAGCAGGCCGCCATATCTGCCGGACTAGACCACGCCACTGGCCAGGCCGTTATTAACATGGATTCTGACATGCAGGATCCACCGGCACTGATACCAAAAATGCTCGAATATTGGCGGCAGGGCTACGACGTTGTTCTAACTTCGCAAGCCTCGAGAAAAGAATCTCCGTTTCGCCAGTTTTGCTCTTTTGCCTACTATCGACTTCTAAATGCATTTTCTACTGTGCAGATACCAGTAGACGCCGGTGAATTTCGGCTTTTAAGCCGGCGGGCAGTAGACGTGATTTGTGCTATGCCTGAGCAAAACAAATTTTTCCGCGGCACTGTACCGTGGATAGGTCTCAGACAAATCGTCATACCATTTGATCGCGACGCAAGAGATCTGGGCACAAGCACATACACCGGCTACAAATTAATGAAGTTGGCAATGGAAGGCTTAGTCGCCTTTAACATGCGGCCGCTCTACTTCATTCCATTTTGTGGAATGACCCTTATGCTAATTGCGCTGCCTTTGCAGATTCTGGCGATAATTGCATCGGGCGAAATTTATTATCGCCTGGCTTTTGAAATAGCCGCCATTCTTTTCGCAGTCAGCGGAGTTCAGATATTTTGTACGGGGCTTGTTGCTATTTATCTAGCAGAAGTTTTGAAAGAAGTGCGCCATCGCCCCACCTACATCGTTGATCAGCTCTTCGGCTTTCAAACAGCGCCTGAACATATTGTGGCCCCAGCGTTAGCTAGAAGCCCAACAAGCGTTTAGAGTTGCCACCAGGAACGGTGCAGATGAACGATTCAGAAATTGCAAAAGACCAGCTATTGCGGCAAAAGACGCGAGAAAAGGCTGTTCCTGCCGCCTTCGTTACCACCGCCATTTTCAGTATTTTAACAGTTTTCTGGCTGGCGGCAGATCGGCATATTCCCGCCTGCGATGAAGCTAATCATGTGCTCAACGGCCTGACATATGCCAACCTGCTTGAACACATTCGGCCCTGGCGCTTAAGTTGGTGGCATAGTTTTTTTTCAGTGAACACTTATTATCCTCCAATAGGCACACTGGCAATGGGCCTGGCTCTGGCCAGTTCAAGCGTTAAAGATCTAAGTGCGCTGGTAACGCTTAAGCTGACATGGCTTTGCATTCTCAGCCTCAGCGTCGCATTAATCACATTCAAAATTTCGCGCAACACCATCGCTGTCATTGTGGCAATATTTCTAGTCAACTGTTGCCCACTAACTTGCGAGCTCAGTCATAGTGCTTTACTCGACTTACCACTAGTGGCCATGGTGGCGCTCGGGCTGGCGGCTCTTTACTGGAAAGATGGCGGTAGCTTGCCGTGGCGGTCACTTGTAACAGGAATAATAATTGGTCTGGCAATCATGACGAAACAAGTCGCGATCGCCTTTCTTGGCTTTCCCGTTTTGCTTGACACCGTGAGGACGCTAAAGGCAAATCGGAACAAGAAAGGCGCTCTCAGCCTGGCTCTTGTACTGGTACCGATTCTGATCATTTGCTTACCATGGACCATTTTAAATTTTGGGTCAGTACAAAAACTCAATGGCGAAATAGCCACAGATCTCGCTACTCGAGGTACTGCCGCCAGCCGCATACTCTACAATTTTAAATATTACCTGGGCAGCTGGATATACAGCGCCAGCCCACTTATTCTTATAGTTTCACTTTGTGGAATCGGCGGCCTGACTAAAGCACAACATAAAAAATTTGCCTCGCTCTGGCTGGCAATTTTACCTGCCGCCTGCGCGCTTACCATGATTTCATGTCAACCAGCCCGCGACCGTTATGTGGCACCGCTGGTGATACTAGTAGCAGTTTTCGGTGGATGCAGTCTGGCCTCACTGCGCTGGAAACACAAAATTGCTTTCGCCATAATCGCTCTAGTCGGTCTGCCCTTAATTGCGCTGCAATACTTGTCTTACAATTTTTGCCCATACCCAATAGACCAACCGTCATTGACAGGCCTTACCAGTCTTTTAGGCTGCACTTCGAGAGAACATATCTCGCCATTCTTTGACGCAAATAGCGTTGTCTACAATCAGCACTCGCCGCCTGTTGCCAGCGGTGGAAGCATTGCCGACCAGATTTTAGATTGCGTTGAAGAAACTGATGGAAAGCTGTGCTCCTACATGAACATTACGGCCTTCGCAGGCGGCCTGGATGTACACGAAATGGAGCTACTAGCACAGTTAAAGGGAATTGGCATCAGGCCTTCAACCAGCCGCTTGTGGACAGCATTAGGTGACAAAGAGGAATTTTCTCAATCAAAGGCCCAGTATTATCGTTGGTACGTAATTAAAGACGGCGACCAGGGTTTTAGATTCGCAGACAAAGCAGATCAGATAGCTCACAATCAGCTGCTCGACTATGTAAAAAAGCATTATTTGCTGGCAAAAACCCTGACCGGTCTGGATGGCAGTCGCGTGGAAGTCTATCGCTCGCACATCACTTTTAACCATTGATAAATACACTGTCAGGCCCGGTACCCCCCTCGTGAATAACAATGGCTTTGTTGCACAGCTCTACAATCTGAGTCAGTGCGTGAAAGTGAATTTGGCTTGAGTCGCGATCAACTGGTGGAGGCGCTCGACGCCGAAGGCATTGTCACTAGAAACTATTACGATCCACCTTGCCACCTTCAGACATACTGGTTAGACAAAGCAAAAATCGGGCCATCTGGTTTGGCCGTCACTGAAAAACTTTCAGCAGGTTCAGTCACTCTACCTCTTTCGTCAAAGATGACGGGCGAACAATTTGAACGCATGACTGAGGCAGTCAAACGAATACAAAGCAACGCTCCCGGGCATTCGCACCAAATTAGCCGCCCACAGGCCAATCGAAATGGCTGCCACCAAGTGGGCTGAAAACTAAAAACTGAAATGCCATTCCACCTGAGTGAAATGGCATTTCGAATTTGTACTTGCTCGACTGGCAGTTTTAGATCTAAACCGCTGCTTCTTCGGCTTCAGTTTCGGCGTCTGCTTCAGATTCAGAAACAGGTGCTTGAGCTTTGGCAGGAGCTGCGTCTTTACCAGTGGTTGGTGTCGCACCTTCGCGAAGCACTTCTAATTGCAGTTCGGAAGAAACTTCATTGGCCAGTTTGACGGTGACTTTGTAAACGCCCAGAGCGTGAATTTCATTTTCAGTTTTGACCAAACGTTTGTCGATAGCAAAACCAACTTGTTTTTCAATCAAATCGGCGATTTCTTTATTTGTGATTTTGCCGAAGAGCTTGCCGCTTTCGCCAACTTTAGCAACGTGGTGAATGGCAACCAGAGCAGTAATTTTTTCAGATTTCTCAACAGCAGCAGCATGCATTTGTTGGGCTTTCTTTTTCACACCAGCCAGATCTTCCTCACGCTTTTTCAGCGTTCCTTTGGTGGCTGCCACTGCTAAATTGCGTGGTTCGAGAAAATTACGGAAATAACCGGGAGCGGCTTCAACAATGTCTCCAGCTTGGCCGAGCTTTTCAACAGAGTGGTGCAAAATTACCTTCATGACATCTCCAAACGCTTTACTGCGTTGCCTACAACATATATACGAATAGAAAAGAGTATCACGGCGGAAGGCCTATGCCAAACAAAGCAGGCCTCAAATCAAGTTTCATAAAGCGCCGGTTGCTGATTGCGCCTGACTAAACTTTATCTAACCAGCTAAACAACGGCATGCCATCAAATATTGATGATGCGCAGAACTGGTTCCTGCCTGGGGGCCCAGTAGAGGCCAAAAAATTTGCCTGTCACACCCTGAACGTGCATTTTCGCCACCCAGCGATCGGCTTGGGCAGCGTCGGCAGTAAATAGAATGCACTGGCAATCTTTGGGCAAGTCTTGCAGTTGCACAATAGGATGGCCTTTCCAGTTTAATTCGCTAGAAACGTTCAGTGCGACCACTCCAGCGATAGCGATTTTATTGTGTTGCATGAAAGCCCCTAAAATATTCGGGGCTTTCAGACCAGGCACAGGGGTGAGGCCATCGTATACAAGATAGAAAGGACCACTTTGCAACCGAGGTAAAAGCGCAGTGAGTGCTTGATCGGCCGCTTTCGAAAGGCTTGTGGCTTCTTCGCGCGCTGAATCGTTTGCATAGGCAGGGTGCACAGCTCGCATCATCATCGGCACTCCCGCATGCACCGAATATTGTTCACCGCAAGACTGACAGACAGTGGTGGAAATCTCAGTCTTTACCAAAGCGCCATGGCAAAGGGCACAAACAGGCACAGGAACAGGGAGATTGGCAGGCAGGCTACCGGGCTTTTTGAAGCTGACAAAAATGTGAAAAGCATCTTCCGGCCCCTGGGGCTTAGACAATTCGGTT